>ERZ772973.158-NODE-158-length-41375-cov-127.941_pt1 | contig 41375 bp, 35 predicted proteins | sample MGYA00580672_ERZ772973 | MGnify/ENA primary metagenome ERZ772973 (study PRJEB29015, sample SAMEA2737938) | human oral metagenome | biome: human oral; feature: human-associated habitat; material: dental | place: China | collected 2152 ...
TGCTCGACATTATTCCTGCCCCTCGGTTCGTTGCGGCGCCCGGTGCGCCGCCTCACGCACCACCATACCGTTCGTTGCACTGGCGTCGAGTCAACACCACGACGTGGCTTACTGTGAATGGCGGGAAGCATACCCGCTGTCCGCCCCTAGCCAACTCCTCAAGGTGACTAGGAGCACCGGACGATGGTCTCGAACAGGTAACCGCCTCCACTGATCATGCTCAGGATAGGCCCAAGGTCCCACAGTGCGGCTGGAGCGGGCTCCCTCAGTCAGAGGCTGAGGCGACCCGGCGAGCGGCAAGAGCACGTCGCAGGTCGTCAAGGCCCTTGAGGACCAGCCGCCGTAGGGCTAGCGGCGCCTCGGGGTGCCCCTCGAGCCAGTCCCCCACTGCCTGAGCATCGGCCTCGTCCCCGCAGGCCGGGAACAGTCCCGTCACCAGCCGGGTGGCGATCTCCTGGCCGCGCCCGGACCACATCCCTTGAAGCTCCTGGAGATAGCGCGCGGTGAACGGCGCGGTGAGCTCACGGTGAGCGTCGACGGCGAAGCCCGCGATGAGGGCGTCGATGTGGTCGTTGCTCAGGGAGCTCTCGTTCAGGAGCCTTTCGAAGATCTCCACCTTGAGCTCTTCACGGGGAGCCGAGCTGGACGCTCTCAGATAGTGGGTGATGCCTTTGGCCGTCGGGTCCGCCTTTCGCTGCGTAGCAAGCTCGCCGGCGCCGACGGCGCCCAGTCGCGCCAAGGCCGTCAGTGCCCGCCATCGCAGGTCGGCGTCCGGCTCAAGACCGGGCAAACCGCCGTTGAGAAGCAGGCGGATGCGGTCAGTCACCTGGACGCGCGACTGCTGGCTGAGCCGCCCCGCCTGTCCGGCGGCCTCCAACCAGGCGCGTGCGCGCACGAGCTGGGAGTCCGAGCCCGGCGCAGCGGCACGCAGCCTGCCCCAGCCACCGCGCCCGGGGAGGGGCGCAGAGTCTTCCGGGTCCCCTGTCGGGTCGTCTGCAAGGAGCCTGTCCAGTAGCGCCCGACGTGTCTTGGGGCCGCTGTACCGGCTGGCTGCTCGCAGTGCCTGGCTCAGCAGCGTGGCCAGGGTGCCCGGCTCGGTGTCGTCGTCGGCGTGCGCCAGGACGGCCTCCACGAACAGCGGTGCGCCGATGAAGGCGTCCCGCAGAAGGTTGTGCAGCATCGACCAGACCAGGGCCCGGGCCATGGGGTCGCGGACGGACCCGAGCGAGGCGGCCAGACAGGACAGGGAGTCATCGTCCGGCCGCACGACGGCGTAGGTGAGGTCCTCGTCGTTGACCAGGACGACGTCGGGTGCGGGCAGCCCCACCGCCTCCGAGACCTCGACCTGCTCGGTCTCCATGGTCACCGGCAGACGATGGGTGCGCACCAGCGCGCCGTCCTCGTCCAAGGAGTACAGGCCGACGACGAGCGTGTGCGGACGCAGCACCAGCTCCCCGGTGGTCGGGTCGGTGCCCTCCTGGCGAAGAGTCAGCGAGACGATCCGTCCACCGTCCACGACCACCTCGTTGGTGAGGATGGAGGGACCCGCGGTGTGCAGCCAGGCCCGGGCCCAGTCCTGCATGTCCCGGCCTGATACCTGCGAGAGCACGTCAAGGAAGTCGTCCAAGGCGGCGTTGCCGTAGGCGCTGCGCTCGAAGAGACGCCCGGCTGCCTCCAGGAAGGCGTCCTGGCCCACGTAGGCGACCAGCTGCTTGAGGACGGAGGCGCCCTTGGCGTAGGTGATGCCGTCGAAGGCCTGACGAGCGGCCTCGACGTCGTCGACCTGCGCGACGATGGGGTGGGTGGTGGCCGGCCGGGAGTCCTCCAGGTACGCCCAGGCCTTACGGGTGGAGGCGAAGCTCACCCATGCCTCGGTGAAGCCGGCGGCCTCGCTCGCGGCCCAGGTCCCCTGGTGGTCGGCGAAGGACTCCTTGAGCCAGGTGTCCTCCCACCAGGCGGGGGTGACGAGGTCGCCGAACCACATGTGGCACATCTCGTGGAGGATCGTGTTGGCGCGCCCAGACCTCTGGGCTCGGGTGACCGGCCCGCGGAAGAGGTAGAGGTCCTCGTTGAAGGTGACGCAGCCGGGGTTCTCCATGGCACCGAGGTTGTACTCGGGGACGAGCACGCTGTCGTAGGAGTCCCAGGGGAAGCCGTAGCTGTAGGACTGGTCGTAGAGGTCCAGGCCTGCGCGGGTGAGGTCGAGGAGCTCGGAGGCGTCCAGATGGTCGGCCAGGCTGGCGCGGCAGGACCAGGACAGGGGAATCGTCAGGCCCTGACGGCTCGGGGAGCTCCACTGGCCGGTCACCCGGTGCCAGGGGCCGGCCGCCAGCGCGGTGAGGTAGCTGGGCAGAGGCTTGGATGAGGCGAAGGACGTCACCTCGACGTCACCACCGACCTCACCGCTGTCGGTGTCGGCCAAGTCAGCCGGCACATGGGCGCCCGAGCCGCCCGCCACCGGGCGCGTGTTGGACATGACCGTCCAGCCGCGCGGATGCGTGACCTCCAGGGAGAACCGGGTCTTGAGGTCGGGTTGCTCCATGACCGGCCAGGCCCGGCGCGCGTCTGAGGGCTCGAAGTGGGTGTAGAGATAGGTGGCGCCGTCAACCGGGTCATGGAAGCGGTGCAGTCCCTGACCCGAGTTGGAGTACAGGCCGCGAGCCCCGATCTCCACCACGTGCTCGCCCGGATCCAGCACGGGCAGGACGATACGGGCACCGTCCCAGCTCACTGCGACCGGTTGCCCGTCGATGCTGAGCGAGTCGACTCCCTGACCTACGAAGTCCACCCACGGTCCTTCGGCCAGCCGCCTGATGCGCAGACGCATCCGGCAGTGGAGCGTGAAGGCGACCTCGCTGGGATCGACGGCAGTGGAGACGTCGATTGCCACGTGGCTGGAGGCCACCTGGCACACCGAGGCCCGCCAAGCGGCTTCCTCGTGACGCAGGTTCGTGAGGCTGTCCGAGCGAGCCGGAGCGGTCGTCGTCATGTGCGGGAGTCTCGCGGAAGGTGAGGAGGATGGAGGCTGAGGCGGGGCTCAGCTCCACTTCTCCTCGGTGCGCTCGGACGTGGCCCACAGCGTGTGGTAGACCCCCTCGATGTCGTCCGTGCGGTGGTAGGTGTGCGAGCCGAAGAAGTCGCGCTGTCCCTGAATGAGGGCGGCCGGCAGTCGCGGTGAGCGCAGCTGGTCGACGTAGGCCAGGGAGGAGGCGAAGGCCGGGGCCGGGACACCGGCGGTTGCGGACGTGGCCACGACCTGGCGCCAGGCGGGCAGCACCGTGGCCAGGGAGGAGGCGAAGACCGGCGCCGTCAGCAGGCTGGCGAGGCCGGGGTTCTCGTCGTAGGCGCGGGTGATGTCGTCCAGGAAGCGGGCCCGGATGATGCAGCCTCCCCGCCAGATACGCGCCATGGCCCCCAGGTCGATATTCCAGTCGAGCTGGGCCGAGGCGGTGGCGATCTCATCGAAGCCCTGGGCGTAGGCGGCGATCTTGGAGCCGTAGAGGGCCTGCCTGACGGCGTCCACGAAGGCGCGCCGCTCCTCGGGGTTGGCCAGGGTCGGAGTCGAGGTTCCCGGGGCGATGTCTGCTGCCTGGACGGCGGCTCGCGCCGCGCCGGCTGAGGAGACGGCGCGGGCGAAGGTGGCCTCGGCGATGGCGGGCACGGCGACCCCTAGCTCAAGAGCCGTCTGGGTGGTCCACACCCCGGTGCCCTTCTGGCCCGCCGCGTCCACGACGACGTCGACGAACGGTTCCCCAGTGGTGGCATCGGTGTGGGAGAGGACCTCGGTGGTGATGTCGATGAGGTATGAGTCGAGCTCGGAGTCCTTCCAGGAGCGGAAGACCTCAGCAATCTCGGGGACGGTGAAGCCACCGACGTGGCGCAGCAGGTCGTAGGCCTCGGCGATGAGCTGCATATCGGCGTACTCGATACCGTTATGGACCATCTTGACGAAGTGGCCGGCGCCGTCAGGGCCCACGTGGGTGCAGCAGGGCACGCCGTCGACGTGCGCCGAGATAGACTCCAGCATCGGCCCCAGGCGCTTGTAGGACTCAGCGGTACCGCCAGGCATGATCGAAGGACCGTTGAGTGCGCCCTCCTCCCCGCCGGAGACGCCCATGCCCACGAAGTGCAGGCCGCGCTCGCGCAGGGAGACCTCACGACGCCGGGTGTCGGTGTACAGAGTGTTGCCGGCGTCGACGATGATGTCACCGGGCTCCATGAGCGCGGCGAGCTCCTCAATGACCTCCTCGGTAGCTGCTCCGGCCTGGACCATGATGATGGCCACGCGGGGAGTGCGCAGAGAGGCCACGAAATCCTTCAGGTCGGCCGCGGGCACGAAGTCGCCCTCGGAGCCGTGCCGTTCGATGAGCCTCTCGGTGCGGGCCAGCGTGCGGTTGAAGACGGCGACCACGTGACCGTGGCGAGCCAGGTTGCGTGCCAGGTTCGCTCCCATCACCCCCAGCCCGAAGACACCTAGATCGGCTGTGGCTGGTGCCGGGGTGAAGCTGCTCATGGAGGTCCTTTCCTGCGTGACAGGCCTGTGACAGCCCTGCGGTTCCAAGACGTGGTACCGGACGATGCTCGTTGCGATCCGCGAGGCGAGGACGACGCGTCGGCGATCCGGGTCCAGACGCCGACGGACACCCGCCGGTACAGGTCAACGCCGTTGACCCTACCGCCTCCGGCCCTCGCGCACGAGGATCGTCCGTGGTTCAGTCATGCACCGGAAGGAGTGTGACGGCTCACGGTGAGCCCGCCCCTGCCAGGTGAGGCCCCCACGGGCGCGTTACAGTGGCATTTGGCTCGCACGGCCCTTCGGTCTCCTGCTGCAGCCCTGACCGAAGCTCCCGGACCACAGTGCCTAGGCAGTCTGCCGACAGCTCGCCGCCGGTCTGTTGCCGTTGCCTGCCCCATGCTTCGTCGATTTTCAGAAAGGCTGACGTGTCCAGCTCCGACTCTGCGACTCCGCTACCGCTGTCGCGGCCCGCGCGAGCAGCCAACCCGCTTCTCGACGCCCGCGACCTTCGCTTACCGCGTATCGCCGACCCCTGTGTGCTGGTGATGTTCGGCATCACCGGTGATCTCGCGCGCCACAAGCTCCTGCCCGCCATCTACGACTTGGCGAACCGCGGCCTGCTCTCCCCCAGCTTCTCGCTGGTGGGCGTCGGCCGGCGTTCCTGGTCCGACGACGACCTGCGCGATTACGTGGAGAAGGCCGTTCGCGCAGGGGCTCGCACCCCGTGGCGCCCCGCGATCTGGGAGCAGCTGGCCGCCGGAATGCGCTTCGTGGAGTTCAGCTCCTTCGAGGACGACGACGCCTACGTCCAGCTCACCCGCGTCGTGGACGACCTGGACGCCACTCGAGGCACCCGCGGGAACCGCGCCTTCTACCTGTCGATTCCCCCGGGATGGTTCCCGGCCGTGACTGAGCGTATCGCCCGCTCCGGACTGGTGGAGGAGTCGGCCGACGCCTGGCGTCGCGTGGTCATTGAGAAGCCCTTCGGGCACGACCGCGCCAGCGCCCGTGAGCTCGACGCCCTCGTGGGACGGATCGTGCGTCCCGACGACGTCTTCCGGGTGGACCACTACCTGGGCAAGGAAACGGTGCAGAACATCCTGGCGCTGCGCTTCGCCAACACGATGTTCGAGCCTCTGTGGAACCAGCGCTACGTCGACCACGTCCAGATCACGATGGCCGAGGACATCGGCATCGGCACCAGGGCCGGTTACTACGACACCATCGGCTCGGCACGTGACGTCATCCAGAACCACCTGCTCCAGCTCCTGGCGCTGACGGCCATGGAGGAGCCCACCAACATGGACGCGGCCGCCGTGCGCCTGGAGAAGGAGAAGGTTCTCAACTGCGTGCGCCTGGAGCGCGACGGAGTCCTGGACCTGGATCTCACCACGGCCCGAGGACGCTATGAGGCCGGCTTCCAGGGTGGGCTGCCCGTGAGGGGCTACCTGGAGGAGGACGGCGTCGCCGCCGACTCCCGGACCGAGACCTTCGCCGCCGTGCGCCTGGAGATCGCCAACCGCCGCTGGGCGGGGGTGCCGTTCTACCTGCGCGCCGGCAAGCGCCTCACCCGCCGGGTGACAGAGGTGGCAGTCGTCTTCAAGCAGCCCCCGTTCCTGCCCTTCGAGGCGGCAGCCGCCACAGCCGTGGGGGCCAACACGATCGTGCTGCGAATCCAACCCGATGAGGGCATCACGCTGCGACTGGCCTCCAAGGTTCCGGGCACCCAGATGGAGCTGCGCGACGTCTCCATGGAGTTCGGCTACGGAGCCACCTTCAACGAGGAGTCACCGGAGGCCTACGAGCGCCTCATCCTCGATGCGCTCCTGGGCGACGCCCCTCTCTTCCCCCACCAGCGCGAGGTCGACCTGTCCTGGCGCATCCTGGATCCTGTCATCGAGCACTGGGCCGCACAGGGAGCCCCCGATGGCTATCGCCCCGGTTCCTGGGGCCCGGCCAGTGCCCACGAACTCCTTGCCCGCGACGGCCGCACCTGGAGGCGCTCATGATCACCACGCTGACCGCAACGACCACCTCCCGGATCGTCTCCCGACTTGTGGAGCACGAGGGCACTTCTGGGTCCTCCCGAGTGCTGACGCTCGTCATCTCCACCGACGAGGCGGGACTGGAGGAGGCGCTGTGCGCTGCGCACGGAGCCAGCCGGGACCACCCGTGCCGGGTCATCGCCGTTGTCAAGCCGCCTGAGGAGGACGCCGATCGGGTGAGGCCGCGCAGCCGCGACGGGCACGTCTCCGCTCAGGCCGGCGGGCACCTGGACGCCGAGATCCGTGTGGGCCATGACGCCGGAGCCGGCGAGACACTGGTCCTGCGCCCCTGGGACGAGGCGGCTCTTCACACCGACACGCTGGTGGTGCCCTTCCTCCTGCCTGACGCCCCAGTGGTCGTGTGGTGGCCGACGACCGTTCCCGAGGTCCCCTCTCAGGATCCGTTGGGTCGCCTGGGCTCCACGCGGATCACCAACACTCCCGCACAGGACTTCCCCGCCAGGGCGCTGCGTCAGCTGGCCCCGGTGAGCGTGCGCGGCGACATCGATCTGGCCTGGACCAGGATCACCCTGTGGCGTGCCATGGTGGCCTCCACGCTGGACCCGATTCTTCGCTCGGGCAGGCTGCACGAGGTGGTCGTTGCCGGTGAGCCCAGAAACTCCTCGCTCTCCCTCATGATCGCCTGGCTGCGGCTCCGCCTGGACGTTCCTGTGAGACGTGTCGATGAGAAGGATTTCAAGGGCATCTCGTCCATCACGGCCAGGACCGACGACGGCGACGTCGTCATCGCCCGCCACGATCTGGAGCGGGTGACGATCACCCGTCCGGGCTCACCCGAGCCGCAGGTGGTGACGATGGCCCGCCGAGAGCCGGTGAGCACCCTCAACGAGGAGCTGCGTCGGCTCACCCCTGATCTCGTTTACCAGGAGGTCCTGTCCACCTTGCTCGAGGAGCCCGCTCATGACTGACAACGCTGCTGACGGCCAGGCGATCACTGAGATCCAGATGGGGGCGGCTGCAGCCCCCGAACCAACCGTCGTCGTCGCAGCGACACTGGCCGACGCCGCCGGGCTGGCCTGCCAGGACACGACACAGGCCCTGGCCGAGGCGGTTGCGGACCGGGAAGTCGCACACGTGGCGCTGACGGGAGGGTCCGGCGGGGTCGCGCTGGCCGAGGCCCTGGCACCGCTCATCGCCGCCCAGCCCGAGCCCGTACGCTGCGGCATCCACCTGTGGTTCGGCGACGAGCGCTTCGTTCCCATGGGGGACCCGGAGCGCAACGACATGCTGGCCACGCCACTCATTGCCGCCGGAGTACGGGAGTCTCAGGTGCACCGTCTGGCCGCTCCGCAGGATGTCGGTGGGCTCGATGAGGCGACGGCACGCATGGTCCACGAGCTGGAGTCGGCGGGACTGGCCAGTGGCGGCTTCGACGTCGTCCATGTGGGCCTGGGGCCCGATGCCCATGTCTGCTCCCTCTTTCCCGGGCACCCGGCCGCGCTCGCGGTGGGGGTACCAGCCGTGGCCGTACGCAGGTCGCCCAAGCCCCCTTCCCAGCGCTGCTCCCTGACCTTCGAGGTTCTACAGCGCGCCGGCCGGGTCATGGTGGTGGCCGGCGGCGCGGGCAAGGCCGAGGCAGTACGCCTGGGGCTGGGTACGCCTGACGTCCTCGCAGCACCCGCCTCCTGCTGCCGGGGCAGGCAGACCACCTGGTACCTGGATGAGCCGGCCGCCGCGAGCCGCGGCGTCGAGGGCGGATAAGGATCGTGTCGGCGGGTGGTACTAACGTTGGCGCATGAGCTTCCCCGGCCGGTTCCTGACACGCCTCGGTGTCCTTGGTGCGCTCGGTGTCTGGGGCCTGATGACGGTGTCGCCGGTCCAGGCCGACGATGCCTCGTCAGGGCCTGCCCAGGACTCGGCCTCTTCTGAGCTCGCCGCCCTCCACGAGGCGCCGTGGGACCAGCGCGGCGATTTCATCCTGTCCCCCAAGGCCTCACTCGAAACACTGTCGGAGCTGCCCGCGGACGCCCCCGCTGCGCAGTCCTGGAGCGAAGGAGGCTCCCGCACCGGCTGGTTCGGCGAGGCATGGACGGACGTCGACGGTGACGGCTGCGACACCCGCAACGAGATTCTGGCCCGGGACCTTGCCGATGCTGACTACTCGCGCGCCGACGGAGTTCAGTCCCGTGAGCAGGGGCGTGGCCAGGGCGCGGGAGTGTGTCCGGATGCCACTGTCTGGGCGGGAACGCTCCAGGACCCGTACACCGGCAGAAGGATCGCCTTCAGCCGCGGCCAGGACACCTCGGCCGCAGTTCAGATCGATCACGTGGTACCGCTGAACTACCTCTACGCCCATGGCGCCTGGCAGTGGGATGAACGCACGCGGCTGCTAGTGGCCAATGACCCGCTGAACCTCATCGCCGTCGACGGTGAGGCCAACCAGGCCAAGGGCGCCTGCGGGCCGGCGAGCTGCCCGGTCGGTTCCACGGACACCGGCAGCTGGCGGCCCACTGGCCCCGGAGGCTGGTGGCCCTCCAGCTCCTCCTATCGCTGTACCTACGCGCGTCGTTTCGTCTCAGTGGCCGGCGCGTACCGGCTTGGCCTGCCCCAGGCGGACAAGCAGGCCCTGCACTCCACCCTGACCGACTGCCTCGCTGGCGGCGACGGAGCCGAGTCCCTTCCGGAGCAGGCCACTCGCACGGCTCAGGAGATGGGCTCTGCCATATGGCGAACTCCCGGTTACTCGGCTCTGGCCGCTCTTGGCGCCCTCGTGCTGGGATGGGGACTCATCGCTCGAGGACGTTCCCGGGGACGTGGGACACGGCGTCGTCGAGCGAGATCCGCAAACCGTCGTTGAGAACGGTCTGCCTAGGATGGCTCCCATGACAGCTCGTTCTCAGGCCAGGTCCCCCGGCACCGGCAACCCGAACGGGCCGACGTCGGCACGTATCGACGTCTGGCTGTGGAGTGTGCGGCAGATCAAGTCCCGCTCGGCCGCGACGAGTGCCTGCAAGGCAGGACACGTGCGCATCAATGGCGAGTCCGCCAAGCCGGCCCAGCACGTCTCGGTGGGAGACGAGGTCCGCTACCGCGTCGATGGTTTCGACCGGCTTCTTACGGTAACCCGGATTCTCACCAAGAGGGTGGGCGCGCCGATCGCCCGTACTGCGTACATCGACACCTCTCCCCCTCGTCCGTCTCCCTTGGATGCCCCGGCCGCAGTCATCCGGGATCGCGGTGCCGGCCGCCCCACGAAGAAGGAGAGACGCCAGCTCGACGCCCTCATGGGAGGAGGCCGCCATCGGGGAGACCACAACTGAACTGAGGTGAGCGGCCTCACCGCCGACGGATTTCTGAAGGAGCCGCCCCATGGGTTAGGGTTCTACTCGTTGCAAGCGGCTGATTGCCGTAAGACAACGGGCTGTGGCGCAGTTTGGTAGCGCACTTGACTGGGGGTCAAGGGGTCGTGGGTTCAAATCCCGCCAGCCCGACCAAATACAAGGATCCGCACCGAAGCCGGTGCGGATTTTTATTTGCCAATACACTTTTGCAGCAAGGCTGCTTCGTTTCTCCAGCCATATCCGCATCAATGCCCGTCACATCTGTAACTCCCATAACAACCATGGAGTATATTTATTCTTATTTCTCTTTTGGAACCTTCTTCCAAGTTGGTTACGCTCGAGTAAACGTTGCAACGACGGCACTTACCCCACCCCTCAACCTTACGTACCTACTTTTCGCTGACATAACCCCACGAAAGCGGAACAGCAACTCACATACCCCCGATTCAGCCCGGCGCCAAATTCGGTCAGAAAAGTCACAACCCAATAACATGCGCGGTCCGAACGACTGTGGTTGAGTGTTTGTCGACATCAAGGATGACTTCACAGCATCCTGCACGCCGGTTCATAGCCGGTTGTTGCGAATCCGACTGTGTTCTCATATCCCCGATCAGAGAGAACGACACATGAACATCAAGCGCGTCATCGCCGCAGCTGCGCTCACCGTCGTGCCGCTGACCGTTTCCTCAACCGCACTGGCCGCTCCGGCCGCTCCTCAGGGTGCACCCGCCGCTGCCGCGGCTGTTCCCGCTCAGGCGTCCGCGGATGGGGCCCAGTACGCCAACACCGTCCTGAACAAGGTCAACGAGCTGCGCAGCAGCCTGGGCCTTCAGCCCGTGACCCGGTACCAGGAGCTCGACACCGTCGCACAGGACTGGTCCGAGCAGCAGGCTGCCGCCAACAACATGAGCCACCGCCCCGACTTCACGTCGGCCTACCCGGCGGGCTGGACCACCGGCTCAGAGAACGTGGCCTGGCGTACCGCGGGTGGCGACACCGGTGCGCTGATCTTCGACCAGTGGCTCAACTCCCCCGGCCACTACAAGAACATGACGGACCCGAACGTCAACTCCATCGGCATCGGATTCGCCCAGACCTCGGACGGCAGGTGGTACGCCACCCAGAACTTCGCCGCCTACAACGTCAGCAACACGACGCTGACCCAGACAACCAGCACGACCAGCAACACCACGACGACGACCACCAACACCACGACGACGAACGACACCCCGCCGTCGGACACCCCCGCCCCGCAGCCGACCCCGGAGACCACGTCGTCGACGCCGACCACTGAGACGACTCCTGCGGCTCCGGTCGCTCCTCCGGCGACAGAGACCACCTCCCCCGCGGCCGCCCCGACGCCGTCCGCTCCGGCCACCACAGTGACTACGAAGGCCACGACGAGCACCGGCACCCCGGCCAAGCCGTCCTCGACTCCTGCGGTCGCGGCTCCCAAGAGCACTCCGACGAAGTCCGCGCTGGCCACCACCGGTCCGAGCATCGCCATCGCCGTTGTCGCCGCCGGTCTGCTCGGTACCGGCTCCTTCCTCGTCATGCGCCGTCGCCAGGCCGGCTGACTGAGCTGAGGCTTCGACACAGGACGAGCCGTTTCTCTGACGGGCGCCTGTTATCCACGCGTGTTGGTGGACAACAGGCGCCCGTCGTTGTCGTCTCCGTCATTGCCCGCCTCGAGGGGTGAACCCTGAGAGGATGGGTGTGTGAAGCGTTTACCCCTTGAATCAGAGTATCTTGCGCCGTTACCCGCCGAGATCGACCTGCGCCTCGTCGTCACAGACATGGACGGGACCCTCATTGATGGTGACGGCCGTGTTCCTGTCGGGCTGGACGAGGTCGTTGCCCGGATGCGTGAGGCCGGCATCATCTTCGCTCCCGCCTCGGGCAGACAGCTGGCCAACCTCCGTGCGGTTCTGGGACATGTCGTTGATGACTCACCACTCATCGCGGAAAGCGGGGCCCTTGCCGTCCACGGGAACGAGGAGATCCACTCCGACACCATCAGCGCAGAGGAGGCCTGTGCCGCCATTGCCACAGCTCGGGAGCTGGCGAGTTCCGGCTACGACGTCGGGACCGTGGTGGCGTGCAAACGCTGCGCCTACATCGAGCGATCCGATCCCGCCTTCCTGGCTCAGGCCCGGCTTTACTACGCGGCGCTGGAGATCGTTGACGACCTCATGACCATCCCCCTGGATGAGGTGCTCAAGGTCGCGGTCTTCGACTTCGATGACGTCGAGAACGGCAGCTCGCAGGCGCTGGCCGCAGCGGTCCCAAGCGTCCAGACCGCCGTGTCCGGTCTGCACTGGATGGACATGACGTCCCCGCATGCCTCGAAGGGACGCGCGCTGTCGGCGCTTCAGGCCAGGTTCGGGATCCTTCCGGAGCAGACGGCTGTCTTCGGTGACTACCTCAACGATCTTGACCTCTACGAGCACGCGGACCTGGGTTTCGCTATGAGCAACGCTCACCCCGGTATCCGTGCGGCAGCCGCCTTCACGGCGCCGGCCAACACTGAGGACGGGGTGCTGCGCATGGTCGAGGAGCTGCTTCGGCGCTCACGGAGGAGAGACTGAGACGGAGGGACGGTGTCGGATCGATCGGGATCCAACACCGTCCCTCTGCGCAGCACGAGCGGAGTCTTTCAGAGCACCGACCTCCGAATCACTACCGCTCCAGCCAAGCCTTCATTCCGCCGCGTACGTTGACCAGCTCACCGGTGTATCCGGCCGCGGTCAAGGCCTCGATCGCCTTGACGGAGCGCACGCCTCCGGCGCAGATGACCGCAGTGGACCTGGCGGGGTCGAGCTCGCTCATCCGGTCGACGACCTGTCCCAGTGAGATGTTGACCGATCCGGAAATGGCTGCTTGCGCCACCTCGTCCGGCTCTCGCACGTCAAGGACCACCAGGTCCTCCTCCGTCTCGAGCCAGCAACGCAGCTCATCGGCGCTGACCTCTTTCATCATGTCCTCCTCAAGGGTGGTGGGTCGCTGACATAACAGAGCATTCGGCTGGTCTCGCCGGGCTCGGTGTTCCGGAAGCCGTGGCGCTCATAGAAGCGTCGGGCATCGGTGTCGGCCTCATCAACGCCGATGCGCATCTCGAGCGCGGAGCGTTGTCGCACCTGCTCCAGTGCCTGTTCGAGCAACCGGGAGCCGACGCCGCGGTTGCGCCGTTCCGGCTGCACATAGAGCTCCTCCAGCTCAGCAACCGGCCCATCGCTGTATGGCGTGGGACGCAGGGTCAGGTACGCGAAGCCCACTGCTCGTGAGTGATCAGCACTGCTGTCCTCAACCAGGAGAACCATAACGTCCTGACGCCTCAGCATCGTCTGGAACCTGATGGTCAGCTCCTTGGCCGAGGGCGTCGGAGTATCGAACTCGGTGTTGAAGTCGAACAGCAGGCGGGCAATGCATGACGCATCCGCCGTGTCTGCCACACGCACGTGGATGTGCTGAGCTCCTTCGTACGGATCGATCGCCGCTGAGTCGCCGTCGGGACGCATCGGGTTAACGACGCAGACTGCGGTAGCGAGTGATGAGACTGCGGGTGGAGGCGTCCTGACCTGCGAGAGCCTCCTCATCCCCCTGGACGGCGGGGGCGATCTCGAGGGCCAGCTTCTTGCCGAGCTCGACCCCCCACTGGTCGAAGGAGTCGATGCCCCACACGATGCCCTGGGTGAAGGTGATGTGCTCGTAGAGGGCGATGAGCTCTCCGACGACCGCGGGTGTCAGGGCCGGGGCGAGGATCGAGGTGGTCGGCTTGTTGCCGGCGAAGACGCGGGCCGGAACGATCTCCTCAGGGGTGCCCTCGGCACGCACCTCATCGGCGGTCTTGCCGAAGGCCAGCGCTGCGGTCTGGGCCAGGTAGTTGGACAGGAACAGCTCGTGAACGTCCACTCCCCCGTCCTTGGTGGGGTGAGCGGGGTTGGCCACCGCGATGAAGTCCGCGGGGATGAGCTGGGTGCCCTGGTGGATGAGCTGGTAGAAGGCGTGCTGGCCGTTGGTGCCCGGCTCGCCCCAGAAGACCTCACCGGTCTCAGTGGTCACGGGACTGCCGTCCCAGCGCACGGACTTGCCGTTGGACTCCATGGTGAGCTGCTGGAGATAGGCGGCGAAACGGTGCAGGTACTGGGCGTAGGGCAGGACGGCGTGGGAGCCGGCCTTGAAGAAGTTGACGTACCAGACGTTGAGCAGGCCCATGAGCATGGGGACGTTCTCGGCCGGAGTCCTGGTGGCGAAGTGCTCGTCAACGGTGTGGAAGCCGGAGAGGAAGTCGGCGAAGTTCTCCGGGCCGATGGCCACGGCCAGAACCGTGCCGACAGCGGAGTCCACCGAGTAGCGCCCGCCCACCCAGTTCCAGAAGCCGAAGGCGTTGGCCGGGTCGATGCCGAACTCGGCGACCTTGTCCAGGGCGGTGGACACGGCCACGAAGTGCTTGGCGATGGCGCCGTCCGTGCCGATGCCGCGCTCGGCGAGCGCTCCGAGGAACCAGTCGCGGGCCATGCGGGCGTTGGTGAGGGTCTCCAGGGTGGTGAAGGTCTTGGAGGCGATGATGAACAGGGTCGTCTCCGGGTCGAGGTCCGCGACCTTCTCGGCGCAGTCGGTGGGGTCGATGTTGGAGATGAAACGGCACTGAAGGCCCTTCTGCACGTAGGGCTTGAGCGCCTCGTAAACCATGACGGGGCCGAGGTCGGAGCCGCCGATGCCGATGTTGACCACCGTCTTGATGGGCTTGCCGGTGATGCCGGTCCACTCCCCAGAGCGCACGCGGCGGGCGAAGGCGTAAATCTTCTCCAGGACCTCGTGGACGTCGGCGACGACGTCCTGGCCGTCCACGGTCAGGGAATCAGTGGCCGGGCGGCGCAGGGCCGTGTGGAGGACGGCGCGGTCCTCGGTGATGTTGATGTGCTCGCCGGCGTACATGGCGTCACGGCGGCCCGGGACGTCCACCTGCTCGGCGAGCGCGACCAGGGCGTCGCGGACATCGTCGGTCAGCAGGTTCTTGGACAGATCGACGTAGAGGTCCCCCAGCTCGTAGGAGAAGCGCTCGGCGCGCTGCGGGTCGTCGGCGAACCAGGCGCGCAGGGCCGGGGTCATGGTGTCGTGGAGCTCGGTGAGGCGCTTCCAGGCGGGCGTGGTGGTGGGGTCAACCGGATTCAGCATGGCTACAGTCTATGGGTGTCACAGCCGCGCGCCACTCTCTGGTGCCAACCGTTCTCACACTCGCGGAGTCCTGTTGACTTCTGACCTCGCGCGGCGCCGCCCGAGGTTTGAACCCGTTACCGGTCACTGAGAGCCTGACGATCGCTGATGGTCTGCTGTCGGTACCGGCTCGGTGAGAGACCCAGGACTCGTCGGAAGTCGGCAGTCAGGTGGGCGTGGTCCGCGTAGTCGAGCTCGGCGGCCACCTGCGCAACGGTGACGGAAGGATCCTCCCGCAGCCGCTGAGCCGGTAGCGTCTGATCACGGCGAGTGGGGGCAGACCGATGTATCTCTCGGAGAGTCGTTGCAGACTTCGGATGGAGAGATCGAGGCGCCGCGCCAGCTGATCGACGCGCAGAATGCTTCTGTCGGAGGCGACGACGTCCTCCATCCTGTTGGCCGTGAGCGCCATCGCTTGTGGCGGCCCGGTGTACTGCGCCACCCAGGCTGCCAGCGCGCTGGCAGCACGTTGTCCACCCGCCGTCGTGTTCGAATCCGCCATAGCGTCGGCGACGGCGACCTTCAGGTCAGGGTCCTCGAGCGGCCGATGGGAGTCCCGAATCAGGGACGGGGAGCACAGCGCGCCTGCCCCCGCCGGTCGCAGAAGGGCTCCGACTGCCCATCCCCGGCCTTCCAGCTCGCGATAGGAGATGCTCGTCGTCGGGCCGTACAGGGAGACACCATCCGGCTCGACCACGAGGTTGCAAGCGGGGAAGGGGAGGACCTCCTGCCGGTCCCGTTGTCCTGCGGGCAGGTTCCAGCGCGGAATCCAGATCCAGCGGACGCGGTCGGCCAGTGCCTCGGAGACAGGCTCGCGGTGAAAGGTTGGAAGCCTGGAGGGGTAGAGGATCCCCCGCTGATCAGCGGTCGTCTCGGGCACGGTTCCTCACCTTTCCGGAACTGTCGCAGATCTTCAAGCGAAGGCGCCTTTGTCGTTCCTACAGTCGTTGACATGAGTACACGTAACGTATCCGGGGCCACTGGTCAGTACACGACTGACGGGACTCCGCACGGATTCACCAGCATCACACCGTTTCTGGCCATTGACGGCGCCGACCGGGCGCTTCGGTTCTATCGCGACGTCTTCGGGGCGCGCATCGCGGACAGCGTCGAGATCGAGGGAGCGGTCGTCCACGCGGAGCTCGACTTCGGTCACGGAAGGCTCCAGATCGGTGAGCCGTCCGCCTTGTCCGGTCTGGTTGCGCCCCCGTCGGACAAGCCGGTCTGCTACTCGATCGGTCTGTACTGCCCGAACGTCGACGCCGTCACTGAGCGAGCCACTGCCGCCGGCGCAACCTTGCTGGAACCGCCTACCACTTTCGTGTCCGGGGATAGGTTCGCCTCCATCCGCGATCCTTTCGGCGTGCGGTGGGCGGTCATGACCCGGGTCGAGGACCTGTCCAAGGAGGAGAGCTCGGCGCGTGTTGCCGTATGGGCCAAGGAGCAGGCGGGCGGTGAGAAGTAGGGCGGTCAACGCTCAGGTCCGGGCGGCCCGGTCGGCGAGCTCATCGAGATCGGGAACGCCCGCGCCGGCCGGAGCCAGTGTCTCCCAGAGACACTCGGCCACCGTAATGAGAGCGAGGAGACTGACCAGGAGCACTCCGCTCATGTGAGGGCCTGCGGGGATGAGAGCAATGCACAGGGCGCAGGCCACGACGCGGGATCGGTAGATCTTGCGTGCGTTGCGTAACCTGATGACGGCGAACATGGCGAGGAAAACGATGACGCCGCTGCTCAGGAGGGCCGACGTCTCCATCGGGACGCGGTCGTGTGGCTCCTCCATCACGTGATGGAGGCCGGCGGCCAAGGCGATCAGTCCGGCCGCCAGAGCGAGGTGACCGTAGGCGAGGAGGCTGCGCACGGCACGGAAGGGAACGCGCGCCCGGTTGATGTAGTGCTCCATAAGACCGAGGCTGTGGTGGAAGTAGGCCCACCACAGCCCGCCCACAAGGACGAAGGCGGCGGCGAGACCGCCCAGGTCGCCCCAGGTCAGATGCTCGATCTCAGTCTGAGGAGTCGCGATCGACACGATCGTCTCACCGAGAGCCACAATGATGAGGAGGCTGAAGCGCTCCACGACGTTGCCGACGTCGTAGCGCTGGGCGCTCATGGTTCGGCTGTGCCGCAGGGGGCCGGTGATCTCCCACAGCGCCGCGAGGGTCCACAGTGCCAGTTGGCCGTTGCCGCCCATGATGGCCCAGCCGAGCATGAGGGGTCCCTGGATGAGGCTGGAGACCAGGTCCATGCGGAAGGCGTTGGAGTTCTCGTGCCGCGCCAGACGGAAGGTGATGACCATGCGCGAGAGCCAGCACGACGTCGCGAATATCAGTGCCCGCTCCCCGAAGGCGCGAGGCACAGCGACCGCACTGACCATGACGATCACCATGAGGGTCATGATGGTGAGGCGGTGACGATTCGTCGACGCGTCACGCAGGCTGGACTGGATCGTCACCAGCAGCCACTGCCAGTAGATGAGGACCAGCAGGACTCCGGCATGTGCAAGCCCTCTCCATCCGGATTCCTCCCGAATGACACCGTTGAGCTCGGTGATGAGGAAGACGTAAACCAGGTCGAAGAAGAGCATCACCGGATCCACAGCCCGGTGCGGCAGCAACGAGACATCCCCACGACGCTCGGAGGACCTCTGTGTAGTCACGCTTCTCCTCACGTAATCAGTACGTGGTCAGGCATGGTTGCTCCGTTTTCTCCCGAAAGGTCGTCTCAGCGCCGCTGGCGCTTCTCGCGCACGCGCACCCCGATCTGGATGGGGGTACCGGTGAAACCGAACTCCTCGCGCAGGCGGCGCTCGATGAAGCGCCGGTATCCGGCGTCGAGGAAACCGGTGGTGAAGATGACGATCCGGGGCGGGGCCACCTGGACCTGCGTGGCGAAGAGGACACGGGGCTGCTTACCTCCGCGCACCGGATGCGGGGTGGCCGACTGCAGCTGGCCCAGAAAGCCGTTGAGCCGGCCCGTGGGCACGCGCGTGGTCCAGCCCTCCAGGGCGGCGTCGAGGGCACGCACGAGCCGGTTGGTGTGCCAGCCGGTCCGGGCGGCCAGGTTGATGTAGGGGGCCCAGGAGACGTGGGCCAGGTCGTGCTCGGCCTCCCACAGGAGCATCTTCTGACGCTCCTCGTCCACCAGGTCCCACTTGTTGTTGACCAGGACCAGGGCGCGGCCGGCATCGACGACCTGCTGGACGACGCGCACGTCCTGCTCGCTGATCGGCTCGGAGGCGTCCAGGAGGACGACGGCGACCTCGGCCTTGTCGATGGCACCCTGCGTGCGCAGGACCGCGTAGTAGTCGGCGCCCCGTGACTGCTTGACGCGCCGGCGGATCCCGGCGGTGTCGACGAAGACCCACTGGCGGCCATCGAGCTCGATGATCTCGTCGACCGGGTCGCGGGTGGTGCCGGCGGTCTCATTGACGACGACGCGCTCCCGGCCCGCGATGGAGTTCAGCAGCGAGGACTTGCCGACGTTGGGCCGCCCCACGAGGGCAACCCGGTGCAGGTCTCCCTCCGGCGCTGCGGCGGCCACGGCGGAGACCTCCGGAAGAACCTCCATGACGGCGTCGAGGACCTCGCCGCTGCCCCGGCCGTGCAGGGCCGAGACCGGGAAGGGCTCGCCCAGACCCAGGTTCCACAGAGCGGCGGCGTCCCCTTCCTGCGCCGGGGAGTCGACCTTGTTGGCGGCCAGGACCACGGGTTTGCCGCTGCGGCGCAGCATCCGCACCACGCGGGCGTCGGTCTCGGTGATACCGACCTGGGCATCGACGACCAGCAGGACGGCGTCGGCCATCTCGACGGCGACCTCGGCCTGGGTGGCCACGGCGGCATCGAGGCCGGCCACGTCCACCTCCCAGCCGCCGGTGTCAACGATGGTGAAGCGGCGCCCGGCCCACTCCGCCGGGTAGGAGACTCGGTCACGGGTGACACCGGGGGTGTCCTGGACGACGGCCTCGCGGCGGCCCAGAACCCGGTTGACCAGTGTCGACTTACCCACGTTGGGCCGGCCGACGACAGCCAGCACCGGCAGCCCGGCCTCGGCCCGATCACCGCTTGGGAGATCCCCGTCCGCCTCCAGAAGAGCGAGATCCTCCTCATCGAGCTCATAGTCACCCAAGCCCTCACGCATGGCCTGGGCTCGCAGGTCCTCCTCGGCGTCGCGCCGGGCGGCGGAGTCGGCGGCCTCCTCCACCAGGTCCAGGACCCGCTCGACGGACTGCTCCAGGCTCAGCTCCGAGGTGTCCACCAGGGTGACGCCCTCGGGCGCGGTGAGGAACTGGGAGACCGTGGAGTCGTCGCGGTCGCGGCGCACCACCTGGTCGCGCAGGGCGGCGGCGTCGACCTGCTTGCCGGCGGCCTCCAGGTCCCCGGCGCGTCGTGCCAGGCGGGCCTCCTCCGATGCGGTCACGAGCAGGCGAGCATCGGCATCGGGGGCGATGACGGTGGTGATGTCGCGTCCTTCGGCCACGATGCCGGCTCCCCCGGAGAAGGAGCCGGTGTGCTCGGTCGCCTCGAAGCGGATGATCTCGCGTTGGCGGCGGGCCAGCTCGGCACGCACCTCGAGGTTGGTGGCGACCTTGGAGACGATCGTGGCGATGTGCGGGTCACGGATCGCGGCCGACACGTCGGTTCCGTCCACGGTGAAGGTGGGGTGCTCGGGATCCAGACCCATGTGCAGCGGCATCGCAGCGACGGCATCGGCGACGGCGGCTCCGTCGTCCAGGTCAACCCCCTCGTGCTCGCACCACCAGGCCGCGGCCCGGTACATGGCACCGGTGTCGAGGTAGGCCAGTCCGAGCGTGGCGGCCACGCGCCGCGAGACGGTGGACTTGCCCGACCCGCTCGGCCCGTCGATAGCGACGACGATTCCCATGGTGTCCTCCAGCAGAGTCCGATTCCGGTCAAGAACTGGGCCAAGCGTCCCACACTCCGGTGCGATACTGCGGATCAGGACCCCATGAGCACTGACACAGGCGGCCGGCAGGCGCGCAGTGAACCGGTGTCAGCCCGCGACGACGCGCCAGCCCTTGGCATCCAGGGCCTCCTCCAGCCCCTGGGCGGCCGCCGGCAGGACGGAGATGAGTGCAATCCCGGCGCTCTGGCCGGCCGAGTGCTCCAGGGAGAAGTCCTCGATGTTGACACCGGCGGCACCGACGTCGGAGAAGAGCCGACCGAGCTCGCCGGCGGCGTCGGGCACGAGGACCTGGACCTCGGCATAACGGCGCGGCGCCCCGCCGTGCTTTCCGGGGATACGGGCCCGTCCTGCGTTTCCGCGAGTCATGACATCGGTGACGGCACCGACGGCCCCAGGTGCGATCGTGCTCGCCGCGCCGGGGGCCGTGTACTCGGGACCACCAGGATCGCAAGCAGCCGCCTCGATCCCCGTGATCAACGCGCTGAGGTCATCACTGATCCGGCGCAGCAGGTCGGCCACGGGACCGGCATTGCCCACGACGATGGCCGACCACAGCCGGGGGTCCGAGGCCGCGATCCGGGTGACGTCGCGAAGTCCCTGACCCGACAGGGCCAGAGCGCTCTCCCCCAGTTCCTCCAGGCGGGCGGCCACGAGGGAGGCGATGAGCTGGGGCATGTGGGAGACGGCGGCGACGGCGGCGTCGTGCTCCGACGCTCCCATGCGCACCGGGGTAGCACCCACATCGACCGCCAGGTTCCTGATGGCCAGTTCCGCCTCGGGATCCGAGTCCTGACCGACAACCACCCAGGGACGTCCGGCGAAGAGGTCGGAATCGGCGGAGCCGGCACCCGAGCGCTCGCGGCCCGCCATCGGGTGGGAGCCGACGTACCTGCGCGCCTCCGCTCCCGCCCGGGCCCGAACCTCCGCGACGACCCGTTCCTTGACGGAGGCCACGTCAGTGACCACGGCATGGGGATGGGCGGTCAGCTGCGCGACGACGACGTCGGCGGTCACGTCAGGTGGGGTGGCCACGACGACGATCTGCGGCTCCGGGCTGTGTTTGTCGTGGGGCGTTCCCGCCCCCATGTCACGGGCCAGGGCCAAGGACGTGGGCGAGGTGTCGGAGAGCTGGACCTCGACGTCCGCTGTCCGCAGCGCCAGGGCCAGGGACGTTCCCAGGAGGCCGGTGCCGATGATGAGGACCGGCCCGCACGTGGACACCGATGCCCGGGACTTGGCCGCGCTCACAACCCGACCTCCTGCTGGAGTGCCGCGATCTCCTCGCCGCTGAGGGGGCGGGTCTCACCGGGGCGCAGGCTGCCCAGCCGCAGCGGTCCCAGTCTCGTACGCGCCAGGCGCGTCACCGGGTGGCCGACGGCGTCCAGCATGCGCCGCACGATGCGGTTCTTGCCCGAGTGGAGGGTGATCTCGACGATGGATCCCCGAGGTCCGGAGTCCTTGACGGTGACCCGGTCCGCCCGTGCCTCGCCGTCCTCGAGCTCGATGCCGCGCCGCAGCTTACGCGGCACCCACGGCTCGACCTGCCCCTCCACGATGGCGACGTAGGTCTTGGCGATCTCGAAGCTGGGGTGCATGAGCCGGTGGGAGAGCTCACCGTCGTTGGACAGCAGAAGCAGCCCCTCGGTCTCGGTATCGAGACGACCGACGTGCACCAGGCGCAGCGAGTCGGGCAGCTCGGGGTGCTCGGCCAGGTAGTCGCGTCCGTACTGGGCCACCGTCGGGCGGCCCTCAGGGTCCTCCATGGTGGTCACGACCCCGGCCGGCTTGTGGAGCATGAGGGTGATGAGCTCGGGGTTGGTGAGGATCCGGCTGCCGTCGACGCGGATCTCCTGGGTCCGTGGATCCACCCTGACACCCGGCTCGGTGACGGTGATGCCGTCGACGCTGACGCGGCCGTCGGCGATGAGCTGCTCGCAGGCCCGCCGTGAGGCGACTCCGGCGTGGGCGAGGACCTTCTGCAGCCGCTGCCCGGAAGCGACGTGCGGGTCGTCCTGGCCGCCCTTGGAGGCGCGCTCACGCATTGCCAGCAGACGGGACTCCTCGTCCTCGTCGATGGCCTCGGCATCGAAGGCGGCCAGATCAGCGGCGTCACTGTGCTCGTCCAGCTCCTCGAGGTCGTCCTCGTCGTAGAACTCCTGGCCACCGAAGTCGCTGTCGAGTACTGAGACGGTCTTTGAGTCGGTCCTGCTGCGGTGCTTCCTCGGGGTCATGAGGTCCTCCTACCGGCCATCTCATCGGCCTGTTCGACGATCTCCCCCAGTACCTCGACACGAGGCAGGTAGGGAGCCAGGGGTGGTAGCTCGTCCAGAGAGTCGATTCCCAGGTACTCCAGGAACTCTCCCGTGGTCCGGTACAGGACGGCACCGGAGGTCTCGGCCCCGGCCTCCTCGATGAGTCCGCGGGCGTGCAGGGTGCGCATGACGCCGTCGACGTTGACACCGCGAATCGCCGCGACGCGACCGCGGGTGACCGGCTGTCGGTAGGCCACAACAGCGAGGGTCTCCAGGGCGGCTTGGCTCAGGCGCGCGGTGGCGCCGCCGATGATGAACTGCTCGACGAGCTCGGCGTGCTCGGGCACGGAGGCGAAGCGCCACCCTCCGGCTGCCCGTCGCAGGAGGAAGCCGTGGGCACGGCTGCCGGGTGCCTCTCCCCGGTACTCAGCGGCGAGGTGCTCCAGCAACGCCTCGGCCGATCGCTCCTCGATGCCGAGGGCATCTGCGATTGAGGCGGTGGTCACCGGTTCGTCGGCGACGATGAGAATCGCCTCGGCAGCGCTGCGCAGCTGGGGCTCGGCGGCCTCGCTCATGCGAATTCCTCCTCGAGCTCGATCAGGTCGTCGGAGGCCATCATGCCGGTCGGATCGTCCTCACCGGCACACCAGGTCACGGTGATCTCGCCCATGGCCTCGATCTGGTCCAGCTCGGCGCTGCCCTGCCGGTGAAGGATGAGCAGCGCCAGGAAGCGGGCCACGACGACGGCCGTGCGCTCGGCGTCCTCAATGATCTGCGCGAAGGTCAGGGTTCCGTGACGGCGCAGTCTCAGGGCAATGAGGCTCAGCTGTTCTCCGACCGGGACCCGCTCGTGAAGGTGGACGGTCTGCACTCCCGGATCTGTGGGCCGGGTGAAGGCGCCGACCGCCAGCCGCGTGAGCTCCTCGGGAGTGATGGTGGCTACCAGCCGGGGCAGGAGCGCGGCCAGGTGCGGTTCCAGCGCGACGATCCGGGGATGGCTGCGGGCGGAGGTCTCCGCCCGGTGGCGGAAGGCGGCTGCGGCCTCCTTGAAGGCCCGGTACTGCAGGAGCCGGGCGAAGAGCAGGTCGCGGGCCTCGAGCAGCTCGAGGTCGGGTTCCTCGTCGTCCTCATCATGAGGCAGGAGGCGGTGCGCCTTGAGGGCCAGAAGGGTGGAGGCCACCACGATGAACTCCGAAGCACGTCCCAGGTCCCAGTCCGAACGCATGTGGGCGATGAAGTCGTCGGTTACCTCAGCCAGCGCCAGCTCAGTGACGTCGAGCCGTTTGCGGGCGATGAGGCTCAGGAGCAGATCGAAGGGCCCCTCGAACTGGGGCAGGGCGACGCTGAACCCGGGCAGCCTGGGTGGGCCCTGAGACTCCTGGTCCTCCGACTCAGGCGACATCGCCGCGGGCGATGACCTCACGGGCCAGCCGGCGGTAGGCATCCGCACCGGGGTGGGAGGGCGCGTAGCTGGTGATCGGCTCGTTGGCCACGGAGGCGTCCGGGAACTTGATCGTGCGCCGGATGCGCGTGTCGAAGAGCTGCTCGCCGAAGGCCTGCTCAAGACGCTCAAGCACCTCACGCGAGTGCAGGGTCCGGGAGTCCACCATGGTGGCCAGGATGCCGTCGATCTCCAAAGTGGCGTTGAGACGGTCCTTGACCCGTTCAACGGTCTCCACCAGAAGCGCCACCCCTCGCAAGGCGAAGAACTCGGTCTCCAGCGGGATGATGACACCGTGGGAGGCGGTCAGGGCGTTGATGGTCAGGAGCCCGAGCGAGGGCTGGCAGTCCACGAGGATGACGTCGTACTCGTCGAGGACAGGACGTAGCACCCGCTTGAGGGCCTGCTCACGGGCGACCTCATTGACGAGCTGGACCTCGGCGGCGGACAGGTCGATGTTGGCCGGGACGATATCCAGTCCCTCCACGGTGGTCTCATGGATGACGGTGCGGATGTCCGGACGACTGGCGACGAGCAGGTCATAGATCGTGGAGTCGAGCTCGTGGGCGTTGATGCCCAGCCCGGCGGAAGCCGCCCCCTGAGGGTCGAAGTCGACGATGAGGACCTTGCGCCCCAGCTCGGCCAGCGCCGCGCCGAGGTTGATTGTCGTCGTGGTCTTGCCGACGCCGCCCTTCTGGTTGCACATGGAGATGACCCGAGCGGGTCCGTGCGACTCCAGCGGCGCGGGAACGGGGAAGTCCTTCTCCTCGCTCTCTTCGGTGCCGGGGTTGTCGATCAGGCCTGGCTGGATGGAGTCATTCACATCCACCAGCCTAGTCGAAGTCGGCTCCACCTCGCCCAGTTCAGGCGGGACACGCCAGAGAACGGGCTGAACAGGATCCGGCTTTCAGGAAGGCACCGGCCGGCGCCCAGGCTCCCCTCACTAAGAACCGGATCCCGTGACGTTTCAGGAGCGCACTCGTCACTCAGGCCAGCGCGCGCGGATGGCTGGTGGCGTAGACCTCCCGCAGATGGTCGACGGTGACCTTCGTGTAGATCTGGGTGGTGGTGACCGATGCGTGCCCAAGCATCTCCTGGACGACACGCACGTCCGCCCCTCCGGCCAGCAGGTGGGTGGCGAAGGAGTGCCGCAGGGTGTGGGGCGAGATACGACGCTCGTCGGGGACACCGGCTCCGGCGAGACCGGCCCTTTCGGCAGCCTGCTGCAGAACGGCCCAGGCACTCTGCCGGCTCAGCGGCCTGCCCAGGGTGTTGAGGAAGACCTGCGGCACTCCCCTGCCCCGCTCCGCCAGGACCGGCCGGCCTCGAACCAGGTAGGCATCCAGCGCCTCCCAGGCGTAGGTACCCACGGGGACCACGCGTTCCTTGCGTCCCTTGCCGAACAGTCGCAGCACCCGGGAGTCGGCATCGAGGTCGTCGACGACGAGCCCCACTGCCTCGGAGATGCGAGCACCGGTGGCGTAGAGGACCTCCAGCAGCGCGCGGTCCCGCAGACTCACCGGGGAGTCGTCGATACCTGCGGCTTCCAGCAGGCGGCGGACCTCCTCGATGCTCAGGGCCTTGGGCAGCCGCCTGCCGGGCTGGGGCGGGCGCACTGTGGCCGAGGGGTCCTGCGAGGTGGTGCCCTCCGCCAGGAGGAACTTGTGCCAGCCACGTACGGCGGTGACGGTTCGGGAGGCCGACGACGAGGCCAGCGGGCGGGCGCCGTCGGCTCCGGTGCGCAGCGCCTCGAGGAAGCCGGCCACGTCATTGCGGCTCACCTCCTGCGGGGCCGTGATGCCGCCGGTTCTCAGGTAGCGCAGGTAGCGACCCAGGTCGCGTTCGTAGGCGCTCAGGGTGTGGGGGCTCAGCCCTCGCTCGACGCGCAGATGCGCGAGATAGCCGCGTAGTGCCCGGTCCAGGGCGTCGCCACGCGGATCGTGGGTGGTACCGGCGGCCGCGGCCGCCGTCTTCGCCGTGCTCGTCGCAGCCAGCCGATGCTCAGCCGAGCTTGGCAACCAGGCCGAGCCCGACGATCGTGATCGTCCAGGTGATGGCCACGGCCACGGTGATGCGGTCGAGGTTGCGCTCGGCCACGCCGGAGGACCCGGCTGAGGAGGAGATGCCGCCACCGAACATGTCCGACAGGCCGCCTCCCTTGCCCTTGTGCAGGAGGATCGACATGATGAGGAAGAAGCTCGAGAGGACGAGCAGCACCTGAAGGACGATACGCACCACGTTCACGCCGCGTTCCCTTCGTCGTTGGTTTCGTCTTGCTGTGGAGGCCTCACACCGGTTGGAGACCGGCGTGATTCTCGAAGGAGACGTGCGCCCCCACCTGTCCGCTCGGCAGTCTACCCGCAAGACACCGGGTCCCGGACACCACATGGTGTGAGGTGTCCGGGACCCTGACTATGAGGACTGAGACTCTGCGGGGAACCGGTGGCCGGATCCCTCGTCGAGGCTCAGGCCGCTCAGGCGTAGAAGCCGGCCATGGCGGCGAAGGAGTCCGCCTTGAGGGAGGCTCCCCCGACCAGCGCGCCGTCGACGTCGGGCTGAGCCATGAGCTCCTTGATGTTGGCGGGCTTGGCGGAACCGCCGTAGAGGATACGGGTGGCGTCGGCGGTGGCGTCGCCGTAGTCGGCACGCAGGGCCTCACGGATCGCCCCGCACACCTCCTGGGCGTCCTCGGCGGTGGCGGTCTCGCCGGTGCCGATGGCCCAGATGGGCTCGTAGGCGATGACGATCTTGGCGACGTCCTCGCCGCTCCATCCCTCCAGGGCGGCGCGGATCTGCCCCAGGACGAACTCGACGTGGTTGCCCGCCTTGCGGACATCCAGAGCCTCACCGCAGCACAGGATGGGGGTCATACCGGCGTCGAGCACCTTGCGGGCCTTGGCGCCAACGAGGGCGTCGGACTCGCCGTGGTACTCGCGGCGCTCGGAGTGGCCCATGACCACGTAGCTGCAGCCGAGCTTGGTGAGCATCTCGGTGGAGATCTCACCGGTGTAGGCGCCGTTGTCGTGGGTGGAGACGTCCTGGGCGCCGTACTTGACGCTCAGGGAGTCGGCCTCGACGACGGTCTGCACGGTGCGGATGTCCGTGAAGGGCGGGATCACGAGGACCTCGCACTTGGCGTAGTCGTGGTCGTGGTCCTTGAGCTCCATGGCCAGGCCCTGGACAAGGTGGTTGGCCTCGAGGTGGTCGAGGTTCATCTTCCAGTTGCCCGCCATGAGCGGGGTGCGGTTGCTCATCTAGGTTGCCTTCCTTCAGTCTTCGAGCACTGCGATACCGGGCAGCGTCTTGCCCTCGAGGAGCTCGAGGGAGGCACCACCGCCGGTGGAGATGTGGGAGAACGTGGCCTCGTCGAAGCCGAGTGTGCGCACGGCCGCGGCGGAGTCGCCACCGCCGATGACGGAGAAGGCGTCGGACTCGGAGATCGCCTTGGCCACGGCCTTGGTGCCCTCGGCGAAGGCCGGGAACTCGAAGACGCCCATGGGGCCGTTCCACACCACGGTCTTGGAGGTGGCGATCGCGTCGGCGAAGAGCTTTCGCGTCTCAGGGCCGATGTCCAGACCCATCTGGTCGGAGGGCAGCTCGCTGGAGAGCACGACGGTGGCCGGGGCGTCCGCGGCGAAGGTCGGGGCCACGACTGTGTCGACGGGCAGCAGAAGCTCGACGCCGTTGGCCTTGGCGGTCTCCAGGTAGCCCTTGACGGTGTCGATCTGGTCCTTCTCCAGCAGGGAGGTGCCCACCTCGTAGCCCTGGGCGGCCAGGAAGGTGTAGGCCATGCCGCCACCGATGAGAAGACGGTCGGCCTTGCCCAGCAGGTTGGAGATGACGCCGAGCTTGTCGGAGACCTTGGAGCCACCGAGTACCACGGTGTAGGGACGCTCGGGGTCGTTGACAGCGCGCCCCAGTGACTCGATCTCCTTGACGACGAGCAGGCCGGCGGCCGAGGGCAGCAGCTTGGCGACGTCGTAGACGGAGGCCTGCTTGCGGTGGACGACGCCGAAGCCGTCGGAGACGAAGACATCGGCCAGGGCGGCGAGCTCAGCGGCGAAGGCCTCGCGCTCGGCGTCGTCCTTAGAGGTCTCGGCGGCGTTGAAGCGGACGTTCTCCAGCAGGACGATCTCGCCGTCACCGGCTGCGGCGACAGCGGCCTTGGCGGACTTACCGACGGTGTCCTCGGCGAGCGTCACCTTGGTGCCGGTCACCTCGGCGAGGCGCTTGGCCACGGGGGCCAGGGAGTAGTCGGGGTTGGCCTGGCCCTTGGGACGCCCGAGGTGGGCGGTGATGATGACCTTGGCACCGGCGTCGAGCAGGGTGCGCAAGGTGGGCAGAGCGGCCTGGATACGGCCGTCGTCGGTGATGTTCTTGTCGGCGTCCAGCGGTACGTTGAAGTCGGAGCGGACCAGGACTCGCTTGCCCTTGAGGTCGCCCAGGGACTCGATGGTCTTCATAAAGCCTCTCATCGGTTGTGGGTGATGGTGTGGGGTCTGACGGACGGCGCCCGCGCACGCATAGCGTGGCGCGGGCGCCGTCTTCTAGAGAGTCATGCTCTCGGTCTGGTCTCAGGCGAGCTTGGAGCCGACCAGAGCGGTCAGCCGGACCAGGGCGTTGGAGTAGCCCCACTCGTTGTCGTACCAGGAGAGGACCTTGACGAGGTTGCCGATGACCTTGGTCTCGGTGGCGTCGAAGATCGAGGTGTGCGGGTTGCCCACGATGTCGGTGGAGACGATCGGGTCCTCGGTGTACTCGAGAACGCCCTTGAGCTCACCCTCGGCGGCGGCCTTGACGGCGGCCTTGACGGCGTCGACGGAGACCTCCTTCTCGGCGATGAAGGTCAGGTCGGTCAGCGAGCCGGTCGGGGTGGGAACGCGCACGGCGAGGCCGTCGAACTTGCCCTTGAGGGCGGGCAGGACGAGGGCCACGGCCTGGGCCGCACCGGTCTTGGTGGGGATCATGTTCAGCGCGGCGGCGCGAGCACGGCGCAGGTCGCTGTGCGGGGCGTCGAGGACGCGCTGGTCACCCGTGTAGGAGTGGATGGTGGTCATGATGCCGCGCTCGATGCCGAAGTTCTCGTGGAGGACCTTGGCCAGGGGGGCGAGGCAGTTGGTGGTGCACGAGGCGTTGGACACGATGTTCATCGTGGCGTTGTCGTAGTCGCCCTCGTTGACACCCATGACGAAGGTGCCGTCGACGTTCTTGGCGGGAGCGGAGATGACGACCTTCTTGGCACCACCGTCAAGGTGGGCCTTGGCCTTCTCGCCGTCGGTGAAGAAGCCGGTGGACTCCACGACGACCTCGACGCCCAGGTCGCCCCAGGGCAGGTCGGCGGGGTTGCGCTGAGCGAGCACCTTGATGTGCTTGCCGTTGACGGTGATGCCATCCTCGTCGTAGGAGACCTCGCCGTTGAAACGACCAAGGATCGAGTCGTACTTGAGCAGGTGGGCCAGGGTCTTGTTGTCCGTCAGGTCGTTGACGGCGACAACCTCGATGTCGGCGCCCTGCTCGAGGGCGGCGCGGAAGAAGTTGCGGCCGATTCGGCCGAAGCCGTTAATACCAACGCGGGTGGTCACTTTGTGTCCTCCTAGTGCGCCGGTAGAGGCGCACGGTTGCTGGGCTCTTCTCACACACAGCGTGTGCTCCGGAACATCGTCAGATCACATCTCCGACTCAGCTCCGGCACGGCCGAGTCTAGCCACACTGGGCAGCCGCTGGGAGCCACTGGCCACGCCACGGGCGAACACTGTGACGCAGAATCCAGCCTTCACGGGACTGATGACCATCGATTGTCCTCACGCCAGGACCGAGGTCCCACCTGGGCTCAGGGTTCGAGCATCTCCTGAGTGAGGACCGACTCCGTGTCCGGGATGCCCAGCTCGTGCGCCTGCTTGTCCGCCATGGCCAGGAGCCGGCGGATACGTCCGGCGACAGCGTCCTTGGTCAGCTGGGGGTCGGAGAGCTGGCCGAGCTCCTCCAGGGAGGCCTGCTTGTGGGCGATCCGCAGCTGACCGGCCTGGAGCAGGTGGCCGGGGACGTCGTCCCCCAGGATCTCGAAGGCGCGCTCGACCCGAGCCCCCGAGGCCACGGCAGCGCGGGCGGAGCGACGCAGGTTCGCGTCGTCGAAGTTGGCCAGACGGTTGGCCGTCCCCCTCGACTCGCGCCGGGAGCGGCGCTCGGCCCACACCTTGAAGGCCTCCGGAGCGCCCATTCGCTCCAGGAGGACACCGATGGCCTCACCGTCACGGACGACCACGCGGTCGGCCCCGCGCACCTCGCGAGCCTTGGCCGAGATGTCGAAGCGCCGCGCGGCCCCCACAAGAGCCAGCGCAGCCTCGGAGCCGGGGCAGGTGACCTCCAGTGAGGATGACCTACCGGGCTCGGTCAGCGAGCCTCGGGCGAGGAAGGCTCCGCGCCAGGCGGCCGCGGCGGCATTGCGCCCCCCTTGGACGACGGCGACCGGCATGCCGCGCACCGGCCGTCCGCGATCGTCGACCAGCCCGGAGAGCCGGGCCAGGTCCTTGCCCCGTTGAGTCACGCGCAGCACGTAGCGGGATCCCCGGTGCAGGGATCCGCCCTGCACCACCATGACCTCGGGCTCCATCCCGTAGAGCTCCTTGAGGTGCTGGTGCAGGCGGCGTACGGCCCCGCCGTGGTCGAGCTCGGCCTCGACGACGATGCGCCCGGAGACGATGTGCAGTCCCCCGGCGAAGCGCAGCATTGCGGAGACCTCAGCCCGTCGTTGGGCGGCGTTCTCGGTGACAACGAGCGCGAGCTCATCCTTGACGGTGACCGTCAGCGACATGGGTGGGCTCCTCGTGCTCGGGGTCGTGGCCGGTGCCGATGGCAACGGACAGACTATGGATATGGATACTGCCGGCGTGACTCAGATGCAGCCGGTGCTCCGCTCGAAAGAACATGGGGCGGGCAGCGACCGGGGCGGATGAGACGACATGGCGATGTGGTGCGGCACCCGAAGGCGCGTCTAGGAAAATTCCTAGCAGTGCCACCCTGCTGCGGGCTGGGCGGGGACCCAAGGAATTATGAACGATGGCGAGCAGCAGGATTCTTCAATGAGTCCATTGTCACGATCCACGGGGTCCACCGGGATCTGCCGCGACCCGGCCACGCTGCCGGCCGTGTCAGGTCTGCATCTCGTCGGTGACGTCGCCCAGCGCCCCCTCGAAGGCATCCCGGAAGGCTGCTGCCAGGCGCAGCGGGTCGTGGTGACGCAGCGCCTCGCCGGTGCGCACCTGCCGTAGGACGACGGTGGCGCCCATGGCTGAGGCCACCGACTCCAGATCGGTGACGTCTTCAACGGTGGAGGGATCGGCCAGAACCACGTCCAGGCGCAGGTCGGGCGCGTACTGACGCAGGACCCGCAGGTGATCGGCGCTGGTCATTCCATCAGTCTCCCCCTGCTGCGCAGAGAGGTTGAGGACCACGACCTTGCGGGCCGAGGTGCCCACCAGGGCCTGGCGCATGGAGGGAAGAATGAGATGCGGGAGCACCGACGTGTACCAGGACCCCGGCCCCAGAACCACCCAGTCCGCCTCATCAATGGCCCGCAGCGCCTCAGGGTGGGCATCGGCATCCTGCGGAACAATCCCCACGTTCTCCAGGCGTCCTCGGGCTGAGGCCACCGCCACCTGTCCACTGACCCTGCTACTGGTACCGCCTGAGACGATATCCGCCTCGATGACCAGGGGCGAGGATGACATGGGCACGACCCGACCGTGGATCGTCAGCAGTCGTCCCACCCAGTCAAGTCCGGCGACGTCGTCTCCCAGCAGCTGCCACAGCGCCAGGATGAGCAGGTTTCCCAGGGCGTGGTTATCGAGTTCCCCGTGCCCCTCAAAGCGGTGCTGGAGCACGTCCCGCCAGGTCAGCCCCCACTCGGAGTCCTCGCACAGGGAGGCCAGCGCCATCCGCAGGTCCCCCGGCGGCAGGCAGTCGAACTCCCGACGCAGACGCCCGGAGGACCCACCGTCATCGGCGACAGTGACGACGGCGGTGAGCCGGTGGGTGACGTGCCGCAGCGCCCGGAGCGTGGCGGACAGGCCGTGCCCGCCCCCCAAGGCCACGACGGCGGGCCCCTCCTCACCTCGGCGGGGCCACCCGGCTACATCGATCGTCGTTCCCACTGGCTACTCCCGTCCCAGGTCACGGTGCTGGACAACAACCTCGAAGCCCGCTCTACGCAGCCTGGCTCCGAGCCGCTCCGCTGAGGCCACGGAGCGGTGCTTGCCACCGGTGCATCCCACAGCCAGGGTAACGTGGGGCTTGAGCTCATCAATGTACTGCGGGAGTGCGGGAATGAGCAGGTCCGCGTACCCGTCGACGAAGGCGCCCGCCCCCTTCTGGGCGAAGACGTAGTCGGCCACCGGGGCGTCACGGCCGGTGAGGTGGCGCAGCTCGGAGACCCAGTAGGGGTTGGGGATGAAGCGCACGTCCAGGACGTGGTCGGCGTCCAGGGGAATGCCGTACTTGAACCCGAAGGACATGACATTGATGCGCAGGGCCAGGTCGGACTCGTGGGCCACGAGCTCACGGACTCGGCGGGCAAGGTCGTGAACGGAGTAGTCGGAGGTGTCGATGACGATATCGGCCACGCCCCGCAGTCCCCCGAGGAGAGTACGTTCGTGCTCGATCCCGTCCAGGACGGAGCCGTTGCCCTGCAAGGGGTGGGGCCGGCGGGAGGACTCAAAGCGCCTGACCAGGACGGCGTCGGAGGCGTCCAGGAAGATGAGCCGTACGTCGGTGCCGTTGTCGCGGACCTTGCGCAGGTAGTCCATGAAGTGGGAGAAGAACTCGCGGCTGCGCACGTCGACGACGGCGGCCAGCCGGTGCACACCGGCCCCGACCGTGGTCATCATGCCGGACAGGGCCGGCAGCAGCTGGGGCGGCAGGTTGTCCACCACGTACCAGTCGAGGTCCTCCAGGGCGTTGGCCGCGCGTGAGCGCCCGGCCCCGGACATGCCCGTGACAATGATCAGCTCGGGCCGTTCGGCGGGCGGAACCGGAGGGGTGGCCTCATCGAGGGCCGGAATCTCGATGGGAACCGTGTCCTGAAGCCGCTTGCGCTTGCCGGAGGAGGGCTGAGGGCGGCGCTCGTCATGCATACCCCAAGCATCGCACGTCCAGGCGCCTCCGCCCGCCGACGAGGCGGGATTACCGGTAGCGTTTCACCGTTGCCCGTACTCACTGCCGCCGGTTCTCGGCAGCCAGACGTCAGGAGGCCCCATGAGCCCCTCCCCTTCTTCCGACCAGAGCGCTCACCCGTCCCCCTCCGCGTCCCAGGGGACTGCGGCGCCTCAGCCCGGCGCCCCGGTCCTGGGCACGCCCTGGACCCGCAGCGCGACGAAGGTGGCGCTGCTGGGCGCCGGCGAGATCGGCAAGGAGGTGACGATCGCGCTCAGCCGCCTGGGGGTGGAGGTCACGGCCATTGACCGCTACGACGGAGCTCCGGCCCAGCAGGTCTCCCACAACGCCCTGACGGTGGACATGAGCGACCCCGCGGCGCTCACAGCTGCGATCCGCTCCAGCGGCGCCACGATCGTCGTCCCGGAGATCGAGGCGCTGGCCACCGACGCCCTCGTGGCCCTGGAGCAGTCCGGTGAGGTACGGGTGGTGCCCACGGCCCTCGCGACGCAGCTGACGATGAACCGTGAGGGGATCCGCCGTCTGGCGGCCGAGGAGCTGGGCCTGCCGACCAGCCCCTATGCCTTCGCCTCCAGCCCGGAGGAGCTGGCAGCGGGCGCCCAGCAGGTGGGTTTCCCCTGCCTGGTCAAGCCGGTTATGTCGTCGTCGGGCCACGGCCAGTCAGTGGTGAGCGGCCCGGAGGCTCTGGAGGCGGCATGGCACTACGCGGCCACCGACGGGCGCGTGGACCAGGGACGGGTCATCGTGGAGGGCTTCGTCCGCTTCGACACCGAGATCACCCTGCTCACGGTGCGCTGGCGCGACCCGGTTACCGGAGAGACGGTGACGAGCTTCTGCGAGCCGATCGGGCACCGACAGGTCGACGGTGACTACGTGGAGTCCTGGCAGCCGCAGAACCTGAGTCCGGTGGCCCTGGAGCGGGCCCACCAGGTGGCCCGGGCCGTCACCACGGCACTGGGCGGGTGGGGCTTGTTCGGTGTCGAGCTGTTCATCTGCGGGGAGGAGGTCCTCTTCTCCGAGGTCTCACCGCGCCCGCACGACACCGGTCTGGTGACCCTGGCGAGTCAGCGCCTGAGCGAGTTCGAGCTGCACGCCCGCGCCCTGCTGGGCCTGCCCGTGGACACCTCGCTGCGCTCCCCCGGCGCCTCGGCGACCATCAAGGCGGCAGGCGAGTCCGCCCCTGGTGAGGGCGTGAGCTTCGCCGGCCTGGATGAGGCGCTTGTGCAGGACGGGGTGGACCTGCGGCTGTTCGGCAAGCCAGAGGCCCACCCGGGTCGACGCCTGGGCGTCGTGGTGGCCTGCGCCGACGACGTGCAGGTCGCCGTCGACCGGGCCCGGGCCGCGGCCCGGTCGATCCGTCCCAGCGTCTGAGCCGGCCGACCGGGCCGCGGAGTCTCAGTGGCTACCCCGCGACGGTTCCTGCACCGGAGGCACGAGGGAGGTGCCGTTGGAGGCGATGACGTCGCGGTACCAGCCGAAGGACTTCTTGCGGTAGCGGGCCAGGGTGCCGTTGCCGTCGTCGTCGCGGTCCACGTAGATGAACCCGTAGCGCTTGGACATCTGGGCGGTGGAGGCCGAGACCAGGTCGATGCAGCCCCAGGAGGTGTAGCCCAGGACCTCGACGCCGTCGGCGATGGCCTCGGCGACCTGGACCAGGTGGTCGTTCATGTAGGCGATGCGGTAGTCGTCCTCGACCGTGGGGCCGTTGGGTCCGTCAACGAGGACGTCCTTGGCTCCCAGGCCGTTCTCGACGATGAACAGAGGTTTGCCCCAGCGGTCCCAGTAGTCGTTCAGGATGGTGCGCAGGCCCGCCGGGTCGATCTGCCACCCCCACTCGGAGGCCTTGAGGGTGGGGTTGGGGACGCCGCCCATGAGGTTGCCCCGGCCGGCCTCGGCCGACTGGGTGACGGTCTCGCACACGGACATGTAGTAGGAGAAGGAGACGAAGTCGACGGTGTGCTCCCGCAGCAGCGCGCGGTCCTCCTCGGTGATCTCCAGCTTGATGCCCTTGTCTCGCAGGGAACGCAGCAGGTAGCCGGGGTACTCGCCGCGCACGTGGAGGTCCCCGAAGGCGTAGTTGGCGCGCTCGGCCTGCTTGGCCGCCCACACGTCCCGGGGATCGGGGGTCAGCGGGTAGGTGGGCACGGCCAGGATCATGCAGCCGACCTGGATGTCGGGGTTGGTCTCGTGGGCGATCCTGGTTGCGGCAGCGGAGGCGACGAGCTCGTGGTGGATGGCCTGGTAGAGGTCCTGCTCGCTGAGCCTGTCCTTGGGCGTGGCGATGCCGCCGGACAGGAAGGGTTCGTGGAGCACAGAGTTGATCTCGTTGAAGGTGAGCCAGTACTTGACCCGCTTGCCATAGCGCTCGAACAGGGTGCGGGCGTAGCGCTCGAAGAAGCCGATGAGGCGGCGGTCGGTCCAGCCGTCGTAGGTGCGCGCCAGGTGCAGCGGGGTCTCGTAGTGGCTGATGGTGACCAGTGGCTCGATCCCGTGCTTCTCGAGCTCGTCGAGGACCCGGTCGTAGAAGGCGAGTCCCTCCTCGTTGGGCTCGGTCTCGTCGCCGAGCGGGAAGATGCGGCTCCAGGCGATGGAGAAGCGGAAGACCTTGAAGCCCATCTCCGCCAGCAGGGCGATGTCCTCGGCGTAGCGGTGGTAGAAGTCGATCGCCTCGAGCTTGAGGTTATCCGGTGTGGGAGCCTGGGTGGGTGGGGCCATGATGCCCCGGGGCATGACGTCCTGGACGGACAGGCCCTTGCCGTCCTCGTTGTAGGCGCCCTCGATCTGGTTGGCGGCGGTGGCCCCGCCCCACAGGAAGCCGCCGGGGAAGTTCGGATTGCTCTTAGAAGTAGTGGACGTGGCGGTCATGTGCGTGTCTCCTGATGTGTTCTCTCAGTTTTGGTTCATCGGTTAGGTATCGGTTCAGTGGTCGATCTCGACCACGGTGGTACTGGTGGCGACCTCACCATCAACGATCGGGACGACGGCGCCCAACGAGGCGGTGTTGGTGACGACGAGGATCGTGGTGGGGTCGTAACCAGCGTCGCGAATCACCTTGAGATCAGCGTCTACCAGAGGCTCACCGCGCCCGACTCGTTCACCGGCGCTTACTTTGGGGGTGAACCCCTCTCCCTTGAGATTGACGGTGTCCAGGCCGACGTGGATGAGGACCTCCACACCGTCGTCGGTCTTGATGCCGTAGGCATGGCCGGAGTCCATGGCGGTGACGACGGTCCCAGATGCCGGTGCGACGACGCGGCCGTCGGAGGGGACGATGCCGACTCCGTTACCGAGGGCCCCGGAGGAGAAGACCGGGTCGGCGACGTTCTCCAGCGGCATGGCGGATCCGTTCATCGGTGAGGTGAGCGCGGTGGTGGGCTCGGCATCACTCTCCTCGGAAAGGACCGGGGAGGGCTCATCCGGGGCCGGGTCCTTGAATCCGAGGATGAGGGTGAGAGCCAGGGAGATGACGACGGCGACGACCATACCGATGAAGACCAGGACGAGGTTTCCGTGGTTGATCAGCGCAGGAATACCGATGAGGGAGGGGAAGACGAAGGAGGTAGTTGCCCCGTTTCCTGCTGCGACAATAACGCCACCCACAGCACCGCCGATGCAGCCGTAGAGGAAGGGACGTTTGAGAGGCAGGTTGACACCGTAGATCCCGGGCTCGGTAATGCCGGCCAGGAAACCGGACAGCGAGGCCGGTCCGGCCAGCTCCCGCATCTTCATGCTTCGCGTGCGGATCATGACACCGAGGGTCGCGGCCGCCTGGGCCAGCACGGCGGGGAAGATCGGCCCCGCCATGAGGGAGAAGCCCGGGTCGTTGTACTGGGCGATCATGACCGGCACCATGCCCCAGTGCACACCGAACATGACGAAGACCTGCCAAAAGGCTCCCATGACGGCTCCCGCCACCCAGGGCACGTGTTCGAAAAGCGCGTTCATCAATGAGGCGATACCGTTCGACGCCGCGGTCGTCACCGGGCCGACAGTGATGAGGGTCAGGGGGACCATGATGAGCAGCACGAGCAACGGCACTGAGAAGTTGCGGATGGCTGAGGGCAGAATCCTGGTCAGCCAACGCTGTAGATGGGACTGGAACCACACGGCCACAATGATCGGGACAAGAGAGGACGTGTAGGAGGCCATGACCACCGGAATACCGAAGAAGGTGACCTGGCCGCCGGCGTCGTTGAGCGCGACGATCTCGGGATACACCAGGGCTCCGGCCAGGGCCACGGCTGTCATCTCATTGGCTTTGAAGTAGCGCGCCGAGGTGATAGCCAGCAGGATCGGTAGGAAGTACAGGGCTGAGTCACCCGCGGCATTGAGGATCGTGTGGGTGGTGGAGTCCTCCTTCAGCCATCCCAGCGTCGTTGTCAGCGTCAGAAATGCTTTGATGAGGCCCGTTCCTGCAAGCGTCCACACCACGGGGTTGATGAGGGCCGAGACCATCTTGATGAACCGGTCGAACAGGTTGCCGTCGTTACCGGCCGATTCATCGTCGTCGCCGGTCAGGTTGGTGAGCCTGACCAGTTCTTCGTGGAGCAACGGCACGTCGTTGCCGATGACCACCTGGTACTGGCCGCCGGCCTGTACCACAGTGACGACGCCGTCGAGTGCTTTAACAGCCTCGGTGGAGGCCTTGGACTCATCCTTGAGAACGAATCGCATACGGGTTGCGCAGTGGGTCATGGAGGCGATGTTCTCCTCGCCTCCGATCTTGTCCAGCAGCCGCGGCGCCAGCGCCGCATAGTCGACCTTCGCCATTGATGCCCTCCTAAGTGAGTAACCGTTTCCAGGAAACAAAAAAGACCCGAGACAGTGACAGCGCGTGAACGCTGGAATGTCTCAGGTCTTGCCCCGGTCGGGTCACAATCCTACGAATTCCTTTCCGGAATTCATTAGAAACAATATAAACGATCGGACCATCGAACAAGACAGAATTTTGTGTTACACGTCACTCTACATGGTCTGCTGCAGGGAGGAGGTCAGCCGGGCAACGTGCAGAGCGAGGTAGGCGGTCTCATCATCGGAGACGGTGGTATTCAGGCGAATCTCCAGCAGATCCCTGATACGCCGGGCCACTCTGTAGGCATCGGGGTCGGAGACGCGCAGGGCCTCGGCGACCAGGGAGGACGTACCATCCTCGATCTGCACCGCGGTGCGTGCGCGTACCAGGAAGTAGCGCAGGTGGACCGCGAAGCGGGCAGCATTGACGGAGTCCGCATCGAAGGCGTCGCCAAAGGACTTCTCCAGCAGTCCCATGACCTGACCAATGAGTCTCGACTGCTCGCTGGCGGCCTGGGCCGAGGGAGCGCCGATCGCAGCGGTGAAGAGGTGGAGGGCCAGTGCGACAGCCTCACCGCCAGGCAGCTGGACCTCCTGCGCGGCGTTGATCTCCTCGACCATGGCCTCAGCCAGCCGCAGTTCCTCGGGATGCAGGTGGGCGACCTCGGCACGCAGCGGATAGTCCATGGTCAGCCCTTGGCAGACGCGCTCCATGGCCTGGTTGATGTGGTCGACGACCGCGATCAAGGTTGAGGAGGGAACATCCGTGTTCAGGCCCCGGGCCGCCTTGCGGAAGACCCGCTCAATGAGTGCCAAGCGCTCCAGCGGAATCCCGGCGATGACCTCCGCTACCGATCGGGCGTTATCGGCCGGGATGTAGCGACGGGAGATGAGAGAGGCGTCGACGTCCTGGCCGCGCTTGCGCTGAAAGCCGAGGCCTCGGCCAGTCAGGATCGCCTCACGCCCAATCTCGTCGCGCGCGAGCACGACGTTGTTGTTGAGCACTCGCAGTATCTCCACGAGCCGATTGTGCCATGAGCCGCTCGCCCCCGAATGGCGAAGGGCGAGCGGCCACTGGCATGAGATGGGAGACGCCCCGAGGCAGCCCCGATGCCGGTGAGACCGACTCAGTTCGGCTCAGTCCTGAAGGCCCACCATGACGGAGGACGCCTTGACGACGGCGACCGCCTTCTTACCCTCTGCCAGCTCGAGCTCCTCGATGGCCGCGTTGGTGATGGAGGAGGTGATGATGACACCGGGAGCGACCTCGATCTTGACGACGCCGTTGACGGCGCCCTTCTCAATGGAGACGACGGTGCCGGGCAGCTGGTTGCGGGCGGAGATCCTCATGAGGGTTTCCTTTCGAGTTGATGTCTGCTCAGCCCAGCGCACTGTGAAATCACACTACGGTTTGTTTTCTGGACTGTTGAGATGAGCCAAGATAGTACCTGCCAGAGCCGGCCCGATACCCTTGACGCGGGTGATGTCGTCCACCTCGGCCTGCCGAATGCGTTTGACGGATCCGAACTCGCGCAGGAGAGCTGCCTGTCGGGTGGGCCCCAGACCGGGAACGCCGTCCAGTACCGAGCGGGTCATCCCGGCCGAGCGCTTCTTGCGGTGGTGGGTGATGGCGAATCGGTGGGACTCGTCGCGCAGGTGCTGGAGCAGGTAGAGGGCAGGCGAGGTGCGCGGCAGGATGACGGGGAACTCCTCCCCCGGCACCCAGACCTCCTCCAGGCGCTTGGCCAGACCGATGAGCGGAACATCGATGCCGAGCTCGTCGAGGACCGAACGGGCGGCGTTGACCTGCGGCAGACCGCCGTCGACGACGACGAGCCCGGGCGCGTAGGAGAAGCGCCGGGCCTTGCCGGTCTCGGGGTCGATAGGACCGGAGGCGACGGCGATACCCTCAGCGTCCTCGATCTCCTCGGCCGCACGGGCGGCCGCCTCGCCCTGTCCCTGCTCAGCGATGAGCCGTTTGAACCTCCGGGTGAGGACCTCGTGCATGGCTGCAGTGTCATCGGTCGCCCCGTTGCCGTCCTGGCCGCGCACAGTGAAGCGGCGGTAGTCGGACTTGCGCGGCGCACCGTCCTCGAAGACGACCATGGAGCCGACCTGGTAGGTGCCCTGGGTGTGGGAGATGTCGTAGCACTCGACGCGCAGGGGTGCCTCGGGCAGGTCGAGGGCCTCGGCAAGCTCATCAAGAGCGAGAGTGCGCTGGGTGAGGTCGCCGGCACGACGGGTCTTGTGCAGGCGCAGGGCTTCCTCAGCGTTCTTACGCACCGTGTCCATGAGAGCGGCCTTGTCCCCGCGCTGCGGAACACGCAGATCGACCTTCCCTCCGCGAAGCCCCTCCAACCACGCACGCACGGTGGCGGCGTTGCTGGGCATCTCGGGGACCAGGATCTCCCGAGGCACCGCCGTGGTGGCCGTGTGGGCGACATCGTCGACACTGGTGGCCGCCGACTCGCCGTTGCGTCGGGAGGCGGCACCGCTGGAACCGTTGGGACCGCTGCGGGGCTGGGGGCTGGAGGGGGCGCGTTCGCCTACCCCGACCGAGGTAGTCGTGCCCGAGGAGGCGGGGGCTCCGCCCTGGTGGACGGCGCCGTCGTCGGCAGGATCGAGGAGGGAGGCGTAGACCTGCTCGAGGAGGCGTTCGATGAGCTCGGAGTCTCCGGCGTCGTCAATGAGGTCGACGACCCAGCCGCGCTGTCCGCGCACCCGGCCGCCGCGCACGTGAAAGACCTGGACCGCCGCCTCGAGCTCGTCGCGAACCAGGGCGAAAACGTCAGCATCGGTAGCATCGGGCAGGACGACGGCGTTGCCCTCGATGACCTTGCGCAGCGCGGCGGCGTCGTCGCGCAGGCGGGCGGCCTTCTCGAAGTCGAGGGCTGCTGCGGCAGCCTTCATCTCCGACTCCACCTGGCGCAGATAGGGACCGGTTCGGCCGGCCATGAAGGCGCAGAAGTCCTCGGCGAGCGCCCGGTGGTCCTCCGGATTGATGCGACCCACGCACGGCGCCGAGCACTTGTCGATGTAGCCCAGCAAGCAGGGGCGGCCTGATGCCTGGGCACGGCGGAAGACGCCGGCTGAGCAGGAGCGGACGGGGAAGACACGCAGCAGCTGGTCGACGGTCTCGCGGATGGACCAGGCCTGGACGAAGGGCCCGAAGTAGCGGGTCCCGGGCTTGCGGGCCCCGCGGACCACCTGAACCCGGGGGTAGGTCTCCCCCATCGTCACCGCCAGGTAGGGGTAGGACTTGTCGTCCTTGTACATGACGTTGAAGCGGGGGTTGAACTCCTTGATCCAGGAGTACTCCAGGGCCAGGGACTCCACCTCGGTGGATACGACGGTCCACTCCACGGCGCAGGCGGTGGTCACCATCTTCTGAGTGCGCGGGTGCAGGGCAGCGAGGTCCTGGAAGTAGCTGGACAGGCGCTGGCGCAGGTTCTTGGCCTTGCCGACGTAGACGACACGTCCCTGATCGTCCAGGAACCGGTAGACGCCCGGGGACGTGGGGATCTCGCCCGGGGCGGGACGGTACGTCGAGGGGTCGGCCATGCCCGCTAGGGTAGACGCCGACCGACCTTGCCCACGACATGCTGCCCCGCAGCCAGTCGCCCGAACGGCAAAGGCCCGAGCCAGCGGGGCTCAGGCCTTCGTATGTGGTGGGCGATACTGGGATCGAACCAGTGACCTCTTCCGTGTCAGGGAAGCGCG
>ERZ772973.159-NODE-159-length-41315-cov-34.5208_pt1 | contig 41315 bp, 38 predicted proteins | sample MGYA00580672_ERZ772973 | MGnify/ENA primary metagenome ERZ772973 (study PRJEB29015, sample SAMEA2737938) | human oral metagenome | biome: human oral; feature: human-associated habitat; material: dental | place: China | collected 2152 ...
AACGCAATGTTTACGGTTGAACTTGAAAATGGACATCAGATTTTAGCAACAGTTTCTGGTAAAATTCGTAAAAACTATATTCGTATTTTAGCGGGAGATCGTGTTACTGTCGAGATGAGTCCATATGACTTGACACGTGGACGTATCACTTACCGCTTTAAATAATCGAAAAACTTGGAGGGATAAGAAATGAAAGTAAGACCATCGGTCAAACCAATTTGCGAATACTGTAAAGTTATTCGTCGTAATGGTCGTGTTATGGTAATTTGCCCAGCAAATCCAAAACACAAACAACGTCAAGGATAAGATAGAAAGGAGAAAACATGGCTCGTATTGCTGGAGTTGACATTCCAAATGACAAACGTGTAGTAGTCTCATTGACTTATGTTTATGGTATCGGACTTGCAACATCTAAGAAAATTTTGGCTGCTGCTGGAATTTCAGAAGATGTTCGTGTACGTGACCTTACATCAGATCAAGAAGATGCTATCCGTCGTGAAGTGGATGCAATCAAAGTTGAAGGTGACCTTCGTCGTGAAGTAAACTTGAACATCAAACGTTTGATGGAAATCGGTTCATACCGTGGTATCCGTCACCGTCGTGGACTTCCTGTCCGTGGACAAAACACTAAAAACAACGCTCGCACTCGTAAAGGTAAAGCTGTTGCGATTGCTGGTAAGAAAAAATAATATAGGAGGTAAAAGTCTTGGCTAAACCAACACGTAAACGTCGTGTGAAAAAGAATATCGAATCTGGTATTGCTCATATTCACGCTACATTTAATAACACTATTGTTATGATTACTGATGTGCATGGTAATGCGATTGCTTGGTCATCTGCTGGTGCTCTTGGTTTTAAAGGTTCTCGTAAATCTACACCATTTGCTGCCCAAATGGCATCTGAAGCAGCTGCTAAGTCTGCACAAGAACACGGTCTTAAATCAGTTGAAGTTACTGTAAAAGGTCCAGGTTCTGGTCGTGAGTCAGCTATTCGTGCGCTTGCTGCCGCTGGTCTTGAAGTAACAGCAATTCGTGATGTGACTCCAGTGCCACACAATGGTGCTCGTCCTCCAAAACGTCGCCGTGTATAATCATCGCATTACACTGCTTTTCGTTTAAGAGGGAGTAACTAAATGATTGAGTTTGAAAAACCAAATATAACAAAAATTGATGAAAATAAAGATTATGGCAAGTTTGTAATCGAACCACTTGAACGTGGCTACGGTACAACTCTTGGTAACTCTCTTCGTCGTGTACTACTAGCTTCTCTACCAGGAGCAGCAGTGACATCTATCAACATTGAAGGTGTCTTGCATGAGTTTGACACAGTTCCAGGTGTTCGTGAAGACGTGATGCAAATCATTCTGAACATTAAAGGGATTGCAGTGAAATCATACGTTGAAGATGAAAAAATCATTGAACTTGACGTTGAAGGCCCTGCTGAAATTACAGCTGGAGACATTTTGACTGACAGTGATATTGAAATTGTAAATCCAGATCATTATCTCTTTACAATCGGTGAAGGGTCTTCCCTAAAAGCGACAATGACTGTTAACAGTGGTCGTGGATATGTACCTGCTGATGAAAATAAAAAAGATAATGCACCAGTTGGAACACTTGCTGTAGATTCTATTTATACACCAGTTACAAAAGTCAACTATCAAGTTGAACCTGCTCGTGTAGGTAGCAATGATGGATTTGACAAATTAACCCTTGAAATCTTGACTAATGGAACAATTATTCCAGAAGATGCTTTAGGGCTTTCAGCACGTATCTTGACAGAACATCTTGATTTGTTTACAAATCTTACTGAGATTGCTAAGTCAACTGAAGTGATGAAAGAAGCTGATACTGAATCTGACGACCGTATTTTGGATCGGACGATTGAGGAACTGGACTTGTCTGTGCGTTCATACAACTGTTTGAAACGTGCCGGTATCAATACTGTGCATGATTTGACAGAAAAATCTGAAGCAGAGATGATGAAAGTACGAAATCTTGGACGCAAGAGTTTGGAAGAAGTGAAACTCAAACTCATTGACTTGGGTCTTGGATTAAAAGATAAATAAAGGAGGAATACATGGCTTACCGTAAACTAGGACGCACTAGCTCACAACGTAAAGCAATGCTTCGCGATTTGACAACTGACCTTTTGATCAACGAATCAATCGTGACAACTGAAGCTCGTGCTAAAGAAATCCGTAAAACTGTTGAAAAAATGATTACTCTAGGTAAACGTGGTGATTTGCATGCACGTCGTCAAGCAGCTGCTTTCGTACGTAATGAAATCGCATCTGAAAACTATGATGAAGCAACTGATAAGTACACTTCTACTACAGCACTTCAAAAATTGTTCTCAGAAATCGCACCTCGTTATGCTGAACGTAACGGTGGATACACTCGTATCCTTAAAACTGAACCACGTCGTGGTGATGCTGCGCCAATGGCGATCATCGAATTAGTATAAAATCATCAATTTTGTTGAGTGTTATGATGATGGAGTCTTGTGCTCTTAGTCTAGCTCTGGTCTACCGCTGGGACTTCTGTCCTAGCGGGAACACTCATCATCATTTGATAGGGTAGACGCTTGTTTACGAAATTGTTTTTTGTTTAAGAACAACTTCGTAAGCAGGCGTTTTTTAGTATTTTCTATGGAAATATGCTATACTAGGAAAAAAGAAAATCAAAAACGTTCAGGTTTTCTAAAAATCGTAGAAATGGGGCATAAGAATGAAGGCTATTATTACAGTGGTTGGCAAGGACAAGGCTGGGATTGTTGCAGGCGTGTCTACTAAAATTGCAGAATTGGGTTTGAATATTGATGATATTTCTCAAACAGTACTGGATGAGTATTTTACCATGATGGCAGTCGTATCTAGTGATGAAAAACAGGATTTTACAACTCTGCGAAATGAGTTTGAAAGCTTTGGTCAGACCTTGAATGTTAAAATCAATATTCAAAGTGCAGCGATTTTTGACGCCATGTATAATATCTAGGAGGTTATCATGGATATTAGACAAGTTACTGAAACCATTGCCATGATTGAGGAGCAGAACTTCGATATCAGAACCATCACTATGGGCATTTCCCTTTTGGACTGTATTAATCCAGACATCGAACGTGCTGCTGAAAAAATTTACCAAAAAATCACGACTAAAGCTGCAAATCTAGTGGCTGTAGGAGATGAAATTGCTGCAGAACTAGGGATTCCAATTGTCAATAAACGAGTATCGGTGACTCCGATTTCCTTGATTGGAGCGGCGACTGATGCGACGGACTATGTCGTTTTGGCAAAGGCACTTGACAAGGCTGCCAAGGAGATTGGTGTTGACTTTATTGGTGGATTTTCGGCCTTGGTACAAAAAGGCTACCAAAAAGGAGATGAGATTCTCATCAATTCTATCCCCCGTGCTCTAGCTGAGACAGACAAGGTCTGTTCGTCCGTCAATATTGGCTCAACCAAGTCAGGAATCAACATGACTGCAGTTGCAGATATGGGACGTATCATCAAGGAAACTGCGAACTTATCAGATATGGGAGCTGCCAAATTGGTTGTATTTGCGAACGCTGTTGAGGACAATCCTTTTATGGCAGGGGCCTTCCATGGTGTCGGTGAAGCAGATGTCATCATCAATGTTGGAGTTTCAGGCCCTGGTGTCGTCAAACGTGCCTTAGAAAAGGTTCGTGGACAGAGCTTTGATGTAGTAGCAGAAACAGTCAAGAAAACCGCCTTCAAGATTACTCGTATTGGTCAACTGGTCGGTCAAATGGCGAGTGAACGCCTTGGAGTCGACTTTGGGATTGTAGACCTAAGTTTGGCACCAACTCCTGCAGTTGGAGATTCTGTGGCTCGAGTGCTGGAGGAAATGGGCCTAGAAACAGTTGGTACACATGGGACGACAGCTGCACTCGCTCTTTTGAATGACCAAGTTAAGAAGGGCGGAGTGATGGCTTGTAACCAGGTTGGTGGCTTGTCTGGTGCTTTTATCCCTGTTTCTGAAGACGAGGGGATGATTGCTGCGGTACAAAATGGCTCTCTGAATTTAGAGAAACTAGAGGCCATGACGGCTATCTGTTCTGTTGGACTGGATATGATTGCCATTCCAGAGGATACGCCGGCTGAAACCATTGCAGCTATGATTGCGGATGAGGCGGCAATCGGTGTCATTAACATGAAAACAACGGCCGTTCGTATCATTCCAAAGGGTAAAGAAGGCGATATGATTGAGTTCGGTGGCTTGCTAGGTACAGCACCAGTTATGAAAGTCAACGAGGCTTCGTCTATCGATTTCATCTCTCGAGGTGGCCAAATCCCTGCCCCAATCCATAGTTTTAAAAATTAATAAAAAAGAGAGAGGATTTAAGTTGAGTTTAAGGATGACTATGTATACTATAATCATTAAATAAAGACCTCCTAACTTTATTTAATAGAAATCCTAAACTTTTTCATAATAATCTCCTAGGGAAGCTACCATGAGGGTAGCTTTTCTTGTGGAAAAATTAGGAGAGCGGGCTTTGCTTTTGAAAGCCGAATATTTCTTTGATCCATGATATAATAGAAGAAAATGGAGGATAGAAAATGTCTAAAGTAAGATTGTACTTGGTCCGTCATGGAAAAACCATGTTTAACACGATTGGACGTGCTCAAGGATGGAGTGATACGCCTCTAACTGCAGAAGGTGAGTTAGGAATCCATGAGTTGGGAATTGGCTTGAGAGAGTCTGGTTTGCAATTTGACCGCGCTTATTCCAGTGACTCTGGTCGTACGATTCAGACTATGGGAATTATCCTAGAAGAACTGGGCTTACAAGGAAAAATCCCTTACCGTATGGATAAGCGCATCCGTGAGTGGTGCTTTGGTAGTTTTGATGGGGCCTATGATGGGGATCTCTTTATGGGGGTCATTCCTCGTGTTTTCAAGGTGGATCATGTTCATCAGTTATCCTATGCTGAGCTGGCAGAAGGCTTGGTAGAGGTTGATACTGCTGGTTGGGCAGAAGGCTGGGAAAAACTCAGTAGCCGAATCAAGGAAGGCTTTGAATCGATTGCCAAAGAAATGGAAGAACACGGTGGGGGCAATGCTCTCGTTGTGAGTCATGGAATGACGATTGGGACCATTGTGTATCTGATCAATGGCATGCATCCGCATGGCCTGGATAATGGTAGTGTGACCATCCTAGAATATGAGGACGGCCAGTTTAGCGTAGAAGTTGTTGGTGACCGTAGTTACCGAGAACTAGGACGTGAGAAGATGGAAGAAAATAAGCATTAATAAAAGATAGCTCCGTATAGGAGCTATTTTTATTCAACTTAGCAAGAGTGTTTTCAGAGCCAATCTTTCTTGATAATGGAGGGGAAAAGATTCTTTCTCGACTTTCAAATTCCCCCAAAAATGGTATAATAGTAACATCATAAAATTGGAGAAATAGCATGAGATTTTACAATCATAAGGAAATTGAGTCTAAGTGGCAAGGCTACTGGGCTGACCATCATACATTTAAGACAGGAACAGACGCATCAAAACCGAAGTTTTATGCTCTCGATATGTTCCCATATCCATCAGGAGCTGGATTGCACGTAGGACACCCAGAAGGTTATACAGCAACCGATATCCTCAGCCGTTACAAACGTGCGCAAGGCTACAATGTTCTTCACCCAATGGGTTGGGATGCCTTTGGATTGCCTGCAGAGCAATACGCCATGGATACGGGAAATGACCCAGCAGAATTTACAGCGGAAAATATTGCTAACTTCAAACGCCAAATTAATGCGCTTGGCTTCTCTTACGACTGGGATCGTGAAGTCAACACAACAGATCCAAACTACTACAAATGGACTCAGTGGATTTTCACCAAGCTTTACGAAAAAGGTTTGGCCTATGAAGCGGAAGTGCCAGTAAACTGGGTGGAAGAATTGGGAACGGCCATTGCCAACGAAGAAGTCCTTCCTGACGGAACTTCTGAGCGTGGAGGCTATCCAGTTGTCCGCAAACCAATGCGCCAATGGATGCTCAAAATCACGGCCTATGCAGAGCGCTTGCTCAATGACTTGGATGACCTGGACTGGCCAGAGTCTATCAAGGACATGCAACGCAACTGGATTGGTAAATCAACTGGTGCCAATGTGACTTTCAAAGTAAAAGGAACAGACAAGGAATTCACCGTCTTTACTACTCGTCCTGATACTCTTTTTGGTGCGACTTTCACTGTCTTGGCGCCTGAGCATGATCTAGTAGATGCCATCACGAGCCCAGAACAAGCTGAGGCAGTAGCTAACTATAAACATCAAGCCAGCCTCAAGTCAGACTTGGCTCGTACAGACCTTGCCAAAGAAAAAACTGGTGTTTGGACTGGTGCTTATGCCATCAACCCTGTCAATGGCAAGGAAATTCCAATCTGGATTGCAGACTATGTTCTTGCTAGCTATGGAACAGGTGCTGTTATGGCTGTTCCTGCCCATGACCAACGTGACTGGGAATTTGCCAAACAATTTGACCTTCCAATCGTAGAAGTGCTTGAAGGTGGAAACGTTGAAGAGGCTGCTTACACAGAAGACGGTCTTCACGTCAACTCTGATTTCCTAGATGGACTGAACAAAGAAGACGCCATCGCCAAGATTGTGGCTTGGTTGGAAGAAAAAGGCTGTGGACAAGAGAAGGTGACTTACCGTCTCCGCGACTGGCTCTTTAGTCGTCAACGTTACTGGGGTGAACCAATCCCAATCATTCATTGGGAAGATGGGACTTCAACAGCTGTCCCTGAAAATGAATTACCACTTGTCTTGCCTGTAACCAAGGATATCCGCCCTTCAGGTACAGGGGAAAGTCCACTAGCTAACTTGACAGATTGGCTTGAAGTGACTCGTGCAGATGGTGTCAAAGGCCGTCGTGAGACCAATACTATGCCACAATGGGCAGGTTCAAGCTGGTATTATCTCCGCTATATCGATCCACACAACACAGAAAAATTGGCGGATGAAGATCTCCTCAAACAATGGTTGCCAGTAGATATCTACGTGGGTGGGGCAGAGCATGCTGTGCTTCACTTGCTTTACGCTCGTTTCTGGCACAAATTCCTCTATGATATTGGTGTTGTTCCTACGAAAGAGCCATTCCAAAAACTCTTTAACCAAGGAATGATCTTAGGAACAAGCTACCGTGACCATCGTGGGGCTCTTGTGGCAACTGACAAGGTTGAAAAACGTGACGGTTCCTTCTTCCATGTGGAAACGGGTGAAGAGTTGGAGCAAGCGCCAGCCAAGATGTCTAAATCTCTTAAGAACGTTGTCAACCCAGACGATGTGGTGGAACAATACGGTGCTGACACTCTTCGTGTCTATGAAATGTTCATGGGACCACTTGATGCTTCGATTGCTTGGTCAGAAGAAGGTCTGGAAGGAAGCCGTAAGTTCCTCGACCGTGTTTATCGTTTGATGACAACCAAAGAAATCGTTGCGGAAAATAGCGGTGCTCTTGACAAAGTTTATAATGAGACCGTCAAGTCTGTAACAGAGCAAATCGAGTCCATGAAATTCAACACAGCTATTGCCCAACTTATGGTCTTTGTCAACGCGGCTAACAAGGAAGACAAGCTCTATGTGGACTACGCCAAAGGCTTTATCCAACTGATTGCTCCATTTGCGCCTCACTTGGCAGAAGAACTCTGGCAAACAGTTGCAGCAACAGGTGAGTCAATCTCTTACGTAGCTTGGCCGACTTGGGACGAAAGCAAATTGGTTGAAGACGAAATTGAAATCGTCGTCCAAATCAAAGGAAAAGTCCGTGCCAAACTCATGGTTGCTAAAGATCTATCACGCGAAGAATTACAAGAAATTGCTCTTGCTGACGAAAAAGTCAAAGCAGAGATCGATGGCAAGGAAATCGTGAAAGTGATTAGTGTACCTAACAAGCTTGTGAATATCGTTGTGAAATAAGATAGGAATCCTTCAGAGTAGAATCTGGAGGATTTTTTGAATCTTCTTATGAAAGTATGATATACTATGGGCAACTATAAAGTTTGAAAAGTAAAACAAGGAGAAAGCTATGCCAGTAAACGAATATGGTCAGATGATTGGCGAGTCAATGGAAGGTTATACACCAGGTGAAGCACCTGCTATCGATTTTTTAGAAGGGCGTTATGCTCAGATAGAGGCTCTTTCGGTAGAAAAACATGCGAAGGATTTACTAGCTGTTTATGGTCCAGATACGCCTCGAGAGATGTGGACCTACCTCTTTCAGGAGCCAGTGGCAAATATGGAGGAACTGGTCAGCCTTTTAAACCAGATGTTGGCTCGTAAGGATCGTTTCTTCTATGCTATCTTGGATAAGGAGACGGGTAAGGCCTTGGGAACCTTTTCTCTGATGCGAATTGATCAGAATAACCGAGTAATAGAAGTGGGTGCTGTCACCTTTTCACCAGCACTTAAGGGTACGAGGATAGGGACAGAAGCCCATTATTTACTAGCTCGCTATGTTTTTGAGGAGCTTAACTATCGTCGCTATGAGTGGAAATGCGATGCTCTAAATCTTCCATCAAGACGAGCAGCAGAACGTTTAGGCTTTGTCTATGAAGGAACCTTCCGTCAGGCTGTCGTTTATAAGGGGCGAACTAGAGATACGGATTGGCTGTCTATGATTGATAAGGACTGGCCTCAAGTCAAAGATCGTTTGGAAGCATGGTTGACTCCTGAAAATTTTGACAAGAATGGACGGCAGTATAAGAGCTTGAGAGAACTCTAAGAGGTGGTGACATGATTAGCGTTAGAAAGCAAGAAGTTGTCAAGTTAGAAAATGTTTTGCATCTCTATCAGGCAGTCGGTTGGACAAATTATACACATCAACCCCAGATGCTGGAGAAGTCCTTGTCTCACTCATTAGCGATTTACCTGGCACTTGATGGTGAGGCAATAGTTGGCTTGGTTCGTTTGGTCGGAGATGGTTTTTCATCGGTTTTTGTCCAGGATTTAATTGTTTTGCCGAGCTATCAGCGCCAAGGAATTGGAAGCGCCTTGATGAAAGAGGCTTTAAGGGATTTCAAAGATGCTTATCGAGTTCAACTAGCGACCGACCAAACAGAGAAAAATTTGGAATTTTATCGTTCCTTGGGCTTTGAAACCTTATCTACTTATGATTGCACAGGAATGATTTGGGTAGAACGAAAAAAAATAAAATAATTATTTTCTCTTAAGTAAAGTTTAAGTCTCCTCGTGTATTATATAGTTATTAGATAAAGACCTCCTAACTTTATTTAATGAAATCCCAAACTTTTCTTTTTCATCATAATCTCCTAAAGAAGCCACCCAATCAGGTGGCTTTTTTGTTGTTTGAGAAAGGAAATTTCATTTGGGGAAAATTTTAAAAAAATGATAAATCAGAGAAAAAGTTAAGTTAGCTTTAAGATTCATCTTGTATACTATAATCATTAAATAAAGACCTCCTAACTTTATTTAATGAAATCCTAAACTTTTCTTTTTCATAATAATCTCCCTAAGGAAGTCACCCAATCAGGTGGCTTTTTTGTTTGTGGCTTGGATTTTTGCTATAATAGGAACATGAGTAGAATTTTAGATAATGAAATCATGGGTGATGAGGAGTTGGTAGAACGTACCCTCCGTCCCCAATATTTACGTGAATATATCGGTCAGGACAAGGTCAAGGAACAGTTGCAAATATTTATCGAGGCTGCCAAAATGCGGGATGAGGCGCTGGACCATGTTCTTTTGTTTGGCCCTCCAGGACTTGGGAAAACAACCATGGCTTTTGTCATTGCCAATGAACTGGGAGTCAATCTCAAGCAAACGTCTGGCCCTGTTATCGAAAAAGCGGGTGATCTGGTAGCGATTTTGAATGATTTGGAGCCTGGAGATGTCCTCTTTATTGACGAGATTCATCGCTTGCCCATGTCGGTGGAAGAGGTGCTTTATAGTGCAATGGAGGACTTCTACATTGATATCATGATTGGTGCGGGGGAAGGCAGTCGCAGTGTCCATCTGGACTTGCCGCCTTTTACCTTGATTGGTGCGACGACCCGTGCTGGTATGCTCTCAAATCCTCTACGAGCACGTTTTGGGATTACAGGTCATATGGAATACTATGCCCACGCTGATTTGACAGAGATTGTTGAGCGAACGGCAGATATTTTTGAGATGGAAATTACCCATGAGGCAGCTGCTGAGCTGGCCTTACGCAGTCGAGGAACTCCCCGTATCGCCAATCGTCTCCTCAAGCGCGTGCGCGATTTTGCCCAGATTATGGGGGATGGCTTAATCGATGATGTCATTACTGATAAGGCCTTGACCATGCTGGATGTAGACCACGAAGGCTTAGACTATGTGGACCAGAAAATCCTTCGTACCATGATTGAGATGTATGGAGGTGGTCCTGTCGGTCTAGGAACTCTTTCTGTTAATATTGCCGAGGAGCGTGAGACGGTGGAAGATATGTACGAACCCTACCTCATCCAGAAAGGCTTTATCATGCGGACACGATCTGGACGGGTCGCGACAGCCAAGGCATATGAGCATTTAGGTTATGAATACAATGAAAAATGAGCAAGAAATCCTAGATAGTGTTAGAGAAAATCCTGATATGATGGCTATTCTGACCATCATCCGTAACCTTGGTCTGAAAGACTCTTGGTTGGCGGCAGGTTCGGTTCGAAATTTTATCTGGAATCTCTTGTCAGATAAATCGCCTTTTGACAGTGAAACAGATGTGGATGTGATTTTCTTTGATCCGGATGTGAGTTATGAAGAAACGCTGGCTATAGAAAGTAAGCTGAAAGAGGATTTCCCCCAGTATCAGTGGTAGTTGAAAAATCAGGTCTATATGCATCTGCACAGTCCCCACACCGCTCCCTACACAAGTTCTCGTGATGCTATGAGTAAGTATCCGGAACGTTGCACGGCGGTAGGCCTTCGCTTAAATGAAGATTCCACTTTAGAGCTCTTTGCGCCCTATGGTTTAGAGGATATTTTGAACTTTCAGATTTCCCCGACTCCTCATTTCCTAGAGAATGAAGACCGAATGAAACTCTATCAAGAGCGCTTGTCCAAGAAAAATTGGCAAGAAAAATGGAAAAATCTGACTTTTTCGAAAAACTTAAGAAAAATTTAAGCTAGGAGGTGTATACTGAACTCATAAGTTAAGAGGAACTTAACTTACACTCCTAAAACTTTTTCATAATAATCTCCCTATAAAATAAAGTCGCCCAATCAGGCGGCTTATTTTTTGTTTGTCTGCAAGTAGGGGCAGTAACTTAGAAATAGAAGAATAGAGGGAAATATGGTATAATGAAACGATAGATTTTTGAATAGGAATAAGATCATGTTTGGATTTTTTAAGAAAGATAAAGCTGTAGAAGTTGAGGTTCCAACACAGGTTCCTGCTCATATTGGAATCATCATGGATGGGAATGGTCGCTGGGCTAAAAAACGGATGCAACCACGAGTTTTTGGCCATAAGGCGGGGATGGAAGCCCTCCAAAAGGTGACCAAGGCAGCTAACAAGATGGGAGTCAAGGTCATCACGGTTTATGCCTTTTCAACGGAAAACTGGACGCGCCCAGATCAAGAAGTCAAGTTTATCATGAACTTACCAGTCGAGTTTTATGATAACTACGTCCCGGAATTACATGCAAATAACGTTAAGATTCAGATGATTGGGGAGACAGATTGCCTACCTAAGCCGACCTTTGAAGCTTTGAAAAAAGCAGAGGAATTGACCAAGAACAATACAGGATTGATTCTCAATTTTGCGCTTAACTATGGTGGTCGTGCTGAAATTACGCAGGCTCTTAAGAGCTTGGCTCAGGAAGTTCTAGATGCCAAAATCAATCCTGGTGATATTACAGAAGATATGATAGGGGATTATCTTTTCACACAACGCCTGCCAAAGGATTTGCGAGATCCTGATTTGATTATCCGTACGAGTGGTGAGTTGCGTTTGAGTAATTTCTTGCCATGGCAAGCAGCCTATAGCGAGCTTTATTTTACGGATACCTTGTGGCCTGATTTTGATGAAGCTGCTCTGCAGGAAGCTATTGCTGCCTTTAACCATCGCAATCGCCGATTTGGAGGAGTTTAGGAGAAGATATGACCAAGGATTTACAAAAGAGAACATTGTTTGCAGTATTGGCCCTTGTTATTTTTCTTCCAGTCTTATTTGCGGGAGGACTCTTGTTGCAGATAGGGATTGGTTTGTTAGCGATGCTGGCTGTCCATGAACTCTTGCAGATGAAGGGGCTAAAGACCATGACCATCGAGGGCACCTTGACCCTCTTTGCGACCTTTGCCCTCACAATCCCCTTAGAAAATTACCTAACTTTTTTGCCAGTTGATGGGAATGTGGTTGCCTACAGCGTTTTAATTACGATTATGCTAGGGACCACCGTTTTCAGTAAAAGCTATACGATTGAAGATGCAGTTTTCCCGATTGCGATGAGCTTTTATGTTGGTTTTGGCTTTAACGCCTTACTAGATGCTCGGGTGGCAGGTTTTGACAAGGTGCTTCTGGCCCTCTTTATCGTTTGGGCGACAGATAGTGCAGCTTACCTAATAGGGATGAATTTTGGCAAGCATAAGTTGGCACCAAGAGTTTCTCCCAATAAGAGCATTGAGGGCTTTATCGGTGGTATTCTAGGTGCGGTACTGGTAACAGCAATCTTCATGCTGGTAGACAGTACAGTTGCTCTCCCTTATGGAATTTATAGAATGAGCCTCTTTGCCATCTTCTTCAGTGTGGCAGGTCAGTTTGGTGACTTGATTGAGAGTGCCATGAAACGCCATTTCGGTGTCAAGGATTCTGGGAAATTTATCCCGGGGCATGGTGGTGTGTTGGATCGCTTTGATAGTATGTTGATTGTGTTTCCAATGATGCACTTGTTTGGCCTCTTCTAAAGAAAGGAATATTGAATGATTGGATTGCTAACCTTTATCCTAGTTTTTGGGATTATCGTGGTGGTGCATGAGTTTGGACATTTTTATTTTGCTAAGAAATCAGGCATTTTAGTCCGTGAGTTTGCTATTGGTATGGGCCCCAAGATTTTTGCCCATATTGGTAAGGATGGCACTGCTTATACCATTCGGATCCTTCCTTTAGGAGGGTATGTTCGTATGGCTGGTTGGGGTGATGATGCGACGGAGATCAAGACAGGAACCCCGGTCAGTTTAACACTTGCAGAGGATGGGAAGGTCAAACGAATCAATCTCTCAGGGAAGAAACTGGATCAAACAGCTCTCCCTATGCAGGTAACCCAGTTTGACTTTGAAGATAAGCTCTTTATCAAGGGTTTGGTCTTGGAAGAAGAAAAGACCTTTGCAGTGGATCACGATGCAACAGTTGTTGAGGCAGATGGAACCGAAGTGCGCATTGCCCCTCTGGATGTACAGTACCAAAATGCTTCTATCTGGGGCAAGCTCATCACCAACTTTGCAGGTCCTATGAATAACTTTATCTTAGGTGTTGTTGTTTTTTGGATCCTGATCTTTTTGCAGGGTGGTGTTAGAGACACTCAGACCAATATCTTTCATGTCATGCCAGAGGGAGCTTTGGCTAAGATGGGTGTAGCTGAGACAGCTCAAATCACCAAGGTCGGCTCGCATGAAGTTAAGAATTGGCAAGACTTGATTCAGGCTGTGGAAACTGATACCAAGGATAGGACTGCCCCGACCTTAGATGTGATTATTTCTGAAAATGGTAGCGAAAAACAAGTCACTGTGACTCCAGAAGAAAATCAAGGACGTTATATTCTTGGAGTTCAACCGGTGGTCAAGTCAGACTTTCTATCCATGTTTGTTGGTGGATTTACAACTGCTGCTGACTCAGGACTTCGCATCCTTTCGGCTCTGAAAAACTTGATTTTCCATCCAGATTTGAACAAACTCGGTGGTCCCGTTGCCATTTTTAAGGCAAGTAGCGATGCTGCTAAAAATGGAATTGAGAATGTCCTCTACTTCCTAGCCATGATTTCCATCAATATCGGGATTTTTAATTTGATTCCTATCCCGGCTTTGGATGGTGGAAAGATTGTGCTCAATATCCTAGAGGCTATCCGCCGTAAACCCCTTAAACAAGAAATTGAAACCTATGTCACCATGGCTGGTGTAGTTATCATGGTTGTCTTGATGCTAGCTGTGACCTGGAATGACATTATGCGACTCTTCTTTTAGATAATCGAGGAATATTATGAAACAAAGTAAAATGCTAATCCCTACGCTTCGTGAAATGCCAAGCGATGCTCAAGTTATCAGCCACGCCCTTATGTTGCGTGCTGGTTATGTTCGCCAAGTTTCTGCGGGAGTGTATTCTTACCTCCCACTTGCTAACCGTGTGATTGAAAAGGCTAAGAACATCATGCGCCAAGAATTTGACAAGATTGGTGCGGTGGAAATGTTGGCGCCTGCCCTTCTCAGTGCCGATCTTTGGCGTGAATCAGGCCGTTATGAAACCTATGGTGAAGACCTTTATAAACTGAAAAACCGTGAAAAATCAGACTTTATCCTAGGTCCGACACACGAAGAGACATTTACAGCCATTGTTCGTGACTCTGTTAAGTCTTATAAGCAATTACCGCTTAATCTCTACCAAATCCAGCCTAAGTACCGTGATGAAAAACGTCCACGTAACGGCCTTCTCCGTACGCGTGAATTCATTATGAAAGACGGCTATAGCTTCCATGGCAACTATGATAGCTTGGATGTAACCTATGATGAATACAAGGCAGCCTATGAGCGTATCTTCACTCGTAGTGGCTTGGACTTCAAGGCCATCATCGGTGACGGCGGGGCTATGGGTGGTAAGGATAGCCAAGAATTTATGGCTATCACACCTGCTCGTACAGACCTTGACCGATGGGTCGTCTTGGACAAGTCAGTTGCCTCATTTGATGAAATTCCTGCAGAAGTGCAAGAAGAAATCAAGGCAGAATTGCTCAAATGGATGGTTTCTGGTGAGGATACCATCGCCTACTCAAGTGAGTCTAGCTATGCGGCTAACTTGGAAATGGCAACAAATGAATACAAACCAAGCAACCGTGTTGTCGCTGAAGAAGAAGTGACTCGCGTTGCAACACCAGATGTTAAATCCATCAATGAGGTTGCAGCCTTCCTCAATGTTCCAGAAGAACAAACGATTAAAACTCTCTTCTACATGGCAGATGGTGAGCTTGTTGCAGCCCTTCTAGTTGGGAATGACCAACTCAATGAAGTCAAGTTGAAAAACTACTTGGGTGCAGATTTCTTTGATGTTGCTAGCGAGGAAGAAGTCGCAAGTGTCGTCTCAGCAGGCTTTGGTTCACTTGGTCCAGTTGGTTTACCAGAAAATGTAAAAATCATTGCTGACCGTAAGGTGCAAGATGTTCGCAATGCGGTTGTAGGTGCTAACGAAGATGGCTACCACTTGACGGGTGTGAACCCAGGTCGCGACTTTACTGCTGAGTATGTGGATATCCGCGAAGTGCGTGAGGGTGAAATCTCTCCAGACGGACAAGGGGTTCTTAACTTTGCGCGTGGTATCGAGATTGGTCACATCTTCAAACTCGGCACTCGCTACTCAGCAAGCATGGGTGCGGATGTCTTGGACGAAAACGGCCGTGCGATCCCAATCATCATGGGTTGTTACGGTATCGGTGTCAGCCGTCTCCTCTCAGCAGTGATGGAGCAACACGCTCGCCTCTTTGTCAATAAAACACCTAAGGGTGAATACCGTTACGCTTGGGGAATCAACTTCCCTAAAGAATTGGCGCCATTTGATGTGCATTTGATCACTATCAATGTCAAAGATGAAGAAGCGCAAGTCTTGACAGAGAAACTTGAAGCAAGCTTGATGGAAGCTGGTTACGAAGTCTTGACAGATGACCGTAACGAACGTGTCGGGGTTAAATTCAGCGATAGCGACTTGATCGGTCTTCCAATCCGTATCACTGTTGGGAAGAAAGCGGCTGATGGTATCGTAGAAGTTAAGATCAAGGCGACTGGTGACACCATCGAGGTTCACGCAGACAACTTGCTCGAAACCCTTGAAATCCTCGGCAAGAAATAAAAACTATAATCAGAAGAAAAACAAGGCAAAAATATAACTAGTTTTTACCTTGTTTTTTCTATATAATGAGAGTGAATAAATACATCATCAAGTTAAGAGGTATAACAATGCTAAAATTTCCAAAGGATTTTGTCTGGGGTTCCTCGACTTCTGGACCACAGACAGAAGGTCGTGTGCCTGATGACGGCAAGGGAGACAATCTCTGGGATTATTGGTTTCAGGTAGAGCCCAATCGCTACTACAATGGAATTGGACCTGACAAAACATCGACTTTTTACGAAAACTGGGAAAAGGATATTGAACTACTGGTAGAAACAGGTCATACAGCCTTTCGCACTTCTATTCAGTGGTCGCGTATTTTCCCACAGGGTCGTGGAGAGGTCAATCCTCAAGGTGTGGCTTTCTACCGTCAGGTCTTTGAAGCGATTAAGGCTAAGGGGATCCGTCTTTTGGTCAATCTCTACCACTTTGACCTTCCTTTTGCCCTTCAAGAAGACGGCGATGGTTGGGAAAATAAGGCCACTGTCTCAGCCTACGAAGACTATGCTCGTTTCTGTTTTGAGACTTATGGTGACTTGGTGGACCAATGGATTACCTTCAATGAGCCTATCGTTCCTGTTGAGTTTGGTTACTTCTATGATGCCCATTATCCTCACAAGGTAGATGCCAAAGCGGCAGTTAAGGTGGCCTATCACACACAACTAGCTAGTAGTCTTGCGGTGAAGGCTTGTCATGAGGTTTTGCCTGATTCCAAGATTGGGATTGTCCTTAACTTGACACCAGCCTACCCACGTAGCCAGCATCCTTCTGATGTCAAAGCTGCGCGCATTGCGGACCTCTTCCAAGCTCAATCTTTCTTAGATCCATCTGTCTTGGGAGCTTATCCACAGGAGTTGGTAGAAATCTTGTCTGAGCATGATTTGCTGCCAGATTCTACAGCTGAAGAGTTGGACCTTATTCGGGAGCATACTGTGGACTTTCTTGGAGTCAACTATTACCAACCTTTGCGCGTCATGGCTCCACGTTTTGCTAAACATCCTGATAGCCCGCTTTTGCCAGAGCATTTCTATGAGCCTTACGTCATGCCGGGCCGTAAAATCAATCCTCACCGTGGTTGGGAAATCTACGAGCAGGGGATTTATGATATCGCTCAAAATATCAAAGAAAATTATGGCAACATCGAGTGGATGCTGACAGAGAATGGCATGGGGGTTGAAGGTGAAGATAAATTCCGTGAGAATGGCATGATTCAAGATGATTACCGGATTGACTTTGTCAAAGGGCATCTTCGTGAACTCCATCGTGCCATTGAAGACGGTGCTAACTGTAAAGGTTACTTAATCTGGACCTTCATTGATTGCTGGTCATGGCTCAATAGCTATAAAAACCGATATGGTCTAGTTGAGCTTGACTTGGAAACGCAAGAACGTCGCCTGAAGAAATCAGGCCACTGGTTCAAAGAACTTAGCGATAATAATGGATTTTAAAAAGAGATTCTGACCGATTATCTTAATTGGTCAGAGTTTTCTTTTATTCGTTAATTTTTTCGATGCTCCCCCATCGAAAATAAGTTTTCAGCTATAAAAAGAATAGAAATAGGAAGGCAAAGAATATTTTGACTAGAAACCTCCCACATTTTTGGTATAATATTACTTATTCACATTTTATCTAGATTATGAAAGTGTTGGTGTTTGATGTCTCGTTCGGTTGACTTGCTTAAGAAGCGCTACTTAGAAAATATAAAAGAGACCCCAGATTTATTTGTTGGGGTTGAGCTGGAGTATCCTGTTGTAAATTTAGAGGGTAAGGCTACGGATATTGAGGTTGTTAAGGATCTCTTTCGATATTTACCATCAGTTCTGGGGTTTACTATCGAAAAAGTAGATGAGTTTGGAAATCCAATTCAGTTACTTGATCCAGTTAGCCAAGATACTATCTTATTCGAAGTCTCCTATACAACTATCGAGTTTGCCTTTGGTAGGGCTAAATCCATCCAAGAGGTTGAAGAGCGTTTTAGAGACTACATGGATTTGATTCAGAAAAAATTGGGTGAAGCAAATCATGCCATTATTGGCTCTGGAATACATCCATACTGGGAGAAGAATGAAAATCAACCGGTTGCTTATGCACGCTATCAGATGTTGATGGCTTATTTGAACTTAAGTAGAAGTAAGACTAATGTGGATTTACACGATTATCCACAATATGGTGCTTTTATCTGTGGCAGTCAAGTTCAATTAGATGTTTCAAAGTCCAACTATCTGCGTGTTATCAATGCTTTTACTCAAATTGAAGCGGCTAAAGCTTATTTATTTGCAAATTCTGAGTTTTCAGGGGCGGATTGGGATACTAAAATTTCAAGGGATATTTTTTGGGAAGAGTCTATGCACGGGATTTATCCTGAAAATGTAGGTGTCAATGCCAGACTCTTTAAAGATGAGGATGATTTTTTTGATTATCTGGATCACTCTGCGATCTTTACTGCGGAACGTGATGGACAGACCTATTACTTTAATCCTATTCAGGCTAGAGATTATTTGACTACACCTGAAATCCAAGCATTTACCCTGAATGGGGATGAGGTATTGATCTATCCTCAGGAGGAAGATTTCCAAACTCATCGTAGTTACCAGTACCAAGATTTGACAACTCGAGGTACTATTGAGTTTCGTAGTGTATGTACGCAACCTCTAAATAGAACCTTTGCTTCTGCAGCCTTTCACTTGGGTTTGTTGCTTCATTTAGACAAGTTAGAAGCTTACTTGCAATCTGCACCATTTTTTACTACATTTGGTCGTGATTACAAGGCATTGAGGAGACAATTTTCTAAGAAAACGCTAACAGATGAGGAAGAAACTGCGATTGTCGAGTTTTCAAAAGGCTTACTCCTTCTAGCTGAGGAAGGTTTGGAGAAGAGAGACAAGCAAGAAATGACCTATTTACAGCCTTTGAAAGAAGAATTGGGTCTATAATTTCTCTTATAAAGGGAGAATTTTCTGAAAAATCATGATATAATGGAAGAGACTATAGATAAAGGATAGAGATTATGACACTAGTTTATCAATCAACGCGTGATGCGAATAATACAGTAACTGCCAGCCAAGCTATTTTGCAAGGTTTGGCGACGGACGGTGGTCTCTTTACCCCGGTTACTTATCCAAAGGTCGATTTGGATTTTGACAAATTAAAAGATGCTTCTTACCAAGAAGTGGCTAAACTTGTTTTATCTGCTTTTTTGGATGATTTTACAGCAGAGGAGTTGGATTACTGTATCACCAATGCCTATGATAGCAAATTTGATACTCCAGCTATCGCCCCTTTGGTGAAACTAGATGGGCAATACAACTTGGAACTCTTTCATGGTTCAACGATTGCCTTTAAGGATATGGCCTTGTCTATCTTACCCTACTTTATGACAACAGCGGCTAAAAAGCATGGTTTGGAGAACAAGATTGTCATCTTGACAGCGACATCTGGTGATACTGGAAAAGCGGCTATGGCGGGGTTTGCAGATGTGCCTGGTACTGAGATTATCGTTTTTTATCCCAAAGACGGTGTCAGCAAGGTTCAAGAGTTGCAAATGACCACTCAAACAGGAGATAATACCCATGTTGTAGCCATTGATGGGAACTTTGACGATGCGCAAACAAATGTGAAGCACATGTTCAACGATGTGGCTCTTCGTGAGAAATTGGCTGCTAATACGCTACAGTTTTCATCAGCTAACTCTATGAATATTGGTCGTTTAGTACCACAGGTTGTTTATTATGTCTATGCCTACGCTCAGTTGGTTAAGTCTGGTGAGATTGTGGCTGGTGAAAAAGTCAACTTCACAGTACCAACTGGAAACTTTGGAAACATTTTGGCTGCCTTTTATGCTAAACAAATCGGCCTACCAGTTGGCAAATTGATCTGTGCTTCCAATGACAATAATGTCTTGACAGACTTCTTTAAAACACGTGTCTATGACAAGAAACGTGAGTTTAAGGTAACCACTAGTCCGTCTATGGATATCTTGGTATCTTCAAACTTGGAGCGCTTGATTTTCCATCTTTTGGGAAATAATTCTGAAAAGACAGCTGAACTTATGAATGCCTTGAACACGCAAGGACAATATGAGTTGGCTGATTTTGATGCAGAGATTCTTGACCTCTTTGCTGCTGAGTATGCGACTGAGGAAGAAACGGCAGCAGAGATCAAGCGTGTTTATGAGTCAAATTCGTATATTGAGGATCCACATACGGCGGTTGCCTCAGCAGTTTATAAAAAATACCAAGCGACTACTGGCGATGTAACCAAGACCGTGATTGCTTCAACAGCTAGTCCATACAAGTTCCCAGTGGTTGCAGTAGAAGCTGTAACAGGGAAAGCAGGTTTGACTGACTTTGAAGCCTTGGCTCAATTACATGACATTTCAGGAGTGGCAGTGCCACCAGCAGTTGACGGGCTTGAGACAGCTCCTGTTCGTCACAAGACAACAGTGGCAGCTGCTGACATGCAAGCAGCGGTTGAGGCTTATCTAGGGCTTTAAGACAGAGGAAGTAAACTCGGTTGGGAAACCAACTGAGTTTCTTTTCATCAGGAGGACAGATTGTTTAGAAAAAATAAAGATATTCTCAACATAGCCTTGCCAGCTATGGGCGAAAACTTTTTGCAGATGCTCATGGGGATGGTGGACAGCTACTTGGTTGCCCACTTGGGCTTGATCGCTATTTCGGGTGTTTCAGTGGCTAGCAATATTATCACGATTTACCAAGCGATTTTCATCGCTCTGGGAGCTGCTATTTCTAGTGTTATTTCAAAAAGCATGGGGCAGAAAGATCAGTCGAAGTTAGCTTATCATGTGACTGAGGCGTTGAAGATTACCTTGCTACTGAGTTTGCTTTTAGGGGCCTTGTCTATCTTTGCTGGGCAAGAGATGATAGGACTTTTGGGGACTGAGCAGGCTGTGGCCGAAAGTGGAGGACTCTACCTTTCTTTAGTGGGTGGTTCGATTGTTCTTTTGGGCTTGATGACCAGTTTGGGAGCCTTGATTCGTGCAACGCATAATCCGCGTCTACCCCTCTATGTTAGTTTTTTATCCAATGCCTTGAATATTCTCTTTTCGAGTCTAGCTATTTTTGTTCTTGATATGGGGATAGCTGGTGTTGCATGGGGGACTATTCTGTCTCGCTTGGTTGGTCTTGTAATTTTATGGTCGCAATTAAAACTGCCTTGTGAGAAGCCGTCTTTTGGTTTAGATAAGGATTTGTTGACTTTGGCTATACCGGCAGCAGGAGAACGTCTCATGATGCGGGCTGGAGATGTCGTCATCATTGCCTTGGTTGTTTCTTTTGGGACGGAGGCAGTAGCGGGAAATGCAGTCGGAGAAGTCTTGACTCAGTTTAACTATATGCCTGCCTTTGGCGTCGCTACGGCAACGGTCATGCTGGTGGCTCGAGCAGTTGGAGAGAATAACTGGAAAAGAGTAAACGAGGTAAGCAAGCAAACCTTTTGGATTTCTTTCGTCCTTATGTTGCCCTTGACACTTGGCATCTATGCCTTGGGAATACCGTTGACACATCTCTTTACGACGAATTCTGTAGCGGTTGAAGCTAGTGTTTTGGTGGCGCTTTTCTCACTACTAGGGACTCCTATGGCGATAGGGACAGTGATTTATACGGCAGTTTGGCAGGGGTTGGGGAATGCTCGTCTCCCCTTTTATGCGACAAGTATCGGGATGTGGTGTATCCGCATTGGGACAGCCTATCTGATGGGAATTGTGCTTGGTTGGGGCTTGCCAGGTATTTGGGCTGGAACGTTATTGGATAATGGTTTTCGTTGGTTATTTCTACGCTACCGATACCAGCGTTATATGAGCTTGAAAGGATAGGAAATGCAAAAAACAGCTTTTATTTGGGATTTAGACGGGACCTTATTGGACTCTTACGAAGCGATTTTGTCAGGGATTGAGGAAACCTTTTGTCAGTTTTCTATTCCTTATGATAAGGAGAAAGTGAGAGATTTTATCCTCAAGTATTCGGTGCAGGATTTGCTGGAGCAGGTGGCAGAAGAGCGAAATTTGGATGCTAAAGAGCTCAATCAGGTGCGTGCCCAGAGTTTGGCTGAGAAGAATGTCCAGGTAGTTTTGATGCCAGGTGCGCGTGAAGTGTTGGTTTGGGCAGACGAAGCAAAGATTCTGCAGTTTGTTTATACACATAAGGGAGACAATGCCTTTACTATTCTAAGAGACTTGGGATTGGAATCCTTTTTTACAGAAATTCTGACCAGTCAGAGTGGCTTTTCACGGAAACCAAGTCCAGAAGCTGCTACCTATCTGATAGATAAGTATGAGTTGGATTCTAGAAACACTTACTATATAGGGGATCGGATTTTGGATGTGGAATTTGCCCAGAATAGCGGAATTCAAAGCATTAACTTTTTAGAGTCATCTTATGAAGGGAATCAGAGGATTCAAGCATTGGCAGATATTCCCTACATTTTTGAGGATGAGCAATAAAAAGATTGTGTCAGTTTTATGACAGAAGGCTAACAAACTATTTCAACTGATCTAGTTTGTTACAAGGAATGGACAGTTCTGTTAAATAGGCCCGAGAGGGCTTTTTTTCTACTTTTTTTGTGTTATGATAGACAGGTACTCATTTGAAAGGAATGTGAAAGAATGAAGAAAAGAATATTATTAGCCTCAACAGTAGCCTTGTCTTTTGCGCCAGCATTGGCAACTCAAGCGGAAGAAATTGCTTGGACAGCGCGTACCGTTGAGCAAATCCAAAATGACGTGACGAAAAACGAGAACAAAAACAGCTATACAGTTCAGTATGGTGATACTCTGAGCACCATTGCAGAAGCTTTGGGAGTAGATGTGACAGTTCTTGCTAATTTGAACAAGATCACCAATATGGACTTGATTTTCCCAGATACTGTCCTCACTACAACTGTCAATGAGGCAGAAGAGGTGACGGAAGTTGAAATCCAAACTCCTCAAGCAGATTCTAGTGAAGATGTGACGACTGCGACAGCTGATTTGACAACCAACCAAGTAACAGTTGATGAAGAAACGGTTCAAGTGGAAGACCTTTCTCAACCAATTGAGGAAGTACCAAGTGCAACAGAGACTGAAAAACCAACAGAGGTAGCGCCAAGTTCAGAAGTTTCTGAGACAGTGACCACTACTGAAGGGACACCATCTACAGAAGCACCTGTGGCAGAAGAAACAGCAAAAACAACTCCAGCGGAAGCACCGGTAGCAGAAACAACTGAAACGACTAGTCCAGTTGAAGAAGAAGCTCCTCAAGCAGCGACTCCAGCTACCGAAGCAACGGAAGCGACGACTTCGGCGGAAACATCAGTAGCAGCTGCACCAGTAACAGAAACGCCTGCTGATACAAGAGGAACAAGTGCAACAGAATCAACAACAAATTTTGACACTGCAACTTCGACTTATCAAGCAGAGCAAAGCCAAACTCCTTCAAGAACGTATACTGCTCCAGCGGCTCCTGACTATGCAGGACTTGCTGTAGCCAAGTCTGAGAATGCTGGTCTTCAACCACAGACGGCAGCCTTTAAAGAAGAAATCGCTAACTTGTTTGGGATTACATCCTTTAGTGGCTACCGTCCTGGTGACAGTGGTGACCATGGTAAAGGTTTGGCCATCGACTTTATGGTTCCAGTGAGTTCAGCACTCGGAGACCAAATTGCAGAATACGCAGTCCAAAACATGGCTAGTCGTGGTATCAACTATATCATCTGGAAACAACGTTTCTACGCTCCATACGATAGTAAATATGGACCAGCCTACACTTGGAATCCAATGCCGGATCGTGGTAGTGTGACCGAAAACCACTATGACCACGTTCACGTTTCAATGAACTAATCATTAAAATGGAAGTTGGGAGCTGATTTAGTTCCCGCTTCTTTTTTGTGTGTGATCGTTTCAGAATAAAAAGAACAAATATGAGGAAACGACTAATATTTCAAGAGAATTGAAGCATATTACTTGATTTATTGTTGAGCTTATATTACACTTGATAAATCAATTATTGACAAATCATATATATTAGGAGGAAATGATGGTAGCAATCCAAGATTTACTATATCAGCTACGGTTGGCAGATCAGTCTATGACACAACTATTCGAACGACAATTGGGAATTAGTCTGACTCGTTATCAAATCTTATGTTTCTTAATTGATCAGTCGCCGTGTAATCAAATAGCGGTTCAGGAGCGTTTGAAGATTGATCAGGCTGCCTTGACACGGCACTTTAAAATTTTGGAAAAGGAAGGTTTGGTCAAGCGACGTCGGAATCCTGAAAACCAGAGGGAGGTTTTGGTGGAAGTAACAGACTTTGCAAGAGAACAACTAGTAACCAACTCTCCCCAACAACATATAAACATAAAGAGTCAGATGGAGAGTGTACTTACAAAAGGAGAGCGAGAAGAGTTCAGTCGCTTGTTAGAAAAGTTGCTATCTGGCTTAGAAGAGATAGAAATTTAAGGAGAAGAATATGTCTATTTTTACAGTTGTTTTAGCAACTATCGTTGCTTTGGAGCATTTTTACATTTTTTATCTGGAAAGTGTAGCTACGCAATCAGACACCACTAGTCGAGTCTTTAATGTGGATAAGGAAGAACTGGCTCGTCCTTCAGTGAGTTCACTATTTAAAAATCAAGGGATTTATAATGCTTTGATAGGGGTCTTTCTCTTGTATGGAATCTATTTCTCACAAAGTTTAGAAATTGTAACCATATTTGTTTTATTTGTACTTGGTGCAGCGACCTACGGTTCTCTGACAGTGGACAAGAAGATTATTCTGAAGCAAGGTGGGCCTGCTATTTTGACTCTGCTGAGTATTTTGTTTTTGAAATAAGAAAGTAGCGTCTTTTTGTTACCTACAAAAGTTAGATTTTTCTATCTAGCTTTTGGCTTTTAGACATAAATCTCTCATTTTTCTAGATTAAACTGTCAATGTCAACTTGTCAGCCATTAGATGAAATTGCAATTTTAGGTACTCTATAAAAGTTATACCAATTTTTATCCTTGACAAGTGAGAGAAACAAGTATATACTGTTTTTGCTGATTCTGTAAAAGGGAAATCAGACTATACCAATTTAAGGGGAAAGCACAGCTAGTCTGTGTCGTATATACTATGTGTGGAATTGTCGGTGTTGTTGGAAACACAAATGCAACTGATATTTTGATTCAAGGGCTTGAAAAACTTGAATATCGTGGCTATGATTCTGCGGGGATTTTTGTCCTAGGTGGTGCTGAAAATCACCTAGTCAAGGCTGTAGGTCGTATCGCAGAATTGTCTGCTAAAACTACTGGTGTTGAGGGAACAACTGGTATCGGACATACGCGTTGGGCAACTCATGGGAAACCAACCGAGGACAATGCTCACCCACATCGCTCTGAGACTGGACGTTTTGTCTTGGTGCACAATGGGGTGATTGAAAACTATCTCGAAATCAAGGAAGAATACCTTGCAGGTCACCACTTCAAGGGGCAAACAGATACGGAAATCGCAGTGCACTTGATTGGAAAATTTGCAGAAGAAGATGGTCTTTCAGTTCTTGAAGCCTTCAAAAAAGCTCTTCACATCATCCGTGGTTCTTATGCCTTTGCCTTGATTGACTCTGAAAATCCAGATGTTATCTATGTCGCTAAGAACAAGTCACCACTTTTGATTGGTCTCGGAGATGGTTACAACATGGTCTGCTCGGATGCTATGGCTATGATCCGTGAGACCAACCAATACATGGAAATCCATGACCAAGAGTTGGTGATTGTGACGGCAGATAGCGTAGAAGTTCAAGACTATGATGGCAATCGTCGTGAGCGTGCTAGCTACACTGCTGAGCTTGATTTGTCAGATATCGGTAAGGGAACTTACCCTTACTATATGCTCAAGGAAATTGACGAGCAACCAACTGTCATGCGTAAACTCATTCAAGCCTACACGGATGAGGCTGGTCAAGTAGTCGTTGACCCAGCTATCATCAAGGCTGTTCAAGACGCAGACCGTATTTACATCCTTGCAGCTGGGACATCTTACCACGCAGGATTTGCTTCTAAGAAAATGCTGGAAGAATTGACGGATACACCTGTTGAACTTGGAATTTCATCTGAGTGGGGCTACGGTATGCCACTTCTCAGCCAGAAACCACTCTTCATCTTTATCAGCCAGTCTGGTGAAACAGCGGATAGCCGCCAGGTTTTGGTTAAGGCTAACGAAATGGGAATCCCTAGCTTAACTGTAACAAACGTGCCAGGATCAACTCTTTCACGTGAAGCCAACCATACCATGCTCCTTCACGCGGGTCCTGAAATCGCAGTGGCTTCAACTAAAGCTTATACAGCGCAAATCGCAGCCCTTGCATTTCTTGCAAAAGCAGTCGGAGAAGCAAATGGCAATGCTAAAGCGCAAGACTTTGACCTGGTTCATGAGTTGTCAATCGTGGCTCAGTCTATCGAATCAACTCTTTCAGAAAAAGAAACAATCGATGCTAAAGTTCGTGAGCTTCTTGAAACAACTCGCAACGCCTTTTACATCGGACGTGGTCAAGACTACTATGTAGCCATGGAAGCCAGTCTCAAACTCAAAGAGATTTCTTACATTCAATGTGAAGGTTTTGCGGCAGGAGAACTCAAGCACGGAACCATCGCCTTGATTGAAGAAGGAACACCTGTATTGGCCCTCTTGTCAGATCCAGTCCTTGCTAACCATACTCGTGGAAATATCCAAGAGGTCGCAGCCCGTGGTGCTAAGGTTCTCACTATCGCTGAAGAGAATGTTGCTAAAGAGACAGATGATATCGTCCTTACGACCGTACATCCTTACCTCTCACCAATCTCAATGGTCGTACCAACGCAATTGGTCGCTTACTTCGCAACCCTCCACCGTGGCCTTGATGTGGACAAACCACGTAACCTTGCCAAGTCAGTAACAGTAGAATAAGCTAAGAAAGTCTAGTCCTCCTAGACTTTTTTGCTCTTCCTTGTTATACTTGAGATAGGAATCCTTGTGTTCCAAAGGCAGTTTTTTTATAAGGAGAAGAAAATGAAGAAGAAAAAAAATATTATTGCTATGCTGATTGGTATCGTCTTGTCTAGTTCTTTCTTGATACGAACGATCTTGATCCATCAGGCGAGACAAGCGAAAAAGCAAAATCTGGAACGGATTGCTGCTGTGCAAGAGACGGTTCAGTCTCAAGATCAAAAGAAAGCTGAAGAGCAGAAAGAACACTTTAAAAAGGCATTTGAAGGTGTAGATAAAACTTCCATTCAAATGAAAGACTACGATAGCCACACAAAGATTAATGGGGACTACAGTTTTGGTATAAAGGATGGCGTGCACTACCTAGTAGAATTAAAAACAGGTGAGAAAGTAGCTCTGGAAGGTGTGGAAAAGGCCTTTCCTTTGTCTGTCAAAAACGAGGACACAAATAGTACGGAGCTTGCCCTGGTTGTCCGTAAAGACCAAGCCTGGTACATGATTGATACAAAGGGTGAGACGATTTACACTTTTGAACAAACAGAATTGACAGAAAACTCGAAGTTGACTTTGAAAGACAATAAACTACAGGTAGAATAAACTAAGAAAGTCTAGTTGCTCTAGGCTTTTTCTAATGAGCAAATTTATTGAAAGTGAAACTAATTAGTGATAAAATATCCTGAAAACTAAATAATATAACGAGGAAACAGGATGGTGGAATTGGGAATTTCAACATTTGGGGAAACAACGGAGCTTGAAGGGACTGGGCAGATTTACAGTCATGCTGAACGCATTCGTCAGTTGGTGGCAGAGATGGAGCTTGCTGATAAGGTTGGTTTGGATGTGTATGGGATTGGCGAGCACCATCGAGCGGATTTTGCGGTATCTGCACCAGAGCTTGTCCTTGCAGCTGGTGCGATTAATACCAAGAAGATTCGTTTGACCAGTGCGGTCAGCATTCTCTCGAGTATGGATCCGATTCGATTGTTTCAACAATATGCCACAATCGATGCTTTGTCAAATGGACGTGCGGAGATTATGGCTGGAAGGGGTTCTTTCACGGAATCTTTTCCCCTGTTTGGTTATGACTTAAAAGACTACGAAGCACTTTTCGATGAGAAATTAGACTTGCTACAGTTAGTCAATGAAAAAACCAAGATAGACTGGCAGGGTCGATTGACCCAAACAATATCTGGAAAAGAAGTTTATCCTCGTCCAGTTCAGGAAAAATTACCCTTGTGGGTAGCGACAGGTGGTCATGTCGAATCAACAGTGAAGATTGCTCAGGCAGGTCTACCGATTGTCTATACTATTATTGGTAGCAATCCTCGCTATTTTAAAAAGTTGATTCAGGCTTATCGTGAGATTGGGAGCGAAGCGGGCCATGCCAGTCATGAACTAAAGGTTGGAGCCCATTCTTGGGGGTGGATTGCGGAGGATGGCGAGCAGGCGGTGAAAGATTATTTCCATCCGACCAAGCAAGTAGTGGATGCTATTTCCAAAGACCGTCCCCACTGGCAGGAATTGCGTTATGAGCAATATTTGGAGCAAGTAGGGCCAAATGGCGCCATGTTTGTTGGAAATCCAGATCAGGTGGCAGAAAAATTGATTCGCATGATTGAAGACTTAGGTTTGGACCGTTTCATGCTCCATCTACCGCTTGGTTCCATGCCTCATGACCAGGTTCTGAGAGCTATTGAACTCTTCGGCACACAAGTGGCACCCAAAGTCCGGGCATATTTTACCATGAAAGAGGCTTAATAAAAAATCCTAATCAAGTTGATAAAAAATCTATATAACAACTATTTTAAAAAAGTAATAAACAGAAAGAACCTCTGAAAGGCCAGTGAAATCAAGCTTTCCAGAGATTTTTTTCTTTATAGATATAAAAATTTCCAATCGAGTTGATAGTCAATATATATTGGGAAAAGGGAAAAAGGAGTGGTAAGATGGTTTCAATCCAAATGGAAGGAGAAAGGTATGGCAAGTAAAAGAGATCTAGTCTTTAGAGCGATTCGAGGCGATGAAGTGGAAAGAGTTCCTGTGGGATTTTGGTTTCATTTTGTAACACTCGAAGAAAAGGGACAGGGATTAAATAATCCACGTATCTTTCAAAAAGTGTTGATGGGCATCGCAACTATGTGGAAAGAATTCACCCTGATTTTGTCAAAATCATGAGCGACGGTTTTTTCCTTTATCCAAGTAATGTCTATAGTCCTAAGATTGCAAGCATTCAGGAGCTGACTTCTATTGAGTCGATTGGTGAGGAACACCCATGGATTCAGCAACAGGTGGAAGTGGTACAAGCGATTCGAGAGACCTTTACCGAAGAGATTGCTTCTTTCTACAATATCTTTTCACCGATCTCCTACCTCAAGCGCTGGTTCCGTACAGAAACTTCTCGAGGAGATAAGGAAGTAGCTGACCTATTGCTTGAAAATCCTGAGCGATTCAGAGCTATTCTAGATGTGATTGCAAAAGACATTGCTTTCTTAACTCAGAAAATCATCCAGGAAGGTGGTGTTGATGGAATTTACCTCAGCACTCAGGAAATTCAAGATGAACGTATCACACCAGCACTCTATCAAACCTATATCGAACCGAGCAATATAGCTGTTTTAAAGGCGGCTAATCAGGTTGGTGGGACCAATATCCTCCATATCTGTGGTTTTGAAGGTGCGAGTAATGATGTGACGATATTTAAGGATTATCCAGCTCAAGTTGTCAACTGGGCGACTCATCATGAGGATGTTAGTTTGACACGGGGGCAGGAGTTGTTTCAAGGCAAGGCTGTTTTAGGTGGTTTTGAAAATGGTAAGAAAAGCTTGCTTTATCGAGGTTCTAAAGCGGAATTGCAAAATGAAACAAGGCGATTACTGGCTGAAGCTGGTAGTAAAGGAGTTCTTCTGGGAGCTGACTGTACTGTTCCAGATGACTTTGACTTAGAGAGGTTGGACTGGATTCGGCAGGTAGCGGTTCTCTAAAAGGAGGAGCTATGAAAAGTAAAAGATGGGGAATCTTCATTGCAGTTGTCGGTTTGCTGGCTTTGGTTGCCATAAGCGTCGTAAAAAATGGGCACTGCAAAAATGGAGAGAGATGTCGTGGAGTTCAGGATTTTTCCAAGTCCAGTCTCCCCTTTCTACGCTCGAATGATATCGCAAGCAGTTTATTAGTTGAAAAAGTAAGAAATGGAGAATAAGAATGTCAGAAAAAAGAGAATGGGTTTTAAAAGCATTTAGAGGTGAGAAAGTTGATCGTGTGCCAGTAGGATTTTGGCACCATTTCACATCAGAAGACGAATGGCTACACGGTTTCTCAAATCCAGCCATTATCGAAAAGAATATTCAAGGCCATAAGCGCTTTATTCGAGAAGTTCAGCCGGACTTTATCAAGCTCATGAGTGATGGGTACTTTGCTTATCCAAATCCAGTGATTGCCAAAGGAAAGTCTCTTCAAGAATTGGCGACCATTCAACCACTCGGATCAGATCACCCTTGGATAAAAGAGCAGGTGGACTTGGTTCAGAAAATCAAGCAAGAGTTTACAGAAGATATCGTTGCGATTTACAATATTTTTGCTCCTGTGACCTATCTCAAGTGGTTGCTAGGGGAAGTGTCTGGTGGGGATGACCTCATTGCTGACTTTCTGGTTGAAGACCCTAAAGCCTTGAAAAAGGTGTTGGATGTGATTGCAGAAGATATTGCTAGTCTCAGCCGAGCTGTCATCAAAGAGGCTGGTGCTGACGGAATCTACCTCAGCGTGCAAAGTATCCAAGATCAACGAGTGTCGGCAGCAGATTATCAAGCCGTCATTGCACCTAGCGAGATAACTGTTCTGGAAGCAGCTAGTGCGGTTGGTGGTGTCACTGTTCTTCATATCTGTGGCTACGAGGGAGCGCGAAATGATATTCACCTTTTTGCAGACTATCCAGCCCAAGTCTTTAACTGGGCTGTAGGACCAGAGGGAATCACTCTCAAGGAAGGTCGTGAGATTTTCAAGGGGCGTACGGTTCTTGGAGGATTCGAAAATGGCAAGACGGGCTTGCTGTATACTGGTAGCAAGGACGCCATTCAGGCTGAGGCAAAGAAACTAGTTGCAGAATCTGGGGAACAGGGCTTGGTACTTGGGGCAGATTGTACCATTCCAAGTGATATCGCAGTTGAACGTATCCAGTGGGTGAGAGAAGCGCTTGAAAACTAAAGGAGAAAAAGATGAGTAAAAAAGCATGGATTATCGGTGGTGTAGCAGTTGTTGCAGTAATTGGGGCAACGATTATCGGGAGAAGTTTAGCTGGCGCTCCAGCCAAGGAGGGGGAAACAGCTTCATCTGGTGAGGTCATAACCTTGAAGGTTGCCCATACACAAAACTACGTACCTTATGACTTTGTCAATGAAAAAGGGGAATCAGATGGTTATGAAGTAGCTGTTTTGAAGGCTGTTGATGAGAAGTTGGTAAACTATCAATTTGAATATACGGGTACCAGTGATGACGACCTCTTGATTGGTCTGGAATCAGGCAAGTATGACATCGGAACCAAGGGAGCTTGGTACACAGATGAACGAGCTAAAAAGTTTGTCATTCCATCTGAACCAGTCGGAGCGAGCATCATCGGATTTACTGTCAGAAAAGAAGATGAACAGAAATACAAAACCATTGATGACTTTGCTAAGAATAAAGGGAAATTGGTTCCTATCTCTCCACAGAATGCTCAATGGAATGTCATCACAAGCTACAATGAAAAACATCAAGATGCACCAATTGAGCTAACTGCAGCGGAATCCTTTAAGGTAGCAGATGCCTATGCCTGGGTCTTAGAAGGACGTTATGATGCCTTCTTTGATATCAAACTGTCCTTTGAAAAAGCAGTTACCGCAGAAGATGGCCCTTACCACCAATATGCGGACAAACTCAGCTGGTTCCCATATAAGGGCATTCCAACTTATCCCTTGATTCACCGTGATGAAAAGGGTGAGAAATTTGCTAAAGAATATGAAAAAGCAATCAAAGAGTTGAAAGAAGATGGCACGCTTGCTAAGCTATCTCAGCAATATTTCAAAGAAGATGTCTTTAGTTACGTAGACAAAGACTAGACCAGAAATTCCAAGACTAGAAAGGGTTTTGCATGGTTTCTTATGATTTTTCCAAGGTCTTTCAGTTTTTGCCGACCTTATTGCAGGCACTTCCTATGACCTTGTCCATTCTCTTTTTTACCACTCTTCTTGGTTCCCTTTTTGGAGGACTCTTGGCCTGGGCGCAAGTAGGAGAAGACAAGAGTTTTGCAGCAATTTCTAAAGGTTATATCTTTACCCTTCGTTGTACACCGCCGATTGTCTTGCTTTTTTTAGTCTTTTATGGCTTGCCAGAATTTCTGAAATGGTGGCTGGGTTTGGATATCAACAACTGGTCTAAAACTATTTTTGTTCTCCTTACGATGATTCTCTTGTTTGCAGCTATTGTTGCTGAGGTTTTCAAGGCAGCCTATCAAGCTATTCCAAAGGGGCAGACAGAGGCTGGGCTTAGTATTGGTTTGACTCCAAGTCAGACCTTTTGGAGAATCATTTTTCCCCAAGCTGTTCAGGTTGCTCTTCCCAATCTAACGACCGCTATTCTCAATCTCATGCGGGATGCTGCCTTGGCCTATACGATTGGTTTTGTTGATGTTATGGGGGCAGGCAATCTCTTGATCAGTCGCAATTTAGGGAACTACTCTTTGGAAACCTATACGGCAGTTGCGCTTCTTTACTGGGGGATTGCTTTGGTTATTTCTGGCTTGAGTCGTTTGCTTGAGAAGTCTTTGGAAACAAAAGGGAGGTAAGAAATGGACATAGACTATATTGTAAAGACCTTTCTGGAGACCTTGAAGGGTGTGCCAATCACCTTGATTATCATGATTGTGGCTATGGTCTTAAGCTTTTTACCGGCTCTATTTTTAGCCTTGGGGCAGATTTACAAGGTTCGAGGTGTGAGGAGTTTTTCTCTGGTCTATCTGGCTTTTATCCGAGCGACTCCTCCGATTTTATTGATTCTCTTCTTTTATAGTTTGTTTCCAAGTCTGCTGAATCAATTTTTCAAAAGTATAGGAAGTGACTTTGATATTTTCAAGCTTGATCCTCTCTACTATGCCTTTATCATTTATAGTCTGATGACGGTTGGGAGTTTGTCGGAGATTTTGCGTTCAGCTATCTTGACGGTGGACAAGGGACAATTAGAGGCGGCGCATGCGATTGGCTTGACCACGACACAAGCTTATCTAAGGATTGTTTTTCCTCAAGCCCTGCGCTCAGCCTTACCTAACTTAGCCAATCTGGTGATCAATATCGTCAAAGGGACCTCCCTGGTCTTTGTCATGACTATCAAGGATATTACCGCTATTGCCCGTGTAGAAGCGTCCTACGGTTATCAGTATTTTGAGTCTTATTTTGTAATCTTTTTGCAGTATATTTTGATCTGTGGTTTGATTCAGTGGGGCTTCTCCCTACTGGAGAAAGGTTATGTAAAAAAAGAAAAGAGAACAAAAGCATCTAGCGCGCGTTTTGTATAGGAGGACAGGATGTTACAAGTAGAACATATCGCAAAAACATTTGGTGAGAGGCAGGTACTAGAGGATGTCAATCTTAAGGTCAATCAAGGGGATGTCGTCGTTATTCTAGGACCATCAGGTTCGGGGAAAACCACCTTTCTCCGTTGTCTCAACCACTTAGAAAAAGCTGACAGTGGCAGTTTGACCTTGGCAGGAAAGACTTACGACTTAGCCAAATTAAGCAAGAAAGACATTCTAGAAATTCGCCAAAAAACAGCCTTTGTTTTCCAACACTACAATCTCTTTGCAAATAAAACTGCTCTGGAAAATATTCTAGAAGGTCTAATCGTGGCTCGTAAAGTTCCCAAGGAAGAAGCGCTCAAACGTGCAGAATCTGCCTTGGAAAAAGTTGGTTTACTTGCTTATAAGGACTACTACCCTTCACAACTATCTGGAGGGCAACAACAACGAATAGGAATTGCGCGTGCCATTGCCGTCAAGCCCGAGGTCATTTTGCTAGATGAACCAACATCTGCACTAGATCCTGAGTTGGTTGGAGATGTTTTGGATGTTCTGAAACAGTTGGCGGGAGAAGGTGTGACCATGGTGGTCGTCACACATGAGATGGGATTTGCTAGAGATGTTGCCAACCACGTTATTTTTATGGACGGAGGCCGTATCGTAGAGGAGAATAAACCCCACGATTTCTTTAGTCGTCCACAGGAAGAACGAACTAAGCAGTTCCTGGCTCGTATCTTATCAGACGCTAGCTATAGTGTAGAATATATGATTTGATAGATAAGCCTACCATTAAAAAAACAACACCCCATTGGCTAGAAGATTCTTCTGACCATGGGGTGTTGTTTCTATAGGAGGGCTAGTTTATACTCTTCGAAAATCTCTTTAAACTACGTCAGCTTCGCCTTGCTGTACTCGAATATAGCCAGCGGCTAGCTTCCTAGTTTACTCTTTGATTTTCATTGAGTATTATTGCTTTTTCTTGTTTTTCATCAACCATCCAAATCCGAGAAGGGCAAGGATGCTGAATCCAGCAAGGGCAAGAAGGGATTTGCTCTCAGTACCTGTGTTTGGAAGGACTTTTTGAGAAAGAGACTCTGCAGCAGTTTCTTGAGAGTCAGGATTTGCTGCTAGGTTTTGGGCTTGGCCCTGTTCTTGTTCAACTTCCAAGCTAGAAAGATCAAATTCTGACTTTTCTTCCACAGCTGGGGCAACGATAGCACCACCTTGAGCCAAGCGGAGAACAACAGCAGTTAGGGCATTCAATTGCAACCCTTTTTCAGTCCATTTAAGACCTTGAGGGTTAGCGATTCCTACTGGTCCTGCTTGGTTTTCATCTGCTAGGACTTCAGCCTTTCTCAAGTGAGCAAAGGCAGTTCCTAAGTTGAATTCACGAGCCTTATCATCTGCATTGACAAAGACTGCGTAGATATCACCGTTTGGAGCAGTGATTTGATAGCCAATTACTACGTCCTCTTTTTCCACACCATTTTGGCCTGGGACTGTAATGAGCTGGACGCGCTCTTTGATATCTTGTAAACTCTTGAGTCGGAAGGCGTCTGTAGATTGACGAAGGGCAATCAAGCCTTTCATGTAGTCACGGCTCTTGACATTTTCAGGAAAAGCTTTGCCATCTGTTGCCTTGGTCCAATCAAACTTGTTGACAGCATCACTAGAGTCGTAAGAGTCGTGGATAAAGTAAGGATAGACAAATGGCTTGCCGTCCTTATCACGCAACAAGTGAGACTTGTTTGGCACCTTATCCTCTGAGACAGGAGTCTTGTAGGCTGGATCTAGGAATTGTTTGGTACGTCCGTATTCCTGCCCAGAGTGGATAAACGGAGTTCCTTGAGCAGTCAAGACCATGAGGTTTCCAAGTCGCAAACGGCGATGGATCTCAGCGTAGTTTTCCGCCTTGCTAGGATCTTTTTTGATAGACTGGGCAATGATGTCAAAGAGGGTCAAGTTATCATGGGCTGCGATATACTGGATAACATCTCCAGGACTGTCTGCTTCAAAGTTAGTTGGTTGAGCAATCAGATTTTTAAAGATGGTATTGATATCGCGTTTTCCACCTGTGATAAAAGCAGGTTGACCTTCGTTTGGATAGCCAGACTTGAGGTTGTTACGGATATCGTCTGAAAAGACCGCAACCGTATCGGTATGTTTCATCCAATCTTGGTCAGCAGCTTTAGTAGGCGTGTTTTCGTCTCCAGCATAGGTTCTCCAGCCTTCACCTAGCATGATCAGATTTGGATTGAGGGCGCGTGCAGCCTTGTAAGCTTCTTCGATCGAAGCCGCATCGTGATCTCCCATCATATCGAAACGGAAACCATCAACTTTGTAAGTTTCAACCAGATACTTGATAGAGTCTACCAAGACACGTTTAGACATGTAGTGGGTTGTTCCCAAACGACCGCCTCCAAAGCTAGTACGTGGAGTTCCGTCTGCATCCATAAAGTGATAGTAGTTTGGCTCTAGGTCTTCAAAGATATCGAGATTAGCAGTATGGTTGTAGACCACATCCAAGATAGCCCCCATACCACGTTTATGGATTTCGTTGATGAGATTTTTGAATTCGGCGATACGTTTTTCTGGATCCTTGGGATTGCTAGAGTACATACCAGTCAAGGAGAAGTAGTTTTGAGGGTCATATCCCCAGTTGTAGTTGCTGTTGCTTGAAGCGTAGGCAGACAAGCGTTCTTGGTTCTTCAATTCATTGACAAAGTAGTAGGACAAGACTGGAAGGAGTTGGATATGGGTCACACCCAAGTCTTTGAGATAGTCTAGTTTTTCGATAAAGGCTTCAAAGGTACCAAATGGTTTGGTCAAATCTTTTGCGATGGCAGGATCGGAAGTAAAGTCACGGACATGAGCTTCATAGATGACCGCATCTTCGCGCGATTTGAAGTTGCGAATCTTACCGTAGGTCAAGTCTTGTGGGCCTAATTTGGATGGATCGACAAAGGCGGCTTTAGCTACCTTATGAGCTGCATCTGTTTTTGCTAGATCACTGTTCCAAGCTGCTAGCGATTTGGCATAAGGGTCGAGAACGAGAACGGTTTTACCTTGACGCTCGATTTGGTAGTGGTAGTAATAGCCAGTGTAGTTGCTGATACCTAGACCTGAGTTTGCGTCCAAAGTTTGTTTCCAGGTTCCTTTTTCTCCTTTTTCAAGAGCGACAGTTCCGATCACTTTTTCAGGATCTTTCTTGTCGTAGACGACAACTGAAACCTTATCAGCACTTGGAGACCAGAGGGTAAGGTCGACCCGCTTGCCATCTTCTTTTAGGGTTGCGCCGAGTGGGCCATCGTAACTGTAGGTCTCATCCTTGAGGCGCCAGCTTGAACGTGTGGTAAAACGGTCTGAATTGTAGCTGACAGTGTATGGGTGTTGGGTGTCAGAGAAGTCGCCGATGTAGGTCACTTTCTTACCAGCCTCATCCACTTCCACGTCTGTGATAGCTACTTTGTTCCCTTGATGGTCAGTGATATTGGAGTGTTTAAGAATGTCTTCTTTCTTAGCTCCAACGAGGGTAGAAAAACTGCTTTCGATACGAGACTTGGCCACGTGTTGGGCACCAGTCATGCGGATGTCGTGCACATAGTAGGGGTTAGTGTAGATGGTTTCGTCATCATCTTTGAGGAAGATTTGACTGTGATTTTTTAGATCTGTGAACTTATAATCTTCTTTTCTGATTTTCACATCATCGCCTTTCTTGCTTTCGTCTAGTAATAAAAATCCAAATTCTCTTGCAGCTTCATTGAGTGGAATGTCAATGTAACGGCCATGTTTTCCAGTTGCAGTGAAGTCTGTTCCGTCAGGCCATTCTCCACTGCTTGGATTCTTGACATCGCCCCAATACCAGAGAGATTTCTTGTTATAGTTGCCATCGGTACGGTAGTAGTTGACACGGACTGTTCCCGCTGGCTGAGGACGGTAGTTATATACCTTATAGTTTTCATCTAGCCAAGCCTCATTCATTTTTGGAGAAAGGCGCTCTACTGAACGGTCACCAGTAAGGTTATTCCCTTTGGTATTGTTGATGAGGAAGCTAACCTTCTTGGCTTGCTCATTCTTGAGTTTGACATCGAGATAATAGCCGTAGTCATCTTTCTTAGCATCCTTGAAGGACTTGGCTCCATTGGGCCAGTTTTCAGAAGGTTTTTCAACATCGTCCCAAGTCCAAAGGCCTTGAGAATCCTTGTTTTCTTCAGGGAGTTTTTTTACGTGGATGCGGAAGTGGTTGTCTGCGATGGGTTCTTCAGAGGATGTGTCAGCTTGTGGTTTTTGATCTGAACTTGGTGTCGAAGTGCTGGTATCTACTTTCTCTTCCTTGCTGTTAGGTTGGCTTGGAGTAGCGTCATCTTTTTTAGGTGTCTCGGCTGTTAGAGCCGTTTCAGTTGCTGGGGTTTCTTTTTTAGCATCAAGGGAAGCGTTTGCATTGTTTTGTTCAGAAACTGGACTTTGCTCTTGTGTTTGACTTGCTTCAGTCTCGGTAGGTGCCTTGGTCACAGTGCTGGTATTCTCCTGAGTTTGAGGCAGGTTTTCGTTAGCCGAAATAGTTGGCATTGTAGCAGAAAGCAAGACAATGCTGGCACCAATAAGGACAGAACCAGTTCCGTTCTTCAAGGAACGGATACCATAAATCATTTTTTTCTCAGTTTGAGATGGGTTCTTTTTCATCACAATTCTCCTTGTGTAGTTATTCCTTATCAGTATAGCATGAGGTAAACATTTGTGCAAGCGTTTTCCTGATTTTTGAGAGAAAATTTTATGATTAATTCTTTTGAAATGTTAAACCATTTTATAGGAAAAGATTGTTTGAAAAATGGTAAAAAAATCTTGAAAAATCTTGTCCAATGAGGTATAATAAGAGTAATCATTTGTCGTAGGTTTTGTCTGAAATATTGTCCAGACAGGACTCACAGCAGTTAAATCTCCTGAAAAAGTCGGATTTAGCTGCTCTTTTTGTGCTTTTTTTCGGCTTTTTGAGTCTTTGTAACGAAGATTTAAAGATTCTGAAAATTTATCAAAAGGACGAGGTGATAGAGGTTTAACAACCATTTGACGATAATCAATAGCCTGATTGATAAGGCTTGGAACTTTATTTACAAAGGAGAATCATCTTGGCAGGACATGACGTTCAATACGGGAAACATCGTACCCGTCGTAGTTTTTCAAGAATCAAAGAAGTTCTTGACTTACCAAATTTGATTGAAATTCAAACGGATTCATTCAAAGCTTTCCTAGACCACGGTCTTAAGGAAGTGTTTGAAGATGTATTGCCAATTTCAAACTTCACAGACACAATGGAGTTGGAATTTGTTGGATATGAAATCAAGGAACCAAAATACACGTTAGAAGAAGCTCGTATTCACGATGCTAGCTACTCAGCACCCATTTTTGTAACCTTCCGCTTGATCAACAAGGAAACTGGCGAAATCAAGACCCAAGAAGTCTTCTTTGGGGATTTCCCAATCATGACAGAAATGGGCACCTTCATCATCAATGGTGGTGAACGTATCATCGTATCTCAGTTGGTTCGTTCTCCTGGTGTTTACTTTAATGATAAAGTAGATAAGAACGGTAAAGTGGGCTACGGTTCAACTGTTATCCCTAACCGTGGAGCTTGGTTGGAACTGGAAAGCGACTCAAAAGACATTGCCTACACTCGTATCGACCGTACTCGTAAGATTCCATTTACGACCTTGGTTCGTGCTCTTGGTTTCTCAGGTGATGATGAAATATTTGATATCTTTGGTGACAGCGAATTGGTTCGCAATACTGTTGAAAAAGATATCCACAAGAACCCAATGGACTCTCGTACAGACGAAGCATTGAAGGAAATCTACGAACGCCTTCGTCCAGGTGAGCCTAAGACTGCCGAAAGCTCACGTAGCTTGCTTGTGGCTCGTTTCTTTGATCCACGTCGTTACGATTTGGCAGCCGTTGGTCGCTACAAAATCAATAAAAAACTCAATATAAAAACACGCTTGCTCAACCAAACCATCGCTGAACCATTGGTAGATCCAGAAACTGGTGAAATCTTGGTCGAAGCTGGAACCGTTATGACTCGTAGCGTGATTGAAAGCATCGAGCACCACTTGGATGGCGACTTGAACAAGATCGTTTATATTCCAAACGATGCAGCTGTTCTGACAGAACCGGTTGTCCTTCAAAAATTCAAGGTTGTTGCGCCAACGGATCCAGACCGTGTTGTAACTATCATCGGGAATGCCAATCCAGATGACAAGGTTCGTGTTGTCACTCCTGCGGATATTCTTGCAGAGATGAGCTACTTCCTTAACTTGGCGGAAGGTATCGGACGTGTAGATGATATCGACCACCTTGGGAACCGTCGTATCCGTGCAGTTGGTGAATTGCTTGCCAACCAAGTTCGTCTTGGACTTTCTCGTATGGAACGTAATGTCCGTGAGCGTATGTCTGTTCAGGACAATGAAGTATTGACACCACAACAAATCATTAACATCCGTCCTGTCACAGCTGCGGTTAAAGAATTCTTTGGTTCATCACAGTTGTCACAGTTCATGGACCAACACAACCCACTTTCTGAGTTGTCTCACAAACGCCGTTTGTCAGCCTTGGGACCTGGTGGTTTGACTCGTGACCGTGCTGGATATGAAGTACGTGACGTGCACTACACTCACTATGGTCGTATGTGCCCAATCGAGACACCTGAAGGACCTAACATCGGTTTGATCAATAACTTATCATCTTACGGACACTTGAACAAATATGGTTTTGTTCAAACACCATACCGTAAGGTTGACCGTAAAACAGGTGTTGTTACCAACGAGATTGTTTGGTTGACAGCCGATGAAGAAGATGAATTTACTGTAGCACAGGCTAACTCTCGTCTCAACGAAGATGGTACTTTTGCTGAGAAGGTTGTCATGGGACGTCACCAAGGGGTCAACCAAGAGTATCCAGCAGAAGTGGTTGACTACATGGACGTGTCACCAAAACAGGTAGTTGCCGTTGCGACTGCATGTATTCCTTTCTTGGAAAACGATGACTCCAACCGTGCCCTCATGGGTGCCAACATGCAACGTCAGGCTGTGCCATTGATTGATCCAAAAGCACCTTACGTTGGTACTGGTATGGAATACCAAGCAGCCCATGATTCTGGAGCTGCTGTGATTGCTCAGCATGGTGGTAAAGTTACTTACGCAGATGCTGACAAGGTAGAAGTTCGCCGTGAAGATGGTTCGCTAGATGTTTACCACATCCAAAAATTCCGTCGTTCAAACTCAGGTACTGCCTACAACCAACGCACTCTCGTAAAAGTTGGCGATGTCGTTGAAAAAGGCGACTTTATCGCTGACGGACCTTCTATGGAAAAAGGGGAAATGGCGCTTGGACAAAACCCAATCGTTGCCTACATGACATGGGAAGGTTACAACTTCGAGGATGCCGTTATCATGAGCGAACGCTTGGTTAAAGACGATGTCTACACCTCTGTCCACCTCGAAGAATACGAATCAGAAACTCGCGATACAAAGCTTGGGCCTGAAGAAATCACTCGTGAAATTCCAAACGTTGGTGAAGATGCCCTCAAAGACCTTGACGAAATGGGTATTATCCGTATCGGTGCCGAGGTTAAAGAAGGCGATATCCTTGTAGGTAAAGTCACACCTAAGGGTGAAAAAGACCTTTCAGCTGAAGAGCGCCTCTTGCACGCTATCTTCGGAGACAAGTCTCGTGAAGTCCGTGACACTTCTCTTC
>ERZ772973.161-NODE-161-length-40461-cov-9.63035_pt1 | contig 40461 bp, 33 predicted proteins | sample MGYA00580672_ERZ772973 | MGnify/ENA primary metagenome ERZ772973 (study PRJEB29015, sample SAMEA2737938) | human oral metagenome | biome: human oral; feature: human-associated habitat; material: dental | place: China | collected 2152 ...
CCTCCCGGCAGGTCAGGAGCGCGAATCGCCACATCGCGCGATCAGGCTCCGAGGGTTTCCCTCGCTCCCTGTTGAACGGCGGCATGTACTTAAAACCCCACCCTCTACCCAAAAGGCACTGGAACCCGATGCTACTCGCATGCCCCAGGAGGTCTGGACACCGACAAGAACAGAACGACGGGTCGCACCCAGCTGGGTGCGACCCGTCGTTCTGTCTCGGAAAGGGTGAGGGTCAGAGCTCGATGAGGCCCTGACCGCCCTGAACGGGCTCACCCGGCTTGACGAGGATGGCCGAAACCGTGCCGGCCGCGGGGGCCGTGATCTCGGTTTCCATCTTCATGGCCTCCAGGACCAGGAGCACCTGACCTGCCTCGACCTCGTCGCCCTCGGCGACGAGGATGCGGGCCACCGACCCGGCCAGCGGTGCGACGACGGCGTTGGCGCCAGCCGCGCCAGCGGCCGACGGGGCCGGGGCCGCCGCCGGTGCGCCGCCCGAGCCACCGATCACGATCGGCGGAAGGCTTGGGGTTTCCTTCTCGACCTCAACATCAATCTCGTACTCCGTCTGATTGACGGTCACCTTCAGTTTCATGGGTTGTCTCCTTCAATCAGCGAACGTGCGGGACAGCACGGTTGTGGGACTGTTCGCGGGTGGCCCGGACCCAGCCGGACTGGGCGCTGAAGCGGACCGCCCGCACCTTGGCCTTGTGCCCGAGGGAGGCCGCGACGGCGGCTCCGATCGCAACGAGATCCTCCTCGGGGATCCCCTGCCGGGCTTCGAGCTTGGCGAGACGCTCGTCGAGGGTCTTGAGCTGAGCCGTCAGCTTCTCGACCGCCGCGAGGAGCGCAGCGTTGTTGTCAGACATCTGCGACTCCGATCACGCTGGGAAGAGGCCGTGCTTCTTCGCGGGACGCAGCTGGCGCTTGCCGGCCAGCAGTTCCAGCGACAGCGCGATCTCGCGGCGGGTGTCCGCCGGGTCGATGATGTCGTCAACCAGACCACGGGAGGCAGCCATGTACGGCGTCGAGAAGGTCTCGCGGTATTCCTCCACGAGCTCCTCGCGGCGAGCCTCGGTGTCCTCGGCGGCCTCGATCTCGCGGCGGAACACCACGTTCGCGGCGCCCTCGGCACCCATGACGGCGATTTCGGCGGTCGGCCAGGCGAACACCTTGTCGGCGCCCAGGTCCTTCGAGCACATCGCCAGGTAGGCGCCGCCGTAGGCCTTGCGCAGCACGACGGTGATCTTCGGGACAGTCGCGGCGGAGTAGGCGAACAGCATCTTCGCGCCGTGGCGGATGATGCCGCCGTGCTCCTGGGCGACGCCGGGCAGGAAGCCGGGAACGTCGACGAGGTTCACCACGGGAATGTTGAACGCGTTGCAGAAGCGGATGAACTTGCTGCCCTTGTCCGAGGAGTCGATGTCGAGGACACCCGACATGACGCTCGGCTGGTTCGCGATGATGCCGATCGAGCGGCCGTTGATTCGGGCGAAGCCGACCACGATGTTGCGGGCCCAGCCGGCCTGCACCTCGAGGAAGTCGCGGTGATCGACGATTTCGGCGATGATGTCGCGAATGTCGTAGCCCTTGTTGCCTTCGAGCGGGATGATCTCGCGCAGCTTCTCGTTGGGCTCGATCGAATCGTCGGGATCGACGATCGGGGGCTCCTCGGAGTTGTTCTGCGGCAGGAAGCTGAGCAGCTTCTTCGCGATCAGGATGGCCTGCTCGTCGTCGTCGGCAACGAAGTCGATGACACCGGAGCGGCCCATGTGGGCGTCGGCACCGCCGAGGGCGTCCTGGGTGACCTCCTCACCGGTGACCTGCTTGATCACGCCCGGGCCCGTGATGAACATGTGGGCCTTGCGGGTCTGGATGATGAAGTCGGTCAGGGCCGGCGAATAGGCCGCGCCACCGGCACAGGGGCCGGAGATGATCGAGATCTGCGGCACCGCACCGGAGAGCAGCACGTTGGCGTAGAAGACCTTGCCGTAGCCGGAGAGGGAGTCGATGCCCTCCTGCACGCGGGCACCGCCCGAGTCGTTGATGAAGATGAACGGGGTGCCGGTGGACAGCGACGCCTCCAGCATCTCGGTGACCTTGATGGAATGGGTCTCACCGGCCGAACCACCCATCACGGTGAAGTCCTGGCTGGCCAGGTGGACGGGACGGCCCAGCACGGTCGCGGAGCCCGTCACCACACCGTCGGCTGCCATGTAGGCCTTGTCCATTCCGAAGGTGGTGGTGCGGTTGCGGCGGAAGGCGCCGGTTTCCTGGAAGGAGCCCTCGTCGATCAACTCCTCGATGCGGTCGCGGGCGGTCATCTTGCCGCGGGCACGCTGCTTTTCCAGCTTCTCGGCACCGCCTCCGGCCTCGACCTTTGTCCGGGCCTCCTCGAGCTGCTGAAGGCGCTCGGCCATGGTGTGTTGCTTGCTCATTTCGCTCCTCAGGCGGGCTCGACGGAAACGCTGTGCGAACGGCCAGCGATGGTGACGTTGTACTTGACGGGACCGGAGATCCCCTGGGCCTTGCGCTTGGCGGCCTCTTCCTCGGCGGCCAGCTGCTCAGCGGTCTTGCCGACGTTCTTGGGCCCCTCAGCGCGGGTCTTGAAGAACCCGGGAGCCACCCCCGGGAACATGGCGTTGGTCAGGACGTCCTCCTCGGTGCCGTCGGCGCCTTCGAGTTCCTTGGCCTGGGCGACGAGTTCGTCCCATTCGGGTTTGAGAAGGTCCGCGGGACGCACCGTGATGGGGTCCTTCTTGGCCTGCGCCTGCGCCAGCTTGATGACCTCGGGGTTGCGCTCACCGAGGCATTCGCCGTAGTAACCGAGCATGAGGTCCGCGAACTCGCCCGTCAGCACCTTGTAGCGGCCCATCAGGACGTTGAAGACGGCCTGGGTGCCGACGATCTGGGAGGACGGGGTGACCAGCGGCGGATGGCCTGCGTCGGCCTTGACCAGCGGCACCTCGGCCATGACCTCGTCGATGCGGTCGCCCGCGCCCTGGGCCTTGAGCTGCGATTCCATGTTGGAGAGCATGCCGCCGGGGATCTGGGAGGAGAAGATGCCGGTGTCCACCAGCGTGGCCGACTCGAACTCGGCGTACTTCGGGCGGATCTTCGCGAAGTGGTCGCGGATCTTGACGAGGCGGTCCATGTCGAGGTCGGTGGTGTAGTCGGTGCCCTCGAGCATCGCGACGAGAGATTCGGTCGGATTGTGGCCGGGGCCAAGGCTCATCGACGAGATGGCCGTGTCGACCACGTCGGCACCCGCCTCGATGGCCTTCATGAGACTGACGAGGGTGACGCCCGTGGTGGAGTGGCAGTGAACGTTGATCTGGATGTCGCCGTAGGTTTCCTTGATGCCGCGGATGATGTCGTAGGCGGGCTGCGGCTGGAGGAGGGCGGCCATGTCCTTGAGGGCGATCGACTCGGCGCCCATGTCGATGAGCTGCCCGGCGAGCTTCACGTAGCCCTCGACGGTGTGGACCGGCGAGATGGTGTAGCAGATGGTGCCCTGGGCGTGCTTGCCGACCTTCTTGACGGCCTGCATCGCCTGGGCCATGTTGCGGGGGTCGTTGAGGGCGTCAAAGACACGGAAGACGTCCATGCCGTTCTCAGCCGACTTCTCGACGAACTCTTCCACCACCGTGTCCTCGTAGTGGCGGTAGCCGAGAAGGTTCTGGCCACGCAGCAGCATCTGGAGACGGGTATTGGGCATCAGTTCACGGAACGTACGGAGCCTGACCCAGGGATCCTCATTGAGGAAGCGGATACAGGAATCGAAGGTTGCACCACCCCAACACTCCACGGACCAGTAACCTGCGGCATCGATGTCTGCACAGGCGTCGACCATGTCTTCCAAGGCCATTCGGGTTGCCATCAAACTCTGGTGTGCGTCCCTGAGCACCAGCTCGGTGACGCCGATCTTTCGAGGACTCATGGTCCCTATCCAACCATGCCGGGACAACTTCGGGGAACGCACCCCCCTGCATCGGCGCAACCAGCCAATCCGGGTTTCACCCCCCACTGACAGGGGTAAACGCTTGAACAGCGTTCAAGCCACCGGGGTTGTCCCACCGGGTTCCCCGGCCCGCGCCCGGCGGCCGGACGCCCGGCGTTCGCGGAAAACCCGCGCTCGGTCCCGAAGTGGCCTAGGTTGGCTGGGTGTCAGTCACACAGCAGATGCCGTTTCCTCTCCGATCTGCCCGCCCCTGGTGGCCGCAGCCACGCCACACGCGGGTCACGGGATCCCGTGTCCCCGGGCTCGACGCCGCCCGCGGCCTGGCCGTCCTGGGCATGGTGATCGCGCACTCGATGCTCACCCCCACCTGGGGTTCGGGACCGGCCGCGCTGCTCGGTTTCGTCCACGGCCGCTCAGGCATCCTGTTCGCCACCGTGGCGGGGGTGTCGCTGGCCATCATCAGCGGGGGAACCCAAAGGCTCGGGGGCGACGACCTGCTGCGGGCCCGCGCCACCGTCCTGGGCAGGGCCGTCGTGTTGCTGCTGATCGCCGGGGCGTTGTCGATGATCCCAACCACCATCCAGGTGATCCTGGCCTCCTACGCCTTCTGGTTCGTCCTCTCCCTGCCCGCGCTGCGCTGGCGGCCCCGCACCCTCCTGGTCGTGGCCTGCTGCCTGGCGTTGGTGGGCAAGCTGCTGGTGACCGGGTTGCCGCTGTGGATCCCCACCTGGGGGTACGGTTCCCCCGACCTCGGGGGCAATTTCGTCCCCACCCTGCTTGCGACCACCGTCTCCCCCGCGCTGGTGTGGATGGCCTTCGTCCTTGCAGGCATGGCCCTGGGGCGTTTCGGCCTGGACAACGTCAGGGCGCTGCGGGGGTTCCTGGTGGCGGGTCTGGTGCTGTTCGCCGGTTTCGCGGCCCCGTTCGTGATCTCCGCCGGTTCCCCTGCGCCGCTGTTCAACGACGTCCAGCGCTCGGCCACCTCGACCACCGGGATCGACCGGACCACGGATCCGGCGACCGGCATTGACTGGCAGCGTGCGCTGTGGTCCTTCGAACCCAATTCGGGCACCGTCTTCGAGGTGTTCTCCTCGGGTGGTCTGGCGCTCGCGCTGATCGCTGGTCTGGTGCTGCTGGGCCGGCTGCCGTGGTCGCGGTGGGTGCTGCTGCCCCTGACGGGCGTCGGTTCGATGGCGTTGACGGCATACGTGGTCCACGTCGTGGTCCTGTCCGACGCCCAACCGGAGGGGCTCGTCGCCGACGGGGGACCCGGGGGCTGGTTGTGTCTCGGACTGGTGGTGGCGTGCGGGGCGTGGTCGCAGGTGTTCGTCTCGGGTCCGCTGGAGCAGCTGACCGGCGCCGTCGCGGACCGGTTGGCGGGATACCCGGTGCCCCGGTCCCAGGTGGTCGGCCACCAGGGCGCCACCCCGCAGGCCGGCCGGGCCGGACCGGATGCGTCCCGGCCCGGCCGGTGAACCGGATCAGAGCAGCTCGGGCCGGGTGAATCCGGCCTTGCCGATGCCCGCCTCGATGAAGGAAAGCACGGTCTCGTACCAGAGTTCGGCGTGCTGCGGGGACAGGATCCAGTGGTTCTCGTCGGGGAAGTACAGGAACCTGTGCGGGAAGTCCTCCGGTTTCCCCGCCCAGCCCGCGGCCAGTTCCCGCCACAGGGCCAGGCCCTCGCCGATCGGCACCCGGTAGTCCCTGTCGCCGTGGACAACCAGCATCGGGGTGACGATGTCGGCTACGGCCCGGTGCGGCGAGTACCGCTCCCGCATCTCGGGCGACATCTCGCGTTCCCAGTACCAGGCGGCGTCGGTGGTGTTGCCGAAGGCATCCAGGTTCCACAGGCTGGCGTGGGTGACGATGGCACGGAACCGGTCCGTGTGGCCCGCCACCCAGTTGGCCATGTAGCCGCCGAACGACCCGCCCATGGCGACGGTGCGGTCCTGGTCGATGTCGTCCCGGGCGACGACGTGGTCGGTCAGGGCCATCAGGTCGGTGAACGGTTCCGCGCCCCAGCGTCCCCAGCCGCGCTGGATGTGGTCCTGGCCGTATCCCGTGGACAGCGCCGGATCGGGCAGCAGCACCGCCCAGCCCCGGCTGACCAGCAGCCACGGGCACCAGCGCCAGCTCCACGAGTTCCAGGAACTCAACGGGCCGCCGTGGATCCACAACGCCAGCGGCGCAGGGCCGTCGCCGGGAGGCAGCAGCAGGTAACCGGGCACGCGCGCCCCGTCGGCGGCGGTGGTCTCGATGCGCTCCAGTCTGCCGGGCAGCTCCGGGTAGTCGACGGGCACCGGAAGTTTGGTGGTCTCCCCGGTGGCGGTGTCGATGGCGACGACGCTGCCCGGATCCTGGTAGGACGACCGAACCGCGTACAGTCTCCGGCCGTCCTCGGTGATCCGCACCGAGGTGAAGGCACCCTCGCCGGTGAGGCGGCGCACCTTCCCGGAGGCCACTTCGATGGCGAACACCGGGGCGTCGCCGTCCTCGTCGGCCACGGCGTAAAGCGTCCCGGCATCAGGGCTGAAGGCCACCGGCGTACCCCAGCGATCCCAAGCAGGGGCCAGTTCCCTGCCTTCGCCGTCCTCCCCGACCAGCCACAGGCGCTGCACCGGGGCGGTTTCCGGGGTGGAGCGGATGATGCGCACGCACGCGATCAACCGGCCGTCGCGGGAGATCACAGGACCGGTGAACTCGTCGGCGTCGTCGGAGGCGACCATCCGGCGTTGCCCCGTCGCCACGTCGATGACCGCCACGGACAGGGCCACCTCCGCAACTCCCCGCGGCGAGGCCCAGCCTGCGGCGAGCCTCTGGCCGTCGGCGCTCAGCGACAGCGTCGTCTCCTCCAGGGCGCGGCCCACGTTCCCGGTCAGCGGTTCGCAGCCGCCGTCGAGGTCCAGGACGGCGAGTCTGTCCGCTACGGGCCCCAGGTCGTGGTCCCAGTACCGGACCGGGTAGCTGTCGTGGAGGATGGCGGTCACCTTGCGTTCGCGGCGGGCCTTGCGTTTGGCGGCGTCGGCCTCGTCGTCCGCGGCGCCGATGTGGGCCGGGGTGCGGGCGATCACCGTGCGGGAACCGGTCGCGGCGACGACCCCGCTGAACCCACCGGAGCGGCGCGCCACCGGATGGGCCTCACCGCCCTCGGCGGGCAGCAACCAGACCACACCGTCGTCCTCGCCCGGTTTCACCTCGTCGGTGCCGGGCACGGGTCGTTTCGAGCCGAACAGGAAATCCCCGTCCACGGTGAAGGCGCCGAAGCTCTCGCCCTCCTCCGAACGGGTCAGGCGCCGCGCGGGTCGCTGGCCCTCGGGGTCGAGCTCCCACCACGACGACCGGTAGCCGGTACGTTCCCGGTTCCGGTTAGCGACGGACACCAGCACCCGTCCCTGCGGGGAGATCGCCAGCGAACCCAGCCTCGGCAGGTTGGTGTAGTCGCCCAGATCACTCCATGCGTTGGTCATTTTTCCTCTCCAATCTTGCGCAGCCAGTTGGCTGCCAAATCCACCCAGGAAGCGACATTGACCGGAAGCGATTCCCGGTCGGCGTCACACAGCTCATCGGCGGTCGACAGGCCGTGACAGCCCCACTGGAAGTGGTGGTATTCGAACGGCACCCCGGCCTCGGCCAGCGCGGTGACAAAACGCAGCGACTGCGAGGGCGGCACCACTTCGTCCTGACCGGTGGTCCACACGAAGGCGGGCGGGGTCTCCCCGGTCACCGCCGAGATGCAGTCCACGCGGGCCGCGGTGCGCAGGATCTCCTCGTCACCGTCCACCCAGTCGACGCTGAGCGCCCCGTAGCAGATCACGAGCGCGTCGGGTCGCGAACCGTGACGCAACAGATCACCCCGGCCGGTGGCCTCGTACTCGGCGCGTTCGGCCGCCACCAGGTCGTCGCGGTTCCAGTGGGTGCCCAGCAGCGCTGCGACGTGCCCGCCCGCTGAGAACCCCAGGAGGTTCACCTGCCGCGGATCGACGCCCACCTCGCCGGCATGGGCTCGTATCCATCGCACGGCCTGCGCCGCGTCGATGGCGGGATTGGGGTAGGCGGCGTGTTCCCGCAGCGAGTAGCGCAGCACGAACACGTTGAACCCGCGGCGCAGGAAGGCGACCGCCACCGGGTCGGACTCTCGTTGCGACAACATCATGTATCCCCCACCCGGGGCGATGATCACCGCGGGCCGGGGATGCTCCAGCGGGGTCGGTTGCTCCTCGGGGGAAGGGGCGTCGAAGAGGACCGCCTCCAGGGTGGCGGATCTCTCCCGGTTCAGATCAACGGTGAAATGACGCATGCGCATCATCGTAGGACCCGGGGTTCGCAGACGGGGGCCATCCCGGGGCTCCCCCGGCCGTGGAGCCCACCCGATACCGGTGGGCGGCCCCGAGGAGCCCCGGTGAGCCCCCGTCGCCCTTCCCAAGGACCTCCCCATGGGAAAGGATGGTGTCCATGCTCTACGACTACGACGAGGATGAACAGTCCCGGAACGACGCAAAGAATCCCAAGGGCTACTCCCCCATGCCGAAACAGAACGACACGGCCTCCGCCCCCGCCGCCCGGCCGCGGTTGATACAGCGGTTGCGGGGCAGCGGTCCGAGCGAACTCCATCCCTTGGTTTTCCTTGAGGCCCTGCTGGTGGGGGTTTTCGTGTGCATCAGCACGGCCGATGTCTACCACTTGGGCCGTGACGCCGCGATAACGGTCGGAATCATCGTTGGAATCCTGCTGATCGTCATGTTGTTCATCCCTTTCCTCGGCCCATTGATCGGGATCGCCTTCTCGCTTCTCTGGGGATTTCTTGGTTACGCCCTCGGTTCGTCGTTCGCCCGCGGTATCGGGCCGGTGAACAGCATGATCATTGGGGGCGTTGCGGCGCTCATAGGCTTCAGCGTGAGCCTGAAAGCGCATCTGTCCTAGAGCTGAAAGTCTTTTTCACGACGTGATCCCACCCCCACTTACAGGCCTTTCCCAACCCCACGACCATCTCGCTCCGGGAGAAACATGCAACTCTTGAAATCCTCGTACCGCGACCCGCTCCCCGAGGCCTCCGGCTCCGCGGGAGTGTTTCCCGGCGGGGCGACGAACCGGGTGCGCACCTCGAAACCGACCGGAGGAGATTTCGGTTCCCTTCGTAGGTTCGCCGCGGCCGCGGCCTGCGCCTCGGTGCTGACCGGTTGCGCGGCGGGCCCGGCAGCACCTCCCACCGAACCGGCCACGGCAGCGGGGACCCCGAGCACGTCCACGCCGGAAACGCCCCCCTCCCCCGCACCCACGCCCGCCGCGGTGAGGTGCCGCGCGAAAGCGGATTCCCTGACCACCGAACAGCAGGCCGGGCAGTTGTTCATGATCGGGGTGAGCACCTCCGGTCTGGACAGCGCGACCCGGAAGGCCATCGCGTCGGGGTCCGTCGGATCCGTTGTGCTGCTCGGCGACAACAACGCGGGCGCCGGCCAGATCAGCGGGATCACCTCCGAGCTGGGAACGATGCGCTCCGCCGGAATGCCGTTGCTGGTCGCCGTCGACCAGGAGGGCGGCCGGGTGCAACGCCTCAAGGGACCGGGATTCAGCGACATCCCGAACGCCGTCGAGCAGGGATCGTTGGCGGACGGGCAGCTGCGGAACCGAGCGCAGGCGTGGGGTGGGGAACTGGCTGCCGCCGGAATCCACTACGACCTCGCGCCGGTCGCCGACGTGGTGCCGAGGAACAAGCAGAGCAGCAACGCCCCGATCGGGAAACTCAACCGCAACTTCGGCAATAACGTCACCGCGGTGAGCAGATCGGTGGTGGAGTTCACCCAGGGCATGCAGGACGCAGGGATAGTGACCTCTCTGAAGCACTTTCCCGGGCTGGGTGAGGTGACGGTCAACACCGACCACGGGGTGGCCAGGGACGGCGACACCACCGCCGACGGCGAATCCTTGGAGCCGTTCCGCAAAGGCATCGAGGCCGGGGCCGACTCGGTGATGATCTCGTCGGCGATCTTCACCCGGATCGACCCGGACCAGGAGGGAGTTTTCAGCAGGAAGATCGTCACCGACATGCTGCGCGGCGACCTCGGTTTCCAAGGAGTGGCGATCAGCGACGACCTGGGCGAGGCGGCCGCCGTGGGGAATGTCAAGCCGGGTGACCGGGCGGTCCGGTTCTTCGCGGCGGGCGGGGATCTGCTCATCAACGCCGACCCGTCGCTGATGGACGAGATGCTGAAGGCCACCATCGCCTGGGCGGCCGAGAACCCGGGCAACGCCGACCGGCTGGCCGAATCCGCCGGCCGGGTGCTGGCGCTGAAGGAGTCGGCGGGGCTACTGAACTGCGGATGAGGTCAGGTCCCGGGCGGGGTTCCCCACTCGGCGAGCCGGGCTTCGTGGTCCGCGGCCAGCCGGGGCAGATCGGCCCGGGCCTGCGACATCACGCACCGCCCGTCGACCGCGGGGGTTCCCTCATCGGCCCAGCGTCGGGACGCCTCCGCCACGAGGTGCCCGGGCAGGCGTCCCGAGGCGTTGACCACCCGCCACCACGGCACCCCCGGCCCGGCGGAGGCCATGATGGCCCCCACCCGCCGGGCGGATGTGCCCACCAGTTCCGCGAGGTCGCCGTAGCTGACCACCCGTCCGATGGGTATGCACTCCACCGCGCACAGCACCCGTTCGATGGTCAGTTCGGCGGCTGCATCCGGCATCGACCGGGTCGTTTCCCGTTTCAGGCGTGCCGCGTGAGGCGCTGCTCCAGCACAGCCCGGAACTCGCGCACGATGAGGTCGATCTCGTCCTCGGTGATCACCAGCGGGGGCGCGAACCGGAGGGTCTGGCCGTGGGTGTCCTTCACCAGAATGCCGTGATCGAGGAGGTCCAGGCTCACGTCCTTGGCGGTGCCGATCGCGGGGTCGATGTCGACGCCAGCCCACAGGCCCGCACCCCGGGCCGCGGTCACGCCGTGGCCGACGAGGGCCTCGAGCCCGGCGTGCAGGCGCTCGCCCAGCCCGGTGGAGCGGCGCTGGTACTCGCCGGTGGCCAGCACGTCACAGACGGCCGATCCGATGGCGCACGCGAGGGGGTTGCCACCGAAGGTGGAGCCGTGCTCACCGGGTCGCAGCAGCCCGAGGATCTCGCGGTCGGCGATCACCGCTGACAGCGGCACGATGCCCGCGCCCAGTGCCTTGCCGACGGTGATGATGTCGGGATCGATGTCCTCGGCCTGGAACCGGAACGTGGTTCCGGTGCGGCCCATGCCGGTCTGCACCTCGTCGCAGATCAGCAGGACGTTGTTCCTGCGGGTGAGTTCCCGCACCTCGCGGAGGTATCCCGCCGGCGGGACGATGATGCCGGCCTCGCCCTGGATGGGTTCCAGCAGCACGGCAACGGTCTCGGGGGTGATGGCCTGCCGCAGGGATTCGACGTCGCCGAAGTCGGCGAGCCGGAATCCGGGGCTGTAGGGGCCGAAATCGGCGCGCGCGGTCTCGTCGTCGCTGAAGCTGATGATCGTTGTGGTGCGGCCGTGGAAGTTGCCGTGCATGGCGATGATCTCGCCGCGGTCCTGCGGCAGCCCCTTGACCTGGTGCCCCCACTTGCGGGCCACCTTGATGGCGGTCTCGACGGCCTCGGCACCGGTGTTCATCGGCAGGACCATGTCCTTGCCCGCGAGGCGGGCCAGTTTCTGGGCGAACGGGCCGAGCCAGTCGGAGTGCGCGGCGCGGCTGGTGAGGGTGAGCCGGTCCAGTTGCCGTTTCGCGACATCGATGAAGGTGGGGTTGCCGTGCCCGAAGTTGAGGGCCGAGTAGGCGGCGAGGCAGTCCAGGTAGCGGCGGCCGTCCACATCCGTCAGCCACGCACCCGACGCTTCGGTGACGACGACGGGCAGCGGAGAGTAGTTGTGTGCCGCATAGGTGTCGACGAGTTCGATGGCGGTGCGAGTGTTCTCACTCATGGTGTGTTGGGTCACAACAGTGCCTTCCGGGATTGGTTGCCGGGCATGGGTGACGTCCCGGCCGGGTTGTTCTGCTCGAAGCGCATCGGGGCGCTGAGCATCGTGCAAGTCATTTGAGGACGAAACGCTACCACCAAAGAGGTCAGGCATCTTCGGGGCCGGGGCACCAGGGCCGCTGCGCGGGATCCACCCAGGGTCCGCGGATTTTCCTCACATCCCGTTCTCTGCGGCTGGTTCGCTCTCCGGGCCGGGAACAGCCGCGCGTTTGGCAAGCCAGCCACCGACCGCCGCTAGCAGGGCCGTCAGGGCGAAGGTGCTGGAGAGTTGCACCGCGATCTCGGGCACCGTGAACCCGAGCGCGACCACCGCGGCCACCGCGACCAGCGTCGCCCAGGACAGCGCGACCGGGAAACCCTTGAGCGAGTGATTGCCCTCGCGGGCGGCGCGGCGGTGCAGCGCCAGGTGCGAGGCGATGATCCCCAGCCAGATGACGATCATGGTCGAGCCGACCATGTTCAGCAGGAATTTCAGCACCTCCTCGGCCCAGAAGTAGTTCAGCGCCGCAGCGACGAAACCGAGGAACGAGGTGGCCAGCACGGCTGCCACGGGCACGCCACGAGCGTTCGTGCCGCGCATCACCGCGGGCCCCATGCGTCGTTCGGCGAGCGAGAAGATCATGCGGGAGCCGCCGTAGAGGTTCGCGTTGAGCGAGGACAGCAGCGCGACGACGACCACGGTCCCGATCATCGCCGCGACGGCGGGCAGTCCCGCCGCGTTCAGGACCGCGACGAAGGGCGCGTCCTTGAGGGAGGGGTCGTTCCAGGGCAGGGCGAGGAGCATGATCGTCACAGCGCCCATGTAGAAGATGAGGATGCGCCACAGGATCGTGTTGACGGCCTTCCTGATGCTGCGTTCCGGGTCGGCGGTCTCGGCGGCGGCCACCGCGACTATCTCCACGCCCCCGAAGGCGAAGATCACCACCAGCAGCGCCGATGCGACTCCCTTGATTCCGTGGGGCATGAAGTCGCTTCCCAGCAGGTTCCCCCACCCGGGTGAGGCGGCGGGGGTGAACCCCAGCAGGAAAGCCGCCCCGAGCACCAGGAAAACCACCACGAAGGTGATCTTGATCAGCGAGAACCAGAACTCGAATTCACCGAAGCTCCCCACCTTGACCAGGTTGATTCCCGTGAAGACCACCATGATGATCAGCGCGAAACCCCACTGCGGGAAACCGGGGATGAGCGTGCTCAGATAGCGTGCCGCCGCGGTTGCCTCGGTTGCCACCACCAATCCCATCTCGATCCACCACAGCCAGCCGATCGCGAATCCGGCGGCGGGTCCGAGGGCTTTGTCCGCGTAGTAGGAGAACGCCCCCGGGTTCGGGTCGTCCGCCACCATCTCGCCGAGCATGCGCATCACGGCAAGGACGATTGCCCCGGAGATGACATAGGACAGCAGCACCGCGGGCCCCGCCGTCGCTATGCCCGCGCCGGAGCCCACGAACAACCCGGCTCCGATGGCGGATCCGAGGCTCATCATCACGAGGTGACGGGGTTTCATCGCGACCTTCAGGTCGCCTGCCGGAGAGGACATCGAGGCTTCCTCCTACATCTTCTGCGTCGCCTTCATGAGTCGCGTGAACAACGCGGCTCACTATGTCACATCCGGGACGCCGGACGGTCGGCCTCATCTGCGGTGAGACCTGACCACGTCACGAGACCCCGGTCCGGCATTTCCCCCAAGCGGTATCCTCCGTTCGGCCGTCACAACTGGAGGAACCTTGCAGGACTGGGTGAACAATGGTCTGCTCGCCGCAATCATCGGAGCCGTCGCGTTCGCGGCGCTGTTCCTGCCAGGCTTGGTCTGGCAGTACCGCCGCTTCGGCCGGTTGAGTTTCGCCCGTCTGCTCGGACTCGCGGCGGTGTGTCTCTACGCCGCCGCGCTGCTCACCTACACCCTCCTGCCGCTGCCGGAGCGTTCCGTCGAGTGGTGCCAGCTCCACGCCCGCGGAATGAACCTGCGGCCGTTCGCTTTCATCGACGACATCCGGGAGGCCGCGCCGGGGCGTTCGCTGCGGGGGCTGCTGACCAGCTTCGCGGTGTTGCAGGTGGCCTTCAACGTGGTGCTGTTCGTACCGTTCGGGGTCATCCTGCGCCGCTACTTCAACCGCTCCGTTCTCGTCACAACCCTTCTGGGGGCGGCCACCAGCCTCCTCATCGAACTGACCCAGCTCACCGGGTTGTGGTTCATCTATCCCTGCGCCTTCCGGGCCGCCGATGTGGACGACCTCATGACCAACACCCTCGGCACCATCCTGGGAGCGGTCCTGGCCCCGGTGTTGCTGTGGTGGATGCCGCGCGCCCACCAGCTGGTGCAGGACAGGCTGACGCCGCGCCCGGTGACGATGTGGCGACGCTGGATAGGCATGCTGATCGACGCCATTCTCGTGGCTCTGGTGGCCGGAACCACCGCGGTGGGCCTCCGCGTGGCGACGTTGCTGTTCCTGGGGGACGTTTCTGAGGAGTGGACCCCGTTGATCGCTCCCGCGGCCATTGCGCTGGCGACCATCGCGGTGTTCGTGTGGCCCGCCTGGAATCATCTCGCCGCCTCCGTCGGGCAGACCGTGGTGTGGCTCACCCCGAAGTGGCGCAACGCGGACGGCACCCTGCACGACGGTTCCCGTCTCCGCAGGGTTGTCAGGTCGCTGGTGGTACCCGCATCGTGGTTGATCCCGATGTTCTTGGCCCCCTTCGGCACATCCTCGCCCTTCATCTGGTTGCTGCCCTTGGTGGTGCCGCTGTCCCTGGTCATGGTTCCGTTCACCCGCACCCACCGCAGCCTGTCCGGCTGGTTGACCGGCGCGCAGATGGTCGACATCCGGGCGGAAGAAACCGACAAGGCCCTCCCCGTCCACTGAACGTCCCTGCCGGGGCGTTTCACCCGGTTGCGCAGCGCTCAATGCCCAAAAACCGTCCGAAACAGCCCGAAACGGCGTTGAGTGCTGCGTAACCGGGTTCTTGCTCGCCCATACGGTCCTCGGCTGTCATCCGAACCGGCGAGCGACGTGCGGGCCGGATACCATGAGGCGCGAAACAGGTTGTGAACAGAGCAATTGATGCTTCACCAAAGATTCGTTGAAGCTTCAAAACACCCCGCGGATCCAGAGAGCCCACAGCAGCCCATCCGTCAAACCGAAGAGGAGCCAGCATGAAAGCGGTCACCCACTCCCCCAACGCCGCGGCGAGACCCGCCTCCAGGTGGCGACTTCGCGGGGCCGCCGCCCTGATGGGTGCCGTCCTGCTGACCACGTCCTGTTGGGGCACGGGTTCCGAGACACCGTCGTCGGCCCCCACGATTCCATCATCACCCGAGTCCTCTCCGCCGCCGACTCCCCCGGCCCGGCTCACAACCGCCTGGGAGGTCACGGTTACCGGATCCGGCCCCCTCCTCGAGGCCCACGAGGGCCTGGTGGTCGCTCCGGACCTCACCGCGGGCGGCAGCAAACTGAGAATGCTCAACTGGACCGACGGATCCGAGGTGTGGTCGGTCGATGTCTCCAGCGACCTCGCCGGTTTCGACATACTCAGGAAGGTACCCGACACGCCGCCCGGGCAGGTGGCGATGTGGGCCGAAACTTCCCAGCAGCAAAGAACCCTTTTCGTCTACAGCACCGCCGATGGCAGCCTCATCGGCCGGCTCGACGAGAAACCCGAGCGCTACCTGGCCATGGCCGCATCGGGCGCGATCTACGAGATGGACACGTCCAAGGAGGGTAGCGTCCGGATCAGCCGCGCACCTTCCATCAAGGAGGCAAACACCAAACAGTGGTCCATCGACCTGCCCGAGGAGGCCCGGGAGTGGTTCTGGGTGAGGGAACACGACGGCGTGACCGATTTCTGCGTCGACGGACAGGCCGGCCCCGTCAACGAGTACGCCTGCTATCTGAGCGTTCACACCGACGACGGCAGCCCGGTGGTGAAGGACGAGGTGTGGCACCGCTCGACCTGGGTAGGCAACGTCCTGATCGGACGGAAGAACGACGGGCCGTTGAAGGGTTTCGACCAGCAGGGCAAGGAGCTGTGGACGGTCGAGGTCGAGGACGGCTATCCGTTGGGCTGGGGAGACGACCTCGTGTACGTCACGGAGGGCACGCATCGAAGCTTCGTGGGTCTGGACCCGACGACGGGGAAAGAGCTCTGGCGCAGGGACGGGGACGGAGGCCCTTGGCTCACTCCGGTCTTCGACAGGACCCCCTCCCCTCAGGACGGTCCCCTGAGCGTGGTCGTTCCGTCCCCTTCCGTACGGACGGGGGTGCTGGACCCCAAGACCGGGCAGCTCGACCTCGTGGACCATCAGATCGCCGAAGCGCGCGAGGTCATTCCAACCCTCGGGGGCGCCCTGCTGATCTCGACGGGCACTGGCGATGTCTCTTCCTGGTTTGCCGTGGATCCCGGGAAACCGGGCACCCTGTGGAGCGATGTCCTGAAAAACTACGACACCTACAGCATGCTCGACGGCCGCCTCGTGGCCTCCAAGGGAGATCGAATCGCCCTGCTCGCGTGACGGCGTGGCGGCCCCGGCTGTCCGCGTCCTCGCGCCGGCTCCGGGGCCTGTTCACGGCCGGGGCGTCAGCCGATGCCCTGCCCGGGATCTCCGGTGGGTCGCGGGGCCTCACCCCGCCGCGGGCATGACCGCGACCTTGAGTCCGTCGCGTCGCGCCACCGCAGTGACGGCGGCGTCCAGTTCGGCGAGCGGGAACCGGTGGGTGACGAGCCTCCCCACGTCGAGGGCCCCGCTGGACAGCAGTTCCACGGCCCGTCTCACATCCGCCCGCCTGGCGTTGGATCCGCCCGTGACGGCGAGTTCGCGGTAGTGGATGAGGTTCGGATCGATGCTGGCGGTCTTCCCCTTCGGGAAACCCGCGAAGTAGTTGACACGACCGCCGATCGCGGCCAGTTCGAGGGCTTGGTTCGCCAAGGCGAGATCACCCACGGCGACGATGACGACATCGGCTCCCCTGCCGTTTGTGCGTTCGCGCACCTCGGCCGTCAGGGCCTCCCCGGTGAGGGCGACAGCGCAGGTCGCACCGAAGTCCGTCGCGGCGGCAAGCCTGCCCTCCCGGCCGGCCGCCAGGATCGTCGTCGCGCCGGCCAGTTTCGCCAGGGCGATGTGGAGCAGGCCGATCGGCCCGGTTCCCAGCACCACCACGCTCTCCCCCGGCGCCACGGCCACCTGCCCGGCCCCGTTGAGGCAGCACGAGACGGGCTCGGCCAGGGCCAACGTGGTTGCGGGGATCTCCTTTTCCAGCACCACGAGGTTGCCGTGGTCCATCGCGATCCTGGGTACGAGGAGGTATTCGGCCAGCCCGCCGTCGAGTTCGTAGCCGAACAGCACGAGGTTCTCGCACAGCTGTTCCCGGCCCGACAGGCAGGCCCGGCAACGCTGGCAGCTCACCACGATCGAGCAGGTCACCTGCGCTCCGACGGGCACACCGTCGACGCCCCGGCCCACGGCCGCGACACGTCCCGCGAACTCGTGACCGAGGATCACCCCCGGCCGGACCCCGGCTGTCTTTGCCCCGGAGATGATCCGCAGGTCCGTGCCGCAGATGGTGTTGGTCTCGATCCTCATGAGCACCTCACCCGGCCCGGGTTCGGGGACGGGCACCTGCTTCAGCCTCAACCTGCCGATCTCCTCCAGCACAGCCGCTCGCATCATGGGGCAAGCCTAGGGGTCAGGGGCCCCGCAACAGGGGTTTACGCGGGGTTAAACTGGGCTCGGGTTCGCCGAGAACCCGTGTTGGTTGGGCCGACTCGCGAGCACCGGCGAACGTGTCGGGCCGAAACCTCTGGCCAGCAATCGAAAGGCACGCAGTGACGCGACTGACAAACGATCCCGCTGATTTTCCCGCCGAGGCCCTCAAAGGTTTCATCGCGGCCAACAAACGCTACGTGAAACCCGTCTACGGGGGCGTGGCGCGTTCCACCTTCACGCCTGCCGGGAAGGTCGCGGTCGTGTATGGCGGCGGTTCCGGGCACTACCCGGCCTTCGCGGGCTGGGTTGGCCACGGGTTCGCCGACGGCGCGGTGTGCGGCAACATTTTCAGTTCCCCCTCGGCCGCCCAGGCCTATTCGGTGCTGAAGGCGGTTCATCGCGGGGCCGGGGTGCTGATGGGGTTCGGCAACTACGCCGGCGACGTGCTGCACTTCGGGCAGGCCATCGAGCGGCTTCGCGCCGAGGGTATCGAGGCCGACACCCTGGTGGTCACCGACGACATCGCCTCTGGGGATGCCGCCGAGCCGGAGAAGCGGCGGGGAATCGCAGGGGATTTCCCGGTCTTCAAGATCACGAGCGCGGCGGCCGAGGCCGGGCTCGGGTTCGACGAGGTCAAGCGGGTGTTCGCCCGGGCCAACGCGGCCACTCGCAGTTTCGGGGTTGCCTTCGCCGGCTGCACGCTGCCCGGCGCGAAGGGACCGTTGTTCACCGTGCCCGCGGGGCGCATGGGAATCGGGCTCGGCATTCACGGCGAACCGGGTGTCGCCGAGGCCGACCTGGGCAGCGCCGACGACGTGGCCCGCACCCTCGTCGAGGGCTTGTTGGCGGATCGTCCCGCGGGAGCCGGGAACCGGGTGGTGGCCATCGTCAACGGGCTCGGATCCAGCAAGTACGAGGAACTGTTCGTGGTGACATCCTGCGTCGTGGCCCGTCTGGAGGCCGCCGGGCTCGAATGCGCCGACGTCGAGGCCGGCGAGTTCGTCACCTCCCTGGACATGGCGGGGGTGTCGCTGACCTTGGTGTGGGTGGACGACGAGCTGCTCGGCTACTGGGATGCGCCGTGCGACGCCCCGGCGTACCGGAAGGGATCGGTGGGTTCGGTCGAGCGCGACGACGCCAAACTCAGCCAGGCCGCCGCCCCCGTGGATGTGACCACCCCGGGCAGTACCGCATCCCGGGAGGCGGCCGAGGTCGCGGCCGGGTTGCTCGACGATGTCGCGGGGATGCTGGCTCGGGCGCAGGAAGAGCTGGGGGCGCTGGATTCGGTGGCGGGGGACGGCGATCACGGGATCGGCATGGCCAACGGGTCGAGGGCGGCGGCCGGGGCGGCACACGCCGCCGTATCGGCCGGCGGGGGACTCAGGACGACACTGACCGCCGCCGGGGATGCCTGGTCCAACCGGGCCGGCGGCACTTCCGGGGCGCTGTGGGGCGCGTTGCTCACGGCGTTGGGCAGCGCGCTGGGTGACGAGAAAACCCCCGACGGCGACGATATCGCTGCAGCACTCCAGGCCGCCCTGTCCGCCGTGCAGCGCCTGGGCGGGGCCGAGGTAGGCGACAAAACCCTCGTCGACGCGCTCTCCCCGTTCGTCACGGCATTCGTGGCCACCGACGGCGATCTGGCCGCGAAGTCCGCAGCCGCCGTCGTCGCAGCCGAGGCCGGAACCGAATCCACCCGGGCGCTGGTCGCCCGGCTGGGCAGGGCCCGCCCGCTGGGCGAGAAATCCGTCGGCGCCCCCGATCCCGGCGCGGTGTCACTGACGAAGGTGGTGGCCCTCCTGAACAGCCGACTGAGTTAGAGATTGAACCAAGAAGGCTTATTCACGTGAGACATGCCCGTCCGTAAAACCCGCATACAGAACATGTGCAAGGGTAACCGCAAATAAACCTCAAAGCATACTTACCATATCCGACAGCAAGGATGGCAAGATTTTCACAGAACCCACCAAACAACGATAGGATTATTTCATGGGAATCAGATGGGACCTCGCTTGGGGACCAAAACAGTCGCCCTGGCCCAGAAAATACAATCACCCCCAAGAAACTGCACCTTCAGTCCGCGAGTCCGAAAGCATAGAAAAAGTTCTCACGATGGAGTATCAAGAAGCTCTGGCTCAAACACGAGCTTTCGCCACATTGATGCGCACAGATGTCGCCTTTGCAACAACCGTTCAAGCAGCCATCCTTGCCGTCATTGGGAGCCATCTTCCACTCCATAACATCGGACACACTGCTCTCTCGGTGTTAGCCTTCACAGTTGCCATCCTCGGCATCAACTCCGTCGATCGCGTTTACAGATATATGGCAGGGTACATGAGCCGCGCTCGAGAAATTGAGGTTAGGTTGGGCTTGAAACTCATCACACAAGGCCACCTCATGACAAAGACTCGATTTAATCTCCCAATAGCAACTACATTCAAATATTATTACATGCTGCTGATCGTTTTCTGGATGATCATTTGGACATGGTCGCTCATTTCAATGAACTCATAACAGTGCGAAACAGAGTCTGCCGGGTCAGCCCCATGTTAGGACCCCGGATTTAGCGAGAGTATCGAGGAGAGAGCTAGGTACATGAGTCATAAACGGATGGTCTGCCTCATACATACTACGAGTATCGTCACTCATCACAACCGCAGTAAAATGCATGTAGCCGCCCGAACTAGCGATACGTTAGCGGCATCGCCTACCCCATGACCAACGAAACAAACCCCTATACATCACGAACAACACCGAGTGCCATAGTAGTCGCTTAATCGACGGGAACAGCGCACGGCCACATACACCCCAACTTGGTCGTCGAAGTCTTGGGGGATGCCTGTATATGCCGCGGGTTTCACAAAGGCGCTTTCTTCACCATGAGCACGGATTGATACGCATCTTCCGCGGCTTCTCCGCCACCCACACGTGGCCGGGAATCACCCATTGAATTCGGCCAGCGGGTCCTCCAGCAGGAAGTCCACGATGTTCACGTGCTCGATGCCGTTGCGACCGCGGGAGACGGGGTCCATGCTGACCATGGTCTTGGGGTGGTTGTCCAGGATTGATTCCAGGACCCCGAACTCGCGTTCTACCGTCGCCTTGTCGGCGAGGAGGTAGCTGACCTGGATGTAGCGTGTCGCCGCACCACGCTGGGCGATGAAATCGACCTCCCTGGAGTCACGCTGCCCCACATGAACCGTGCAGCCCCGTGAGCGAAGTTCCTGGTACACGATGTTTTCCAGCGCCAGTTCGATGTCCGCGCGATTGTCGAATCCGAGAGCGGTCCGAAGCCCCTGATCCACCACGTAGTACTTCTCGTCCGCTCGAAGCGTCTGCTTCCCGACAACATCGAACCGCGGCACCTTGTCCACCAGGTACACCTCGGCGCAGTGCTGCAGATAGTTGAGGACGGTATCGACGCTGACCGCACGTCCCTCACTCTTGAGATACCAGCTCACCGACTGCGCTGAGAAGGTGCGTCCCACGTTTCCCACGCAGTAGCGCAGGATGCGGCGGAACATGCCGACGTCGCGGATCGCGAAATGCTCCAGTACGTCCCTGACCACCACGGTGTCGAGCAGGCTGTCGAGGTATTGCACCGAGGCCTGGGAATCGAGGTCGAAGTATTTCAGAAGTGGGAATCCGCCCAGGACGAGGTAATGCTCGAAAAGTCCCCGGGCTTCGGCGCTGGAAACACCGTGTGGGCGGTGCAGCTCGACGAACTCCCTGAAGGACAGGGGACGGATCGGGAACTCGACAAACCGGCCCGCGAGGTGGGAACTCAGTTCGCTCGCGAGCATCGTCGAGTTGGATCCGGTGAGGTACAGGTCGCAGTTCCAGTCGACCCGCAGCGCATTGACCACGTTTTCCCATCCCAGAACCTGCTGGACCTCGTCCAGGAACACGTAGGTGCGGGCCCGCTTGTCGGGTAGGCGCACAGCCAGATGCTCCATGAGCGCCGGCGCGGTGCGAATGGTCAGCCCCTCGCTGGATTCGAGATTGAGCCGGACCATCGAGGCCCCGGGGTTCTTCGCAACCACCTCGTCGGCCAGCATGTCCAGCAGCGTCGACTTTCCGCAGCGCCGCACCCCGGTCAGGATCTTCATGACCGGGACATCTACGAAAGGCCGGATCCGTTCCAGGTAGCGGGGACGATCAACGATCCGTTCCACAGCAACCGCCGTCCTCTCGCTGTCGATCAGCGTCGACAAAACACGCCTTGCGGTCCTGGTTTGTCGACTATGGTCGACACTCAACCTGGGGCTGGGATGGGTGCCCAACTCAACGTCCGATGCCTCATCGAGGTGGCATAGGGGCAGAAAGTCTCGGGTCAGTTCATGATGAACGTGCTCCCCCGTGACCGGAGGTCTGGCCACCCACGCCGTAGAAGTTGTTGAAGAAATTGAACCAGATCGGCGGGTTGCCCTCCACGCCGTCCTTCCACAGGGTGCGGTACTGGTCCATGGCGGCCAGCATCATGGCCTCCCACACGGGACCGCAGCCCATCGACGCGCCGCTCGCTGCTGGCGCACGCGGCCTACCGGATGGGCGAGATCACCGCCGCCAACATCCTCGACCCCGCGGCACACAGCTTCGGGGCGGCTCGCGGAGGCCGGATGGTTCTCGGATGCCGGACAGGCGCGTCTCGCACGGTGGCGCTAGGGTAGGCTGGTCCAGTTGCCTCAGGGTATCGAAAATGCCTCCGGGCACCTTATGAACGCAGGAGGAAGATTGGCCGAGAATCACGAGTGGCCGTATGTGCGCTCGACCTCGACGCAAACCGCACTGGAAACACCGTGGCTCACCATGGTTCACAACTGGGAGCGGTACCGTCCGCCAAGTCGGCCCTCCGCGCAAGACGTCGCCAATTTCGAACAGCGTATTCGCGCGCATATGGATTCCCTTTGGGAGGACGATCCCGATCGCGTCTTCCAAATCCTCTTGATGGGGGCCACCCCTGAAATTCGGAGCATATTGGCTGACCTGCCGGGGGTTCAGGTCTGTCTCGTCGACTACATGCTCGACATGATCCTCGCGATGACGAATCTGACGACCGCCTCCAACCCGGACGAGGTGTGGGTCAAGGGCGACTGGACCGTTGCCCCGCTTCAAAAGGGCGGCTTCGACATCGTCCTCAGCGACCTGATCCTCGCCAATCTGCCCCTCGAGCAGCAGGAGGCCGTGATGGGGCGGGTGGCCGAGTTGCTGGCCCCCGATGGGGTGTGGATCAACCGCATCGATTGCATCGACGAGCACACGGAATTCGTCGCGTTGGAGCAGCTCCTGGCCGACAACGCCGACATTACCGAGGTCACGCCCGAATTAGTTCAGGTGGTGCGCAATCAGGCGGGTGTCACGTACTGGCACGAGGATTCCAAGTTCATGTCTTGGCATGAGCTCGGCCTCGATATGGAGCGCTATATCTCGGATGGCGCCTTCCAAGTTCCTGGAAAGCCTCTCCTGGAAGTGCTCTTGCACGAGATCTGGGACATCACGGTCCCCTTCGACAAGGTTTATTGGCTGCGTCGGCGTCCCGAATTGGAGGAGATCTTTTCTCAGCGGTTCGACATTACGAATCGAATCTGGGACAGCGCCTACGGCGCCAACCACGAGCGCGGCTACTACATGTACGATCTGAAGCTCAAAGCGCGCCCATGAGCAGTCACGTCCGCGCCGCATCTCCCCGGATCGCACTCATCGGCGGTACCGAGCCTGCTCTGCACCACGCGGTGCAGGCGGGTATCCGAATTGCCTTCGTCCACCGGGAGGATCACGCGGTACCAGAGTGGGCCGCCACGGCCGCGAATGTCGAACTCTTCCCTGTTGACTACACCGAAATCGAGGTTCTCGTCGCACTCCTCGAAAGGGAGCACGCGCAGGATCCGTTCATTGCGGTCCTGTCCCTGACAGAGGACGGCCTGGAGCCAGCGGCCCTGGTGTCGGAGCGCCTGGAGCTGCCGGGCACCCCGGCCGAGACCGTCCGGCTGCTGCGACACAAGGACCTGATGCGGGCGCGCCTCGCCGATGCCGGGCTTTCGCCGGTCGAGTACGCCGTGGTCGACAGCCTGGCCGCGCTCGAGGCGGCGTCCGCAGAGTTTGCCCGTCCGGTGATCGTGAAGCCGGTCGACGGGGCGGGAAGCGCCGCCGTCACGATCGTCGCCGAGCCGGGGGAGGCCGCCACGGCCTGGGCCGCCATCGTCGCGACCGGCCACGATAGGGCCATGGTCGAGGAGCTTCTCGAGGGCCGGGAAGTGAGCGTCGAATCGTTCAGTTCCGAAGGCCAGCACCTGGTGGTGGCCATCACCGACAAGCTGGTAGGCCCCAAGAGCATCGAACTGGGCCATAGCGTCCCCGCCATCATGCCCGACGAGGCGGAGATCGTCGCCGTCGTGACCGCCTTCCTGGACGCGATGGGTCTCGCCGACGGGCCGGCTCATACGGAGGTCATGCTGACCGATCGTGGGCCCCGCGTGATCGAGGGTCACAACCGCGTCGGCGGAGACCGGATCCGCGTGCTCGTGGACCACGTCTACGGCCTGGATCTCACCCAACTGGCGGTGCTAGTCCCGTGCGGGCTGGTGGATGCACCCCGCGCGAGGCCGGAGCCGCGTGGGGGCTGTGCGGTGCGCTACGTCACCGCGACGCCCGGACGCGTGGACGCCGTGAATCTTCCCGACCAGACCGAGGTCGACGGTTTCGCCGTGTCGCTCGGTGTGGACGTGTCCGTGGGCGGCACCGTGAACCATCTGCGCTCCTCGTACGACCGCGTCGCGTGGGTGCTCGCCGACGGGCGGGACGCCGCGGACGCGGCGGAGCGGGCGGACCGGCTCGCCGAACGTGTCCAGGTGTCGACGAGCCCCATCCCGTCGCGGGGCATCCTGATCAACTCCCGCAAGACGCTGCCGGAGGACTTCCTGTCGCACCCGTTGCTCACCGACCTGGTGGTCATCACGGAACCCCCCTACGCCGGCAATTTCGGCGACCGGGACGTGCGTCTGGTCGATGACATCAACGACGTGTTGGCAGTACGACGCATCGTCGCAGACATCTTCGCCGAGATGGGCGAGATGCCGGTGCTCGCGCCGTCGGAGCATGCCGTCCTGACGGCGGGGTACCTGCGCTCCTACTTCGGGCTGCCCGGCCTGGGATTCGACACGGCGAACCGGTTCGCCAACAAGCTCGCGATGAAGCTCGCCCTGCGTGCGGCTGGACTCCCGGTGACGTCCTTCGCGCGACTCGATCGTCTCGACGACATCGCCGAGTTCGGAAAAACGCATGGCTGGCCGGTGATCGTGAAGCCCAGCTTCGGTGGGGGCGCCGTCAACGTCGTCCGGATCGACTCGCCCGAAGACGCGGCAGCGCTACGCGATTCGGACGCCGGGCGGGCCCTGCTGGCGACGGGTGTTCCCCTGCTCGCCGAGCGCTACGTGAACGTCGAGATCGAGTACGAGATCGACGCCGTGGTGGAGCACGGCCGCACCGTCTTCAGCATGGTGAGCGAATACCTGAAGCCGCTGCTCGGCGGCGGACTGTGCGCGGCGGTGGAGGTCGAGGACCCGGACCTCCTGAAGCGCTTTGAGGAACTGCACCAGCGCGTCGTCGAGGCGATGGGGCTGGACGCCGGCGTCACGCACCTGGAGGTCTTTGGGGTCGGTTCGGAACTCGTTGTGGGCGAGATCGCATGTCGCCCCGGCGGCGCGGCGGTCGTGCCGTCGATTCGCTCCGCCCGTGGGGTCGACCTCTGGGGCGCGCTTATCGAGACCTCCCTGAACAGGCCCGTCACGCTGGAACAGCACGTGCGCAAGGGAATCCACGGGTGGGGCGTCCTGCCGGTGAACCGCGGAACCATCGTGTCGATGACGGAGCCGGACACGCTGCGTGCGCTCCCCGGCGTCGTCGACGTCTCGATGACCCACCAGGTGGGCGACACCGTGAGCTATCGCATGTTCTCGGCGGCTGGCTCCGGCGAGTTTCTCATCCAAGGCGACGACGCTCCCGAGGCCTGGACCCGGCTGCGGGACGTCTTCAAGACCTTCACAATCGAAGTCCGAGATCTAGAGTAATACCATGGCCCACAGTGGCCGTGAATAGGAGAAACTAGCGTGTCAACAGGAACCCTGTACGACAAGGTGTTCGATCAGCATGTCGTCCGAGACCTCGGGGACCAGCAGTACCAGATCTTGGTGGGCCTGCACCTGTTCCACGAGGCGACGACAGCGCCGGCGTTCGCGATGCTCCGCGAGCGCGGCTTAAACGTGGCGTTCCCCGAGCGTAACGTCGGCACGGTGGACCACATCATCCCTACAGACGAAGTGGTGCGGCCCTTCACGGACAACCTCGCCGAAGAGATGATGCGCGCCATCGAGCGCAACACCAAGGACTTCGGGTTGCGTCTGCTGCACCCTGACACAGGGTTGAACGGCATCGTGCACGTCATCGGGCCGGAGCAGGGCCTGACCCAGCCGGGCATGACCATCGCCTGCGGCGACTCGCACACGGCCACGCACGGCGCCTTCGGTGCGATCGCCTTCGGCGTCGGCACGTCCCAGGTGCGCGACATCCTAGCCACCCAGTCCGTGGTGATGAACAAGCTGAAGGTGCGACGCATCGTCGTGGACGGTGAACTCGGGGTGGGTGTCACCGCCAAGGACATCATCCTCCATGTGATCAACAAGCTCGGGGCCAACGGGGGTGTCGGTTACACACTCGAGTTCGCGGGCAGCACCATCGGCGCGCTCTCCATGGACGAGCGGATGACGATCTGCAACATGGTGGTGGAGGCTGGCGCCCGCGTCGGCTACTGCAACCCCGACGAAACCACCTTCGCCTACATGAAGGGACGCCCGAGCGCGCCCGTCGGCGAGGATTGGGATCGCGCCGTGACCTACTGGAAGAGCCTGGTGTCCGAGCCGGACGCCGTCTTTGATGACGAGGTCCACATGGACGCGGCCGACATCGCTCCGATGGTCACGTGGGGGGTCAACCTGGCACAGTCGGTCCCGGTCGACGGCGAGGTGCCGGGCAATCCCGAGGACGAGGCGAGCCGGGTGGCCTTTGAGGAGGCCCGCCAGTTCATGGGGGTCGAGATCGGTCAGCCGATGGAAAAGGTCGGCGTCGATGTCGCCTTCATCGGGTCCTGCACCAACGGACGGACCTCTGATTTCCGCGAGGTGGCTCGGGTCCTGAATGGGACCGGCATGCGTGTCGCCCCGGGCGTCCGCGCTCTCGCGGTGCCCGGTTCGCGCCAGGTCTACAACGAGCTCGTCGAGGAGGGGCTCGACGCGATCCTCACCGAGGCCGGTTTCGAGCTGCGTCAGCCCGGCTGTTCCATGTGCATCGCGATGAACACGGACCGGCTGATGGGCCGTGAGGTGGCCGCTTCGTCGTCCAACCGCAACTTCAAGGGCCGCCAGGGCTCGCCGACTGGCCGGACGTTGATCATGTCGCCCATCTCGGTCGCGGCCGCCGCCGTTACCGGGCACGTAGCCGATCCGCGCGAAGTCTTCTCCGCCGCCCGCTGACCCTCTCGCCAGGACTGACATCTCCCCCGAAGGAGTTTGAAACATGACCAACAACGCCACTGTCCTCGCCCGCGTCGCGGGCCCCGGTGTCGCCGTCCGCGGCGCCGACATCGATACCGACCGCATCATCCCGGCTCGGTTTCTCAAGGCCCTGACCTTCGATGGTCTCGGCACCCACGTGTTTGACGGGGACCGCAAGAACGCCGCGCTGACCGACACTGTGCACCCCTTCGATGACCCGATCCACGCCAACGCCAAGGTCCTCCTCGTGAACGAGAACTTCGGCTGCGGCTCCTCCCGCGAGCACGCCCCACAGGCGATCAATCGTTGGGGCATCGACGCGATCGTGGGTGTGAGCTTCGGCGAGATCTTCGAGGGCAACTGCGCCACTATCGGCCTGCCCTGCCTGCACGTCAGCGCAGAGGATGCCGTGCGGCTGCAGGAACGCGTCGAAAGCGACCCGGACCTGCCGGTCACGGTCGATCTCGAGGAGCTCACCGTCTCGGCCGGGGACCTCACCGTCCCGGCCACCATGAACGAGTCCGTGCGCCGCCGCTTCGTGAACGGGGAATGGGATTCCCTCACCCTGCTCAAGGGCGCATCCGACAAGGTGGCCAAGGTTCTGGAGTGCCAGCCCTATCTGGGCTCGTGGACGCCTGCGGGAACGGCGTGATGACGAAGCCGAGCCAGACCGATGTCGTGATCGTGGGGAGCGGATTCTCCGGGCTGACCGCTGCCATCACGGCGGTCGGCCACGGAGCGTCCGTGATCGTGGTGGAGAAGATGGAGCGCGCCGGCGGGAACTCCCGCGTCAGCGGCGGTAACTGCTCCATTCCCCACTCCGACCCCGAGTCGGTTGCGGGCTTCACCAGCTACCTGCAGAAACTCTGCTTCGGGACGACCCCGCCCGAGCTGGTGGCCGACTTCGTGCAGGGCACGCTCGAGATCAAGGACTGGATCAAGTCACTCGGCGGCGAGTTGCACGTACCGAAGAAGCTGATCCTCGCGAACACCTACCCGGGAACGCGCAAGGGGCCGGGATTCCCGGCGGTGCCGGGCGGCAAGGCCACCTTTGCCAAGTACTGTCTCAAGGGCCCCGACGACGTGGCTCCGTCCGAACGGCTGTTCCGGCTGCTCGAGTCGGCAGCCCTGGAGCGCGGCTGCGAGTTCCGCCTCGGGACGCGCCTGATCGACCTCCTCTTCGGCGACGACGGCGAGGTGCGGGGCGTAGTCGTGGAGACAGCGGAGGGCACCCAGGAGATCTTGGCGCGCAGCGTGATCATGGCATGCGGTGGCTTCGAGAACAACCGCAGCGAGAAGCTAGAGCACCTCGAGCCTATCCCCGTGCGTTTCGTGGGCAACCCCGGCAACACGGGCGACGGTCACCGCATCCTGCGTAGCCACGGGGTGGACCTGTGGCACATGGGGCGCACGTCGTGTATCCCCGGCTTCCAGTCCGACGACTTCGAAGCGGCGTTCGGCATCTTCATGCCCGACTGGGGTTACATCTACTGCGATCGGCACGGACGCCGGTTCCTCAACGAGATGGGCCTCGAACTGCACGAGACCTATCGGCACCTGTCCGAGTTCGACCCCCACGCCGCGGAGTTCCCGCGGGTGCCGGCCTGGGTCATCCTCGACCAGGCGACCCTGAATCGCGGACCCCTGACGTGGGATACCGCGGGCTACAACCGGGATCAGTACACCTGGAGCCAGGACAACCAGGCCGAGCTGGCCAAGGGGTGGATCGTCCGTGCCGACTCCGTGGAGGAGCTCGGGACCGTGATAGACGCCGACCCGGAAGTCCTGCGCGCCACGCTGGCCGAGTATAACGAGGGCGCGTTGACGGACTCCGACAAGTTCGGGCGACCGCAGAAGCTGATGCGTCCGCTCGAGTTCCCGTTGTACGCCGTGCGGGTGGAATCCTCGCTGCTGAACACGCAGGGAGGTCCCCGGCGCGACAGTGTAGGCGCCGTCAGCCGGATCGAAGGCGGGACTGTCCCGGGACTCTACGCGGTGGGCGAGTTTGGCTCGATCTGGGGCTACCTCTACCAGGGTGCGTGCAACATCAGCGAGTGCATCGTGTCCGGCCGCAAAACCGGGCGAGTCGCCGCCGAACGCGCGACGGAATGCCAAGCTCCGTGATGCCCGCCCGCCACTCCTCGGGCGTTTCGGCGGTCCTGATGGTCGGCTTCAGCGCGGTGATGATCGAGTACTTCGATCATCACCTGTTCCAGGGTCCAGTCCTCGTCGTTGAGGAACCCCACGTCATCAAGGCGCGCGGGCTGGCCACAGCGGCCGACCATCACCCGAGTCTCGCTCAAGTGATCCCGGGTCCCGTGCAGTCGTCCGATGGCAAACTCCCGGACGCCGTCCTCTCCCAGGATGTGGGCTGCGTCCTGCCCGGCGGGGAGTACAGCTCCGTCGCGGCTGCGGCCTATGCCGAGCGTCTGGGGCTGCCCGGAGCCGGAGTCCGGGCGGCCTCCACCATGCGCGACAAGGCCGCCCTGCGTGCCGCCGCCCACGGGCATCTCGCCCAGCCCGAGTGGGCCACGGTGGGCGGCGCCGACGAGGTCGCCGAATTCGCCGCCCGGCACCCCGACGGACTGGTGCTTAAACCGGCGAACCGGCAGGCGAGCCTGGGGGTGCAACTCCTAACGGCGTCCGACGACCTAGCACAGGCGTGGCAGCACCTGGTCGACGCCGACGAACCCTGGCTGGCGGCTCCCGGGAAGCTCGAGCCTCGCTACCTCGTCGAGGAGCGGATGCGAGGGCAGGAGTACAGCTTCGAGGCGTTGGTTGTGGAGGGACGTCTCGTCTTCCACAGCCTCACGCAGAAGACGACGCTCCCGGGACGCAACCCCGTCGAGGTCGCTCACCTCGTTCCGGCCCCCGTGCCCGGCGACCAACTCGCCGCGTTCGTGGACGCCAACAGCCGTCTCGTGGAGGCGGTCGGTTTCCGCGACGGGATGCTGCACTCCGAGTGGATCTGGCGGGACGGCAGGCCCTGGTTGGTAGAGTGCGCCGGGCGCATGCCTGGGGATCGGATCCCGGACCTGATCAGCCTCGCCTGGGGGTTCGACTTCTTCAGCAGCTACGTCGAGGTGGTGAGGGGGAGCCTGCCGGACGGCGTCCTGCCGATTGTCCCGGTCGGTGCGGCGGCGATCCGGTTCGCCACCCGGTGGAACGCGGCTCCATCTCTGGAGCAGCTTCGGCAGGCCGAGGACGGCCCTGGCGTCGTCTACGTCGCGAGTTCTCCCGCACCGCCCGAGCGGGCGTCCACCATGGCGGTGACCAGTTCCTGGGGCCGCACGGGATACGCCATCGCGACCGGCGCTACCGCCGAGGAAGCGGAGGCGGCTGCCGCCGGGGCGGTTCGCGTTCTCGAAGGGGACGAGCATGGCTGATCGAGCTTGGCGTGGGTTCACCCGGCCGCTCCGACTGCTGGCCACGATTTTCCTGCTCGATTCGCTAGGCACCGGCATGTTCCTGGCCGGGTCGGCCGTCTTCTACGTGGTGGTCGTGGGCCTGGACACCGCCCTCGTGGGTGCCTTGCTGTCGGTGGCCTCCCTGATCGGTCTCGTGACCACGGTTCCGCTGGGCCGCTTGGCGGACAAGCTTGGGGCCCGCCGCGCGATCATCGCCCTGCAAGCTCTGCGCGCGGTGGCGCTGGTGGCGCTCGCGTTCGCCCGGAGCCCGCAGGCGTTCATGGTCGCGGCCGTCATGCTGAGCGTGGTGGAAGGACCCGTTCCTGCCGTCAACCAGGCCCTGGTAGCCGAGCACGTCTCGAGTGAGCGTCGCAGCAGCATCATGGCCGTGTTCCGCACGTTGCGGAACGTGGGGTTCTCCCTCGGTGCCGCCGCCGCGGTGCCCATGCTGGCGAGCGGTGATTCCAACGTCTTCATGGTGATCGTCCTGGCCAACGCCGCGTCCTACGTCGTCGTCTCGCTCATGCTGCTGGGCCTGCCCAAGGGCGAGCCGCGGGTGGACGTCGAGCCGCGGGGCCGGTTCCACATGGTGAAGAACGGGCGCTTCGTTCAGCTCACCGCGGCGAACGGCGTCCTGGCGCTACATATGACGCTGCTCTCGATCAGTTTCCCGCTGTGGGCGGTGAGCTACACGTCCACGCCCACTGGCGTCGTCCCCGTCTTCGTGATCATCAACACGATCCTCGTCGTCGCGTTCCAGGTCCGGTTCACGAAGAACGTCCACGAGCGCGGACAGGTCACCCGGAAGTACCGCGCTGCCGGGGTCGCGCTGGCGCTGTGCTGCCTGCTGCTGGCCGCGACAAATGTCGCCGTGCCTGGCGTCCCAGGCGGGAACGCCTACCTCGACGTGGCCTTGATGGTGATGGCCGTGGTGGCGCTGACCGCCGGCGAGCTGTGGCAGTCGGCGAGCGCGTGGGAGGCATCCTTCGGGTACGCCCCCGAGGACCGGCGCTCGACCTACCTCGCGTTCTTCTCTCTGGGTCCGGCCCTGCAGCAGGTGGTGGGTCCGGTACTGCTGACCGCAGGCCTCTTCCCGTTGGGGGCGTGGGGCTGGGTGGCGCTCGGAGCGCTTCTGCTGGTGTCAGGGATCTGGGCGGGCGCGTCGGCCCCGACCGACGCCGCGCAGGTGGCTTCCACCTCCTGACAGCGCACCGTTGCCGGTGGCCGGCGCAGCCGTGCCCTAGTCGACGACGAGGTTGTCGAGCAGCAGCGTGCCTGAGGCGTCCGCAACCTGGAGGCGTGTGGTGCCGGAGATCGGTCGGTCGGTCCACGCGAACCCTCGAATGGCGCAGCAGGATCGCCTCGCAGTCCAGATGCGTGGGAAGCGCGGTGCACAACCGCTCCAGCTCGTCGACCGGCATGCAGACGTGCGCCGTGCCGAGGCAACCCTCGTAGTGGTGTTGGCTGCCATCCGGTTCGGTTGCGGTGACCGTCACGGTCTGGTGCGCCGGCGCCAGTCCCCGCCACCAGCCCTGCGCGATGCTGGCCTGCAGCGACTTGGCCCGCTGGATGAGCGCGTTGTCGGCCTTGAACAGGCCGACAACAGTCAGGTCGTTGCCGAAGTTGAACCCGGTGGCGGCGAAGCCGTCTACTCCCCGCTCGAGGACGAGCACGAGTTCGATCTCCTCGCTGATGGTGAGGGCCCCTGACGCGACCATGCCGTCGGACGAGGCCGCCGTGCGCTCGAAGGGCCCGCGATAGAACCAGGGGACACGGCTGGGGTCCGCCAGCCCCCGCCGTTCTCGATGTAGCTGCGAGCCAGACCGTACACCTCGACGCCGCGGAGCTCGGACCATGCAACCATCTTGTTGAGGGTGTCCATAGGGTTCTCCTTGGTCACTCGGTGGCTTGTGCGTCGGTGTCGCCGGGCGGTGTGATCCTACCGCTTCGCACAACTCCCGGCGGGGTCTCGGACTCCATTACGGCCTCGAGGTTGGCGACCGCGGCCGGCACCAGCGAGTCGTACATCTGGCGCGTGTGGCCGATGATGTGGTCCGTCAGTAGGAGGCCGGGGCAGCCGCGCAGGGGGTTGTCGGCGGCCACAGGCTCGTGTTCCACCGTGTCGATGGCGGCGCCGGCCAACGTGCCCTCGCGCAGTGCCCGTGCCAGGGCGTCCTCGTCCACCAGGCCGCCGCGCGCGGTGTTGATCAGGTAGCTCTCGGGCCGCATCAGTCCGAGTTCGCGCTCGCCGATGATGCCGCGTGTCTGCGCGGTGAGCGCTAGGTGGAGGCTGACCACATCGCTTCGTCGCAGCAACTCGTCGAGGCCAACGAGTTCGACCCCGGGCGCGTCCGCAGGCGTGGCCCCGCGGGAATGTGCCAGGACGGTCACGCCCCACCCCGCCAGCCGGGGCGGGATCTGCCGGGCGATCCGGCCGTAGCCGATCAAGCCCAGGGTGGAGCCCATCAGCATGCGACTGCGCAACGTCGAAGGCTGGGGGCGCGGACGCTGCTCGGCGCACTCCGTGAGCCGGTCGCCCAGGCGCAGCAGGAGGGCGCTCGCCAGCATGATGGTGGCCTCGGCCATGCTGCTGTAGTTCTCCTGCGTCGCACCGTTCGCGACGACCACGCCGCGCCGGGCCGCGTCGTCGAGGTCGATGGAGTTCGTCCCGCTGGAGAGGAAGACGACGGCCTTCAGCTCCGGGTGGGCGTCCAGGAACCCGGGGGTCACCGGAGTCCGTGAGGCGATCAGCAGCGCGTCCGCGGGGCCCGTAAGGCCCTCTGGTGCGTCCATGCGCGTGATCGTGTGGCCGTGGTCGGCCAGAATGCCTGCTGCGTCGTCCAACAACTCGTCCAGGACCCGATCGCGGCCCACTGCGATACGCCCGCGCATCAGTTCCTCGCGAACTCGGCCAGGCAGGCGGCCAAGACGTCCCGCGTCAGCGAGAACTGCGCATTGTGGTCGGCGCGAGGAACCACCTCGTGGCCCGTACGGTCCTGTCCGATGGCGCGGCGGAGGTCGGCGATGTCGGCCTCGGTTACCCAGGGGTCATGTTCGCCATGGACGATCAGCGTCTCCGCCCGGATGGCTTCGGCGTCGAACAACGCGACCGGACGGGCGATCGCCGACCGTGCGGCCGACGGCGAGATCGGATCGAAGCGCAGGGCGCGTTCGACGAACGGTGCCACGATGTCGGGGTCGTAGGTGCCGGGCGTGCAGAAGTCGGACGCCGCGTGCTCGGCGGTGTTCGTGCGCCACGGGTCGGGTAACGGCGCCAAAGTCCTCATGCTCGGCGGCACGTGCTCGCGGTCGTGTCCCCAGGTGGCACCCCACAGGACAAGGCGGGCCACGAGTCCGGGGTGGGTTTCCGCGAGACGTCCGGCAACCTGGCCGCCGAAGGACCAGCCCACGACGGTGGGGGACAGCCCGGTCTGCTCCCTGATGAAGGCGGCGGCCGCCGCCGCGTCGTCGACGTAGGTGTTGATCCCCTCGGGGGCCGGGCGGTCCGGTAGCCGGGAGGCGCTGTAGCCGCTGAAGTCGAGGCCGAACGGCGTCGTACCGCGCTGGCCCAGCTGCCACAGCAGCGAATAGGAATCGTCGCCGCCGACGGCAGGGAAGTCGAAGACGCTACGGGTGGAATAGGCGCTGCCGTGGAGCAGCAGGATCGGGGATGGGCCCACTGCGGGCCGGCCGAGGCTCCACAAGGCCACCTGCCGGGGCTCGCCGACCAGGGTGCGCAGCAGGGGGCGTTCCGTTCGGCTGACCTTCGTGGCGCCCTCGGCGCCCGGCACGCTAGCCACGGGCGTCACCGTCCGGCCGGGACGGCGCCGCGGTTCCCGCCGTTACCCCTCCGTCGACCCCGAGGGATTGCCCGGTGACGAACGAGGCGGCGTCGCTGAGCAGCCACCGGGCGGCCTCGGCGACCTCCCGTGGTTGTCCCACCCGCCCGAGCGAGGAACGGCTGGCTCGTTGCGCCAGCTCCTCCTCGGTCCGGTAAAGGGAACGCAGCATGGGCGTGTCGGTAGACCCTGGGCACACCGCGTTGACGCGGATGCCGTCGGGTCCGAGCTGCAGCGCGGCCGACCGGGTCAGGCCGAGGATCGCGGACTTCGTCGCCGCGTAGATCGCGCTGCGCGTGTGCCCCTGGAACGACGCGATGGATCCAGTCATCACGATCGCGCCACCTCGTTGCGGCCGCATCACCCGGGCCTCGTGGCTGAGGCAGACCCAGGAGCCGAAGAGATTGGTGTCGATCACCTCTTTGACCTTGGCCGGATCCTCGTCCCCGAGCTTATCGAAGACCCCGAACGTGCCGGCGGCGTTGAAGGCGCCGGTGAGCGCGCCCCAGCGGCGCACACTGACGTCCACGGCGGAGCCCACGGCGTCCCAATCAGCGACGTCGCACCCAATCGCCATGGCCCTGCACGAATCCAAGCCGGCGCGGTGGAGCGTCTCCTCCAACGCATCGAAACGACGCCCTAAGAGGGCCACCTGGACGTTCGGGTCTTCCGCCACCAGTTCGACGAACGCTCGGCCGATGCCGCTGCCCGCTCCGGTCACCAGGTACACGGGCTGCTCACGGTGGGAATCGCTCATAGGTAGAGACCTCCAGTGACGTTCACAACGGAACCGATCATATAGCCAGCCTCCTCGCCGCACAGCATCATGACCGCGCTGGCGGCTTCATCGACGGTGCCGTACCTGCCGGTGGGGAGCTGTCGGCGCAGGTCGTCCTGCGCCTGTTCGGACAACGCGTCCCAGGCACGCACCACCCGGTCGGTGGAAATGGGGCCGGGCGCTACCACGTTCACCGTCACGCCGGTGCCCGCCAGCTCGTAGCCCGCCTGCTTCGACCAGCCGATGACTGCCGCCTTGGCCGCCGCGTAGGCGGCGTTGCTGAAGGGCGAGTAGCTCATCCCCGCGCTGGAGGCGAAGTTGACGATTCGTCCCCACCCGAGCTTCCACATGCTCGGCACGCAGCGGACCGTCAGGTGCACCACCGGCAGCAGGTTGAATTGGATCGCACTGACGGCGTCCGCCTCGGTCAACTGCTCGACGCCTAAGCGGCGAGTATCACCGCCCACGCCGTTGATGAGGATGTCGGGCAGGTCCTCGCCTTCCCCGTCTACGAAGTCGTCCACCGCCCGGGTGTCGCAGACGTCCAAGTCCACGCTGCGAAGCCCGGAAGGCACCGTTCCGGTCCACGGCGCCACGTCGAGGACCACCACGCGGTGGTGCGCCGAGAGCCGGAGCGCTACCTCCCGGCAGATCCCTTGCGCTCCACCGGCCACCCAGGCTAGTCGTTGGGGTGCTGTCACGGTTGCTCCGTTCTCGTTGTGGCCGGTTCGAGGTGCTCGATCAACCAGGGACTCGGCGTGACGCCGAGCCCCGGTCCCGGAAGCGGGGCAATGGTCCAGTTGTCTCGATCGACGGCGTAGGGCGGCTCGGTCAGCGGGGTCGCGAACCAGCGATCCTGTTGCCCGCCTTCCCTGGCGACCGATCCGTCCAGATGGGTGGCGAGTGCGCGTCCGGCAGCCCACAGCGGCCCCAGCTCCGCGACCTGCACCCCCACTTGGTAGCCCAGCCCGTGCGCGACCGCGGTCTCGGCCATCGCGGCCGCCCGCAGCGGTCCGCCGCACTTCGACACCCGCACGTTCAGGAAGTCGGCCGCCTGGTGCTCGAGCGCCAACTCCATGTCCTCGTGGGAGGTGAACGACTCATCCAACATCACGGCCATGCCACGTTGCCTGAGGGCGCGCATCTCGGCCCAGTCCCTGATGCGGACCGGCTCTTCGATCCAGGCCACCCCGAGCTCGACGAGGGTGTCCAGGAGCGGAGCCCAGTCCTCCAGCCGGAGGCTCGCGTTGGCGTCCAGGCTGAGCGTCGTGGTGGGCGGGATGGCGGTGCGGATCGCGCGGACGCGGGTGACCACGTCCTCCACCGCTCCGACCTTGGCCTTGATGTGGGTGGCCCAGCGCCCCGTGGCCTTGGTCGCAAGCAAGTCCTGCGGGTCCGTCGAGAGATCGAGCACCTGCGTCATGGAGACGGTGCGCGGCTGCGTCGCGAGCGTCGGGGCGGCCATTGCCAGGAAGTCGTGCACCGGGCGGCCCGTTTGGCGGCTCTTCAGGTCCAGGAGCGCTGTCCCCACCGCCGCCCGGGCAGCCGGCTCGAGACCCGTCTCGCCCGCGCCGGGGCCGAATGCGTCCGTGCGGCACCAGGCCACGAACTCGTCGTCCTCAAGGCTGGCGGCCTCCCGTGCTAGTGCTTGCGTCCTGGCGCTGGTGAGTCTGGCAAGCACCGACTGCACCGTCTCGCCAGTGACGTACGAGCGGGGGGCGGCCTCGCCCCAGCCCACCCTCCCGGATTCCTCGATCCGGAGCAGGACGCTCTCGGAGGTGGTGCGTCGTGCCAGGGCGTGGTCGAAGGCGCGCATCATGGGAACACTGGCCGTCGCCACCGACCACGTCACGGGCGACCCTTCGTGCAGATGCGGGCGAGCCAATCCCAGTAGGCGCCCCTGGCGGAACTGAACTCGATGTAGTGGTCACTCGTGGCCAGGATCGTTCGCTCGGCGGAGGGGGCGAGCGCCTCGAGGAACTGTGCTGCGACGAACGGGTTGACGATCCGGTCCTGGGCGGGGACCGCGACGAAGACCGAACGGTCCTGCCAAGGGTGTGACCCGGCAGCCAGGATGCGGTCTTCCAGTTCGACCATGATCCGGCGGAAGTCCGCAGTGATCGCGCGTAGCATGCCGGCGTCGTTGGCCATCCAGCGTAGGTACTCCGGCAGCGACGTGTAGTCCTCATCCCGCAGAGTCACCGGCATGAGTTCGGGACCACTCAAGCCCCGAAAGTGGTCGAGTTCCGCTGCGGTGTGCCGACCGCGCTGCTGACCGAGGGCCGGTGCGCACAAGACGATGGTGAAGTCCTCGGGCACCCGGCGTTCCGCGACTAGGGCGGCCAGGACGCTGGCACCCATGCTCTGACCCACCACCGTCCGGCGGCCCGCCACCTCGGTCTCGGTCAGCCAACGCTGATACAAGTTGAGCAGGTCGCCGCTGGAGCTGGGCAGTGGCACGCGGGGCAAGCCCGAGCCGGGTCGGTCGAGCACCTCGACGCACACCCCGCGGGACGCCAGCTCGGCCCCGGTCTCGAAGAGCCAACCCCCGTGGCTCTGCAGCCCGTGGATGTAGAAGAGGCGATCGGACGCATCGCAGCCCCAGCGCTGGACTCGAACGCTCTGACCGGCGTCTCGGTCGTGGGCCATCGCCATGTCCGTCACAACGAATCCAATTCGTCGAGCAGGCGAGCGTCGGCCTGCAGCCAGTGGTGTTTGACCTGCGCGGCGGACGCCCGCGTGAGCCGACGGGAAGCGAGCCGCTTGAAGGTGCCGAAGGGGAGGACCGTGGCCTGGACGGGCGCGAGCCGGTGGGTGCCCCGCTTTTCGGCGTACTCCATGTTGAGGCGACACAGTTCCTCGTCCATGCGCTGCGCCCATCGTTCGCCCGAACCGTCACCTTCGAGCAGCAGCCGGTAGTGCGGCGGCTGGCCCCAGACGGGCACGACGGTGAAGGCCGGGAGATCGTCGGTCGTGTCTGCCCACACGGCGCGCATCGCCGTGTGGACGTCTGACTCGGAAAGCTTCTCGCCGGTGAACGACGCCACCGTGCCGGCACGTAGCACGAACTCGAGCCGGGGCAGTCGCCCGACCCACCCGACGACCTGGTAGATGTCGCCCAGGTCGTAGCGATAGAGGCCGTTCGCTTGGGTCATCACCAGCCGGTACTGCGCCCCCACCTGCAACTCATCGTAGGAGAGCGTCTCGGCATCGGGCGCGATCGCGGCGGCTGAGGTCTCCTCGGTGACGGGGACGAACTCGTAGATGCCCTGGTCGATCGCGAGCGGGCCGGCAGAGCGGTGCGAGTCGACCGGGATGGTCACGATGCCCTCAGTACCGGTAGTGCTGAACGGGATAACCGGCAACTTGGGTGCGGACACCTCGAGCCAGCCTCGGTAGAAGCGGGCGGACGCCGAGTTCCACGCGACCAGCAGGCGCAGTGAGGGCCACAGGTCGGTCAAGAGCAGCCGACCCTCGCGCCGGAGCATCATCTCGAGTCGCTTCGCCAAGGCCGGATCCTCCTTGAGGCGGGCCGGGCGTGGATGACCGTCCAGGGTGCCGCGGCGGAGGTCGGAGATCAGGCGGTCGGCGTTCTCGTTGAGTTCTTGCGCCAAGGCGGTGATGCGCGACGGGTTCACCGAGACAATCCCGAGGACCGCGCTGCTGGCCAGGATCCGCATCTTGCGGTACAGGGTGCCCCCATCGGATCCGTCACCGAGGAACCAGGGCTCGTCAAACCACGGGGGCGTCCAGTCCTGGGGGCTCACCGACGTCGGCCGCTTGGTGATGCTGTAGACCGGGAGCGCTCCCTCCATCTTCGTGGGATCGACCGGGTTACGCTCCCACGTCATATCGAAGAAGCTGTCCGGAGACAACGACTTCACCCGGAGAGTGTGGAAGTACAGGCCCCACTGGCCATAGAGCGCCGCGCCACGATACCTGTCGCGCCAGTGGCGCGTGGTGGGGATGAGTTTAGACTCGCCGGAGGTGCCGGACGTGGCGAGGAACGCGTAGGGGGCATCGGCGGTGAGCGCGTGCGCGTCGCCCTCTCGGATGCGCTCTATATAGGGGCGCAGGCTCGCGTAGCCGCTGATCGGACACGCGTCCTTGAACTCCGCCAGCGTGCGCACCCGGTCCAGGGCGTGGTCGCTGCCGAATCGTGTGCCCTTCGCCTGGTCGATGACATCGGCAAGGACCGATACGGTGGCCCGCTCGGGCGCGCGGCACGTCTGACGTTGCCGCGCCAGCCCGTTCAGGCACCGCTGCAGGAAGTCGCGTTGTGTGGGAGCGCCTCCGCCTCGGGTGTCACTCGCGGTGCGGTGGGTAGACCTTGCCTTGCTGGAACTGCTCATCTGGGGGTGCCTCGCCGTTAGGGGTCAAGCGTCGCAGGGTCCGTCGAAACGGAGCCGCCAGGCGATACTACCTCGGGTGATCGCCCGCCGGTCCCCGGGATCGCAGGCTCGGACAAGGGCCCCGGCTCACGGCGGGCCGCGTCCAGTGCTAGACCCAGGCGGCGCCCAGCCAGCCGATGCCTGCCACGGCCCACGCGGCCACGGCCGGGGAGGCTGTGGCGGCCAGGACGGTGATAGGCGCCGAGCCGAGGGGCATTCCGACGAGGAACTTGCGGCGGCGGCACTGGAGTGCCTGGGCGAGCATCGCGGGACCCGAAGACGGTCTGGGTCCGCCTCCAACGCCAAGTGGCACACAGGTCTCACCGGTGGCGCTCCAGGTCGCCGACGACACACCGCCTTGCTCAGCAGCCTCCTAGTGGCGTGGCGTTTAAATAGTTTTATGGTTTGGTGAGGTAGTGAAGCAAGGAAGCTCTGGCCCTGCCGCTTCGTGACGGTGACCAAGCAATGACTTGGGAAGGTGGTGCGTTCGAGCATCGCAACGGCAGGGGCAGCGCAGCGGGCGAGGATCGTGTTGCTGGCTTCCCGGGGAGTCACGAATGGGTTGATCTCTGAGTTGGTGGAGGTGTCTCGGTCGGCGGTGAATTCTGTGGTGGGGCCGCTATCTGGAGGGGTTGGTTGACCTCCCGCGTCCGGGCTGATCGAAGGTGGTTGATGATGCGGCGATCATCACCGCAACGTTGAGGCCTGCCCTGAAGCGTCTGGGGTGACTCACTGGTCGAGTCGGCTGCTGGCTGCCCGCCTGGGTGTGCACAGGTCCACGGTCACCAAGGCCTGGAAGAAGTACAGGGGTCCGGCCATGGAAGGCCGACACGTTCAAGTTCTCCACCGACCCGGAACTGGAGGC
>ERZ772973.164-NODE-164-length-40074-cov-132.466_pt1 | contig 40074 bp, 32 predicted proteins | sample MGYA00580672_ERZ772973 | MGnify/ENA primary metagenome ERZ772973 (study PRJEB29015, sample SAMEA2737938) | human oral metagenome | biome: human oral; feature: human-associated habitat; material: dental | place: China | collected 2152 ...
CGAAAACTCGGGGTCGTCACACCGCGATTACGTCACTGCCCCGGCACGAATGTCATAGGTAACACGAAAAGACGGAGTCCAACAAGACCAATACACTTGCTACACCTACTACACCTGTGTCAGAGTGGCGTCGTTAACTCCTAACGATGAAGCCCACCCCCCAGACACACCACACGATCGAGGCCTCCACGATCTCAGACGAGGAGATCGCGGTGCTTCGCAATACCGCCGAGGCCCTGCCCCAGGGCTCTCCCGCGGCGATCCTTCTCGAGCACGTCATCATGGCTGTCCAGTCCGGCCAAGACATCACCACCCTCAGCACCGACAAGGATCTGACCCCCAACCAGGTGGCTACCCTGCTCCAGGTCAGCCGCCCCCATGTCTACAAGCTTATGGATACAGGCCTTCTGCGCTTCCATCAGGTCGGCAAGGACCGGCGCGTACACACAACTGAGGTCATCGACTACATCGACCGCCGCGAACGCGCCAGCGCACAGATGGCGGAAGACCTCGCCAGCCGTCAATCGGACCTCAATGCAGCCATGGATGCGGCCGCGCCACTCTCCAACGACGATATCGCCGAGCTTCGTTCCTGATAAAATCACTGCGGGAGATGCCTCAGAAGATCCAAGACCTTCTGAGCAATAGGGTGTCTTTCATCGCATGAGGGACAGATCGGCAGCCTCTCATCACAGCTCGGAACGAACCACACACCGCAAACAGCACGCACCGCCTTACCCTGCACTGCACCTTCCGCTATGTACGCAGCACGAGCGTAATGCAGTTTTGTTGGAGTCAAACACTGCCGGAGAGTAATGTCGGCCTCCTCGCGAATATCCGACGAAGCCACAAGCGAGATGATTCGACTATATGAAACCTGTATGTCATAGCGAATGGACTGTCCTCCAGGAAAATATGCCGGTTCCCCGATCCTGCTCTGATCTGGCTGCATCAACGCGATAGCACGAGCAATAACGCGCCTCAGACCATCCACCTCTGGCTGCGCAAAAGAGATGATGATTTGAAGCAGAGCATCATGCTCAACGGCTCCCGCATTGTCGACAACAACAGGATCAACCTCGATGGAGACAGTTGCAGTAGCCGCCCAATTCTCTCCAGACGTAGGAAGATCAACAGACATCCGAGCGTCAGCAGAACCAAGAACTCCCGCAACTCCATTGACCAGACCCTCATAGACTGAGGTCTCCCAACGAAGATACGCTTCACGAGCTTCCTGCCGATCCCTCAGTTTGAAGTCTATGGGGCGCGGCATCCAATTCTTACTGCCGCCGAATGCAAGCACTTCGGCCATAGTCTGGTGAAATCTGTCATGACGATCAGCATGAACAAGCCATGGATCACCGTGTTCATCATTCACCACCGCACCACGCCAAGCCGCTCCAGCATGTGACCGCACTTCCCACACAGGCTGACCGGCCGCCGCAGAGGCGCTCTCATGTCGAGTTGCGTTCTTCATTTTGACGACACGCAGATTCGCATCCTCTAGAAGGGGATGGTTGAGCGCATCAAGATCGAGATCTTCGAACTTCCTTCTTCTCAGTAGCTCCTGCTGCTCGCGATCTCGAAAGGTGTCAGGAGGGAGAATCTTCAGTGCCCGAACAGTAGGGCGAACCCTTCTCATGGGACGACCTTCGCCGGGGCATGGGATACGCACATTCTCATGGCACCATGATGTCACCCTCCTATGAAATCCTGCCGCTCCCCTTCAGCCTCCTCCATTCCAGGCGGGTTACAGACAGTACTGTTTGATACGGCACTAGGCCCGGTCAGGAGCAGACGATGTCGTTGTCGGCGGCGTACTGGGTGGTGAGGACGTCGTCGGGCAGGGCCTTGCCGTCGTGCTTGCGGGTGCGGGTGATGGTGATGTCGAAGCCGGGGTTGCCTCCCGAGTAGGGCTCACAGCCAGGGCCCGACTTGCGCTCGGTGGACACCGGGCGGAAGTTGAAGCGGTCCGAGGAGGTGATCGACACGTCGTAGTACTTCGTGGACCACATCCGCACGTGGATCTGCTCGCCGTCCAGCCAGGCCTGAACCAGTACCGAGTTGGAGGTGGAGTTCGTGAACTTCACGTCGAGCTTGCCGGTCCACAGGGTGGCCTCGCGCCCGGCCGGGTAGCGGTCGAAGTAGTACTGGTGGGCGTGGTGCTCGGTGTCGTCCATGCCGGCCTCGAAGCCGGCGTTGAAGACGGTGGTGGCCACCTGGCTCAGACCACCGCCCAGGGAGTCGACGTGCTGACCGTTGGAGATGACGCCGGCATCGGCGAATCCGTGCTCGTAGTCGACCTCGCCGAGGACCTTCTCCAGGGAGAAGACCTCGCCCGGTTTGACGACGGTGCCGTTGACGAGCTCAGCGCCTCGGGTGAGGTTCTGGGTGCGTGGCGCGTCCCCGCTGTTGTAGGGGGTGGCGTACTCGCCGACCATCTCGGAGATGCCCCACTCGTTCTGCGGTGTCGTCACCGTCGGCTCGGCCACGACCATCGGCAGGGCCACGGTCCTCCCGGCGACGTCGGTGGCGGAGGTCCCCGCCTTGAGCAGGCTCGCGGACAGGGCCGCTGTATCGATGACCTTGCCCTGGGCGGAGGCGACGTACTGGGGGCGCGCCTTCGGCGCCCCGGTAGCGGAACCGTCGATCTTCCAGGTGGCGTTCTGGGCAGGGGTCTCGACCTGCCCGATCCGGGCGACGACCGCGTCGTGCAGCGCGGTGGAGTCGAAGGTCGCGCTCAGGGTGCCACCCTCGGAGGAGATCTTCAGCATGCCGGCGGTGTCCTCCGGTGAGAAGGCCGCCGCCGCCCCGGCGCTCTTGCCGGGAGCACCGGCACCTTGGCCGTCGACGGTCAGCCCGCTGGAGAGCAGCGGCGTGAGCGTGCCGTCCACGAACTTCGTGGCCTCCTCGTCGGTGATGGCCGGCACCGCGGTCCCCTCGGCCATGGCGATGGTCTTCTGACCCAGCGGCCAGGTGCTGAGCTGCTTGAGCGAGGCGTCGACGTCGAGTCCGACACCGTTACTAGCGGGCGTGGTGACCGGTTTGGTGCCCTCCAGAGTGACGGTCGCGGAGACCGCGCCGTTGGCCATCGTGTCGACCCGGTCCTCCAGAGCGCCGCGCAGGGTGGGGACATCGATCCGGATGACGGCGTCGGTGCGCTGGCCGCCCAGGCGCTGAGCCAGGGTGACGGGGTTGAGGGTGAAGCCGGTGAGCTTCTTGACCGACGCCTTGGCGTCCACCGAGACGCCCGAGCCGGCGGGCACGAGCTCGGCGCTGCCCTGCCCCACGGTGAGGGTGACCGGTTGGGCGAGCCGGTCACCGACACCCTTGCTGATACGTTCGCGGGCCTCCTGGGGGCCCAGGCCGGAGACGTCGACGCCGGAGACGCTGGTACCCGAGGCGATGTGCTGAGTGGTCCACCAGGCGATACCGCCCCAGGCCAGCAGCAGGGCAGCAGCCCCGGCGGCGCAGGCGGCGGGGACGAGACGCCGACGACGCGAGGTGGCCAGCGCGCCAGCCGCACCGTCAGTCCTCTTCTCAGCCTTCTTCGCCGCCTGACCGGCCGGCTCGGGGAGGGTGGCCGGGAAGGCGGCCTCAATCACCGGCTCGACATCGATCTCGGTGGGCTCGAACGACGCCTCGGGGATCTCCTCATCCGCAGCTGCCACAGGTGCGGCCGCCTCGACGGCATCCGGTTGGGACGGGGACTGCGCAGAGGGAGACTGCGCGGAAGAGGGACTCTTCGGCGCGATCGAGGGCGGCATGGTGCCGGAGTCCGGGCTCCATGGCGTCCGTTCAGCGGCCTCATCAACCGAGGCCTGAGCAGCTGCATCCCCTCCGGGCAGTTCCTGAGGAGAGTCGTAGGGGGAGAGAGCCTCGGCCGGGGTGGCCCCCTCGTTGACGACGCTCACCGCCGTCGGAGTCGCCACCGGCTCGGCGGCCGCCGGTTCAGCGGAGACCGGATCAGGCTCGACGGCGGAGTCATTCGGCCTCGCATCGGTGACGTCATCCGTCGTCGCAACGGTCGTGGCCGTATCGTTGCGGGCCGCCTTTGCGCCGTCCTCCGTGGCGGCGTCGGAGTCCTGAGCCGTTTCGGCAGGCTCAACGGGCACGATGGTCTTGATGGCGTCGGCAGCGGCCTCTGAGGCGGCAGACTTCTCCCCGCGGTTGACGGACTGGCTCATGGGCGGCGGTTCCTCTCAGGCCTCGGCACGACGACGGCGGGCGTTCTCGCGGAAACGCTCCTGGGAGTTGAGGATGACCTTGCGGATGCGCACGGCCTCCGGGGTGACCTCGACGCACTCGTCGTCGGCGGCGAACTCGAGGGCCTCCTCCAGGGTGAGGCGGCGCGGCGGCACGAGGGCCTCGAAGGTGTCGGCGGTCGAGGAGCGCATGTTGGTCTGCTGCTTCTCGCGGACCACGTTGACGTCCATGTCCTCGCCTCGGGGGTTCTCCCCCACGACCTGGCCCTCGTAGGTCTCCTGGGTGGGCTCGACGAAGAAGCTGCCGCGGTCCTGGAGACGGATGAGCGCGTAGGCGGTCACGGCCCCGGAGCGGTCGGAGACGAGGGAGCCGGTGGTGCGAGAGACGATCTGCCCGGCCCAGGGGGCGTAGCCCTCGGCGATGGAGGAGGCGATGCCGGTGCCGCGGGTCTCGGTGAGGAACTGGGTGCGGAAGCCGATGAGGCCGCGGGCCGGCACGAGGAACTCCATGCGGATCCAGCCGGTGCCGTGGTTGGTCATGGTCTCCATCTGGCCCTTGCGGGCGGCCATGAGCTGGGTGACGGCGCCCAGGTACTCCTCGGGGACGTCGATGGTCATGCGCTCGATGGGCTCGTGGCGCTTGCCGTCGATGGTGCGGGTAACCACCTGTGGCTTGCCGACGGTCAGCTCGAAGCCCTCCCGGCGCATCTGCTCCACGAGGATCGCCAGCGCCAGCTCCCCGCGCCCCTGGACCTCCCAGGCATCGGGCCGGGAGGTGGGCAGGACCCGCAGGGACACGTTACCGATGAGCTCGCGGTCCAGGCGGTCCTTGACCTGGCGGGCGGTGACCTTGGCGCCCTTGGTGCGCCCGGCCATCGGGGAGGTATTGATCCCGATGGTCATGGCGATGGCCGGGTCGTCCACGGTGATAAGCGGCAGCGGGCGCGGGTCCTCGGGGTCCACGAGGGACTCCCCGATGGTGATGTCCTCGATCCCGGCGACGGCGACGATGTCACCGGCGTGCGCCTCCGCGGCGGGCTTGCGGTCCAGACCCTCGGTGACCAGGAGCTCGGAGACGCGGGCGGAGGCGAGCGAGCCGTCGTGGCGGGCCCAGGCCACCGTCTGCCCCTTGCGCAGGGTGCCGTTGTGGATGCGCAGCAGCGCCAGACGTCCCAGGAAGGGCGAAGCGTCCAGGTTGGTGACGTGGGCCTGCAGAGGCGCGCCGTCCTCGTAGGAGGGGCCGGGGATCCGCTCGATGATGGTGCGGAAGAGCGGCTCGAGGTTCTCGCTGGCCGGCAGCTCGCCGTCGGCCGGGGCCTCGGTGTCGGCACGGCGGGCCTTGGCGGAGGCGTAGATGACCGGGACGTCGAGGACGGCGTCGAGGTCGATGTCGGGGTGCTCGTCGGCCAGGTCGCTGGCCAGGGACAGCAGCAGGTCGGTGGACTCGGCGACGACCTCGTCGAGCCGGGAGTCGGGGCGGTCCACCTTGTTGACCACGAGGATGACCGGCAGGTTCGCGGCCAGCGCCTTGCGCAGCACGAAGCGGGTCTGGGGCAGGGGTCCCTCGGAGGCGTCGACGAGGAGGACGACGCCGTCGACCATGGACAGCCCGCGCTCGACCTCGCCGCCGAAGTCGGCGTGACCGGGGGTGTCGATGACGTTGATGATGATGCCCTCGGGGCAGCCGGCGTCCGCGGCGGAGGGTCCCGAGTAGTGGACCGCCGTGTTCTTGGCGAGGATCGTGATGCCCTTCTCGCGCTCCAGCTCACCGGAGTCCATGACGCGCTCGCCGGTGGTCTCCTCGGTGGCCCGGGCCCCGAAGGCGCCCGCCTCCCAGAGCATGGCGTCGACGAGGGTGGTCTTGCCGTGGTCGACGTGGGCGACGATGGCGACGTTGCGCAGGTCCTGGCGCACGCTCATAGGGGGCACTTCTTCCGGTGGGGGACGCCGTGGGCCGGGAACCGATCAGGGCGCCGACCACAGGGCACGAAACAGGGAAAGACTAGAGGACGGCGGTCCTGACCTGCCATGGCAGGGCCGACACAGTGCCTGTGCGCCCACTCACGATCGCGTCGCAGGACCGTCACGCCGCAGGAGCCGTCACAGGAGCACGGTGACAGCCACGAGCACGACGCCGAGCACTCCGGCAACAACGGCGACCGGCCGGTTGAGGCTGCTGGTCACGCCGGTCGCCGCATCAGGAGTCGTATCGTCGGCGGCCTCGCCGCAGCGGCTGCGCACCTGCTCGGCGTAAGCCTGGATGAGGGTACCTGCGTCGCCGGCGTCGAGATTGGTGCAGTGGGTCCCCTCCCCCGCCAGGTAGTCCGGACGCACCGCCTCGACCGGCTCGACGCTCCGCAGCCCGTCGCGCCGCTCCTGCTGCTCGCGCAGGACCTGACGGCGTCGGAAGGACTCGGACATGCCGCCGCGGCGGGGCGCGGCCGAGGCCTTCACCTCGACGTCGTCTCGCGTGATGACGGACAGCCCCCAGCGGGTCCGGCACATCTCGACCTCGTCCCAGCCCAGCACGTGGGTGCGCCAGGCATTGCGGATGGTGAGGGCCTGTGGGCTCAGGGTGATCTGCGGAGCCCACCACAGCAGCCAGGTGAGGAAGACGAGCAGGCCGGCCCAGGCCATGGCGCGCAGCCCGTGCGCCGCGCCGTCGGCGAGCCCGATCGTCAGGGCCATTGCCGCCGCGGCGAGGCCGATGAGGGCGGTACCGAGGCGGGCCGGCAGGGAGCGAATGACGACGGTGGGCACGGGCACATCATGCCCGGCCCTCACTCCTCCACCGTCTTATCCACCGTCTTATCCGCCGTCTTGTCCACCATTTCGTCCGCTGTCTCATCCGCTGCCTCATCACTGTAGAGGTCGACGCCGGCTCCGGGGACGGCCCGGATGAGCTCGCGGGTGTAGTCCTGGCGCGGATTGGCGAAGAGCTCGTCGGCCGCCCCGGACTCCACGATCCGCCCGTGCTCCATGACGACGACGTCGTCGGCGATCTGGCGCACGACGGCCAGGTCGTGGGTGATGAACAGGTAGGTCAGCTCCAGCTCGGCCTGCAGGTCGGACAGCAGGCGCAGGATCTGGGCCTGGACCAGCACGTCGAGGGCGGAGACCGCCTCGTCGAGAACGACGACCTCCGGTTTGAGGGCCAGGGCGCGGGCGATAGCGACGCGCTGGCGCTGTCCGCCGGAGAGCTCGTGGGGGTAGCGGCGCATGACCGAGCGCGGCAGGGAGACCATGTCGAGCAATTCGGCGACGCGCGCCTCACGCTCCTTGGCGGTGCCGATGCCATGGACCCGCAGCGGCTCCTCGACGACGCGGAAGATCGAGTACATCGGGTCCAGGGAGCCGTAGGGGTTCTGGAAGACCGGTTGCATGATGCGCCGCAGGGCGAAGAGCTCCTGGGGCCCCAGGGTGGACAGGTCCACGCCGTCGTGGAACACCTTGCCGGAGGTCGGGTCGATGAGGTTGAGGATGATGTTGGCGACCGTGGACTTACCTGAACCGGACTCGCCCACGAGGGCCGTCGTCGTGCCCTTGCGGATGCCGAAGCTGACGTCGTCGACGGCGGTGAGGGTCTTGTCCTTCCCCTTGGCGCCGCGCACCTCGAAGACCTTGGTGAGGTGCTCCACGCGCAGGATCTCCTCGGTGGAGCTCGATCCCAGGCTAGCGCCCAGGAGCTCGTCGTCGGCGACCTGGATCCCGCGGGCGTGGGCGGACTCAATGCGCCGGGAGGCCAGGGAGGGGGCGGCCTTGACCAGGCGCTGGGTGTAGGGGTGACGGGGGTCCTGGAGCACCTCGAGACTGGGGCCGGACTCCACCACGCGGCCGCGGTGCATGACGACGATGTGCTCGGCGCGCTCGGCGGCCAGCCCCAGGTCGTGGGTGATGAAGAGCATCGCGGTGCCCAGCTCGCGCACGAGGGTCTGGAGGTGGTCGAGGATGCGCCGCTGGACGGTGACGTCCAGGGCGCTGGTGGGCTCGTCGGCGATGAGCAGGTCGGGGCGGGCGGCCAGTCCGATGGCGATGAGGGCGCGCTGACGCATGCCGCCGGAGAACTCGTGGGGGTACTGCTTGGCCCGCCGGGAGGCCTCGGGCAGGCCGGCCTGCTCCAGCAGGAGGGCCACCTGCTCGTTGACGTCGATGTGCCCGCCCGCCGAGGGGACCGGCTTATCGGCGTCATCGGCGTGCCCAGTGTGCTCAGTGTGCTCGGCGATGAGGTGGGCGAGGCGGTCGTCGGCGACGCCGGCCAGGCCGTTGGCCCGCAGCGCCTCCTTGACCTGGAAACCGATGGACCACACGGGGTTGAGATTGGACATGGGGTCCTGGGGCACCAGGCCGACGGAGGAGCCGCGCAGGGCGGTGAGCTCTTGGGGACCCAGGTGGGTGATGTCGCGCCCCTGGAAGCGAATCGTGCCGCCGGTGACCCGGCCGGTTCCGGGCAGCAGTCCGATGACGGCGTGGGCCAGGGTGGACTTGCCGGAGCCCGACTCCCCCACGATGGCCACGGACTGGCCGGGGTAGAGGGTCAGGTTCGCCTTGCGCACGGCCGGGACGAACCCGGTCGAGGAGCGAAAGGCGACCTCCAGGTCGGCGATCTCCAGGAGGGGGTCGCTCTCGGCGTTCCAGAAGGCCGCAGGGGCGAAGGTCTTGCCAGCGGCTGAGGCTGCGGTCGGGGCGCTGGTCGATGTGGGTGCGTTGGTGGGTGTCACTTGCGGGCCTTCGGGTCCAGGGCGTCGCGGACGACGTCGCCGAGCATGATGAAGCCGAGCACGGTCAGGGCCAGCGCTCCGGCGGGGAAGAGCAGGACGCTCGGGTGGCTGTTGAGGGCGTCCTTGGCGGCAGCGATGTCCGCACCCCAGGAGACGACAGAGGAGGGCAGACCGATGCCCAGGAAGCTCAAGGTGGCCTCCGAGACGATGAAGACGCCGAGCTCGACGGTGGCGGTCACGATGATGGGGGCGGCCGCATTGGGCATGACGTGGCGCAGCAGCATGGCCATGCGCCCCGAGCCCAGGGCGCGTGAGGCGGTCACGTAGTCCTCGTTCTTGACGCTCATGACCGAGCCCCGCGTGATGCGGGCGATCTGGGGCCAGCCGAACAGGGCCAGAACCAGGATGACGGTGAGGATCGATCGGTCGTTGCGGAACATCTGCATGACGACGATGGCGGCCAGGACGAAGGGCACGGCGAAGAAGATGTCGGTGACACGTGAGAGCAGCGCGTCGAAGAAGCCGCCGAAGAACCCGGCCAGGGCCCCGACGGCTGAGCCGACGAGGACCACGATGAGGGTGGTGAAGATGCCCACGCTCACCGAGGCCCGGGCCCCGTGGACGGTACGGGCGAAGATGTCGCAGCCCTGGATGTCGAATCCGAAGGGGTGGCTCCAGGAGGGCCCCTGGTAGGAGTTGACCAGCGTGCAGTAGCCGGGGTCGCGCGGGGCGATGAGGCCCGGAACGAGCGAGAAGAGCACGGCGATGGCGATGAGCACCGAGGCAGCCCAGAAGATGGGGCGACGACGCAGCTGCCTCCAGGCGTCGAGCCAGACGGAGGCGGGGGCGGACTCGTCGGCGACGGCGTCGACGGCGCCCAGGCCGATCTCGTCGTCGGCGATGACGAAGCGCTCCTGGCCCGGGCGGGTAGTGGGGGACGTGGTGTTCTCAGGCATAGCGGATCCTCGGGTCCAGGGCGGCGTAGAGCAGGTCCACCAGGAGGTTGGAGATGATGAAGACGAGCACGAGCACGGTCGTGAAGGACACGACCATGGGGCCGTCGCCGCGGATGATGGCGGAGTAGAGGGTGCCTCCCACGCCCTTGATGTTGAAGATGCCCTCGGTGACGATGGCGCCGCCCATGAGGGCCCCCAGGTCTGCGCCCAGGAAGGTGACGACCGGGACCAGGGAGTTGCGCAGGACGTGGACGATCATGACGCGGGCCCCGCTCAGGCCCTTGGCCCGGGCGGTGCGCACGTGGTCGGCGGTGAGGTTCTCGGCCACCTCGGTACGGGTCAGGCGCAGCACGTAGGCGAAGGAGACGGCGCCCAGCACCATGGCCGGCATGAGGAGCTCGGTGAAGCCGGGGCTCTCACCGGCGGTGACCGGCAGCCATCCCAGGCGGACCCCGATGATGAACTGCAGGACGAAGCCGATGACGAAGGTGGGCACGGCGATGACCACCAGGGAGAGCACCAGGACGGTGGCGTCGAACCAGCCGCCCTTCCTCACCCCGGCGATGAGGCCGAAGCCGATGCCCGCAACGGCCTCGAAGGCCAGGGCCATGAGGGAGAGCTTGATGGTGATCGGATAGGCCCGCACCAGCACGTCGAGGACGGACTCGGTCCCCCGCAGCGACTGGCCCAGGTCCAGGGTGAGCAGTCCCCTGAGGTAGAGCAGGTACTGCACGATGAAGGGCTTGTCGAGGTGGTAGCTCGCCTTGATCTGGTCAATCACCTCGGGGCTGAGCGAGCGCTGGCCCCCGAGCGCGGAGATCGGGTCGCCCGGCAGGGCGAAGACCATGGCGTAGATGAGCAGCGTGGCACCGAAGAACACCGGGACCATCTGCAGCAGCCTGCGTGCGACGTAACGAAGCATGTCCACTTCCTCCCGATCAGAACTTGGAGATGGCCTCGGCCCGCGCCCACAGGCGCCTGGCCTCGTCCGGGTCGTAGGTGAGGACCTCGTTGCCCGGCACCTCGGCGGTCCATCCCTCGACGGTGGGGGCGGTGAAGTCCTTGGCGGGCGTGCGGGTGCCGTAGTAGAGCTTGTCGCAGATGAGCTTGCGGTCGATGGCCCGGCAGATGGCGGCACGGCGGGCGCGCCCCTCCTCGTCCATCTTCCAGTGCTCGTGGGTGACGTCGATGGCAAGTCCCTGGAAGTAGGCGGCCGGCTTGTTGATGGCGCGCTCGCCCAGCTGCTTCTGGAAGATGGGCAGGAAGGAGTCGGGGACTCCGTCAGTGATGTCGATGGCGTTGGCCAGCAGGTCGTTGTAGACCGAGTCGTAGCTCGTGTACAGCTTGAAGGTGATGCCCTTGTTCGCCACGGTTCGCCCACCGGCGTAGGCGGGGTTGGGCTCCAGGACGATCCGGCTGTCGTGGTCCCAGGAGACGAATCGGTAGGGACCGTTGCCCACCGGCTTGGCACCGTAGGCCTTGGGATCGGCGAAGGCCGACTCGGGCATCGGATAGTAGGCGTAGTGGCCCAGACTGATCTTGAAGTCCGACGCCGGGGCGTTCAGCTCGACCGTGAAGGTGAGGTCGTCGACCTTGGTCAGTCCGGTCAGCTCGGAGTCCTCGTCGTAGGAGAAGCCCTTGATCCTCTCGAAGAAGGAGGAGCCGAGCTGGGCGTTGGACAGCAGGGCTCCGAACTTCCAGGCCTTGATGAAGGAGTCGGATGTCACCGGGCTGCCGTCTGAGAAGGTCCAGCCCGGTTTGAGGGTGATCGTGTAGCGCTGGTTGTCCTTGGTCTCGATGGAGGAGGCCACCTCGTTGATGACGTTGCCGTCCTTGTCGTAGCGGACCAGGCCGGCGAAGACCAGGTCGAGGACCCGCCCACCGTTGGACTCATTGGTGTTGGTGGGCAGCAAGGAGTTCTGCGGCTCGGAGAGATTGGCCAGGACGACGCCATCGTTGGCGCTGGAGCGGGCCTCCTCGTAGACCGGGATACCGGTCCAGTTGAAGTCGACGTTGGAGGCGTTGCGGGAGTAGCCGCCGATCCCGTTCTGGTACCACAGCGGGATGCCGGGCAGGTCGGCGAAGAGCTGGGACTGGGCCTGGCGGAAGTAGCCGTAGGCGGTCTGGGGGTCGGTGGCCGCCGCCGCCTGAGTCAGGAGGTCGTCGAAGGTCTTCGAGGAGTACTGGGCGTCGTTGGCGCTGGCGCCGGTCTGGAAGGTGGCGTTGAGGAAGTTCTCCAGCGAGGGGTAGTCGGCCGACCATCCCGAGCGGAAGACACCGAGCAGACTGTGGTCGGTGATGGCGGTGCGCATCTCGGAGAACTGGGCCACCGGCAGGGGCTCCATGGTGATGCCCAGGACGTTGGACACCGAGTGGCACACGGCCTCGGCCCAGGTCTTGTGGGGGCCGTCGGAGTTGTAGGCCAGGGTCAGCTTGCCGCTGCCGCTGCCCAGGCCGCCTCCGCCCGAGCTCGATCCGCGCGAGCAGCCTGAGACCAGGAGCATGCCGAAGGCCGCCGCGCCGAGTCCGAAGCCGCGGCGCGACACTGTCAGAGCGTGGTTCATGCGACCTCCATTGGGCATGGAACTGACTGGGACTGTCACTGGGACATGGGGTTTCGGGCGCACTGAGCTGCATCAGGGATGCTCAGGCGCCGTCCATGAGCGGAGATCCTACGTCCAACAAGGAAACAGAATCGACACGTTGGCCACGTGTGAGACGTGTAAGACGTGTAGGAGAGGAAGTAGTCCTCAGGCGCGCCAGGCCTGAGCCAGCAGCTCGTAGGAGCGGCGCCGCAGGGCCGGGTCGTGGGCGTAGGTGACCACGAGGATCTCGTCGAGGTCCCAGCGGTCGGCCAGCTCGCGCAGGCGGGCGGCGACGTCGTCGGCCGTTCCGACGAAGGACAGGGACATGGCCGTCTCGACGGCGGCCTCCCTGCCGGGCGCGTAGGCGCGCCAGGCCTGCGGGTCCTCAGTGGGCGGGTCGAGAGGGGCGGGACGGTTGCCAACGATGCGGGCGGCAGCAGCCATGGCGGTGCTGAACAGGAAGCGGGCCTCATCCTGGCTGGGGGCCACCATGACGTTGACGGCGGCAGCGACTCGGGGAACGGGCCGAAGGGCCTGGGCACTCTGAGCCTCCTCCGCGCGCGACTCCAGGACGGAGCGGTAGGTGGCGATGGCCGCCTCGGCCTGGACCGGGGCGAAGTGCGAGGCGACGGCGAAGGGCAGTCCGAGCCTGCCGGCTACACGCGCCCCGTTGACGGAGGAGCCGAGCACCCACACGGTCGGGTGGGTGCCCTCGCCCGGGATGGCCCTGACCCGGGGGGCGTCGGGCCCGGGCATCTGGGCGGCGTCGTCGGGAGCACTGGATGCGCCCAGGAGGAGGGAACCGGGGAGCCGTTCCGGTACGGGCTCGTCACCGAGGTAGGTGAGGATCTCGAGGATCTCCTCGGCGAAGCGGCCCGGGTCGGAGGCACCTCGACGCAGCGCTGCGGCCGTGAGCCGGTCCGTGCCCGGAGCGCGTCCCAGCCCCAGCTCGACCCGGCCGGGGTAGAGGGTGGCCAGGGTGCCGATCTGCTCGGCGACGACGAGCGGAGCGTGGTTGGGCAGCATGATCCCGCCGGAGGCGACGCCCATGCGTTCGGTGGCCGCCAGGACCTGCCCCATGAGGACGATGGTCGCCGAGGACAGGTAGGTGGTCGAGCCGTGATGCTCGGCCAACCAGAAGTGCTCGTAGCCGGCGACGTCGGCGGCTCGAGCGAGGGCGATCATGTCGGTAAGCGCGTCGGTGCGGCTGTGTCCGGCGCTGACGGGGACCATGTCCATGACGGACAGAACGGGTGCGGCCCGCCTTTCGGGCTGACTCATACCGGAACTCTAACCCGCACCGGCCGCCCCGAAGCGGGCCTTGAGACCCGTGTGCCCCGCCGAGCAAGGGCCCGGCGGGGCACACGGAGGGCCTGAGCCACGAGGACGAGGATCAGTGAAGCCGGCCGCGGGCGGGCAGCAGCCCGGTGGCGACCAGGGACTTGAGGATGTCGCCCACGATGAAGGGGACCACCCCCATGCTCAGGGCAGCGCCCCAGCTGGCGCCGGTAGCGATCTTCAGCCAGACGACGCCGGGGACGTAGACCGAGGCGGAGGCCAGCAGCATGAGGCCGGCGCCGGTGACGACCCGACGAGCCGTCGAATCGGAGTGGCTCGTCCACACGGAGGCGGCGCGTCCGGCGATGGCGGCGATGAGGACGTAGCCGATGACGTAGCCGAAGGTGGCCACGACGCCACTGCTCCAGCCGGCCAGGACCGGGGCGCCGACGGCGGCCAGGGCTCCGAGCAGCAGCGCGGACAGGGCGCCGCGGCGCGAGCCCAGAACGGCACCGACACCCAGGGCGGCGAAGGTACCCATGGAGATCGGCACGGGGGTGAAGGGCAGGGGGATCGAGATCTGGCCGATGAGGGTCAGGGCGACCGTGCCGGCCAGGACCAGCCCGACCTCACGAACACGAGCAAGTGCGGGACTGAGGGCGAGGCTGTCAGCAGCAGAGGTGGAGGAGGGTTTGGTGACCATGTCTCAACCCTACGGGTAGCGACGGCGATGTGAACGACCGGATCCCACCGAAGCACCACACCACCGTTTATAGGAAGCCTACAAAGAATGTGGGGCTGTCCCCCTTCAATGCTGCGCTAGATAGGTGGTTTTCACAGTTCTTACAGGTGCCCCTCGATCCAGGTGAGGATGTCGCCGGTGACCTGGTCCCGGTTGGTCTCATTGAGGAGCTCGTGGCGTCCGCCCGGGTAGAGGATGACGGAGACCTCACGCACGCCGGCACGGCGGTAGAGGGTGGCGGCCCGCTGGACGCCCCGCCCCATGGCGCCGACCGGGTCCCGGCCACCGGAGGCCAGGAGCATCGGCAGCCCTGCGGGCACCGCTGCGGCATGAGAAACGGTATTGACGGCGCCCTGCCCGGCCACGAGGTCGCGGAAGAAGCTGGCGGCGCACACGAACCCGCACCAGGGGTCGGCGACGTAGCGGTCGACCTCCTTGGTGTCCCGGCTGATCCAGTCGGCCTCGGTGCGGTTGGGGGCGAAGTGTCGCTGGTAGGGGCCGAAGGCGAGCGCATTGAGCAGGCGGGAGGGGTGACGCGGGCCCCGCAACCGGGACTCCCCGGCACAGATCGCCGTTGCGGGCCGGGTCAACGCGCCGGTCCCCGCGCCGGTCCCCAGCAGAATGAGTCCGGCCAGCTCGCCGCCACGGCGCGCGGCCAGGTCTCGCGCCAGGAAGGAGCCCCAGGAGTGACCCAGGAGGAAGACGGGGATGCCCGGCCAGGCCCGCCGAGCCGCGTCCAGCACGGTACCCATGTCAGCCACGACCGTCTCCCAGCCGTCCTGCTCGGCGACGAAGCCGAAACTCTCGGCAGAGGCGGTGGCCCCGTGACCGCGGTGGTCCCCGGCAAGGACCGCGTACCCCTCCTCCACCGCGGAGGCGGCGAAGCGGGCATAGCGTGAGGCGTGCTCGGCCATGCCGTGGGAGATGAGGATGATGCCCCGGGGGCGGGCTGCGCCGGCCATCTGCGGGTGCGACGTCACCATGGTGCGCACCCCGGCGCCGTCCTCGGGCACGTCGGACACCCGCAGGGAGCCATCGATAAGCCACTCGGGGAGCCAGATGTGGACAACCAGACGCGTTCCGTCGTCGGCCGTGAGCCGAGTAAGACTGGTCTGCATCGGATCCTCCTCAGGCAGCATCATCACATGGGGCGTCGGTCATACACAGGTCGGCATCGGTCATCATTGATCGTGCCGACGACTGACGATCGGCGGCGGTGCAGGTCTCCCGGGCACGGGCCCTGCGGCCTCCCGCCTCCCCAGGGAGAAGCCTAGTTCTCCGATGTCGAGCCGGCAGCGTTACCGCAGAAGTGAATCGCGGCAGGCCCGCTGCGGAGGTTTCCACGGATGAACATTGATGACTGACTGTCCGGGAGCATTACCTAAAATCCTGAGGGTTTCATGAAACTTCCCCTTTGGTAACCCGGCTGTTTTCTCCCTTGCTCCCCGCGCCCGGTCCCGCCTGGTCTACGGTGGCCGCCATGGCCGCCCACTCCTTCACTCTCGTTCCCGCCGCCTACGTCTACCTCCTGCGTCCGGCTCCCGGCTCCCCTCGCGACCGGGACGGGGCGGTGAGCGCCTCGACCCAGGTGCTCCTCCAGCTGCGACGGAACACCGGGTACATGGACGGGCACTGGGCCTGCGGCGCCTCGGGCCACGTCGAGGCCGCCGAGAGCGTCGTCGAGACGGCCCTGCGCGAGACCCGAGAGGAACTCGGCCTTGCCGCGGCCGCCGCGGACCTGAACCCGCTGACGGCGATGCACCGCACCAATGACCTGGGCGGTGCGGCCCTGGAGCAGCGCGTCGACCTGTTCTTCACGCTGCGCTCCTGGGAGGGCGCGCCGGCCGTGCGCGAGCCGTCCAAGAACGCGGGCCTGCGCTGGTTCCCGCTGGCCGGGCTGCCCGACCCGGTGCCGCCCCACGAGAGCTACGTCCTGACCCTGCTGGCCAGCGCCCTCGACGGCGGCACGCCGGTGCCCCCGATCACCACCTTCGGTTTCGACACCGGCCAGGACATCGCTCGCTACGGCGTCGCCCTGCCGCACTGACCTCAGCCGGCGAGGAATGCCTCGATGGCGGGCAGCTCGCGGCGGGCCTGGGCCAGGCCGGCCTCGAAGGCGGTGACGATGCGGTCGTAGCGCAGCTCGCCGTTGGTGATGGGCATGCGCTCGGGCCGGAAGAGGTAGACACGTCCCTGACTGCTCAGCTCCTCGAGCTCGTCGACAGTGCGGTTGTAGTTCTCGGGGCGGTCGATGACCGCCTTGATGAGGGCCGGGTAGCGGGAGTAGAGCCGCTGGAGGACCTCGATCTCATGGCGTCGCATGGGCGGTTTGCGGTAGCCCTCGGGGCGGGTCATGACCACGAGCAGCTTGTCGTAGCCGTCGGCACGGGCGGCGTCGATGGCGAACCCGCCGGTGGGGCCGACGGCGCCGTCCACGTAGGGGGCACCGTCGACCTCGACCATGGGCATGAGCACCGGCATCGACGACGACGCCCGGGCCCGTACCAGCAGGTCGCCCATGGTGGGCATGTCCTCCAGGCCCCAGTAGACCTCTTCGCCGGTATCGCAGCGGAAAGCACCCAGGCGCACCGTGGCCGGTGAGGCGACGAAGGTCTCCCAGTCGAAGGGGATGGACTCGTCGGGCGCGGAGGTGTGCAGGTAGATGTGCTCGGAGTTGAAGTAGCCCTTGCCGGCCACGAAGCTGCCCCAGCCGCCGGCCTTGGGGTCAGTGGTCAGACCCAGGTAGGCCTCGCGGGTGCGCCAGGTGTCCCGGGAGACGAAGTTGCAGGTGTTCGTGCAGCCGGCGGAGATGCCACCGACCCAGGGGAAAGAGAGACCCGCCTCCAGCATGACGCGCACGAGGCCAGCCGTGTAGGCACCGCGCATGCCGCCGCTTTCGAAGACGAGGGCGACGTCGTCGGGGCCATGGGTGACGGGTGCGGGCCGGTGATTGGGGTCGGAGACGGGGACGGGCCGTTGGACAGGGCCGGAGACGGGGACGGGGCTCGAGCTCACGCCCGGGAGCCTATGGGTTACATGGTGCGATCGCACGGGTGATTCCCGCCCCATGTCTGCCGGGCGGTCGGGAGAGTAGCGTGAGGCCATGAGCACCTCGAGCACGCCGCACTTTCTTGAGCCAATGACCATGCGCGGGCTGACCGCCCGCAACCGCCTGTGGCTGCCGCCCATGTGCATGTACACGGTTGAGGCGCAGGACGGCGTCGTCACCGACTGGCACGTGACCCACTACGCCAGCCGCGCGGTGGGCGGATTCGGCACGATCATCGTGGAGGCCACGGCGGTGACGCCTGAGGGACGCCTGTCCCCCTATGACCTGGGGCTGTGGTCCGATGAGCAGATCGCCGGCCAGCGCCGTCTGGTGGAGGCGATCCACGCCGGCGGGGCGGTGGCCGGTATCCAGATCGGGCACGGCGGGCGCAAGTCGGGGACCGCCCCGTGGCGCCCCAAGGTGGAGGGCGCACGCACCGGCACCCTGGAGGGCTGGGAGCTGCTGGCCCCCAGTGCGATCCCCTTCCCCGAGCACGCGGTTCCCACCGAGCTGGACGAGGCCGGGATCAGCCGGCTGGTGGAGGCCTTCGCGGCGGCCGCCCGGCGCGCTGTCGAGGCCGGGTACGACGTCGTCGAGATCCACGGAGCCCACGGCTACCTCATTCACGAGTTCCGCTCCCCCCTGTCCAACCGGCGCACCGACTCCTACGGCGGGAGCGCCGAGAACCGCCAGCGTTTCGCACTGCAGGTGGTGCGAGCCGTGCGCGAGGCCGTCGGGCCGGACACGGTTCTCGACATCCGACTGTCGGCCTCGGATTGGGCCGAGGGCGGCGTGACCGGCGAGGAGACCGCCGCCTTCAGCCGCGTGCTGGTGGAAGCAGGCATCGACGTCCTGCACATCTCCAGCGGCGGTAACGTCCCCGCCGCGGTCCCGGTGGGCCCCGGCTACCAGCTGCCCCTGGCCCAGCAGGTCAGGCAGGCCGTAGCCGGCACCGGCGTCCCGGTTGTGGGCGTGGGTCTTATCGAGGAGGCGGCGCAGGCCGAGCAGGCGCTCATCACCGGCCAGGTCGACGCGATCGCCGTGGGCCGGGCCGCCCTGCGCGACCCCTACCTGCCGCTGCGCTGGGCGGCGGACCTGGGGGCGCGCTCCTGGGACGAGGCCCCCTGGCCCATCCAGTACTGGCGCGGCACCTGGCGCTGAGCCGGCCACTGCGACCCGGCCCAGCGCCGGGGCCTGGCCGCACGGCCCCCGAAGCTATCCGACGGCGTCGAGGTAGAGCCAGCGGCCGGCGCGGCGGGTGAAGCGGGAGCGCTCGCTCAGGGCATCGGCCACCACGGCCCCGCGCCCGTCACCGGTGCGGTAGGAGGCGGTGAACTCCACGATGCCGGTCTCGTCGTCCTCCCCTCCGCCGACGGTCTCGTGGATGGTCAGGCCCGTCCACTGCGTGCCGGGGTGGCAGTAGGGCCCCTCTGGTCGGGTGCGCGGGTGCCAGGTGCGGAAGAGGTAGTCCTCGTCGCCGACGACGAAGGCCGTGTAGCGCGAGCGCATGAGGGCCTCGGCGGTGGGTGCCGCGGTGCCGTCGTGGAAGGGCTCGCAGCACTGGGCGTAGGCGCGCCCCGTGCCGCAGGGGCAGCGGTCGGTGCCGCGCACGCCCGCGGCGCGGATCGACGAGTTCGGCTGGGTCCTGCGGCCCGCCTGCCGTCCCGCCATGCTCAGGCCCCCAGCCAGTAGGCGTGCAGGGCCCGGGCGAGCCAGGGGCCGTCCTTGACACCACCCATCTCGCGGGCCGAGTGCATGCTCAGCAGGGGCACGCCGACGTCGACGGTCGTGATCCCGAGCCGGGTGGCGGTGATGGGGCCGATGGTGGAGCCGCAGGGCACGGCATTGTTGGAGACGAAGTCCTGGCTGGGTACGCCGGCGGCGGCGCAGGCCCGTGCCCAGATCGCGGCCCCCACGGCGTCGGTGGCGTAGCGCTGCTGGGCGTTGATCTTGAGCAGGGGGCCGTGGTTGATGAGCGGCTGGACGGCCGGGTCGTGCAGGTGGGCGTGGGCGGGATGGACGGAGTGCCCGGCGTCGGCACTCACGCAGGTCGAGCGGGCCAGGAGGGCATCGACGGCGTCGCCCCTGATCCCAAGGGCCGCGGCCAGGCGCCGCAGCAGGGTCTCGAGGAAGGGGCCGTCCGCACCGGAGCGGGTGGCCGAGCCGACCTCCTCGTGGTCGAAGGCGACCAGGATGACGGGCTCGGTGGGCTCGGCCCCGGCGGCCGCGAGCGCCTCGAGGGCCGCGAGTCCGGCGTGGACGGAGGAGAGGTTGTCCAGGCGGGAGGATGCCAGGAACTCACCGTCGCGGCCGAAGCGGGCGGGGGCCTGGGTGGGGAAGGTGAGGACGTCGTGGCCGGCGAGCTCGGCCGGATCGATGCCGGCGATCTCGCACAGGTGGGTCTCGACCGCGTCGGGGGCGGCGTCGGGCCCGGCCAGTGACCACAGGGGCAGCAGGTGGGTCTGGCGGTCCAGGTGGAGGGTGTCGTTGACGCCACGGTCCAGGTGCGGGGCGATCTGGGCCACACGGGCGATGGGGCCGGTGCGCACGAGGTGGACGGCGCCGTCGCGCGTGGTCAGGCGCCCGGCCAGGCCCAGCTCGCGGTCGAGGAAGGAGGCGAGCAGCGGGCCGCCGTAGACCTCGGCGTTGATGAGCTGCCAGCCGGAGCGGACGAGGGCGGCGGCGGGCTTGAGCTTGAGGGCCGGGGAGTCGGTGTGGGCGCCGACGACGCGAAGACCCGCTCCCGGCCCCAGCGCCTCGGGCAGCACCCAGGCGGCGATGGCGCCGTCGCGGATGACGTAGCCACGGCGCGGTAGGCCGTCCTCCCAGGAGACGGTCTCGTCGGCGCGGGCGAAGCCGACCCCCTCCAGACGCCGGGCGACCTCGGCGGCGGCGTGGTAGGAGCTGGGCGAGGCGGTGACGAAGTCGATGAGCGAGTCGGTGTAGGCGTCGTCGTCCCGCAGGATCTCGCCGGCGACGGCGTCATCGGCGAGGGCACCGGAACGGAGGCTGGGCGAGGCACTGGCGGGCGTGCTGGCGGCATCAGTCATGGCCCCAGTCTTCCACCGGTGCCCCATGCCCCGGCAGATCTCCCGGCCGACACCGCGAGGTAGGGCAGAATCGGGGCGTGAGCATCTCTCAGCCGGTCATCCCGCCCGCCTCGTCCACTCCCGTGCGCGCTGTCCTGCTCGATGCCGACGGCGTTCTTCAGCTCATCGGCACCCCGTGGGGCGAGGCGCTGACCCGCGGCGGCGGACCCGCCTTCGCCCAGGCCATGATCGATGGCGAGACCGACGCCCTGGCAGGCCGGGAGACCCTGACCGAGCTGCTGGAGCGGGTGGTGAAGGACCTGGGGCTGGAGCTGCGCGCATCGGACCTGTTGGAGATGTGGCACCGGGCCACGCCCGACCCTGTGGCCTGGCAGCTGGTGAGGGACCTGCGCGAGGCGGGTTACACCACGGTCCTGGCCACCAATCAGCAGTGGGAGCGTCGGGCCTGGATGCGCGAACAGCTGGGCTATGACGGCCTGTGCGACATCGACGGCTACTCCTGCACGCTGGGGGTGGCCAAGCCGGATGCCGCCTACTTCCAGCGGCTGCTGGAGCTCGCAGGAGTGAAGGCGGACCAGGCCCTGTTCGTCGATGACAGCGCCACCAACATCGCCGCCGCCCGCGAGGTGGGCTTGCGCACTATCCACCACCCGGCCGACGCCGGCGGCGAGCTCCTGCGCCGCGAGGTCGCCCAGGCCTTGACGCTGGCCGCCAGTCCGTCGCGAGGATGAGCCGGCGGACACCGTTCCTCCTTTCGGAACTTGCCCATCCGGCGCGCGAGGGGAAGACTCCCCCTGACACCAGCGATCAGTGAAGGACGACTCATGGCAGGAACGACGGCGGACGACCAGGCCTCCGAGACCACCACCGCTACGGAGCCTGCAGCGTCCTCCCTCCAGCCACCCATCTCCAACGCCCGCCGCGCCCCCGAGATCTTCCTGCGCCTCATCACGGCGATCCACTCCGTCCTGCCGGGCTTCGTGCGCAGCCGGCTTCCGGTGACCTTCATCGGCTACGCGATCATCAACGGCTCGGCCTTCTTCCTGGACATCACCTGCCTGTGGGTGTTCTACAACCACCTTCACTGGTTCTACCCGGTGGCGGTCACGGTCGGCTACGCCATCGCCGCCGTCTACTCCTTCCTGCTCAACCGTTGGCTGAACTTCCAGGCTCATGGGCACGTCATCGAGCAGGGGGCGGGCTACACGGCCGGCATCATCAGCCAGTACGTCATCTTCATTCTCGGGCTGTCCTCGCTGCTGCACTGGTTCGGGGTCAATGCCGAGCTGGCTCGCGTCATCTCGGCCTGCTGCGAGGGGATCTACCTCTACGTGTTCATTCGGCTGTGGGTCTTCCGCGGGGTGCCGGAACCCGCGCGGGCGCGCCACTGAGGGCCCGCGCGCTCACCAGTAGGCGCGGGTCGTCTCGGTGGGGCCGTCGAGCTCGGTGAAGCCGGCGTCGATGACGCGGACGGGCCGGGCGGCGGTCTCCCACTGCTCCCGGCTGGGCACGACGACGCGCACCCGGTAGCCGTCGTCGGCCCAGGCCCGCCGCACGGCGGGATCCATGGCCGGGCTCTCCCAGGCGAGCTGGGCGGCGTGGCCGCACTGGGCGGCGAGCTTGCCCGAGGTCATCTCGTGCAGGGGCGTGACCTCGATCGTCACCAGAGCCCCGGCGGAGGCCGACGCCGATCCGAGGGCGATCTCGGCTGCTGCGGCCGGGTCCCGCTCAGCTCGGGCGGTGATCGCGGCCGGTGGTGGAGGCAGCTCGTCGCCGGTCGGGAAGTGGGTGCCCTCCACCTGGGTCTTGGCCAGGGCACCGGGCAGGGGGCGCACCGGGCCGGGAACGAAGGCCCGCGCGGCGGCCTGCCCCCAACCCGACGGGCCGTCCTGGGTGACGGTGACGCCGTCGATCCCCTGGACCTCCTCCCAGCGCTTACCACGAGCACGACGCACGATCTTGCGGATGCGTCCATCGCGCCAGTAGTCGACGGCCCGGTTCCACGGCCCGCCCGGGGCGGAGGCGGGCGCGGCCAGGAGGGCAACGACGGCTCGGGCGGCGGCCTCGGCGACGTCGATGCGCCGGGGCGGGTGAACCTTGTCGTAGCGCACGGCGATCTGCATGCCCCAGGGGACCGCGTGGTCCGGGTGACCGGACAGGGAGGGCGGCTGCGGCGGAGAAGACGGTGAATGAGACGACGGCAAGGAGTGCGGCACGGGCAGGAGCCTACGGGGTCGTTGTCGACGGCGTCATGTCCCATCTGCGCTCCACTCCTGGACGACCACCCGGCCCATGGGGACGATCGACCAACACTATTTCCCACCAGATGGCGGATAAACGACGCGCGAAGATCCTCCTGGGGCAGGAGATGAATCCAGCGACGAGTCGTTTAAGTTGCCACCATGCAACCTCCTGTTCCGTCCACCGTCCCCGATCTCCCCGGCCCGGCACCGTCGGCCACGCCTCCCTCTCGCCCACGGATATTCAACGGCGCGACTGTTCACGGCATCACCGGGACCAAGTGGCTGCGCCACCCCGCAGAGATTCCGTTGCTCGTCGCCGCTGCGATCACCACTTTCCTGGGTTACTTCGGTTGGTTCGGCATCATCGCCTGGCTGGCCTCCTCCTCCGACGCCACGGGTGTGGAGGCAGAGGTCCGCAGCCTCTTCCTGGACGGCGGGACCCTGTCACAGGCGGTCCTGGTCATCCCCCTCTTCCCTCTCATCGTGTGGATCATCCGCGCCGTCACGTACGCCCAGCTGCGGGCGAGCTCGGTGCAGATGTCTCCCACCCAGTTCCCGGAGGGCTACCGAATGGTTGTCGAGGCGGCCCAGGAGTTCGGCCTGCGGCGAGTCCCCGACGCTTACGTGGTGCTGGGCAACGGTCAGATCAACGCCTTCGCAGCCGGCCACGGCTTCCGACGCTTCGTGGCCGTCTACTCCGACCTGTTCGAGATCGGTGGGCAGGCCCGCGACCCCGAGGCGCTGCGCTTCATCATCGGCCACGAGGTCGGTCACCTCGCGGCCGGTCACGTCTCCTACCTCCGTCTCATCTTCTCCCAGCTGGTCAGCTACGTCCCCTTCCTGGGGCAGGCCTTCTCTCGGGCCCAGGAGTACACGGCGGACAACCACGGCTACGCCTACTCGCCTGAGGGCGTCCCCGGCGCCATGGGGATCCTCTCCGGCGGCAAGTACCTGGGGGCCGAGGTCAACACCCACGCCCTGGCCGATCGCGCCACCCGGGAGAAGGGGTTCTGGCTCCACATGAGCAACTGGCTCTCGACTCACCCGATCAATACCTGGCGCGCTCACGCCCTGCGCGACCGCAGTCGCCCAGGACGAATCATGATCCGCCCGCCGGAATCGACCGCCTGGTTCCCGCCCTCGGCTCCCAGCGGCAGCGGATGGTCGGACTCCTGGCCGACGCCACAGCAGATGCGCTCGGTGCTGGACTCCACAACCACGAGCGTGCCCAGCGAGGAGCAGTTCGGCCGCTACCCGGGCGTTGCCTACGAGACTCCCCGCAATGAGCTGCGTTGGGCCTCCCCCGTTCCCGTTTCGGTGGGGACCGAGCCGGCCGGGCAGGCGGTCCCAGCCCCTGCCGAAGCGCAGCATCCCGAGTCGTACGGATACACCCCGTCAGCCGGGCGGGAGGATGAGCTCGCGGGAGACTCCGACGCAGCCCCCTCCACCCCGCCGGCTCCGGAGGATCGAGGCGACTGGCCCGGCCAGGCCTGAGACCGGCCCGGTCCCGCACGTCCCTATCAGCACGGCGGCGCCGGTTGGAGAACGCTCACGTTCTCCAACCGGCGCCGCTCTGTATCTGTCATGCGATTGTGCCCTGTGCCTGCGTTGACGCGCCGGGAGCCTCAGCTCGGGGCGACGGCGCTGGCCGCCGTGGTGAAGGAGCTCAAGGCATCCCACAGGTCCGCCGCGGCGTCGGCGACATGAATGGCCTGGCAACGGGCGGCGAGATCGTCGAGCTCGGCCAGGCGCTGGCCAACCGACTCGACCACGCCGGAGGCCGCGGCGGACAGCTCAGCGGCCGTGGCCGGCAGGGCCGGGTCGGTGGAGGCGGGCGAACCGGTCCACAGCATGAGGAGCTGGTTGGGAATCGTCATCATGCGGCTGGCCTCCCCGATGTACGCCACGACCTGGGCCGCAAGCGCTCGGTGCGCCTGGGCCTGCCGCTCCATCTCCGCAATGCCGTCGTTGAGGGACTCGATGAGGTCAGGAATCGCCTCTGCCGAGTGCTGCGGGTCTCCGACGCCGTCGATGAGCTCGACGGTGAACAGTGAGGTGATGGTGGCGTGCAGACGGGCCAGTGCGATGCGGAAACGGGTCCGGGCGCTGTTGGTGTCGAGCTCGGCCAGGGTGCTGACGAGGCGAGCCACGAGCGGGCTGACCAGCCCCTGCATCTGGGTCCACAGATCCAGCAGGTCGGCCAACGGCTTGACCCGGGAGTCGGAGCGGTCCAGGGCGGCGATCCGCTCGGGACTCAGGCGCGGGTCCTCCAGAGTCTGGGTCAGGCCCTTGCCGGCGGCCTTGAGCGAGGCCGACAGCTCGGCGAGCTGCTGCTGACCAGACATCCAGGAGTCGAGCCCGGTGGCGATGGTGGTGACCGAGTCGAGCATGACGCGTAGGTCCCCGGTGGCTCCCGGCCGCACCGGAGTGCCGTCGGAGAGCTCTTCGCGTCTCGCCACCTCCGCAGGCAGGGCTGTGTTCTGGAACTCCTCATAGGAGGACAGGCCCGCTCCAGTCAGCAGCTCAGCGATGCGACCGAGCCCCTGCTCAGCCGCTGTCCGACGATTGGCCCCGGCACCGATGGCCTGGTCCTCGACGGCGCGGGCGTCGCGGTAGATGGCGCAGGCGGTGTCGAACAGGTCGGTGCACACCGGTCGAGTGCGCACCGAGAGGTAGCCGCCGTCGGACAGCGGAGTGACGGTGGCGAAGACGTCGTACTCACTGCCGTCGGCGGCGAGGTTGCGCACGTAGGCGGCGAAAGGGCTGCCGGTCTTGAGGGTGTCCCACATGGCCTTGAAGGCGCCACCAGGCATCTCCGGGTGGCGGATGATGTTGTGCGGAGCGCCGGAGAGCTCATCACGCCGGTACCGGGAGAGCTCGATGAACACGTTGTTCGAGTGGCGGATGACGCCGCGCGCGTCAGTGGTGGAGAAGAAGAGCTGGTCCACGCCCACCTCGTGGGTGGCTCCGGTGACCTGTGGCATAACGAGTGCTCCTTGAAGTGATTGGGCGCGACGGCGTCCGGCTCAGCAAGAGGCGAAATCCTCACCCCTCGTCCGCTGAATTCCGGCTGGACAGTTGAACAATAACATCCCGTTTCCGAGAAGAAATCTGACAAGTTCCCGTAACTGACCGACCATACGGCCACACCGCATGTTCAGAATGTGCGTTTTTTCACTCGTCGCAACACATCGCCTCACACTGACATCACGACCCCCTGACACGGCGACAACCCACCCTCCCCTCCCCTGCAGTAATGGTCACCGGAAAACGGCGAACTCGCGCCCCAGAAGAACACTATCGACACTACTTATGCGCGTAAACACACATCCAGAACACGACGTCGACTGCATAACGCTGAAACCCGAACTGAAGACCTTATGAAAACAGGAGAAACGTGCCAAGCAGCTTCCCAGCAAACTTTGAGTTATATTGAAGTGCCTCCACAGGGGCAGTGGGTTACATAGTGACTGCCGCCGGACGGAACCGGTCGCGAGGGTTGGGGAGCCCGATGACCGATCGGATTTCGAGGCCGCCCGGGTTGATAGGGAGCCCGGCGCGAGTCGCTCTGGCGAAGGAGGGTGACTCCGCCTGGAATTATGGGATCCAGGCCGACGCCACCCTCAACGACAGGGGCCTGTGGGTCTCGGAATTCTCCGAGCCCCACAGGCCGCGTCATTTTTCGACGTCATTGCGTCGGTTTCTTCTCCACACTCCCGTCTATCGAATAAGGCGGGGAAGCAGACGGACACCGATCGCCATGACTACGAGCTCCACCAGGGTCTGAGTCACCACAGCAATCGGCGCCATCCCCATAGAATCGGGCAGTGCCAGAGCCAACGGCAGAACCACCAGCGAGTTACGGGTAGTCCCGGAGAAGGCGAGAGCCAGGCGCTTCTGACGTCCCTGGTGAGCCGTGCGCCCGGCGACGTCTCCCACAGCCGGCATAACAAGAGCGAAAGTCACGAAGAGGGGAACAACCCGGGCGACGACGTCGGGCCGGGAGGCGACATGGGGAACCTGGGAGGCGACGACGAACACCAGGGTCGCCATCATGAGCGGAACCATGAGCGCCGTCGTCGCTGAAGCGAGCCGGGCGGCTGGCCGGAACCGGGGAGAAGCACGCCGAGTAAGGATCGATAGCCCCATGGGCAGTGCGATCATGAGGACGAAAGCCTGCGCGAAGGGCTGCCAGCTGATACCACCGCCCTGAGCCCCAGGTGAGCCGGCGGCGAAGGCCAGCCACAGTGGCAGGACGAGGGCCTGGATGAGCATGAGAGCCGGAGATGCCGCCAGGATACGCGACCATGCGCCGCCGGCCAGACGGGTGAAGACCATGACGTAGTCAACGCAGGGCGCCAGGAGCACCAGGAGGGTGCCGACCAGGAGCCCCGGCTCATCGGCCACCAGTCGGGACAGAGGCAGGACCACCGCCGGCACCACCAGGAAGTTGACCACCAGAAGCGCCGTCATGAACCGGGCGTCGGCGAAGGCGGCCCGCAGGCGATGGAAGGGGACACCGAGAAAGGTCGCGTACAGCAGCGTGACCAGCACCGGGGCGATAGCCACCTCAAGAAGGCTGTGGGCTGCAGGAGCGGCCAGCCCCAGGACGGCGCCGGCCACGAGCGCACCCAGGTACAGGACCACCTGGTGGCGCTCCATCCACGCGACCACCGGGGCCTCCTCGCCTGCGTCCTCCATGACGGAACCGTATCGCGACCGGACGGGACGGTGACCGCTGCCGCGCGTCTACGCCTCCAGGGAGTAGCCCGTCACCGGCCCGGCAGTGTTGGGCTGCCAACCCAGCGCCGGGGCGACATGCTCAGCGAAGGCCTGGAGGATGTGGAGGTTGAAGTCGACGCCGAGCTGGCTGGGGATGGTGAGCATGACGGTGTCTGCGGCATGAAGCGCCTCATCCTGGGCCAGCTGCTCGATCAGGACGTCAGGCTCAGCGGCGTAGGTGCGCCCGAAGGTCGACTGCAGGCCGTCGATGACGCCGATCTGGTCGCGGGAGTCCTCACCGCGCAGGGCGAAGAACCTGCGGTCGATGTCGGAGATGATCGGGAAGATCGATCGCGAGACACTCACGCGCGGGGTCCAGTCGTGGCCGGCCTCCTTCCAGGCCTCACGGTAGCGGCGGATCTGCTCGGCCTGGAGGTGGGAGAAGCCCTCACCGGTGGCCTCGGTCAGCAGGGTCGAGCTCATGAGGTTCAGACCCTGACGGGCGGTCCACTCAGCAGTCTCCCGCGAGCCGGCTCCCCACCAGATGCGACGGTCCGCGCCGGGAGCGTGCGGCTCGATGCGTAGGCGGGAGCTGGCGCCGGGGGTCATGCCGCCGCTGGTGTCGAGGTCGGCCTGGGGGACGCCCCGGACGGCATCGAGGAACTGGACGGTATGGGCCCGGGCGACGTCGGCTCCGCGGGGGTCGGCGCTGCCGGTGTAGCCGAAGGTCTCCCAGCCGCGCCGGGCCTGCTCCGGCGAGCCGCGGGAGATACCGATGGCGATGCGCTGATCGGTGAGCAGGTCGAGGGCAGCAACCTCCTCGGCCAGGTAGAGCGGGTTCTCGTAGCGCATGTCGATGACGCCGGTGCCGACCTCGATGCGCTGGGTACGGGCGCCGGCCGCGGAGAGCAGCGGGATGGGGGCGGCGGCCTGGCGGGCGTAGTGGTGGACGCGCCAGTAGGCGCCGTTGACGCCGATCTCGTCGGCGCCGACGGCGATCTCGACGGCGTCCTTGAGCGCCTGACCGGCGTCGGGGTCGCCGGGGCCGCGACCGTGTCCGTAGTGTCCGAAGCTGAGGAACCCAAATGCTTTCATGCAACCTTCAACTACGTGGGCCGTCAGGACATTCCGGCCGTCGGCGCGAGCCACGTCACCCGGCTCCGGCCATCCCCTCTCGTACCAGCACCTGATTAATGCGGCCGATAGCGGCCGCGCACCCATCCTCGTCAGCCATCACCTCGCCCAGCGCTCCAGCGGTATCGGCCAAGGCGTCAGCGGCACGCAGCCTCTCAGCAAGAGCCTCTCCGGTGATGCGCATGAGCGGGCGTGGTGCCACGCCCAGCTCACGGAGGCGACCGGCCCAGAAGGACTGATCACCGAAGAAGGGGCTGATGACCTGCGGAGTCCCCGCATGGAGCGCGGCGCCCACAGTTCCCACCCCACCGTGGTGGACGATTGCTGCGGCTCTCGGTAGGAGCCCGCCCAAGGGAGCCTCCTCGACTGCGAGAATGTCACCACCTCCCGACACGCTCAGTCCTGACCATCCGGCCAGGAGGATCCCTCTACGTCCCGCACGGCGCAGACCATCCACCACTTCTCGGGCGAGCCGCGCCGGGTCGTCGTGTCTCATACTTCCGAAGCCGATGACAACGGGTGGCGGCCCGTCAGCCAGGAAGCGCTCGATGTCCGGCGGAAGAGTCCCGGTCTCACGCGACCGCCAGAACCCGAGGGGGCTCTGGGAGGAATGCCACTCGGGCGGTGCCGCCAGCAGACGGGGGCTCCAGGCACTGAGAATCCCCCGCGTGGCGACGATTCTGGAGAAGGGGATCGGACGCGTCTTGAGACCGAGACGCGCCGACCGCCACTGAGCCACCATCCTTCGCCATGGCGCCTCGGCCGCCCCGACCAGCAACCAGGAGGCCCGGCGCAGCAGCCGCGGCGTCCCAACCGGGGCGAGGGGAGCTCGAAAGGCGCTCGTCGGCGGCCCGGTGGGGATGAGTTGAGCAGGCAGCCCGGGGATCTTGAGCCTCTCCGCGAGGCTCGCTCCACCCAAGACCTTCTGGGTGAAGACGGCAATATCGGCCCGGCCGGCCTCCCCGTGCGCGAGCTCCGCGAGATCATTCAGCCACCGCCGCATCAGCGGGCGTATGCGGCCCAGCGAGCGCACGGCACGAACCGGCCCCGCTCCCACGAGCTCGTCCTGGAGATCGAGGATGCTGTCGTCCAGACCGATGAATTCCACACCGAAGCGCGCAGCCAGGTTGTCAAAGCGCCTCGGCGCCGCGACGACAGGATGGGCCCCGGCTTCGGAGAGGGCGCGGGCCAGCACCAGGAACGGTTGAACGTCGCCGCGGCTCCCAGTGGTGATGAGCAGCGGCCTGCAACCGGTGATCAACGAGGATGAGTCGGTCGTACTCATGAGATCCCTCCTCACCGCAAGAGACTAGTGGCTCGGTCGTTCCATTAACCAGGAGGACCACCACGATGGTGGTGCCCCTGTCCAGCAGGCCACCGTCAAAGGACTTGTCCCTCGTTAGCTACGCACCCTTGGCTCACGGCTGACGTCACCCACCGACGAGCCACGGACGTTCAGCCAACGAGGAACAGCCTCCTTGTAGTCGAGGTAGGCCTGTCCGAACCTCGCCTCCAGGGCCGCTTCCTCCGCCGGGATCTGGTACCGGTCGATCAGCCAGACGAAGCCGACCAGGGGGATCACCACGGACGGGCTCCTACGCGCGATCGCGTGCGAGAGCAGCACTCCCGCCAGGCCCAGGTACATAGGATTGCGCGTTATCCGGTTGGGGCCGTCCACAACGAGGTGCTGCGCACGCTCAACCCTGACCGGATCGACCGTGGTGCGATGCCGAAGAAAATTGCCCGCACTTGCGGCGAGCAAACAGAACGAGCCCCCGAGAACGGGAGCGGCCACCACCATCGACGACGGCGTCACTCTCCGACCGCGGGCCACGACGCCCTGCGCCAGCCCCGCCATTGCCAGCAGCACCGCCGGTGGCGGCCGCCTGAACCTCTGTCCGATCACCACGCCATCCTCTCACCTGCCATGCACCAGCGGAGAACCAGGCTCAACCACCTGGAAGCACTGGACCGACAGGACGCGCGACCAGCATTCTCTCAGTGATTTATAATTCAATTTCATGATTGATTTCACCGCTTTTTGCGCCGACTCCGTTGAACAATGGCCACACGGTTCATTGCGGTCCAACGAGTTCGGCGTGTTGGACGGCGGGACGCGCAGCACCTTCCACCCCGACCCGATGTGAGAACAGATATGAGACAGCCAGCAAGGACGACCACCATTACCCTGTGGGGGGCGTTTGTCGCCGCCCTTGCCCTGGCTGTGACCATCACTGCACCCGCCATTGCGATCACCCCGGGAGGCCGGGAAGAGGCCCTGCCCGCCGCCCCGTCACCCAACCCCAGCGTGCCGAGCATCGGCACCACCGTCTTGAGTGACGGCACCCCCGTCGGCATTGTCGTGGCCGGAGGCGACGGCGGCCTGCTGCATATCGTGGACCTCAATACCCAGACAGTGAGGTCACGAGAGCAGCTCGCTCCCGAGAACACCGACGTGCAGCCCTGGGAGTTCGCCAGGTTGTCGAACCGGCACGTCCTGCTCGCCAGCGGTGGCGGACAGCTCTTCGAGATCGATCCCGATGCCCCCGAAGGGCAGAAGGCGACGAATCTGAGCGATCCGTCCCGACCCGGCTACGAGCAGGTCGCCGCCTACAGCAAGTTCCTCTGGGACGTCGTCGTCGACGAGCACGACCGGGCCTATGTCGCCACCCAGAGCGATCGCGGCGGCCACATCCTGCGATACGACCCCTCCGCCAACCAGGGAAAGGGCCAGTGGATCGACCTGCTGCCGGGAGGAGTTCAGTCAGGAGAGACTGAGGTGCGCAGCCTCGCCTACGACAACGGGTTCCTCTACGCCGGGACGGGAACGAAGAGTCTCTCCATCTTCCGGATCAACACCTCCACCAACACCGCCACCAAGCTGTCGGTTCCCAGTCACGTCACCGCCGGTCTCAGTCACCTCGAGCGACCGCAGGTCAAGGCCGGCAACCTGTACGTCGGCACGAACGTTCCGGGCAAAATCCGGCCGACCTGCGGGGGAACCTGCGTCCTGGACCCGGCTTCCGGGGCTCAGAAGACGAAGGACGGCAAGCCGATTGAGCTGGACACCTGGTCCAGCCAAGTCGTCACCCGCCCCGGTGAGGCCGAGAAGGTCTATTACTCCGTACAGAGTAAGGCAGTCCCAACACTCATGGAATACGACCCACGGACCAACACTTCGCGGGCACTGGCCGAGAAACTGACCTCCTCGGCCCGGCCGAGCCAGTCGAGCTGGGCGACACACGACCACTTCATCTCGGCAGGCAAGAACGACGGCAGCATCTCCATTGTTCACGCCTCTGAGCGCATCGCGAAAAACCTCACCAATGACGCGAACCAAAGCAGTGGGATCGTGGGGTCGCCCCGAACCATCCAGTCCTTGGCAGCAGTCCCCGGCGGGGACCTCTACGGCTCCTGGTACATGACCGCTCCGATGCTCCTTCGCGCCACCCCCAACGCGCAGGTAGAGAAGACGACGTACAGCCTGACCAAGGCCCCGCTGGGCCAGGTCGAGGGATTCGGACACAACAGCAAGTGGTTCGTCACGGGCATCTACCCCAGCGGCGAGCTGGTCACATACGAGATAGGGGCGAACGGGCCAACGATGCCGCAGCGCCAGTCGGTGAAGATCACGACTGATACCAGCCAGGTGCGGCCGTACACCATCGTGCCGATCGATGCGGATCAATTCGCCGTCGGCACCACCCCCATGAACAAGAACGGCTCCGGGGCGCTGTCCATCTACGACGCCGCGCGCAACGAGATCTCCACCTACCCGCTGGACAAGATCGCCTATGCGGATCCGTCTCTGCAAGGCTCGTTGAGCAACTGCCGGCCACTCTCAATCGTCCATTACAAGGACAAGCTGTACGTGGGGACCAGTGCGAGCGGTGACGGCATGAACGCCGCCCAGACGGAGGCCACCGCCCCCAGGCTCTTCGAGTTCGACGTGAAGACAAAGCAGGTGACGCGCGTGATGACACCGTTCAAGGATCAGCGTTCCATCACGGCCCTGACCTCGGGCAGCGACGGCACCTTGTACGGGACCACCGGCATGCACGTCTTCACCGTGAACCCGGCCGACTTCACGATCGGACGCAGCCGAGCGCTGACAAGGCAGGGCTACGCCGACGCCAACCGCAGTCAGCTGATAGAGCGCGACGGCGTGCTCTACGGCATCATGGCTGGCCGGCTGCGGGCCCTGAGCACATCCTTGCAGGACGACGGCACCGTCATCGCCGACTCCGTGAACACCCCCCGAGGAAAGGTCTACGTCAGCTCCCTGACCCTCGGCGCCGACCGCAATCTCTACTATGCACGGGGAGCCACGATCTACCGTTACACGTTCCCAGCGGGCTGAGGCGGATGCCGCTTGACCGTCGGGATGCCGATGGCAGAGCCCGCCGGCTTTGTTGGTGGTTCCGGGCGGTGCGAGGCCGGGCCGGCCGCCCGACTCACCACGCCGTCCCTCATCATCCCGCGTCGGCCGCCGTCGCCGGTTCCGTCGGCTCCTCCGCCGAGTCTGGCTCCTGCGACGCTGCCGGCTCGCTGACCTCGACCTCGGCCATATCCTCGGCCTCGGAGATCTGCTCCATTGCGGTCTTCTGGGACAGGGGCACCTCGGGCAGGAAGACGGCGATGACGGAGGTCGCGACGAACAGAGGGATCATCCAGCCGAAGATCGGCAGGAGGGCGTCGGCGTATGAGCTCGCCACGGCATCGTGCAGGACGGTGGGCAGCTGATCGACCAGGGCAGGAGTGAGCGAGGAGGTGTCGGCGTCCTTGAACTGGGCCAGCGTCCCCAGGACGGCCGGGTCAGCGCTACGGGCCAGCTCCCCGATCCGATCGGTGAGGTTGGAGGTGAGGCCGGAGGAGAAGGCCGCACCGATGAGTGAGGCGCCTAGGGAGACGCCGACCTCGCGGAAGAAGTTGTTGCCACTGGTGGCCGTGCCCAGGTGCCTGGCCTCGATGGCGTTCTGGACCACGGTGACCAGGAGCTGGAAGAACATGCCGATGCCCGCTCCCATGAAGAAGGTGGCCGCGGAGATCTGCCAGACGGGCGACGTCGTCGTCAGACGGGAGAGCCAGAAGGAGGCGCCGGCGGCGACCAGGGGCCCCAGGACCGGGTAGATCTTGTAACGGTCGGTGCGCGAGACGAGGATGCCGGAGAGGATCGAGGAGACGAGCATCCCGATCGTGATGGGTACCAGGAGCAGGCCGGAGGCGGTGGCCGAGTACCCGTAGACCATCTGGAGGTAGGTGGGCAGGTAGCTCATGACGCCGATCATCCCGCCCATAGCGAGCATGCCGACCACCGTGGCCACGATGAAGGTGCGGTTGGTCAGGATCGACCAGGGCAGGATGGGGTCGGCGGCGCGGGTCTCGACGTAGGCGAACAGCCCCCAGCAGACCAGACCCGCGGCGCCCAGGCCGATGATGACGGGGCTGGTCCACGCGTACTGGTTGCCGCCCCAGGTGGCCATGAGGACGATGGCGACGGCGCCGGCGTCCATGAGCGCGAGCCCCCACCAGTCGATGGGGCTGGTCAGGCGGTGACTGGGCAGGCGCAGGACGATGGCAATGGCGACGAAGGCGAGGACACCCAGCGGAAGGTTGATCCAGAAGGTCCAGCGCCAGGAGACCGAGTCGGTCAGCCAGCCGCCGATGATGGGCCCCAGGATGGAGGCGATGCCGAACATGGCTCCCATGGGGGCCATGTAGGTGCCGCGCACGCGCGGCGGGATGAGGTCGCCGGTGATCGCCTGGGAGGAGATCATGAGACCGCCGCCGCCCAGGCCCTGGATGAAGCGGTAGATGATGAGCTGAGTCATGGTGTCGGCGGTGCCGCACAGGGCCGAGCCGATCAGGAACAGGGCGATGGCCACCAGGAAGAGGTTCTTGCGGCCCACGAGGTCGCCGAGCTTGCCGTAGACCGGCATGGCCACGGTGATGGCCAGGGTGTAGGCGGTCAGGACCCAGGCCATGTGGGCGGCGCCGCCGAGGTCGCCCACGATGGTGGGCAGGGCCGTGCCGACGATCGTCTGGTCCATGGCGGACAGGAACATGACCACCAGGAGTGAGGCGTAGACCGCCCAGAAGCGGCGGTCGGGGCGGAAGTCCGCCCCCGGTTCGTGAAGGGCGGTGCCGGCGGGGGCCGGCGTCGAGGCGCTTTGAGTCACGGATACGACCTTTACGGTTGAGGTAGGCGGGTAAAACGAACAGCGAGGAGGACTGAGAGAGCCGAGCGCGCGGCTAGCCCGGTGAGTGCGACGGCGTCGGGCCGCCGGAAGCGCCGGAGGCCGCTTCAGCGGATCGAGGGTGAGCAGCGACGTCGGAGATCGCCTTGACCATGACGCGGACGGCGTCCGCCAAGCGGACCTCGGGACGCTGGACCGAGGCTTCGGGTGCCTCGGCTCGTGCCTGCGCCTCCTCCCGGCGCTGCTCCCAGGGATGAGTGCGTCCGCACCACAGGTCCATGGCGCTGCGCTGGATCGCCATGGCCAGGGCGACGACGGCACGAGCGCGCGGGTCATCGGGTTCTGCGCCCAGGCGGCGGCTGGCGGCGTCGGTCAGGGAGATGGCGATGGCGCGCAGGCGCTCGTGGATGGTTCGCTCGATCTCCGGGTTGTCTCGCACGATCTCCGGAAAGGACAGGAGCCAACCGCGCTCGGACTCGACGGCTTCGGCACCGGAGGCGAGCAGGACGCCAAGGTCCTCCAGGAGGCTTCCGGAGCCGTTGATGAAGGCCTCGACGGCCTCGGGCTCAGGGGGCTCCAGGCCGACGACAAGGAGATCGGCCTTGGAGGAGAAGTGGTTGAAGACGGTGCGCCGGGAGACTCCGGCGAGGGTTGCGACGTCGTCAACCGTCATGGCGGAGTAGCCGCGCTCCCTGGTCAGGGTGAGCGCGGCAGCACGGATGGCGGCGCGGGTGCGTTGCGCCTGGGTGGCGCGCAGGTCGGTTCCGGTCACACGCTTATCTTGCACTCAGTGCAGCCTTGCACTCAATGCAAGTTCGCGCGAGATTCCTCACGAAGGCCGCGAACCGGGCACCGAGGTCCCATTCACAGCAAGACTGGCCAAGATTTGCTGAGCGGTGTCCAAATCTGCAGCAAAGGCTCCACCCGAACTCGTGTGATGTCTCGGGACATGGGTGACGGTTCTGTGTCAGGACTTCGGTGACGTTTGGTGTGTCGGGACATGGGTGACAGTTAGGGTCTCTTGCGGCCGCGGCCTCCGCGTTGGTTGGTGGGGTCGGGTGGGTGGTGGGAGACGTAGGTGGTGCCTTGGGGCGGCCAGGTGTACTGGATCAGGACCTCGCCGTGGGTGTCGGCGAAGGTGATGGTGCTGGTGTCCCAGATCGCGATGACCGTGGAGGCGGCCAGGTGGCGGTTGACCAGGAACGCGATGCCGCCGATGTGGACGGTGCCGTTGCGGGTGATGGTCAGCTCGCGCTGGCCGGTGGCACCGATGGGCTTGTGCCGATGCACCCGGCGCCGTGCGGTGGTGTGCTGCTGAGGGTCTGGGCCTCCTGGGGTGATGGGGGCGGTGTCGTGGTCCGGTCGGGGTGCCTGGGCCACCTCGGTGGCGTCCCATGCCTGCTGCGGGGTGATGCGCCCGGGCAGGCCCTGGTGGGGGCGCTGGGTGTTGTACACGAGGTCGAAGCGGTCTACCTGCTCCTGAAGTTCGGCGATGGAGGCGGCCAGGGGCTGCTGGTCCAGGTAGCGGAACAGGGTCTGGTGGAAGCGCTCGTTCTTGCCCTGGGTGGTGGGGTGGTAGGGCTTGGAGGTGATGGGCTCGACCCCCAGAGAGCGCACGTGCTCCACCAGGCGTCCGGTACAGCCTCTTCGGCTGGGGTTAAGAGCGATGCCGTTGTCGGTCAGCAGACGCTGGGGCACACCCCGGGCGGCTACGCCTTTGTCGAAGACGTCGATGGCGGCCTGGCTGGTCTCGCTCGAGGCGACCAGGGAGGCCACCGCCAGGCGGGAGTGGTCGTCCTGGAGCTGGAAGATGACCACCTTGCGTCCTTGGGTGATGACGTACTCGGTGGCGTCGAGCTGCCAGCAGGCGTTGGGGGCGGGGTAAACGAACCGTCTCCAGGTCGCCCGTGGTCTCTTGGACGGCTCGGAGCGAGCCACCCCCTGGTCGCGGAAGAGCCGGGCCAGCCACGCCGGTGAGGGTGCCTTCAGCCCCATGGAGGCCATCTTGTCGTGCACGCTGATCGGGCCGTGGTCCAGGCCTGAGCGCTCCAGGGCCGCCCGCACCTCCAGGGCCTGGGAGCGCACCGCCTCGGGCAGACGGGCCGGGCTGGAGCGTGGGCGACGCGACCGGGGCTCAAGCACCGCCGCCGGCCCCTCCAGGCGGGCTCGGCGCCGCAGGACGTAGAACGTCTTGCGTGAGATGGAGTGCTCAGCGCAGAACGTCGTCACCGCCCCACGAGGCGCGTCATCAGGCCACTGAGCGATCGCCAGACGGACACGAGGATCAACACAACGGTTCTTATCAGAGCTCACCACTCAATCTCAGACCACAAGTGTCACCCCCAGAACCCACCGAAGTGTCACCAATGTCCTGACACAGAACCGTCACCCAAGTCCAAAGACATAACACTCCACCCGAACTCGGATACGCAGAAAGAATCCGCATGATTCCGCGGTTTGGTCTACGGCCTGATCGGGCCACAGGCTTCTTTGCGGCAGATTTGGACACAGCATGTCCCCTCCGGCACTCGAGCAGCTCTCAGGCACTCTCGTCGACAGCGATCTCGACGAGGTTCCGATCGGGGTCGCGCGCGTAGAGGCTGCGGATAGCACCATGGGCGCCTGTCCGCTCGACGGGGCCGCCGTCAGGAGTGGAGGCGCGCCTCGTAAGCCTCGATCTCGCCGACCTTGGGGCCGTAGCTGCTGGCGGGGTCGTGGCGCAGGTCGAGCCAGATGTCGATGAGCGCCCAGGCGGCGGGGGCCGCGATGACGTTCTGCCCCATGCACAGGATCTGGGCGTCATAGTTCTCCACCGAGCCGCGCACGGTGAGCAGGTCGTGCGCGGTCGCCGCGCGCACACTCGGCACCTTGTTGGCGGCGATGGCGGTTCCCACACCGGTCCCACAGATGAGCACACCGCGGTCGGCCCGCCCCTCGGCAACCGCTCTTGCCACCCGGAAGGAGACCTCCGGGTAGGTGATGTCCGGTGCGGACAGGTCGACGACGTCGCTCACGCGCACGTCCTCGACCAATCGCTCTTCGATGGCGTCCTTCAGAAGGGCTCCGTTGCCTGGAGCGCCGATGGCGATTCGCATGACCCAAGTCTCTCAGGCGGCGCTACACAAGGCGAGCCCTAGATGCATGAGGTCATGACGTTGGCGACGTGCGCTGGGCCGCGGGTGGCAGGAGGCTGGTCGCCAAGGAGGAGGCCTTACGGCCTCGAGAGGCTGTGGCAGTCATGGGATGGTGCGCCTTCTTCGTTGATAAGCGCCACAGCATGCATCATCGTTAATACCCGATATCCGGTGGAGGGAAGACTCTAAGCCGGTGCGATGTTCGCCTGCCGGGACGAACAGTAGAGAACGCGGTTCGTAACTTAGGTCACATTCTAGCGACCACCGAACCGCGCGCCAGTCGGGGTGGCAACATCGACTCCGACGACGAAGCGCACGAGAGGCGAGGCCCTAATTGTCACCTCAAAAAGAGGACCGAATCACACAGCTTCTGACGGCGCTAGAACGTAACGGTGTTCTAACCATTCCCTCATCGCGGACTCAACTCATTCTCAGACTCATCACCTTCACCGTCTTCACGGCGATCACCACCATTGTGTCACTCGCCATCGCAACAGCGCCCGACAATCCGGTGGGGCGGACCACAGCACTGATAATCGGACTCCTGTTCATCGCCCTGTTTTCGACCGCATCCGCAGCGACCTACAGGCAACTGACTCAGAAGATACAGCTAACACTCACACCCCAGGGAATGAGACTCGAGAACGAGAGTGGCGGCATTATCGAGCAGGCAGAGTGGCACGACATTGAACGCTTCACCACAATACGCTCGCGCCTCGGAACCATAACCGCAATCTGCTACCACCTGACCGACGCCGGGATGAAGCGTCGACAAGAGTTCCTAAACACCAACCCACCTGGAAGGAATCAATTTCTCTTGATTAAGGCACCTTGGGCAGAAAAAAGCCGATCAGTGACTCTCCCCTCAGGTTTTATCATCTTGAACAGCAACCTTCTCGACCTCCTCGAAAGAGTTCACTGGCGCCAACGGCACTGAAAACACCGCCCCTGCCGAAGTACAGGCGCAAGAAGAGTCGAGACGAACCACACCTCACAGCAAGAAACGAGCGGCGCCACTCCCGGAGGCCCTGAAGCGTGACGGCGCCCTGGTCATTCCCTCATCGAGAACCCGCCTCACAATCAGACCCATCCTCATTGAGCCGCTCGGATCACTCGGCGCAGTGCTGACACTCGGTGCACCGGCAATGAGCAGGGGAACCGACAACGCGATCACTCCGTTCACCCTCAGCCCGACCACCGCACCCCTCACCACCCTCGGCTTCACAGCCACCCTCAGGCAACTCAAGCAAGAGATCCAGCTGGTGCTCACGCCGCAAGGATTCAGAATCGAGAACAGTGATGGCGGGATTACCGACCAGGCCGATTGGAATGACATCTAAATCTCCGACCCCACCTGCACTAACGCTGACACAGTGGGCGCTGTTTGTTACTGTCTGACCGACTCTGGGCGGAAACACCGGCGCGAGCTTCTGGACACTGAGCCAAGCGGGCGAGAGCAGTTCTACGTATTCAAAAAACGTCGAGCACACAAAGGTCGCTCAGGCACCACTCCTTCGGGGTCACCGTCAGGAATGACGATCTGCCCGAGCTCCTCACGGAGGCACACCGCCGCCATCAAGGACAACGACATCAGCCGACCCCGACCCGCACCTGCCGCGCAGGCTCGCACGCAAGCAACAGGGCAAGGACACCGGCAGAGACGCGCAGCACCGGGGCACCCCGTCACCATCCACACCTAACCAACCGGCCCACAGGCCGGCTCCGAGGAGTCAGCGACTCGCCCGAGTTTGCAGAATCGCAACCTTCCGTTACCTTATCGTGAGACATCTGACGTCCGTCGTCCACACTCCCCCGTCGCAGGCAAGGCTGCCTCGATCCCCCGAACGGAACACCTATGACATCAAAACATCCCTTTTCCCTGAGGCGTCTGTCCGCCCTCCTGGGGTCCCTGCCCCTGGCCGTCACCGGCATGATCGCCGTCGCGCCCCCGGCGCACACCACCCCCACGGCCGACGGCCTGATGGATATCGCCATCACTCAGGTGAACGCCCCCGAGGACGGCCTCTACGCCGTCGGCGACGTCATGACCTTCAACATCAC
>ERZ772973.170-NODE-170-length-39180-cov-4.55445_pt1 | contig 39180 bp, 45 predicted proteins | sample MGYA00580672_ERZ772973 | MGnify/ENA primary metagenome ERZ772973 (study PRJEB29015, sample SAMEA2737938) | human oral metagenome | biome: human oral; feature: human-associated habitat; material: dental | place: China | collected 2152 ...
TTGTCAATATGTTTATAAATATAATTATAATTATATTTATAAACTTTAAGAGCATATAGAAACAAAAAAGCCCTGGAACAAACCAGGGAAATAAGAAATACAAAGAAGAGTCAGTAACCACATAATCAGCAATGAATACCTGGTCTTTTACACTATATCTAATATAGAATTAGGGAAATAATCCGGATAATCCTTTAAAACCCGTCCTATTTCAAAATATACACCATAGAGCCTTTCAAAATCATTCTTAGCTTTATATAACCATTTATTATCTGATTTTCTTTTAAACTCTTGTCCATCAAAATAAACTTCATCATAGAGTGACGTTACATCAACTATTTGTGTGATCTCGCTAACATGTTTATCACTATTTTCTAACAAAGCAGAAAACTGTGAGTGGTTTCCTCCATAACACTCTATCAGGCCAATAGGATAAAAATAATAGTTATCTAAGTTTCGATTTGGAGAAAGTGGACAGCTATGATTATTTATATTTTCTATATTTTCAACAATTCTACCTTTATTCCAAGGAAACAGTAAAATAGGATGTTCATGCAAGTGAAAACTTGGCTTTTCTCTAGATAAATTAGTATAGTTTGGACTATAATGGACAAAGTCTTCTTCGTGTACGTTAAAAACATAATTTTTTACTAATTCATGCGGAAATCTAGTATCAATTATTGTGCACAATTTCCCATTTATAACTTTCCCCCACTTATTATTATCCGAATTCAATGTATCAAAGGCTAAATGATATGTATAATAATTAGATAGGATCCTCAAATATTTATTAACTGATTGGTAATCACCTTTTTCAAGGTACTTTTTGACAGTTGCTACTTTCTCATCTAGTAACTGTTTAGCAGTAATTTTAAATTCTTCAGTCTGTTTTTTCTTATTATTATCTTCTTTCCGTTTTTTTTCTTCCTGAATTTCATTTTCCTGATTGATATAATCAAGAGTCTTTCCCGTTTTTAATGCAGAATAAATATTTTTAAAGATTGATACCATCTGAACTCCTCTCTTTCTTTACTATATTACAACATTTACGACATAAAGTGTCAAGTAATCATATAACTTATAAGTAATTTAAATTATTTTGCAATATCTCACGACTAGAGTATCTAATTGCTTCGTCTTATTTGGTATTTCTCCCGATACCGCCTAAAAGTCCTTTCAGGAATCCCTGTCAGTTTGCTAACGTCCCTATCAGTATATCCTTGAAGATACAAATCAAAGGCATGCTGCAGACGCTCATCATCTGCAGTATAGAGAGCCTTCCTGCCCTGGTACTTACCCTGAGTCTTGGCAAGAACTATCCCCTGACGTTGTCGCTCCTTGATGCGTTCTCGCTCTGCTTGGGCTTGATACTTGTAAATTTCCAAAATTAGATTATTCAACAGCCGTCTGAGGTTCTCGTCCTCAATCCCCCGTAAAGTCGGAAGGTTAAGAACTTCCAAAGTGGCACCCCGAGCTTGTATAGCAGTTATAATCTCTGTCAGCTCCTGGTTATTCCTCCCCAAGCGTTCAAGTTCCGTTACGGCGACTATATCCCCTTCTCGGATGTACTGTAGGAGAGCCTGAAGCTGAGACCGTTCCTTGCTGGCTCCACTGACCGCCTCCTGGAAAACTTTTTCGCAGTCCTGCATCTGCTCCAGCTGCCGATCCAAATTCTGATCTGTGCTGCTGACTCGTGCATAACCAATTCTTGCCATATGTTCCTCCTTATTTTTGCCGAACTCTATTGGCCGTGTCTTTTGACCAGTAAAATCAAGTTGCACGTGCAAGGCCAATAGGGTATACCTTATTGGCCTGTTATTTGTCTAATTTTTGATTATAAATTTTATTTAGAAATAGTTTCAACACTTTTATCATTGTAACCAGCTCTGCTATCTTTGTTGTCTCCACACCCTCAATACTGACAATATATCTATCCTGTTTTAGGTTTTTAACTTTTCTATAATTGACTGAAAAAGGTAATGGAAGATCAATCAAAAATTCTAATAAGTACTTTAGTTGTTCTTTGGAATTAACATAGAAGGGATAAGAAAACTTTCCTAATGTGTAAGTCACCTTTTGATTATCGTTATAAACGACTTCGATGTCTATGGTTTCTATTTCTAAAAATTCTGGAGTAATATCCTTCAATGAAAGACTGTAAAATAAATCACACCCCCAAAACTTGTCAATTTTTTCATCCACCAACTGTAAAGCTCCAAATGGAGATAGGTTGCTTTCTATAAATTGCTTAAGCGTGCTTGTCATATATCGATACCTCTTTTCTTTAATGGTCGCTCACGTATTTTACTAATCTAACGTTCCATTTCTTCTTGTTTTTCTTTTTGGATAGTTTTCGACTCTTGCCGTCTAGCTTCAGCATTACGTTCTAATTTTTCATATTGAGTAAAGTCTTTGACGATACTATCAAACTTATCTTTCAGACCTTTTCGCTCGACGGAGACCTCAATCACTTGTTTTTCAATATCTTTTGGATCTATTTCAGAAGATATTGAATACTGCTCTAAAACTTGATAAGCAGCTTTTATATCGATAGGGTTTTCTAAGTGAATATCTTCCAGCGCAGAGGCTATTTTATTTAGTCGCTCGATTTTGTCATCTAACCGTTTGAGAGATTGTTGCGTTTCTTCAATCTGTTCAATGAAACGATTTCTTAAATCATGAAACTGGTCTGAGTCAGAGACATTGTGACTGACAAGATAATTATATTCCTTGACTAACTGTTCCAATTTTGAGATATTAGGATTTTTAGTCAGCACATATTCGCCGCTCTCATAAGCCAGTTGATTGATTAAAGTTGAGCCTTTCATAAACTTATTGCTAGTAGAATTATCAGGATTGATGAAATAAAAAAAGTCAGATTTTTTGATAAAAATATCAAAGCTGCCGTCTTCTTGTTTATCAATCAGCCGGTTAGGAATTTTTACAGTTCCCTGATTTGCTATCCCGTATTGAATTTGTAGATAGATACCTGAGTCTGTCTCGTACTCGACTTGCCACGGTTCAATCTTGACCCTCTTTTCAAAGTCCTCAGCTCTTTCCGCTTGCAGCTTGTCATATTCAGTTTTGATTTTCTCTAAAGGATGAACAATTTCATTCTTTGCCAGGCGCTCCCTAATTTGTTCTTGAGAGTACCGTCCTTTTTTGGATAAGGTACTGTCTCTAGTATTTCTCTTCTGCTCTTGATCTAGCAATTTGTATTTTGCATACTTCCCAGAAAAGTCAACCGCTAAATTTAAGGCTTTTGCTTTATCCTGAAAATCGTCTAAGCTGGTTGAGTGTTTGAGCAAGAACTCAAGGCGAGATTTAATTTCTAACTTGAATGAATTTTCTCTGCGATAAGCTGCGTATTCCTTATGACCAAAAGGATTTTTTACAGCTATGATACTAGCACCAGCAACGTCCGCATGTTTATCAGAAATTTTCTCCAAGGCACTCTTGGTTTTTTTCTGCCAACGAAATTTATTAAGCGTAATCGAATTAGTCGAATTGATATAAATGTGGTTGTGTAGATGACCTTTATCTAAATGAGTTGCAATAACAAACTGATGGCTTCCACCTGTCAATTCAAGCGCAGTCTTTCGTCCAATCTCATGAACTTGCTCTGGTGTCAGATTATCTTCAGGAGAAAACGACTGGATAACATGGTGAGCTAAAACATCATTTTTTGAAAGTTCTTCATTGTTGATAGGCCGACCTTTCTCTATATTGGCCAGCTGCTTGAGCTGCATCATTTCAGAAAAGGCTGAGTCCACATCGACCAAAAAATTTGCAGAAACCAGCTGAGAGACGGGCTGCCCATTAACAATTTTGATAGGAAAATTCAAGTCAGGATCTAGCAATTCTGTTCCAATCGTTTTCGCTCCATCTTTGATATATTTCAAACCTTCAGCTAATTTATTGACCGATTTTATTTGTTTTACTTTTGTTACGACCAAGACATTTTTACCCCCGTCTTTCTTTTAGCAGCTTATCAATCTGAGAAATTTCATGGTTAAAATTTTCTTCCATCAAGCGCTTTACTTCAGTGAGTGAGTGCTGTAAGTTTTGATAATTTTCTAAGCTGATTTCCTCGTTCGTGTTGACATATCTTGCTAGCTGGTTGATATTCGTACCAATCCGATTTATCTCTGTTCTCAGTTTAATTAGTTCTGAATAATCTACCGTCACTACCTCACCAGTCAGCAGCATATAGCGAGCGTAGGTGTTGAAATTTGAAAAATTATGTTGAGCCATTCTTCGATTGATAAGCTCATTTTCTTCAGGTGTTACTCGCATAATTTTTTGTATTTGTCTATATAATTTTTTTGGATCGCTCATATTTTTTCCTCGAATTTCCTATTGACATCTGCATTGGCTCCCTCTATACTTTTCAAACTGGCAAGCATAGCAAGGTGATATCACCTTACGCATTTTAAAAGATTTTCCAAACTCCAAAAACTGGCATCTTGCCAATTTAGGAGCAGGAAAACCTTTCAAAGTTTTGGGGAAATCCCCAAGCCCCTTGTTCGTCCTTTGGACGTTATTTGCTTTCAATTCTTGAAAGCAAATCGACCTTAACAGCCTGATAGGCTTCATCTGAAATAGAGTCCAGATAGTCAATCGTCTCTGTATATTCCAGAGCCAATTCTGGATCAATCTCTTTCAAATCTTCTGCATCTTCATCCAGTAAAGCAATAGCCTTTCTGCGTTTTGCAGCAATAAAATCTTCATTTCTGCTGTAACGTCCATTCTCAAAATAGAATAGATTTAGCAGTATAGTTGTTTCAACATTTTCTGTCATTTCATGTTTCCTCCGTTGTTTTTCTTCGTTGCATAAAGCCGTCAGATAATTGAGCAACAATATCCTTTACAGGTTCAGCTGATTGTCGCTCTTCTCGGCTTTTTTTATTTCATTTTTCGCCGTCTCTTTCTCTTTTGACTCTAAAGTTTGTTCCTTGGATTGCTCTTTCAATCGGTCTAGCTTTTGTTGAAAAGCGTCCTTAGTCAATTCTTTACTTTGATACTTTTCAAGAGCTTGGTCAATTTTAGCAATCAAACTGTCAGCTTCTTTTTGAACAATTTTGATTTGTCCTTCTAAGTCGCTAAGTCCTCTTGGGTCTTGCGTCCAATTAGCCAAATATCCAAAACTATATTCGCTTGTATCAAGTCCATAATGACTAGCTACAACAAAGGCTACTGACTCCGCTTGCAATTCTGCAGTGCTTAAATTAAATGGAGTCTCCGCTCTTTTTTCCAAATTGTGTAAATCTGAATGTGCCATTTCGTGAAAGATAGTTTTTAACGTATGCTGCTCAGACAAGCCTTTTTTGATAACAATTTCATTGCTGACAGGCGAGTAATACCCCTTGGCTCCCTTTGTGTTTTCGCTAAAAGAAATCGGAACTCCGTTAGCTTCTGATACCTCTTTAGCAGACTTATAAAGATTTCCATAATCTTGATAAGAGCCTTTCAGTTCATAGACTGGTTTAGGCAATTCTTTCCCGTCTGTCTGCGAAACATCGAAAACTGGAACGAGCTTAAAAGAGGTATAAGTAATTTCTTTTCCATCTTTATCGAGCAGTGGCTCATTCGTTTTAGGATCTCTTTTTTTCACTGTTATAGGAGCAAAAATCCGCAATGCTTTTTCTCCTTTATTAACACTTCTGCTAAATTCATCCTTCCATTTTTTGAAAGATGCGACATGAGAAGCTCTTGGATTTTGTCTCAAAATCATTTGAATATTCAGCGGCGAGTAATTGTGAAACTTACTCATAGCTAATAAATATTGCTTGTACGTGTCAGACTTGAAATAATCCTTTACTCCTTCTTTTAGAACTTGGGCAAGACCTTTACTATCTTTTGCAGCAATCAATTCAGCAACTGTTTTTTGCTGTCCGGAAGAAGAAAGATTGTCATTTTTAGAGTTATCAGATGCCAAAGGATTTGAGCCGTAAGAAATTTCTTCCTGATCAGACTTTCCGTCTCCGTCAGTATCTGGACTATAAGGATTGGTTCCCATGTTGCGCTCTATAGCGTCTGGAATTCCATCACCATCAGTATCACGTTCTAACTCTTCTTTTCTGACTTGTGTTTGATTCATTTTCTCATTTGTTTCATATTCCTCAGCCTGCACCTTCTGATATTCTTGTATTTCTTTCTGAATTTTATTGTAAGTCACTTCATCAAGGATTTTGCCATCTTCAGAAATTGAATCAAGCAAGTCATAAGGATTATCATCCAAACTACTTTCTATCCGAAGTCCATTTACTTCAAAATCAAATGAATCATCTCTCATATATTTTAGAATTTGTTTATCTGACCAAACTCCCATGGCTATTGAATGCCTATCCTTTTGAAATTCAAGGCTTGAGGCAGTAAACTCTTTTTCTAACTCAATGTGTCGATCCATCTGTTCTAAAAACTTCATCTTTAATTCTTCAAACGAATCAGCCTTTATCTCATTTGCAGATGCCCAGCGAGGCTCCAGCTTGTATTCTGTTATTTCTTGTTGGCTTAAATATAATCCTTTCTCTTCTGCTTTTTTGAGCAAGTCTTCTGTTTTTAAATCTAAAAAAAACTGGTTATCGAATCCATAATCTAAGTCGTGGTTTGGATCCAGATACCGGTTAATAAAATCATAAACCTGACTAGTGCTTACACCCAGCTCTTCATCTGTTTTTAAATGAAATACTGTCCAAGCATCACTGTTTCTTACCAAATTCAAAACCTTGGTGAAATTTTCCCGATCAATGGATTGTAAGAAAACCTCTTCATCCTTGGCTTGAATACGGTCAATATTTTTTTCTGATTGACGGTAATCTTCAATCGAGACATCTGGATTATAGCCGAATTTATCTTTGAGTAATTCTTGATCAATCCGGTTAATCGTAAATCCTAATTCAATTTCATCAAATTCTCGTCCATCATCAGAAACAAGTCGAGACATGAGAGCGTCTACCTGTTGATTTTGAGATAGGGGAATTAATTCTGCATACTGGTGGGCGAAAAGATAACCATCCAAGTAATAAGCGGTCTCCTCTTGGCCACTATTTAGGTAAATATAGTCGGTCTGAACATCCGGAATTCTTGTTTTGAAAAATTCGCGGATATGTTCCTTTTGTACATCTGTAAATGGTTCTGCCATTGTTAAATCCTCCTTTAAGATTTCTTTATCTTGATTATGTCTCAGGTTTTCAAGCATTTGCTGGCCGCCATCAACAACAAACTCTTTATTTACCGATAGAGTTTTGATTTCGTTGTTCTTCTCAACAAAGACTCCCAAAATCGTTTTTTCTTGATTTAGAGCGTCTAACTCAACATTAAGTGTTTGATTAGGCTTCAGTAAAGTTGCTGGAAAAGAAGAGCTATCATCCGTCCTGAAAGCCAGCATCACATCCCGATCATCTGATCGGATGGCATTAGCTACATCCAAGCGCCCCATCTTCTCAACGGAAGACAAATCATCGAAGACAAAGGAGTCTGTTTCAAAAATTTCAGGCAACAATGGCATCAATTTCACTTTATCTCTAAACCCTAGCCCCAGACTCAAGTTGGCAAAGTTCCCTTTTCCTGCTGCTACGTCTTCGATAAATTGCTCAGAAAGGTTATCCACCCAATCAGAATATACAGGAGCAATCCCCGTCAAGTGCATCCAATGATGTTTTTCAAAATTCACCTGAAGCATCTGAACATCTTCCTTGTCCTGGTAGAAATAAGTAACCTTGCTATTTGCTAACTCCTGCAGATACCATGAAGCTGATTTTTGAATATCATCCGCATAACGATTTAGAAAACGAATATCTTTATTCGACGCATAGTGATAGCCTTTTCTAAGGCGCACACTTGACTTTTTAGGCCGTTCAATGTTAAAATATAATTGAACATTGGCAGGAAAATCAGGTTGAGCCTTTGGCTCTTCAGGCTGTGGTGCTGTCCTTGAAGGTTCGCCTTCTAAATAACCGGAATTGCGATTGATTAGTTCGCCCCCAATGTTATTAATAGGCTCTTGGCTTCGGTCAAGAGCTTTTTCTTTGCTCTCCTTTAAGGCATCGTTCCAGTCCATTTTATCCTTATCAGCTGGCATCGATGGCAAATCTGAACTGAAAGAAATTCCTTTATCGGCCAGGCGATTGATGAAAGTATGACCTGCGACATCATTATCCACTGCTAGAGTGATTAGCTCCTGGTGTTTTCCATCTTTGAAAAAATCTGTGACCTCTGCCGTTTGAGATAGAAAGGTTGAATAGTTCTCAGGTTTGACCTGGGCTTTGATTTCTCCTAGTTCATACAAGAGTTCAGCAACGTGCCGGCTGATGGTTGACTCTTTCAAGCCATCCATTGCTACCAGGCGAACGTCAGATAATTCGTCTTTGTGCAGCTCATAGTAACTCATTAAATCAATAGGAGCTTCAGCAAACACAAGACGCTTTGGCTGGCCAATGTCAATGTGCATTCCTGTTAGGCCATCAGAAGCTCTCATAATCTGTTTTAAGCGGCTTCTTTCGTAGAGGTCATGATTTTCCCTTATCCCCTGCAAAGAGGCTCCTATGACCTCATTTTGGCTATTTAAGCTCTTAAAGACAATGATAGGCTCATAGTAATTGCCTGTCTTTTTTGTAGCTTGAGCTAAGACTCCTTTTTCATCGAAAAAGTCTATCGTTTCATCACTCAAGCCCCTGACTTCCTTCAGGTATTCCCTGGCTTCTATGAACTTAGTTTCATAAGGCTCAAGGTAATAGCTGAAAGGTTCTTTTTCAGGAACGCTGGTCACATCGACCACGTCAAAACTACCTTCTTCCAGGAAGTGCTTTGCCTGCTTAAAAGAAAGCTTTTCCCCTGTCAATTCCTCCTGGACCACTTGGACCATTTTAATGACATCCCCACCATTGCTACGGGCAAACCAATTGAAATAGTTTTCCCTAACATTGATAGTGAAAGAGTCATGTTCTTCCCAAGCGTAAGTATAGCTTCCTGTTCGCTGTAAACTCATGCCCAGGCTTTCTGCCACTTCTAGGATTGACAGGGCTTTAAGTTCTTCAATACTCGCCATCTATCCTGCTCCTTTCTCTAATTGTGCCGTTATGGCTTTTTTGGTCTGCTCAATGAACCACTCTTTAGACTTTTGACCTTGACCGATTAACTGAAGGGCTGTCTTGATTTTCCAAGCCCCTTTTTCATTCTTTGCTTGCCCCAGGGCTTGAGCGTACTTCTTGGCTTGGTCAGGCTTTTCTGCCAATACCAGATATTTCATAGATACGGTAACCTCTCTTTCTTTGGTTTTTGTGTTATAATTAAATAAAGTTATAAGGAGTAGCCCTATGGATTTTACACACGCATTTCATAACATTAAACAATTACAAACTAAACATTTTAGGTATAATTACATGTTCCATTCAGGAGACATCAGCATCATAGCCAATACTGATGATGACCATTTCCAATTGTTTGTTGTTATCTCAACTGAAAATCTCCAAGTCTGCCGTCAACTGAATTTATATCTTAAAGATGACAAGTATCAATTTAACGCCTATTGGCAAACAGAATACTTCTCCCAAATTTATCCAATTATCGCCGTTGACAATAAATTAGATAGGTTTTGGGAAGATTTAATTGACAGGCTTTCAAAAATAACAGATAAACAATTAGTAAGGCTTGACCCAACACAATATCAGACTATGGTTCGTCAAGTAACAGGACAGTCAAGAGATACTATCTACCTCAGTCACTTAAGACAATCAAAAATGAGTAAGGATCAATTTGAAAAAATCTCCCGTTTCTATGGGACAAGCGTAGCTTGCAAGGTTCAAAGTATGGGCTGTACTTTGGTTTTCAGTAGTGACCCTCTTAAGAGCCATACCATAATTATTGATGACTTAGTCATCAAGTAAGTTAATATTCTCAACCATAAAGAGACTGTCTTCAGTCTCCACCAAGCCATCAAGTTCTGAAATCGTCTGAAGTAGCGTATTAACTATACGTGTATGTTCCTGGTACATCACAGCTGGCTTTTCACTTGCATAATTGACCAAGGTTTGAGTTGCATTTTTTAGTAAAACTTGAGCTTTTAAAATATCATCACCTGCACTTAAAACCTCATGGATGGTAGAAAGTTTAATAAGTTCCTCTTCAGTCATTTCATCACCTCTATTTCTTCCTGAAGTAAGCTCTCAATATTAGCTTTTAAATAAGTCAACTTTTCTTTAGAAGGTTCAATCTCCTCAACTTCAAGCACTCCTCTATACCGTTTAGGGTAGCTAAAAAGCTGTGTAGAGACTGCTTGAAAATCCTCAACGTCTAATGTTTTAATCAAGATGCTGACAAAGTCGTTTAAGACCTCCCCCTGATTGCTCTTTTCAGTCACTTGATGTTCAAGGGCAAATCGCTTCAGGGCTTCTGCCATCGTTGGCATCTCAACGGCTGAAAAAAGGGTATCAAAATAACCTATTCCTCTCATATTAGTTGTTTGTATCATGTTCTCCTCCATTTCCTCAAAATACAAAAGAACCCTGGTAGGTAATCCTAACAGGTTTTCTTTTGGTTAAGCCACTTCCTCAAATGGCAATTTTACTTCTAGCACCTTTGCGCCAGTTGTTTCTATTACCCTATCGTGGTTGACGTTGGCATCCCAATCATCCATATCTGACATTGACCGAATATAGCGATACCAATTTTTATCACTAGGGCTATTAGCTAGTTCTTTAGCCCGTGGATGTTGTTGCACATTGGTCTTTTTATCCTTGAATACATGCTGCTTAGAGATAAAGACTAAAGCTTCGTCTACTCCTATTCTAGCCACCTCGTCTGGAGTTAATAAATCCCGTTGGATGGTTTGAATGGATTGACTGCTGGAGCCTTGCGCCCCTCGAGTGATCGACTGACTTTTTACATTGATCGTTTGTTTCCCACTCCTCATTGAGAAGTATTTCATCGTAAACTCGTCATTCGTTCCCAGATAAAGCAGTGTAGCAGAATTATTGAAAATTGTTTCCCACTGGTCTTTATACACTGTTTTTAGCTGGCTAATCGCTTGAATAATAATATCTATCGATATTTCACGGGAACGTACAGAAGACTGAACTTCCGTAAAAAATGGAAAGCGACCAAAATTGACAAATTCATCTAAAATTATGCGAATATGAAGCAAGTCCTCTGGCTGGCAAGTCGGATGTAGCCCCTGGAGAATTTTGTCTGCCGTTTTCGGCAACTCTCTAAACATCATGGTAAACATGACCGTTGCAATGAAGTTGAAAGACTTATCTGTTTCAGGAATGGCGATAAAGACTGCTGTTTTTTCTGTTTGCCATTTTTCCATTTCCATTGAGTCACGAGAGATTAAATTTCTAACGACATCATGGTCAAAGGCTGCAAAAACAGTAGTCGCCATGATACGAACAGATGTAGCTGTTCGTCCTTTTGCATTGTCTATGAAAAGCTGCCATTGTCGGCAAGCATAGTTTCCAGGTAGTTCTTCTTCTAGCTCTTCAAACATCCGCTCAACCGGACTAGGAACGTCCTCATGCTCTCGTTGGATATTTCTCAGAAGATCCGTCATCTGGGCGATATTTGGTTCGTATTTCCCAAGCACCTTGCCGTCAAAATAGAGATAGCCAATCAGCGCCCTGGTAAGGAGCATTTCTGCCTTATTCCAAAAATCTTCTCCCAGGTTATTTGAAACCTTTGTACCTTCTTTTAGAGCCGTTGCAACTCGGTCAATATCCATTTCATCGTGCATATAGTGGAACACGTTAAATTGATTGGAATTAGTAAAGTTTACCAGATCAAAAATTTTGATTGTATAGCCGTTATCTTCGAGCATTTTTCCGCACTCTCGAACTAAAAGCCCTTTTGGATCAGTAACCACAAAAGAGCTGTTCATCTGCATCAAATTAGGTTTTACAAAAGTATGGGTCTTACCATCCCCAGGCAAGCCAACGGTCAGTGTATTCTTGTTAAGCTGACGATTGAAAGGTAGTCGTTTGTTAAATAGCCCCATTCTGGCATTTTGAGTGAAAATCATATCATTTTCCGGTTCTTTATCCCGAAAGCTGGCCAGCTCCTTGACCGTTGCATAACGAGCTGAACCATATTCTTCACCGTATCGATAGCGTCCTCTGTCTCCTATCCGTAGATAGAACATTAGAACGATAAATAAAGTAATTCCTGCTCCGTACAAACTAACGGCAGTGAAGCTAAAATCGATTAAAGATTTACTACTCCAGTTTTCCATCATCCAGTCTAAGCGAGCATTATCAAAGATAATAGCTCCTTCTGTTGCTGGTGCAAGATCATATAGCTTGACCAGCCAATGAGCCAAATAAGAAAAGATTAGTCCAGCTATCAGATAAGGTAAAAATTTCCGCTTCTTTTGCTCTGTAATCATTTATAACCCCCTATCATCTTTAGCTAGAGTCTTCTTAGGTATAACTGCTTTTTCAACAGACTTAGCTTGAATTTCAACTTTTACTTGTTGCCTGTGATAAGCCAGTTTCTCCTGAAGGTTCATATTTTTAGAGTTCTTAACCAGGTTATTTGTGACCTTTTCAGCTTTTCCAGGATCGGTTAAGTCGTTTATAACCCCCTTGAAACTAGCCTCCAGAGCTTTCACATTTTTGGCATCGATAGCAATGGTACAGGTGCCGTCTTTGTTGTCCTTGACAGCAAAACCAACCTCATAGCCTTTCAGATACTCCTCTAGCCGATCAGAATTAACCTCACTAACCATGAATGTTTGAAAGTGCTTTGTCTCATTGGTAGCCATGAATTTATTCCAGTTAGCCTTATCAGTAAAAACCTTGCTCTCAGCTCGCTCTTTTACTTTTTGGTAGCTTCCCTCAAGCATTTGGTACATAGTCTTTAAAAACAACTCACCAGTCAATTTATAAACATCTACTACCTTTGTTGCAACTCTTTCCTGATCCATTCCTACGCTCCTTTCTAAAAAAGCGGTCATTATTTCTTAATTGACCGCTCTATTTGGTTATTTGATTTCAGCAGATTTCTTCTTGAGAAAATAAGCACCAACTACAGCGAGAAGACCAGCCCCAGCCCAGGACATCATGATTTCTTCTTTTTCGCCAGTATAAGGTAGTTGCAGAGAGGTACTTGGTAAAGTTGCTTTTTCTCCTGATTGATTAGTAAGACTGATTGTCTTATCCGCATTGACTATACCACCAACCACCTCAGCAGATACGGTATCAGTTGTTCCGTCTGCATAAGCAACCACAACCTGACTATCCTTAGTAGAGATTACCTGATAGCCCGTGTTGGTTTGGATTGGTGAGGCAGAATTGACATTAGCCACAACCTGACCAGTTACTTGAGAAGTAGTTCCGACCTGACTTGCTCCAGCGTCTACTGCTGTTTGAGCTGAAACGTTGGGGTTGTTAGTTGGAACGCTAATATTTGGGTTCAAGACCGCAGATCCCCCGTCAACTGTTGGAACAGTTACACCAGAACCAGCGGCAGTGTCTGTTGAAGCAGGTTGGGTTGTCGTGCTATCAGTTGGATTGCTGGTTGTTGGTTGAGCTGGCTTTGCATTGTCGTTATTTGTTGCTGGCTGAGTAGGTTTTACGTTGTCATTGCTTGTTGCTGGTACGCTTGTTTCTGTAGTTGGATTGGAAGATACAGGAACATCCGTACTTGGTGTACTTGAATTTCCAGTAGTTGGTTGAGTGGGCTGACTAGGAACAGATGGTGTTGTAGTATCAGAAACTGGCGGAGTTGTTGGTGTAATTTCTCCGGTTGAAGGAACTGTTACAACCGCTGGTACGTCAGTAGAAGCTGGAACCGTTGCAGAGCTGTCATTCGCAAAAGCTGTTAGAGAGCTTGCTGAAGTCAATACCGCTACAGATGATAGTGTGATAAGTTTAGTCCATTTTTTCATTTTTTATTCCTCATTATGTTTATAATTATATTTATAGTGATATTCCATTATCTGCCAAATTTTGATGTTTTTGGCTGACCGTCTAGGACATAGCCATAAACGGATTTTTTATCAATCTTGAAAGGGAGAGTTAAGCGGCTTGTTTTTATGCTTTCATCTGATCCCTTAGTGGTGATCACAAAAGTTACTGAAATAGTATCTTTTGTGACTTTCTGCTTTTCGTAAATGGTTGACTGTAGCTGTTCAGACTTGACTTCTACTCCTTCTGATTTCATCTTCTTACTCAAAAAATCGGATATATTTTCTTGATTTCCTGAGTAGTAGTTTGCCACAAAGAAGCGCCCTACTGCCTCCACCTGACCCTGAGACTCTTCATCTGCTAATCTTTTCTCCAGTTGCTTTATCTGGTTTGTCAGCTTTTGATTGCTAATTGCTATTTGAGCTGGCAACAGAGCAAGAGTGCCAATAGATAAGCCTAGCGCTCCAATAGCAGCGACTTTCCAAATGAAACCAGTAGAGTTCTGTTTTTCTTTTGGTTGAGAGGCAATCTTCTCCTTTTTTGGTTTTGATATCGGCTGAACTTTCTGGGGTTCAACAGGAATAGTTGGCTGAATTGTTTTAGCCGGTTCCTGGGGAACCTGAAAAGGGTTATTGTTAGATGGAGGTGCTGAGATTGGCTTTGTAGGCTCTTGTTTCAGCTCTTTCTTGGGTTCTTCCTGGAACGAGGCCGTCTGCGACTTGTTCCGTTGAAGCAAAGAAAAGCCTTTTTTCTCTCGCTTCAGTCCAAAGCCGGCTAGAGCTTCTTCTACTATCGCCTGCAAAGGAAGCATCAAATTCATCGTGTCTAGGATAGAGCCATCTTCAGCGACCTGCTCCAGAAATAACATGAAGGACTCTCTTCTGTCTTCTGCCCAGACAGACTTTTCATTGACATTGGCCAGGAGTTCATCACGATTGGTGTATGTTTCTTGTTGTCTAGTCTGAATATTAGTGAGTCGGAACATGAGCATCACCGCCATTCTCAGCATTAGCAGCCTTGACTTGTGCAAATTGTTCAAACTCTTCTCTTGTTCTATTGGACTCGGCCATCAAAGCGAGAATATACTCAGCATCTGCAGCCTTTTGCTGTTTCAGCAAGCCTTTCTCTTTTTCAGCAAGTTGAGCCTTTTGACTCTTGATTTTTGCTAAATCCTTTTCTAGCTTCTCCAATTTTGCTTTCAGTTGTTGTGATTTTCTAGTGACCATTCTTTCTCTCCTTTTCGGTTTCTAGTTGCTTGAGCTGCTTGATGCAGTCGTTGTAGTTTCTTCTTCTGGATGGCTTGTTTCTGACTGGGAGGCTATCCCAGTAGAAGAAGGCAACTCCATTAGAGCCATTGTTTCAATTTTACTGATTTTGAATTTTCCATTATCTTCAGAGTAGCTCAATTTTAAGACAGTTTCGTTTTGAACGTCTTTAACAGCTGAGTCATAGTTCTTCTTCTCGTCTAGTAACGTGTTAGTGTAACGTACTTGAGCAAGCACCTGATGATTTTTTTCATCGATATAGATTTCTGAACCTTGATATTCAAAATCTACGACAAAGCCTTTATAAGTCTGATTTTGAGGTTCATTTTCTTTAGCGACTTCCTGGGAATACATGCCTTCTGTCATGTATTCCTTGTAGCGCTTGCGGTTTTCCCCTAGATCCTTTTTTGTGTAATAGTTGAGCAGAAATTCCTCAACATCTTTCTGTTTCACATTAAAAGAACTGCTGGCAACGGTTGTTTTTTGCTTTGGCTTTTCTTGTGTCTTGGTCTTAGTGGAACCTTGACCGGCTGAAAAACCGATTAAGGCTGCCAGAATGACTAGTAAAATCCAACCAACGATTTTCAAAATCTTAATTTTTTTAAGGTCTAGCAATGATTTCACTCCTCCTTATTCATATCTTCTAGGTTGATGACTCCTGGCGCATATTCATCTGTTTGCTGGCCAGCTTCCCCAACCGGATTGAGATTGACAATCTCAATTTTATCAATCAACTGCTTTCCGTTTACATCCTTATAAGTCAGTTTCAGGCTGTAGCTATTGGTTGTTCGGACTGTCTTTTGTTGGTCTTCCTCCCGTTTCTTCTGGCTCACACTATCATAATCATAGGTCACAGTCGCAAAGACAACCGGTTCCTCCGTACCTACATAGATTTTAGCTGACTTGTAGCGGAAATTTTGCATGAGAGATGTTCGTACTTTAAAGCCTGGCTCCTCTTCATTAGCCATCTCTTCCTGATAGGCTTGTTCTGTCAGGTAAGGCCGGTAGTCCTTACGGTTTGACCCTACTTTGTCTTTGGTAAAGTAGGTTTTTAGAAAATCCGTGATCTGACGGCTGGCAACCTGGGTGCTGCTATCTGTTGAGCTTTTATTCTGGCCGCCTTGCCAGAAGAACATCAGGAGGAGAATCAGAATGATGCCGCCTCCTAATCCTATGAGTTTGAAGATTTTGACCTTTCTTTCGTCAATCATGTGTACTCCTTTTATTGTTTAACTTTGATTTGTTGGCTTTGTACTAGTGCGGGGCCACCTGTAATGAGGAAAGATGGATCCGGACTAGCCGCTGTACCAATCGCTGGAGTCGGGCTAATTTCTAGATGAACGTGATAGATTGTTGTAGCACCTGAATTTCCCAATAGAGCTATTTGTTGGCCAGCTTTGACCTCGGTACCAGGAGCAAAATTTGGCTGCTCCTTCAAATGACCGTAATATAAATACTGATCAGTTCCTTCTGGAATAATGGTGATTTGATATCCACCGACAGCAGAGAAACCAGTATTATATACTTTACCATTTGTAATTGAATAAACTGGCACATCTGCAGGCAATGCAGCAGTTCCGTATTGGACGTTTACTGGTGCCAGGTCTACTCCGGTATGCTTCCCACCGGACGGGCCATAAAGGCCACCACCGGCCCCAGAAGACCAAGGAGTGTAGCCGTAAGGCTGCATGACCCAATAGTCCTGGTTGAAGATAGGGGCATATTTGCCGTTTGGCTTAATAAAGGAAGCTCCTCCGCTACCACCGCCATTTTCCAAATAAGAAAGAACTTGCTTAGCGCTGTCCTGTCTCTGTAGTAATTTATCTCCAGGATTTCCTTCCCAATTTACAAGGAATTCTTTTGTTAAATTGGAAACATCATCATTACTCTCGCTGATACGATTGACTATCTCAATGTAATAAGGGCTATCACCCTTGAACATAAATTCGATTTGCAGCTCTAAGTCATACCATTTTTTGTTTTTACTCTTTGCATAATCAAGTAACATGGTATGACGGAGAGAACCGTCTTCAGTGTCCGTCCACTGGCCAAGTCCAAGCCCTCGATGAACGATATTTCTATATCGGCCATTATAGATAGCTGGCCCGTTTAAAGAAAGCCAATTAGGATCATCCCAAGAATTTGCAGAAGCTCCAATAGGGGGATTTAGATAATCTCCCTCAGCTCTTTTGGCTGTAATGTTACTTTCTGTCAGAAAGTTACCCATAATAGCGGATGCAGCTTTTTTTGTAATATTGGACTTGTATTTCTTCAGGAGTTTGTAGGTTTGTTGCACTCGTTGAGCAACATCCCCTGAAAATTCAATGTTCGTTAGAACCGACGTTGTCTGTGTATAGCTGGCATTTGGAAGATAAAAGCCTGGATTGACATAGACCCATTCTTTTTTCTTCCGATCCTTTAGTTTCTTATAAAAGACCTCTTGGCCATCTTCCGAACCAACCGCTCCGATTTCATCCCCAGGCAGAATTTTATCACCGGATTTAAAGCGGGCTTTATCTACTTTTTTGTAGGTGAATTCCCGCTTTTTATCCTTGATGATAAAGTCTCCGTCTTTGATTTCTACTGTACCTGGCATGGTTGCGTATATTGGAGAACCTTTAGAAGCCTGTAAGACAGAACCCTCATAAAGTTTATCCTTACTTTCGTAACCAAAGCGCTTTGTGATAGTGACTCCTTCGACAGTTTCGTCAGATGTTTCCTTCGAGAACGGATGCTCTAAGTCATTATAGTTAATGTAAAAGCCAACTTGTTTAGCTTGCTCAACTACTTCCCCAAATTCTTCCTGATCCTTTTTAGAAAGTTTGATATAGTCATGCTTGCTGGATTTAGTCAATTCTTCCATTGTTTGGAGATTGTCCTTATCTCCATTCATTTCATTCCAAATATCCGTCAGCAAGTCTCGATAAGGTTTATCGAACTCCAGCATCCCTTTCTTTTTGTTATAGGGCTTATCCAGTTTATAATCACTGTATTTATAGCCCATAAACATCATGACTGAGTCTATATCGCTCCAGTAATCAACTTCATCAGTTGACTTTTCCCTATCGAGTTTGCTGAGGTGCGTCCAGGCATCCGTCAGGTCAAACTCATTCTGTGAGACCGTAGAGCTTCCACCTCCAAATAATGCTCCTAAAAGGACAATAGCTAGCAAGGCTAAAAATATAATCAGATAGGCTTTAGCCGATAAGGGATTTTTGAGAACCGCAAGAATTGGCTTACTAAATTTAGCAAATACCTTCCGAGTTGCTTTGGCTGCTTTTCCGAATTTTGATGTTCTGAGCCTTGCACGTAAGCGCTGGTATTTATTTCTAAACTTGGTTTCCCAGCGATTAGCAACTGGGGTGCGAGTGAAACTACGACCACGGACTAGGTTATAAGTCCGATTGCTAGCTCCATAAACTGCTCTAGTCGTCCTTTTCCCAATTTTCAAAGTATATCGGCCAGCTTTCTTAGCTTGTCTTACTTCTGCATGTGTACGACGGATTGTGCGACGTGCAGAAGCTACATCTTCCAAAATATTGTTATCCGAAAATACATCATCTATAAATTGAGAAGCCTGTTGATGCACTAAATGGCCAGCTTTTTGAAAATTGCTGCCACCATTTCTTTCTATTGCTCCCTTCTTCTTATCTTTAGCAACTTGTTTCTTTTCTTTTAAGACTTTGAGTTCGCCTTTTGCCACCGCATTCCTAGCTTCCGCCTTTCTAGTGACGTAATGCTTTTCTGCAGCGGTTTGCGGATTGAGAAGCTCTCTTTCTCTTTTATTGGCTGCCTGATAAGAGGCTTTCGTTGTCTTAATCTGAGAATTGATTTCTCTATACTCCGCTTTGGCTTCTCTCACTTCTCGTCTTGATTTTCTTGACAACGTTTCACCTCCTATTAAGCATCTGTCGCAATCAATTCAAATAATCGAGTGTGTTTTGGTATTGGGTTTTCAAAAGGCACGACCACTTGACCAGCCACAATTAAGCCTGTTCCCTTGGCTTTTGGCTTTTCAATATATCGAGTTAAGGTTGGGGTAAGGGTTATAGCTCTTGATAAAGCCAGCAAATCTGATTTCTTATGTTTTAGTAAAATCATAAATTCACTGTTGGAAACCAACTTCCGTCCTTCTTCTTTGTTCATCAGGGTTTCAATATTTTGGGTAATGGCTGTTGCGATTGCCCCATATTTCCGCACCCGAGAATACAACTCAGTAAAGAAGATAGCTTGAGCTTCTTCCTTGAAGTACAGCTGTACTTCGTCAAAGTAAATGCGAGTAGTCAGTTGTCCTTGAGAGGCGACAACCTGGTTCCAGATATAGTCCTGAATAACCATCATCGCAAAAGGCTTCAACTTACCAGTCAACCGCTTCAGATTAAAGATAACAAAGCGGTCTGTAATATCGACATTGGTTTCATGAGCAAAGATATTCTGTGATCCTTTCGCATAGATTTCAGATTTAAGAGCCAGCTCCTGAGCCTCTGGTTCTTCCTGCTCTTCCAAGACATCATGCCAATCTTTCAGGGTTGGAGTCTGATCACTCTTTTCAAATCGACGGTAAGTCTCCCTGGTAACACGATCAATGATCGTGTACTCAACATCCCCAACCTCGTCCAGAATAGACTCAAATAGCCCCATAAGCAGATTTGACTTGTCACCGATTGGATCATTATCTTCATCCTTGAGTTGGCTCACATCCGGTAAATCAAGTAAATTAAGGTGAGACTTGGAGCCGATGAAAATATCCACCAACTGCGCCCCAAATTCTCGACCAATATCAGAGTATTCATCTTCCGGGTCAACAATGATAATTCTGTCTTCTGGATTTTTCAAATAAGTTGGAATAATTTCCATACTTTTTACTGTTACTGATTTTCCGGAGCCAGAAGAACCAAGTACAACTCCTGAACCGGTATTCAAATCTGCTTTCCGATCAACTGTAATAACATTGTTTGAAAGCTGATTTTGACCATAATATAAAGCACGGTCGCTTTCAGATTTCAAGTCAACATTAGTAAATGGAATTTGTGTCGCTAAATTTGCTGTTGTCATATCACGGATAAAACGACGCTTCACATTTAAGAATGTGTGACCGATAGGAAGAATGGTATTTAGCCCCTCTTCTTGGTAGTAGAAACACTCTTGAAAGTTCACCCCAACCTTACGAGCAGCCGTCAAAACCTTGTCAGTAATATTGGCTAATTCGTCTTCATCTTTAGCCTTAAAGTAAAGAGCAATCAGCCCTGAAAAAGCTTTTTGATCGTTGTCGTCAATTTCTTCTTTCCAGCGTTTGGTAGACTCAGAAATTTCCTTTGCTCGACCACTGACTGCCAGCTCCTGGTCTACTCCTTCTTGCGCACCAGAACGTTGAGCCTTAATCATTTCAGTCTTGATAGTGGTGTCAGCATTGTTAATCTTCTTCAAGAACTCTGCTGGTTCATAAGGTACAGCCTGAACCGTAATTGCCAACTCCTCTCCAATATCCGTCAGATTTTTAATCATCCGATCAGTTAGAAAGGTTGGAAAGTTTCGAGCATACATAACCTTAGCCACTTCATCATTGATCCGGAAGCGATTTTCTAGGAAATGAATCCGGCTCGGAGCGATAAAGTCCTTACTATGCAATTCAGAGAGAGCAATATCCCGGTAAGTGTAAGGGAGTCTGTGTTTACCCAGCAGCAACTCCGCAAAGACATCCAAGCGCTCTTTCCCGTCTAGTTCTTGAAAACCAATATCCATCTGAGCATACTGATTTTCAAGCGAACTGCCAATTTCTTTCAAATTGGCATCCGCCTGCTCCCGATTATAGGCTTCTGTTCCAATCGTGACATATTTCTCAACCTGAAAATTCTTTGAATCACTAGAAAAACGGCTTTCAATCATATCATTGTATTCTTTTCGGAACTTGTCGAAACCATCTCCAACCTCTTCATACTTGATCCGTTCGACTGTGTTATCTTCAATTTTTCTATTGATAACCAGAAGCTGAAAGGTTGTTCCTGAGTCCAAAGAATTGAGCGCTTCGGCATGAGTATCTATCACATCGATTTTCTCTTCCTGATTAGCCGATAAATAGGCTACGTCACCCAGGCGATAGGTTCTAGACCATTTATCTTTAGCGACGTGCAATAGTCCGTTTTCATACAGGCTATTGTACTTAATAGTATTCTGTGTAGATGCCTTCAGTGTCCGTCTTAGACGATTGCGACGTTCCTTTTCAGCTTTCGTCAAATTCTTTGACTTTCCTCCAAAGTTTAAAATCATCTTTTGTAAACTCCTCTCCTTCCTCAAATTCTGTTAAATAGCCCCTTTTTTGGACTTTTAAATTAAACATCACTCTATCCTTAACGACTTCATCAAAGCCTAGCCCATAAATTACAAAAGGCGGAGCAACGATAAAAGCCGTTAGGTACATTAAAATATCCGAGAGTCCCATCAGTGAAATGGTGATTGTAATAGCCGAAACTAGTACAATCCCCAACACCAAGATTAGAATTCGTTTGGTCATTCCAAACGCTATCGGGCGTTCATAATCATCAAACGTTTTTATAAATTCACTCCCTAGTTTATTGTTCATTCTGCCTCCTTCTAGCCAATTAAAAAACACCTTGCCTTGCAAAGTGTTAGTTCAACCTATTCAATTCAGTTTTATTCTCTAATTCTGCTAATGGTAGCCATAATAGCTCCAATAAAAGATATAAGTAAAATAGCTAATACTGACCAACCAGTCTCAAATGGATTTCCTCCTTCAACGACATTCAAGATAAAGACTCTATAAGCAAAATAAGCAAATATCCAGAAGAGAGACAATCCAAGAAACATAACTACCCAATTCAACAGAACATTTAGGATAAAGAATGGGGTCGCAATCAGAAATCCAAACACCATGACAATGATGTTGAATGCAATATCAAAAAAAGTACCAATCTTAGACCAAATGGATGGCTTATACTTCTTCGTCTTTGATGGTTGGAATGGTACAGTAGCTGGCTCTTCTTTGGGAAAAGATAATTTGAAATGACTGCCTTCTCGCCTGATTTGATACTTCATTTCTGCCATGACCTCACCTCCTAATATATTAGAATTATTTTACCATATTTTTTATGATTTTTACATAGCATTTAAGAGTGTTTTCGCTTGTTTTTGACTACCAAAGAGACACATGATGTAAACAACGCTTTTACCAATAGAAGCAAAAGCAGTTACCCAATCGCCCTTACCTGCCTTAAACATATCATCTGAAACTAAAGCTGGATAAAGTTTAATAACAATGACCAACAACAATCCTTGAAAAGCATAAGCTGCAAAGAGCTTTAGAAAATTAATAGTGATATTTCTTGTCTTTTCTGACATGAATAAAGCTGTCAAAATTGGTGCCACAGCCTTGAGAATATACATCTGGAAAAATCTTAGAAAGGCAATAATTCCAGCACAAACGTTCCCAACAAAATCGGTTGCTGAACCAACTAAGCCAACTATTTGTTTCATGATCCAGCCGCTCACTCCTGAAGTATCTACATCAGATTTGAAACCTGTCTTTGGCAGGACACTGTTGACTAAGGTAATGCCTTTATTGAAAAAGTAGACTATAACATCAAAAATTTCTGAACTGTAATAAACCAACATAAAGGCTAAAATATAGCCCAATGCTACCTCCGCCCAAAGCTGTATAGTTAAACTTCCTCCCTCTTGACCTAATCTCCTATTCCAGGACATCATGTCGAAAAGAAAGAAAGTTAAAATAATGACTGCTGCAATAGGCAACAAGGCATTATTGATTTTGTCCGCATACTGATTAACGGTTGAACTATAGCTAGCTAGAGATTTACTAATGCTATCCATTCCCTCTAGCTCCTTTCAATACTTATTTTGGAATTGAATTAAGCGCTGTAATGATTGCTTGGCAGACTGAAACTGCAATTACACCAATCGCACCACCATTGATCATTGAATTTGCGCCTTTTTCCTGACGCATAGAGTCGTTATTGTTTCGTCCTCCGAAAAATTCAATAACACCAACTAGTACCCAGACTAAACCGGTAATTCCTACAATGATCTGTAACATTTGAAAAACTTTTACTGCTGTTTCCATTTATTTCATTCCTCTTTTCTATCTTCTGTTAGATTTAATTGTTGCAACACTTTCCCCAGGACTATCATTTCATCCTCGAAAAGTGTGACTCCTTTGCCAACTCGTGAATAATCGTCCTTCCAGGATCGAATATCATATCTTGGAACTGTATTGTTCCAAGAAACTTTATTTAGTTCCTTCCGCCAGCCTTTTTCAGTAGTTGATAGCGTTGCTATATGCTCAACCACTTTAAAATGAACTGGCTCATTATTATCTTTTCTGGGGTGACGGTTGGACTGGTTCTGTTCCTGAGGTTTTTCAAAACTCCAATCATTTCCGTCTTTCCAATCCGTCATGTAGTTCCTCCAGTTTTTCTTCTAGTTCGATGATAACCTGTTCCGGTCAGTCTCAATACGCTGATCGTTCCAAATCGACATCTTCTTGCAATTAAAATATTATTTCTGGTAATTGTGCGAATTGCAGAAAAAATGTCTTTATACTCTACTTTCAACTCAACGACTGTAGACTTTCCGGCAACGTAACCACGTCTTGAAATGGTTCCATACTTTGGCTTTAAAACCAAAATCTCACCAGTTTCCAGATAGGCAGAGGCTCCACCTTCACGTCCTAACTGTTTTAAATCTCTGATGCAGACTTCATTGTCTGCAAGGTCTTTAAATTTATTCATTCTTTTTCTCCTTCTCGAATAAATTTAGGTTAATTTACACCCATGCTGTATAACCATCAAGGTTATATCCGTACTTCCTGCGCACCGTTTATGGTCATAACGGCAAACCTGCAACAATGCAATATGTGACTGAGGCTGTTTTCAGCTGTACACTCCGCCCCCCATTCTGTATCTCATAGTCACGCTGTATCAGGGCAGAGGATATATGCAGTTGTCAAAGTGCTTCAGCAGTTTATTGACTTGCTGAGGTCAGGGAATCTAATCATTACACAAGGCCATACTTCATAAAGTTATAGACTGTGGCAAAAATAACAAATGCTATGAGTAGAGAAGTTACAGTCTCTACAAATTCTTTTCTTTTTTGCTTTTCGCCTGGAGTATCAGACGGCAGCAAAGTAAAGGAAAGGAAAGCACGACAACCGCTAGTATGCCCGCTATAGCAAGGAATGCTGCTTCAAAATGTTCCATAGAGTATAAAATAGCAGCAAACAAAGCTGGGCCAGCTGTAAAACCAAGAACATAGTCTAACCTTTTATGAAAAAACTTAAATATTTTCATCATGCTGCACCTCGTTTCTCATATAGCGGCTAATAAGGCCTTAAACCAGAGCGAAATTACTTTAGTCACTTTGGTAATCAACAATATTTCTAAACAGAATAGACCGATAATCACTACCCATAAAGACAGAGACTGCCTAGTCTGGGCGAGCTTAATCAACCACAGGTAAAAAGGAATGCTGCTAATCATCAAAGCAAAGTCAGCTGTTATCCGAAATATATCAATAACAAACTCTCGCCGGGGGACAGATTTTTCTTTGTCCATATCCTCACCCTCCATACTTTAATTCAGCATTTTTTGTTTTTATCATCTATGAATATCAGTTCGTATATCTTTGATTTCGATGATTGCTCAAAAGCTATTTTTTGCCATTGCTTTTTTGTAAAACTTACTTTCCAAAGAGGAATGCAATTAAACAAATAAACTCGTCCTTCGTACTTCACTGGTTCTTCATTTTCTTTCATACCAAAAACCCCTTACGATTTTTCAAACAACTTCTAAACTAGGAACAAAACCTTATTCCAGTTGCTTTCTAGTATTGCTATTGTAGGTAGCCAGGAGGCCATTGTAGATGTACTCAGCAACCATTTCAGATGAACGTGCAAAGCGCATGTTCTCTAGAGCATACTTGTAACGATCCTCAAATGGCAGCATGATAACACTAATTACTGTTTCTGAGTAGTTATCTTCCAAAAGCTGAGCATAGACCAAATCACAGATATAATCTTTATCATACTTGGTAGCTTTATCAACTTTCCGGAAAAGAGAATTTGGATCTTTATTTTTTGAATTTTGAGTAGCCTTTTCCTCATCCTCCTCAGAAATAATTAATTCAGTATCACTAATATCAGTATCACTAATATCAGTATCGTTAGGGGATAAATTTGATACCGGGGTAGTATCAAATTGACACCCCCCTGGTGTTTTTTTGACACCCCCCTGGTCTAAATTTGACACCCCCCTAGTGTCAGATTTGAAATCAACTGGTTTATCAGTATTTCTAGCAGGTGTATCATCTTGTAGTAGACCAAGGTAAATCCGGTTAGCAAGGTTTCCTGATTTACTAGTAGATTGTTGAATTTCATGAATTAAACCATATTCTGTAAGTTGCTTCTTAATTCTTAAAAGGGTAGATTTTGAACAGTTCAGGATCTTCATCAGATTAGAGTTAGAATATACCAAATAGATGTTTCCATCTTCATCAATCCAATTGTTCTTGAAAGATAAATCCAATCTGTCTTTCAACATAGAATAAGCTACTTTTGAGTCTAATCTCATACCCTCGTACAAAGGGCTTTCAAATAGAATTTTGGGTAATGCATAAAATCGTTCTGATGTTTGATAATGACTTGCACTAATAAATTTTATATCTCGCATTGATTAAACCTCCCTCAGTCTAAAAGCACCTTTTGAGTTAAATCTAATCAATCCAAAAGCTTCTAGTTCTTTCAAATTTTCTAACGTTTCTTTTCGAGTAGCACCAGTCTCTTTCATCAAGAATGAAATAATAGCCTCTCTGGATTCTTTTTCTTTAGGTGACATATTAGCCCCTCCTTAGTTATCTTAAACAAACAAAAAACGAGGAAATGATTTCTCATTTCCTCGTCAATTTCTTATTCAATTTTTCACTTTCTCAAAACTCTAGACACTTACTTCTTTTTTCTCCCATAAAACGCCCCAACCAGAGTTTTCAACCAGTTTTGGAACTAAAAGTGCCATCGCTTAGAAGAAGCGTAAAGGATGATGAGGCCTCCTAAAATTCCAGTAATTCCATTTACCAATAACAATTTATTCGACTTCATAGAAATCTCATTCTTTCTTTTTTAAACATAGTATACCTAGCCACTTTCTAATCTGTCAACCATTATAAAAGAATGATTGTCACATCCGATAAATCCGTTTTCATTCAAATTATCTTATGATAAAATAACTTTATGCACAAGAAAACGATTATTGATTTTAAGCAATTGGGCCAACGCCTGATTTTTACGAATCCCATCAAGGAGCTAAAGACTCGCCGTCTTGACCAAGTGGAGGAACTTTTGACAGAGATTGAGGGCTGGCAGGAGAAAGGATACTATGCTGTCGGCTATGTCAGCTATGAAGCAGCGCCAGCCTTTGAGGAAAAGTTCCAAGTTCATGCGGCCCCGCTCCAGAAGGAATACCTTCTCTACTTTACTATCCACGATAAGGCTGAGGAGGCTGCCATTCCCTTGACCTATGAGGAAGTGGAAATGCCAGCAGCTTGGCAGGGGCTGACTTCTGAGCAAGAGTACCAGAAGGCTATCGAGACCATTCATCATCATATCCGCCAGGGCGATACCTATCAAGTCAACTACACGGTGCAACTGTGCGCGGAGCTCAATCCTGAGGATAGCTTGGCTATTTACAACAGGCTGGTCGTTGAGCAAAATGCGGCCTACAATGCTTATGTAGAGCATGACGAGACTGCCATCTTGTCCATCAGCCCTGAGCTCTTTTTCGAGGAGCACCGAGGCCAACTGACCACTCGACCTATGAAAGGAACTACCAATCGGGGACTGAACTTAGAGCAGGATAGAGAGCAGGCTGCATGGCTGGCCCAGGATGCTAAAAACCGAGCAGAAAATATGATGATTGTCGATCTGCTGCGCAATGATATGAACCGCATTTCTCGGACGGGCAGCGAGCGGGTTGAGCATCTCTGCAGCGTCGAGCAATACTCTACAGTCTGGCAGATGACCTCTACCATTAAAAGCCAGCTGCAGGAGAGAGTCGGACTGGCAGAGCTTTTCAGAGCGCTCTTTCCTTGCGGATCCATCACAGGCGCACCTAAGATTTCGACCATGGCAATCATCAAGGCGACAGAAAAAGCTGCCCGCGGAGTCTACTGCGGCACAGTCGGCATCTGCCTACCAGACCAGAGACGGATTTTTAACGTCGCCATCCGCACCATTCAACTGGAGGGAAAAAAAGCCATCTACGGCGTTGGCGGCGGCATAACTTGGGACAGCACCTGGAAATCCGAATACATCGAAACCCAGCAAAAATCTGCCGTCCTCTATCGGAAAAATCCGCGATTCGACCTGATTTCTACAGGAAAAGTAACGGACGGAAAGCTAACCTGGCAAGAACAACATCTGCAAAGACTGACAGAAGCAGCCAGCTACTTCGCCTATCCTTTCGACCAAGACAAACTGAAGCAAAAGTTAGAAGAAACCTACGCTCAGCTGGATAAAGGGCAGGATTACAGGCTGCGTATAGCTCTTAAAAAAGACGGCAGCATTGAGCTAGAAATGGCTCCTCTGTTGCCGCTGACGGCGACTTTCAGAAAGGCAAAATTGGTCGAGCAAACAGCCAATCTAGCTCAGCCCTTTACCTATTTCAAGACCAGCCATCGGCCACATCTGACCTTGAAGCAGCAAGAACAGATTTACTACAATTCCCAAGGCCAGCTACTGGAAACCTCTATCGGCAATCTGCTGCTGGAGCTAGACGGCAAGCTCTACACGCCTCCAGCTGAACTAGGCCTGCTTAAGGGTATCTACCGCCAGCAGCTACTGGATAAGGGTCAGGCTACTGAGAAAGTTTTAACGCTGGCTGACCTGGCTCAAGCGGAGAAAATCTACGCCTGTAATGCAGTCAGAGGGCTGTACGAGCTGGAGATTTATAAAGGAGAGCTCTGACATGAAAGTTATCTTTCTGCACGGACTAGGGCAAGATGCGCATTCTTGGAAGAAAGTTCAAGAAGCCCTAGTCAATGTCCCAACGGAGTCGCTGGCTCTTTTTCCGAAGGGCAATGAAAGTTACCAAGACATTCGACAAGCAACCCTCCAGCACCTTCAAGCTGAAGAACAGCCTTTTATCTTAGTCAGTTTGTCACTCGGTGGCCTACTGGCACTGGACCTAGCTGACCAAGCTCTTCCTCATCTGAAGGGTTTGATTTTATCCGGGACTCAATATAATTTAGCAGATAATTTTCTCTACAGACTGCAGATTCTCGTCTTTAAACTGATGCCCAAAAGCGTCTTCACCAAGCAAGGGGCGGATAAAGGCCAGATGCTGCGGATTTTGACCGAACTGCGTAAGGTAAATCTTACTGATAAGGTAAAGAAAATCAAGCTCCCCAGCCTGCTGGTTTGCGGAAACAAAGACAAGCCCAATCTAAAAGCTGCCTATGAACTTAACAAGCTGCTAAAAGATTCTCAACTTCGCATTATAGAAAAGGGCGGCCATTCTCTGAATAGCCAAGCGCCAGAAACATTTGCTCAAATAATTGAGAAATTCCTACATGAGTTCTGACCCTTTTACATGACAAACCAAAAACTTTAGAAATATTTGAGAAATTCTTTATAAATATTTGAAAGTTTGGCGCTATACTAATTAATAAGAAGAGGAGTTTTCTCTCCTAACATCATGAAAAGGAGACTCAATCATGGAAAATGTTTTGGTTTTACAGCAAGTCAGCAAGAAATTCGGCCGGCAGTACGCTCTGACCGATGTGAGTCTGACGATAAAAAAAGGAGATATTTACGGTTTAATTGGCAAGAACGGGGCCGGAAAGACCACTCTGATCAAGGTCATCACCCAGCTTTTGGAAGCAAGCAATGGTAATGTCTCCCTCTTTGGCTCTCAGAACTATCAAGAATGGACGCAGAGCCTCAAACGGGTCGGTTCGGTCATCGAAACACCGGTCGCTCACAACCACCTGACAGCCTATGAAAATCTCAGCTACTACTGCAAGCTCCGCCATATTCCCCATGCGGACAAGGTCATCCGTGAAACCTTGGAATACGTGGACTTGACGGATACCGGCAAGAAGAAATTTCGCGACTTCTCACTCGGGATGAAACAACGGCTGGGTCTAGCTATCGCGCTTCTTACCAGACCTGACCTGATGATACTGGACGAACCTATCAATGGCCTGGATCCAGTCGGCATCAAGGAATTCCGCCAGCTGGTGCAGCGGCTCAACGAGGAGTTGGGCATGACCTTTATCATCTCCAGCCATATCCTGTCTGAACTCTACTTGGTGGGTACTCGGTTCGGCATTATCGAGGAAGGACGACTGATTCGCGAGATTTCAAAAGCGGAGTTTGAAGAACAGAGCGAAGACTATATCGTGCTTAAAACGTCGCAGTTGGAAGAAGCCAGCCGGCTGATTCACGACCAGCTCATGCATCGTATCAAGGTGGTCAATGCTTCTGACGAGATTCATATCTTTACCCATTCGCATGAGATTAGCAAGATTGTCAAGGAACTTGCGGCTGCAGATATACCGGTGCAGGAGATTTACTATGCACGACAAAACCTAGAAAACTTCTTTACAGACTTGGTCAAATGAAAAAGGGAGGCTTATCATGATGGATTTCATTCGAGCTGATTTTTACCGGCTCATGCGCTCAAAAGGCTTTTGGATTACTGAGTTTTTCTGTGTGATTTTATCAGCAACCTTCTTCCAGGCAAATATTCATTTTGGAGCAAATATCTCCAGAAATGAGGCTGCTAGTCAAGCTCTAGGAAAACTAACCGGCCTTCAAGCTCTGGACTATTTTGCAGGCAAAACAGACAGTCTGCTCTTTTTCACTATCATTGGTATCAGTATGGTCCTAGGAGTGGACCTGTCTCGGAAACTGTATAAAAACTGTCTGAGCTACGGCATCTCTAAGCTCAGCTATTATTTTTCTAAGTTCTTTGTTTGTGTTAGCATCGCAGCCTTTCACTTCCTGCTGATTTTATCTATCTCCTTTGTGACTGCTAGTCTGTCCAACGGAATTGGAAGTGCCCCCAGCTCTTTTTTGCCTCAGCTAGGAGCTGCTCTCTTCGTTCAATTTCTCAGCACGATTACATGGATTGCCATCATTTCTTTTGTGCTCTATGCCAGCCACTCGATTATATCTAGCTTTCTGACCTATTTCCTTGGCGGTACTTTACTGACTATTCCCCTCATCTTTTATCCGGATAATGAATGGCTAATCTGTCTGACCCTGCGATTTAACACAAATATGGCAGCAGATGGCGGAGCTGTTATCAAGGCTATCCTGACAGTGGTAACGGTCACCCTAGTCTTTCTGATTAGCGGGCTGATGGTTTTTAAAAAGAAAAATTTATAAAAAGCAGGAACAATCTTAAACATTCAGAGGAGATTTCATGTTACATACTATCCAGGCGGAGCTCTACCAGCTTGTCCGCTCTAAGCTTTTTTGGCTAATAGAAGGGCTGCTCTTTTTTCTCATTTTCATCAGCTCTCTTGGTGAAAGAAACTTTAATTTTTATATCTCTACATCTTCTGATCCAGAAGATATAGTCATCCAAGGTTGGACAGGATTTGAAGCTCTCGGGCAGCTTGCTAAAGACTTCCTGCCCTTTGTCATGATTACTGTCCTTGTGCTTATCATCTTTCTGTTAGGTCGCGACCTGACTAGAAAACTATACAACAATATATTAGCTAGCGGGGTTTCTCGGAAAGAGTTTTACCTATCCAAAATAGCTGTTCTTGTCATAATTATCATCTTTCAACTAATAACAGCCTTCGCAGCAGCCTTTATCTTTGGAAGCCTCTTCCATGGACTTGGGACTATGCCAAAGAACTTTTTCTGGAGCTTTTCCTTGTCTTTCTTTCGCTCCTTTCTCTTTATTATGACCTGCAGTTCCGTAGTTACCTGTCTCCTCTACCTGACCCGCTCCACCCTAGCCAGCTATCTCGGCTTTTTCGCCCTGATTATGCTTCAGTCTAGCCTCGTCATCGTTTTCCCTCAGATAAATTCTGAACTATTTTTACTCTTAATCCTAGCTGGTTCTCTCTTAGGTGGTTACCAAGCCTTCCAGCACAGGGACTTATAAATTTAAGCAGTCAGCCCTTTGGCTGCTTTTTTATTGCTTTTGGATTGGTTCTGCATTTCTTTAGAAATATTTTAGAATTTCTTGAGAAATATTTGAAATCTAGCTTGTATACTAAAATCAAACCTAAGAAAGCGAGAATATACCATGCAAACTGTTTTAGAAGTAAAGCAAGTTACCAAACAATATGGCCAGCAATATGCCCTTGATCATGTGAGCCTTTCGATCCAGAAAGGCGATATTTATGGACTGATTGGCAAGAACGGAGCTGGCAAAACCACTCTTCTCAAGACCATTAGCCGGCTCATTCATGCCAACAGCGGAACCGTTTCTGTCTTTGGTTCACAGAACTCTAAGGAATGGAATGAAGCCCTGCGCAAGATAGGAACCGTCATCGAAACACCAGTTGCTTACAATCAGATGACTGCTTATCAAAATCTCAACTACTACTGCAAGGTCCACCAGATTGCCAAACCTGACCAGCTCATCAAGGAAACCCTGGCCTATGTCGGATTGAGCAATACTGGTAAAAAGAAATTCCGCAACTTTTCGCTAGGAATGAAGCAGCGTCTAGGAATCGCTATTGCACTTATCAGTAAACCTGAACTCATGATTTTAGACGAGCCCATCAACGGCCTAGATCCGCTTGGCATCAAGGAATTTCGACTGATGATTCAGCGACTCAACCAAGAATTGGGAATCACTTTTATCATTTCCAGCCACATCTTGTCTGAGCTTTATCTGGTAGCCACCAAGTTTGGCGTGATTGACCAAGGACGCCTTGTCGCAGAATTCACCAAAGACGATTTTGACCGAGCCAGCGAAGATTATATCGTCCTCAAAACCAGCGATAGAGATCAGGCTGCCAATCTCATCCAAGGCAAGCTCCACTATCAGCTCAAGGACGCTGATAAATCTGACGAGTTGCACATTGTCGCCCAAGAACAGGAACTAAATGACATCAACAGGGAGTTGGTCCTATCCAACATTCATGTCAATGGTATCTATGCAGCTCACAAAGATTTAGAAAAATACTTTACAGATTTAGTCCAGTAAGGAGAAAAAACCATGTTACATACTTTTCAAGCAGATTTTTACCGTTTCTTTCGTTCCAAGGCTGTTTGGATTACCGAATTCATTTTTCTACTGACGACCTTGAGCGCAGTCTTTGGCAAATTAAATGCCGTCCAGCTTATACAAGCGGTGTCCAACGCTATCGGTAATAATACTTTTATCATCATTATCCTCTCTATGGTCGTCATCGGGACAGATCTAAACAAACAACTTTACAAGAATACATTAACCAGCGGCGTTTCTCGTACTAGTTTCTTCGTCTCTAAAGCCCTAGTCATGGTCTGCGTAACATTCCTGCAGTTGGCTCTCTATTATAGCATCAACTTTATCCTAGCGGCCATTCTAAACGGTATTGGTGATTTATCCGCCACCTTCCTGCTTCAGTTTATTCTTCTATTCTTTGTGCAGTGCCTGACTGTCATTGCTTGGACAGCTATTATCTCCTTTATTCTTTATCTGAGTAAATCTATGATTGCTGCTTTGGGAGGTTACCTTTTCTGCGCATCCTTAACCGGAGCTCTTGCGCAACTTTATCCCAAGTCTATGTGGCTACAGCATTTCACCATGAGCTTTGATTTTGAGACGCTTCAAAGCAACGGTGTAACCTTGAGAATTGTTCTAATCGCCTTGTTTTTAGGAACAGTCTTCACCGCAGCAAGTCTTTATACTTTCCACAAAAAGGATTTATAGTAGAGAATGAGCCAGTTCTTGACTGGCTCATTTTAATTTTTTCCAATTTTAAATTTCTTTAGAAATATTTTAGAATTTCTTGAGAAATATTTGAAATTTAGTTTGTATACTAAAAGTATAAACAAAGTAATTAAAGGAGAAACATCATGCAAAATGTTTTAGAAGTGAAAGGACTCACTAAAAAATACGGTGATCAATATGCTCTGAAAGATGTCAGTCTTTCCATCAAGAAAGGAGAGATCTACGGTCTCATCGGAAAAAACGGTGCTGGTAAGACCACACTGATCAAAATCATCACTCAAGTCATCTATCCTAGCGGAGGGTCCGTGTCTGTCCTGGGCTCTCAGAACCAACAAGAATGGACCAAAGCCCTCAGCCATACTGGATCTGTTATCGAGACCCCTGTAGCTCATGCCCACATGTCGGCCTATGAAAATCTGCGCTACTACTGTACCGACCGGGGCATTCCAAATGCTGACAAAGTCATCAAAGAAACCCTGCAATATGTCGGCCTGACCGATACTGGAAAGAAAAAATTTCGCAATTTCTCTCTAGGGATGAAACAGCGGTTGGGCATTGCCATTGCCATTTTGGGGCGTCCCGACTTGCTCATCCTGGACGAGCCCATCAATGGTTTAGACCCAGTTGGGATTCAGGAATTTAGAGAAATGGTCAAGCGCCTCAATCAAGAACTAGGCATCACCATCATCATTTCCAGCCATATCCTGTCCGAGCTTTATCTAGTCGCAACTCGCTTTGGTTTTATCAATCAAGGGCATTTCATCAAGGAGCTGTCTAAGGAAGAATTTGACCGAGAAAGCGGCGACTATATCATCCTAAAAACGGATAATCTCAAGCAAGCTGCTCATTTAGTGCAAGACAAGCTCGGCTACCAGCTCAGACCAAGCAACAAGGAAGATGAGCTACATATTTCCGGCCAAGTACAAGAAATTCGCAAGATTGCCAAGGAACTAGTCCTAGCCGACATCCCAATCGGGGAAATCTACTACGCCCACAAAGACTTAGAAAAATACTTTACAGACTTAATCAACCAACAAGGAGGAAACACTCATGTTTAATAGTATCAAGGCGGATTACTACCGTCTCTTCCGCTCCGTAGGATTCTGGGGAGTGCAGGCTTTCTGCATCTTTGGAATTCTCCTCGCCATTTTCACTTCCAAAGTTGTCAGTTCCGACAACGGTATCTTTTTTGCCATAGATGTCGTCTCCTACAACAGCGGCATGCTCTTTATTGCCTGCAATGTCATGACTAGCTTGCTTCTCGGTGTTGATCTCAATTACAAACTTTATCACAATAACCTGACTACAGGCAAGACTCGGACCCAGTATTACTTCTCTAAAGCACTGGTTATCGGTAGCTTACTGCCTATGCAGTTCATACTGCTCTACATTTTAGGTATTGTCATCGAATTTGTCCGAACCGGCGGTAATATGGGAACCCTGCCAGCTAATTTCTGGGGACAATTCGCAATACTCTTTGTCATGCAGGTCATCTGTACCTATGCTTGGTACTGCATTACCAGCTTTGTCCTCTACTTGACTCGAAACTATAGTGTCGTCTTTATCACCTATATCATGACCTACATCTTACTCGGCCTCCCTAGTCAAATGGTTGATGCCAATAATGAATGGTTCAAGGCTATCAAGATGGAGTTCGTCTACGGAGACGCTTCAATACCAGGTGTCATCACCAAAACAGCTATCTTTGCTCTCAGTCTGATCACGGTCTTTAGCTTAGCAGGACTGGCTACACTGAAGAAGAGAGATTTGTAAAATAAAAACTCAGCTAATCACTAAATTAGCTGAGTTTTTTTGAGCGGATTTTAATTGGATGATGAGCGGATTTCACCCTTTCTGGTCTAGCCCTCTTTATCGGCTTTCTTTCACTGCTTCCAATCTTGCTTTTTCAAGAACAAACTGATGCAGACTCCTAGGATAAGGTAGAAAGTGACAAAGGCAAGACTAGCTGCCAGACTGGTCGGATATGGAAAGATCTTGCCCAGAGGAAAAAGAACATTAGATAGAAATCCGAGGGGGACAAAGAGCAAGAATAAAATCAAGGCTAGCTTAACCTGAAAAGAAGGTCTTACCTCGGATAGATTGCGGCCCGTTCCCCACACCAGCAGCCCTACTCCCTGGACGATCAGCACTGGCGTTAGCAAGACACTGATCTTGAGAAAATCAGCTAAGATAATGGAGAGGATGATGCCCAGACCGACCAATCCAAGAGAGAGTTGATAGCAAATATTGCTGGCAATTCTCCTGTGCTCGATTGACTGCTCTTCCTCTTTCTGGACTACAGGCTCAATTCCCTTGAGCAGATAGTCTGTGGTCACATCAAAATAGTCACTCATGGAAATGATCTTATCCAAATCAGGCATACTCTGCTCGCTCTCCCACTTGGAAACGGCCTGTCTGGACACACCGAATTGGTCGGCTAGCCCCTCCTGCGAAATGCCCCGCGCTTTCCGCAGGTACTGGATTCTGTCTGATAGATTCATGGATTGTTTTACCTATTCTTTCTTATTTTTTATACTTTCTTTCATTGACACTTATTATAGCACAAGGCGGAGAGACTGCAAAGTCTGATTGTCACCTCTTCATAAAATGCTAGATTTCTTCTTTAGACGGAAGAGCTTTTTCCTCCCTATCCGTCCGATACCAGAGATAGATACTATAAAGCGTCAGGAGAATCACACCTCCAAAGTAAAAGAAGGGATTGACTTGAGAAAAATCCAATTGATTGTTAGCTTGAACTATTCCAACAAAAGTCGGGATGAGGGTGTTGGAGAGTGCATGAAAGATGTTACAAGCCATAGCAGACTGGGTCTTCTTATAAAGTGCAGCAAGCCAGAAGGAGAGAAGGATACTGAAAATGATAAAAACTGAGAAAAGATCCTGACTTCGATCATAAAAGCGATCGTAAAACCAGAGGGGAATATGCCAGATGGCCCAAATAATACCGGTCATCAAGGTAGAGACAAAGAAAGAAAACTTTTTCTCTAAGGCCGGCTGTAGGAAGCCACGCCAGCCGAATTCTTCAATCCCGCCCGATAGGACAATACAATAGATAAAAAACCAAGGAAATCTTACTAAAGCGCCGTCTACCAGCTTGCCGCCAGAAGCTAGGGCATAGAAGGTGGTCAGACCGCCACCATAGATTAGCAAGTAGAGCCAGGTCTCTTTCTTGCCTGAAAAGAGATAGGAGCAAATGGCCTTGAAGCCTTTCTTTTTCAGTACGATTAGGCTGGCCAGCATAGGCCCAAACATAGCAATACCATTTAGAATAGCTTCAAGAGCTAGATAGGCTGTAGGTGGACTGTCTGGCCAAAGGTTTTTGAGGATAATGTCCAGCAGCCAGAATCCCCATGTCCAGACGAAGTTCCAAGCTAGGAACGGCAAAATTAGTTTTGGTTGTGGTTTGATAGTTGTTTCTGTATTCATGAGAATACCTCCTTATAATATAATTAAACTCAAGTTTTTGATCCAAATCTTCAAAGACAGCGACTCGTTCATTCCGAAATCAAAAACTCGGCTTCTGCTTTCAGATTAACAAAAAAGCCAGTTGCCTTTCTAGCGACTGGACTTGGAATAAAGAAAAAATCTAGTTGCTTTTTGGGGGATTGAACTTGGAATCATTGTCAACTGTCAGTTGCAAGTCAGTTATATCAAGGGTTTAGAGTAGTTGGCTGATTTTTCACCTTGACCGGTAAAATGACCTCGCTGAGATGACTTGCTTTTCAAATCACAAAACAAAAAGGCATATTTATCATGCCTTTCTGTGATTTAATCTAAAAATAAACCTCAGCCAATTCGAAAATTAGCTGAGGTTTATGAGCGGATTTTGAGGCTAGCTGATAGAGCTGAGCCTTCCTTATTTTGCTTTTTCAAGTCTTTTTTACAAAGTCACAACTAGTTCAAACCAGTCGTCCTCAGCTTTCATTGTCAAGTCCCCGCCTAGGATTTCGACTAACTGCTGGGTGATGTAAAGCCCCAGACCAGAAGACTCCTCGCTGCTGGATAGATTTTCTGAATAAAAGCGATTGGTCAGCTTATCCAGATATTGGATAGGCTGCTGGACGATATTTTTGACGGTAAAGATACAATGCTCGCCCTCTTTTTTCAGAGAAATGCTGGCAGCCTTACGGCCATGCTTGAGGACATTGCTTATCATATTTTGGACAATGCGCTCCAGAATTTCTGGGTCTGTCTCTAGCTCTAGACCTTCAGCCAGCTCTACCTGCAGGTCAATCTGAGCTTTCTGGAAGGCATCATAATAAGTAAAAAGCTGCTGGGTTACCAGCTGAGATATATCTGTTGGCTGGACATTGGCCCGTATGGCTCCCTCCATCAGCCGGCGATACTCCATCAAGGCTTCCAGCCGTTTGGACACCATTCCCAGACTATCTGCAATTTTGATTAGCTGCTGACTTTCCTGACTATCATCCTTCAGCAGCTGCTGGGTGTAGCCGCTGGCAATGGTCAGAGGGGTGCGGATATCATGGGCGATATTACTGATAGCCATATCCAGCGTCTTCTTTTCCTGCTGGACGACAAAGGTCGTCTTATCTAGCTCCCCAAAGAGCAGCTCTGCTTCCTCTGTCAGCTCCAAAATACTGGGGGCATGAGCAGCAGGAGCCAGACGATTCTGGCTCCCTGTCTTCCGCTTCCGACGAATCTGCTGAGCCACATCCTTGACCGCCAGATGATAGCGTACGAAACCAATAGCCAGAAACAGACTGATAAGGGCAAATAAAATCACTAACACCAACATATCAGTCCTCCTTGAGCCGGACACCCAGTCCCCAAACAGTCTCTATGTATTCCTCTGTTGGGTCCAACTGAGCCAGTTTCTTACGTAGATTGCTGAGGTGGGTATTCAGGGTATTATCCCCAGGCAGATAGCTCTCTTCCCAGACCTGCTCAAAGAGCTCTTCCTTGGTGTAGATCTTCTTGGGATGACGGAGCAAGAGCTGGAGGATATGATATTCTTTCTTGCTCAGACGGACGCTTTTCTCTCCACAGACCGCCTCAAAGGTAGTCTTGAGCAGCCGGATATTTTTAAAGGACTGGCCTTCTTCCTCGCCAGTCAAAGCCTGCTGGCTGCGCAGCTGCACGGTAATACGGGCAAAAACCTCATCCAGATTGAAAGGTTTGACGATATAATCATTAGCACCATTCAGCAGGTACTGGCTAACCAGCGCTTTCTCACCAAGGGCCGTCAGCATGACCACTGGCACCGTAGCATTGCTGCTGCGAATTTCCCTCAACACTTCATCACCGTTCTTCCCCGGTAGCATGATATCCAAAAGGACCAAATCAATCTCCTCCCGCTCAAACAGCGAAATGCCCTCCGTCCCCGAATAGGCGGAATAAACCGTGTGTTCCTTCTGAAAAAGTTCTTTTAGAATTTCATGAATATCACTGTTGTCTTCGATGAGTAAAATATGAGCCATAAACACTCGCCTCCAGAAATTTCCTATCACTAGTGTAGCAAGGATAAGAGGCTAAGTCAATAAAAGATGGACTATTCGAAAAACTTTAGAAATATTTTAGAATTACTTGAAGGATATTTGAGAATCGAACTTTAAAATAGAAAGAAATAAGAAATGCATGTGCTATAAAAAGGAGGCTCAAAATGTTTAAAATTTTTTGCAAAATCATTTTTAGAAGTATTACTTTCGCCCTTGAGGGCTAAGGAAAAAGGCTGAGACATTCATATCTCAGCCTTAGTTTATTTCACAGATGCTCCGTTAGTCGCGATAACTTCCTTGTACCAATCAAAGGATTTTTTCTTGGAACGTTTGAGTGTCCCCTTACCTTCATTGTCCCGGTCCACGTAGATAAAGCCATAGCGCTTCTTCATCTCGCCAGTGCCGGCTGATACTAGGTCGATACAGCCCCAGGTCGTGTAGCCCCACAGCACCACGCCGTCCTCATTGATGGCTTCCCGCATGGCCTTGACATGGGCCGCCAAGTAGTCAATCCGGTAATCATCAGCCACATAGCCATTTTCATCTGGAGTATCCACTGCACCCAGACCATTTTCCACGATAAACATGGGCTTTTGATAACGATCCCAGATGGTAT
>ERZ772973.172-NODE-172-length-38978-cov-47.9537_pt1 | contig 38978 bp, 24 predicted proteins | sample MGYA00580672_ERZ772973 | MGnify/ENA primary metagenome ERZ772973 (study PRJEB29015, sample SAMEA2737938) | human oral metagenome | biome: human oral; feature: human-associated habitat; material: dental | place: China | collected 2152 ...
CGGGCCGCATCGCACGCGTCGTCTGCGTCGCCGCCGGCGAGCCTCTCCAAGCGTTCCGCCGATCGCCGCAACCGGGCGTCGCCCTGCCGCCACGCATGCGCCAGGTCCGCCCCTTCGACGCGCACGCCCTCTTCGACGAGGGCGCAGACCTCGGCGGCCGTCCGCGCGCCGACGATCGGCGCGGCCTCCACCAGCGCCCTGCCCAGGCGAGGCTCCAGCGGCAGGCGGACGATCCGCCGGCCGAGGGGTGTCACGGCGCCGTCGGCGTCGATGCAGCCGATGCCGCGCAGGACGGTCCGCGCGGCGTCGAGGGCCGCCTCGGGCGGCTCTTCCAGCAGGCGGGTCGCGCCCCAGCAGGCCAGTTCCAGGGCGAAGCCCGTCAGGTCGGCCGTGCGGACCTCCGGTTCGGCGTGCTTGGCCAGCCTCGACCACGTCGCCTGGTCCATGCACCTGAAGGCGACGCCGGGGCCTTCGCGGCCCGCGCGGCCCGCCCGCTGAACGCCCGACGCCTGGGACTCGCGCACCGTCACGAGACCGCCGACCCCGCGTCCGTAGTCGGTGCGCGCCTCGCGGGAGAGCCCCGCGTCGACGACGACGCGCACACCCGGAACCGTCAGCGAGCTCTCGGCCACGGCCGTGCTCAGGATGACGCGCCTGGCGGAGCGACCGGGTGCGGCCGACGACCCGGCCGGAGCCGGCGCGGCGGGGGTCGGGGCGAGGACGCGATCCTGCGCTTCGGGCGGCATCCGCCCGTGGAGCCGTTCGACGACGGCGCCGTCCAGACCCTCCAGGGCGGCCGCGACCGCCCCGATCTCGCGGACGCCGGGGAGGAAGACGAGGACGTCGCCCGCTGGCGTGCGATCCATCGCCCGACGGACGGTCGACGCAACGTGGGAGAGGAACTCCCGGCGCACGCCCTCGGGGCCCAGCGCCCGCCCGGCCCCGGCGCCATCGGCGGGAGGCGCCCAGCGGACGTCGACGGGATGGCCCGCCGCCGGGATGTCGAGCACGTCGGCGCCGAGGAATCCGGCCATCCGCTCGGCCTCGGCCGTGGCCGACATCGCCACGAGCGCCAGGTCCTCGCGCAGATTCGCGCGAACGTCGGCGGCGAAGGCGAGGGCCAGATCGGATTCCAGGCTCCGCTCGTGGGCTTCGTCGACGACGACGGCGTCGACGCCGGGCAGCTCGGGGTCCCGCTGCAAGCGCCGCACGAGCACGCCGGGCGTGACCATCTCCACGCGGGTAGCGCGGCTGGTCGCGCCCTCACCGCGCACCGTGTAGCCGACGGTGCGCCCCAGGCCCTCTCCCATCAGCGCGGCGATCCGGCGGGCGGCCGCGCGGGCGGCGACCCGCCGGGGCTGGGTGACGACCACCCTGCCGCGGCACCGCGCGGCGAGCGCCATCGGGACGAGAGTCGTCTTACCCGTGCCCGGCGGGGCTTGCACGACGAGGGCGGGGGCGCCGCCGGACCGCGCCGCGGAGGCTTCGAGCGCCTGGCGCATTCGGCCGATGTGCGCGGCGACGGGAAGGCCGCCTGCCGCCGCGAGCGCCCGGGACCACGGCATCGGATGCACCCCTTCTACCGCACCGCCAGCCGACGCCAAGCATGCCGCGTCCGCGCCTCAGGGGTCGTCACCGGCCGAGATGGTCCGAGACGGCCCGACGCAGGCCCTCGATTCCCCGGAAGTGGTGGACGGCCAGGCCGCGTTCGGCTCCGACCTCGACGTTGTCGAGGGTGTCGTCGATGTAGAGGACCTCGCCCGGGTCGACCCCCTTCCCGGCGCGTCCGCCCCATTCGGCCAGCCGGTCGATCGCGGCGTCGAAGATGCGGGGGTCGGGTTTGACCATGCGGACGTCGCAGGAGAAGACGACGGGGTCGAAGCACTCTGCGATCCAGGGGCGGTTCTCCCTGACATTCCGCGCGAAGTCCGCGGGGATGTTGGACAGCATGGCCATCGGGGCCCCGGCGGCCCGCAGTTCGCGGGCGTAGGCGACCATGGTTTCGTCTTCCAGACTGCAGGACCGGAGGTCGGCCTGGAGGGCGTGCCTCCAGTCGATGGGCACGCCCAGGGCGCGGCCGACCTTCGCCCAGTAGGCCGGGGTGTCGAGGATGTCCGCGTCGTAGTCGCGCCGGGTGGGCCCTTCGTATAGCGGCCGCAGCGCCTCCGGATCGACTCCGATCTCGGATGTCAGGCGCAGGTAGGTGCTGTTCTGGATCGTGAGGAAAACTCCGTACAGATCGAAGAGAAGGCCGCGCATGGGCTCATCCTAGTCGAGCGCTTCGCATGTGCGCACCGGCGGGCGCCCCATTCGCTCCCCATCGACAGGGCGGATTCAGGCGGTCTTGCGACGGGCCGCCTCCCGGCCCTCTTCGGCGTCTGACACCCGGTCGCGGGCGGCGCCGACCTGGGACGAGGAGGCGTTCCCCTGCGCCGCCTTCGACATCCCCGCGATGGCGCTGTCCAGCCGGTCGGCGACCTCGCGAGCGTCGGTTCCGGCTTCGATCTGGCCGAAGGCCTCGAAGAGCAGGGCCCGGGAGAATCTCATCCAGGCGTCCGGATCCGGCACGCCCATCTCCTTCCAGCATTCGGCTATGAATTCGTCGACCGTCGTGTGGATGCCCACGATCTCGTCCCTGATCGCGGCCCGTTCCCCCGCGTGCCGATCGGGCGGAGCCTTCCGGGAGTCGGGCGGGATCCTCCGGGCGCCCGCGGGCGCCGTGTCGGCGGCTCCCGGGGATGCGGCACCCCCCGCTCGCAGGGTCACGAGGGCCCCGGCGGGGGCGGCCCCGTCGTGCCTGCGCGAGGAGGATCGGCGGGTCAGGCTCATGAACCAGGCGTGGGAGGGGTCGCACGTCTGGAGCACGCAGGCGACGGCGAACTGCCTGAGTCGGTCGGCGGGTTCGGCGCCGTCGTCCACCCGGTCGAAGACGGCGTTCCGCCAGCGCGGCATGTACGCCGCGAGCGTGAGGAGCCTGAGGTCGTCGACCGAGTCCACGTATCGGTATATCGAGCTGCGGGCGATCCCGGCCTCGCGGGCGACGGCTCCGGCGCTCAGGACCCCGGAGCCGGATTCCCTGAGGATCCGGTCCGCCGCTGCGATCAGGCGGGCTTTGACGGCCTCGTGATGTTCGCGCACCGTGGGCGCATCGATCTTCGGCACGGGTCCTCCCTCCGGCGGATCGACGTCCGTTCCGGTTGTCTCCGTCACGTACCGTCTTGTATACCACGGAGGGCACGCGCCCGCGCAAGGGGGAGAATCCGAGGTGGAGGCCGTCCGGGTCCCGCGGCATGTCCCGAATGGCCACCGCGCCTGCCGGGTCGGCGGCCGTGCGGCGCCCCGGCACGTCGTGTTTTCCCGGCGGCCGCCGTCGGGCCCGGACTCGAGAGCTTTCGGGAGCCCGGGGGTCACGCATCCCCCGGGCTCCCGTGCGCACACGCGAGCGTGAGCGCAACGCCAGGTTTCACGCACTCCGAGCGAGAAGGAGACGTCCTCGACACGGACACCTGACGGATTCCCTCGGTCTCCACGATCAGGGGAGGCGCCGTCGCCTCAGTCTCACGGTGCGAGCACGGAAGGCTGCTTCCTGTAGACATTCAAAACTATATCCGAAATACCTACGGCAACGTCGGTAGGCGCCGGCTCGTGTCCGGGCGAGAAAGCGTGGCATTCACGGTATCTCGGAAGTAAGCCGCGCACGTCGCGCACACCCGCGGGCCTCCTTCTGGCCGAGAAGCGCTTCGCTCCCCGGCCACGTTCCTGGCGGAGGGCGTTCCATCTCGACTGCGCCCCGCCTGGACTACGCCCCGTCCCTGCACAACGGCGCGCCCGGCGGACCGGGCGGCCCGCGCCTCAGCCGTTGGCGATCTGCGCGCCGTCGAGCATCGAGGCCAGCGACTCGATCGGGTAGGTCTCGACGTTGGGGCTCCGCACGACGATGGCCAGATAGTTCCCGCCGCCCACGTCGACGACGTAGTAGCGCACCGCCCCGCCGTCCTGCGTCTTCGCCTCGGCGGCGACCGCGGAATGCCCGGCCACGGAGGTGACCTCCGGCAGAGGCCTCGGGGCCTCGGCCTTGTCGGGTACTCTCGCGGCGACGTCCTCCGCGAGCCTTTCGGAGGACGTGAAATCGCCGGAACTCGCCTGGCCGAAGAGAACGGAGCACCCCGCTACGCCGACTCGGCCGAGGCCGATGAAGTTGGCATCGGTCGAATCGGTGGCCAGGCTCAGCCCCCCGGGGCTGGACAAGGAGAGGGTGCCGCCGGGCATGGTCAGAGAGAAGCTCTGACCGTTCAGGATCCCGCGAAGCGCCCCGTTCGCGCTGACGACCGACTGCGTCCCTTCGCTTCCGGGCCGCGGAGCGGTGGAGGCTCCGTCGTTTCCGAGGCTGACGGAGACTTCCCGGCCCAAAGAGGAGACCTTGGACTCCAGGCTGAGCGTTCCGGCGATGGCGACGAGGCTGTCGAGCCGGTCTCGGGTCGGCGCGCTGAGGGTCAGGTTCCACACCTTGTCGCCGACCGTCAGGAGGTGGACGCGGGAGGGCAGCCCCTCGGCGGTCGTCGTGTCGGCGGCCACCGCCTGGATCCTTCCGAGATTGGCCAGGCCGTCGACGGCGGTCGCATGCCGTTTGCTCTGGCTGGCCAGGAGGGCCGCGAAATCCGCGGCGTTCATCCCCGGTTTCAGCGAGGACAGGGGTGAGAAGGAGATGCGCGACTTGGGCTCGGCGTTGTCCTTGACCCCGACGGTGCCGGTCTCGACGAAGGCGCGGTCGAAGGGCACCATGTTCTGGCCGACCCGCATGTTCAGCGTCCCGGCCCCGGTGCCGATCTTCAGGACGCCGCCTTTCAGTTGGATCGCGCCCATTTCGGTGCCGGAGGTCACCCGCCAGGCCCGCGTCGGGCTGGCCGCGCCCGTGGAGGACGGCGACTTCTCGGCCGTCCCAGAACCGCAGGCCGCCACGACGAGCATCGCCAGGGACACGGCGACGGCCGTCAGCACGCTGCGCAGGCGCCTTCCTCCCGCGGGGCGGCCGGCCGCCCCGCGTCTCGTCCCCGCCTGCGATCGCGATGCGGAGGGCCGATCAGGTCGCGCTCTCAACCGTCTTCACCATCTCCGCGAAACGGCCTCCCGCCCCGTTGGGTTCGTTGACGGCGATCTGGACCACGACGCCGTTCACGTCCACCACGTACAGGCGCGAGACCTTGCCGTCCTTCCGCCGGATGTCGCAGGCCGCCGTCTTGTGCCCCGCCACGGACGGGACGCTCGGGACGCTGCGCACTTCCTCGACTTCGTTCGCCGAGGTCTGCTCACGCGTCAGCTTGAGGAGCTCGGACTCCTTGGCGGTCAGCCCGCTCTGGTCTATCCAGAAGTTGATGTTGCGCCCGTTGTCGGCGGAGTCGCCGACGCCCACCAGGCCGGCCGTGTCGAACCTCTGCTCCGTGAAGCCGCTGGGGATGGCGATCGAGAGGGTCGCCCCTTCGACCGTCACCGAATACGCGCCGCCGTTGACGGCGGCCTTGATGGACTCGGGTTTGACGGAGGGCTTCGGCGTCGCGCTCGTCGAGGGTGCGCCGGCCTGGTCCGCCTTGATCTGCCTGACCGCGTCGGTCAGCTTCTGCCGAGTCGCGTCGTCCGGCGCGTTGACCGTGATCCCCCAGATGTCCCCGTCGAAGTCGACGAACATCACCATCCCCGTGTAGCCGCCGGAATCGGGCGCCCCGGCCGCGGCGACGGCCTTGAATCCCGCGATGTCGGAGATCTCCGGGCGGGCGGTGGCGGCGCCGTTCGCCTTCGGCAGGGAGGCGACCAGCTCTTCGGACGTCGGTAGACTGCCGACCTTGGAGCGCGCGAAGACTATATTGGTCTTCGAATCGGAGGGCGATGTGAGCGTCTGGTAGTCGACCCCGTCTTTCGAGGCCTTGTTGAGCTTGAACCTGTCGGGGGCTTGGAAGCCGATCCAGTGTTTGCCGGTGTAGAGCTTGAAATAGCCGTTCTTCAGTTCGGCGTCCCCGCGGTGGGCCTTGACGGGGGTTCCCGAACGCGACGCCGAGGGGCCGGCCGTCGGTTCCGATGAGGCGGCGCGCAGAGACCGGGCCGACGCATTCAGGGAACACGCGGCCAGCCCCGTTGCAAGCACCACGGCCATCAGACTCCGACTGGCATGTCCGCTTCTCAATACGGCCTCCTCTGTCTTTCCCTGCCGATCCTAGTGGTGGGTATGCCACGGCAACCTCTTGCGTCAGCGGGTAGGGATGCCCATATGCGTTGATACTGCGGGAAGATGCAGGTGGAGGTCTCCTTGGGATGCGGCTCCCACTCTGGCCTGCGGTGCGATCCGTTAGGTGAGCGCCGTGGCTCGGGGAACCCAGATGTCCGTGGGCAGCGCACCGGGCATATTCGCATTGTCGGTGGCCACGAAGGGGCGTTCGGGATCCTGGACATAGTCGCGCAGGCACCCGAAGGCCCATTTGCCGAGCAGCAGGATGGCGACGATGTTGATGAGGGCCATGCCGGTCATCGTGATGTCGGCGAAGTTCCACACGAGCTTGAGGCTCGACAGAGAGCCGGTCACTATGGATGCGACCGCCACGGTCTGGAGGAGCCGGGGCCCCCAGCGCTTGCCCCGGGTGAGGAAGTCGACGTTCACCTCGGCGTAGGCGTAGTTGCCGATGAGCGAGGATCCGGCGAAGACGCAGATGAGCGCGACCATGACCGGGACCACCCAGGAGCCGAGCTGCGATTCGATCGCCGTGATGGTGATGTTGGCCCCCTTGGGGTCCTCCTGGCGCCAGTAGCCGTCCAGGGCCCCGGGGGTCGCGTTGAAGATCATGAAGGCTGTGGCCGAGCAGACGAGGATCGTGTCGACGAAAACGCCCATCGACTGGATGAGCCCCTGCTTCGCCGGGTGGGTCACTTGCGCGGTCGAGGCGGCGTTGGGGGCCGAACCCTCGCCCGCCTCGTTCGAGAAGAGGCCGCGGCGCACGCCGTTGAGCATGGCCGCCGTCATGCTCCCGGCCAGGCCGCCGATCACCTCATGGGTGCCGAAGGCGCTGCCGAGGATCGCCTTGAACGTCGGGTAGACGCGGTCGAGGTTCATCGCCACCACGACGACCGCCAGTCCGATGTAGACGATGGCCATCAGCGGCGCCACCCATTCGGAGATCTTGGCCACGCGCTTGAGCCCCCCGTAGAGGATGGGCGCGCAGAGGGCCAGGAGGACGAGCGCCGTCGCCCAGGGGGCGATGCCGTACTGCTCGTCGAGGGTGTCGGCGATCGTGTTGGCCTGAACCATCTCGTAGGAGATCCCGAAGGAGAAGATGAGGAAGACGGCGAAGGCCACGCCCCATGCGCGCGACCCCAGGCCTCGCTGGATGTAGAAGGCCGGGCCGCCGCGGAACGTGCCGTCGGGCCAGCGGATCTTGAACAGCTGGGCGAGCACGGCCTCGACGAAGGCGCTGGCCATTCCCAGGAACGCGACCAGCCACATCCAGAAGACGGCGCCGGCTCCCCCCAGTTTGATGGCGATGGCAACGCCCGCTATGTTCCCGGTGCCCACGCGCGAGGCGATGCCGATGGCGAAGGCCTGAAACGAGGAGATCCCCTCGCCGTCGCTGGTCCGAGAATCGAAGATCTGGCGGATCATCCGCCCGAACAGGCGGATTTGGACGAAGCGCGTGCGGATCGTGAAGTATAGACCCGCGCCTATGAGCATCCAGATGAGGACGTGAAGGGTCGTCCAATCGTTCACGTCCTTGAAGATCGTGGCCAGCCGGTCCATGTCAACCTCCTAGTCTCGCCCTCCCCTCGCGCGGACGAGCGGCGCGGGGGAGAGGCCTGTGGTTCCGTCGCTGCGGGGGCGGAACTGGGACCCGGCCCGGCCGCCCCGGAGACGTCCGGACGCCCTCTCGGCGGGGGGATCGCGGGCGGCGCCGGGAGGCTCTTCGGGAAAGTGTGGGGAAGAGCGTATCCGAGGCGAACCGCTTTACCACCCCTTTGCGAATCCGTTAGCCAACCATGGCATATCGGGGATCGGAGCACAATTCCTCCTCGGACAAAGTAAGGCAAACCACTGGCGTGCGGCGGGCCGACGGGCGGGAAACCGTTGAATTGACGGCTTTCAGTTGCTCATGCGACTTGCGGGTAACGCTCCCCATGTTGACCATCGGGAAAAATCGAGTAGTATTAGGAACGTAGTCAGCCACGGTTGATTGCGCGTGTGTGATAACGCCCGACGTTAGCCTCCAATCATGACGCGGGCGCGAGGTTGCCGGTTGCCCAGCCGACGCCTCTACCTCTAGGGTCTGCGCCTCCAATGGACCCGGAGATGAGATGGGGCCCACCGGGATGGTGGGCCCCATCTACTTGTCCTCGCCCCTGCCCGGCCGGATGGCGAGCAGTGCACCCCCCATCTGCGCGGCGGGGCCCGCCGAACAGGCGGGCCCCGCGGGATCGGCGAAAGGCCTGATCAGCGCTTCTTGCCGCGGGAGGAGGCTTCAGCCGCTTTAGCCCGGCGATTGGCCTCGAATTCCTCGTCGAGCAGGGGGAGATCCTCGACGGTGACCAGCTGGCTGGCGACCGCGTACTCGACCAGGCGGGCGCGGCGGTACGTCGCGTGGACGCCCTGTCCGCCGCGCAGGCCTTTGACGCCGAGGCGGTCGAGCTTGTCGCACACGTTGTCGAGCTTGCGGTTGAAGCGGGTCTGCGTCCATCCCAGACGCGACGCGGCCTCCTCCGACCTGGGGATGTCCGACGGCCCGGTGCCTACGCGCTTGAGCCAATTCTCGGCCAAGGCGAGGATGAGCAGACGCTGGCTGGGTGTGAGCGTGACCTGTCCGATCGTCGTCTCCCCCGCCTCCTCGCGGCCCGTGGAGGAGACCTCGTACATGGTGTCCGGAACGGTGAGATCGATCTCATAAGTCGTCGGCCCGGCGGTGAAGACGAGACTCATATCGTGGACGACGAGCGGGATCTGGGAGCCCGGCCCGATCCACGACTGGAGCATACCCGTGGTTTCGGCCACCGTGACGGCGATGCGCGAGCCCACGTTAGTCACCCACCACAGCCCATTATGGGATTCGATGACGAGAAAGTTCCTGTGAAGGAAAGGATTGTCGTCGATGGCAAGAGATCCGACGCGTCCGATGGTGAAGGTCTTGCCGGGGTCGACCTTGTAAATCTCGCCGCAAAACTCAATCTCCAGTCCGGCCGGCTCGGGGGAGACCTCGGGTTGATCGACCTCTTCGGTGGGGTTTTCGGCGGTTGTAGTCATCACGACTCCTTAACGTATTGCGACCCGACTGTGGCTTCGTTCCCTTTCGATGAGAGCGGCGCCCTCGGCTGAGCCTTCCACACGCCAGACCGACGGCACAACTCCTGGCTGCGGACGGATCGCCGCCGTGGAGAAGACCCACCGCCGTGAATCCATCCGCGTACACGCGGCAATCCTACCCTTTCCGGGAAGGAAGCGAGCCGGTTGCGCGTCACGGGGTGTTCGCAGCCCCGCCCACGGCGGACGAGGCAGGCGAGACGGCTAGGGCTTCAGCCCGGGCCGCGACGCGGAACGGGCGGGAGGGCCAGGCGTCACGGAGTGCTCACGCACTGCCTGGTGGCAGGCGACTCCGACCCGCCCTTCCTGTGCACCCGCACGGACAAGCACGTCTGGAGAGACTGCTTGGGGACGGTAACGCTCGACGCCTTCGTCTCGTTGAGCTGGCCCTCACCGGAGATCTGGTCCATCGCGTAGAGGAATTTGTCCCCGGGCTTGGGGTCGGGGTTGCTCCACGTGAACTTGACCTTGTCCCCCATGAGCTCGCCGCGCAGCCCGACGACCTGGCTGACGTGGTTGACGCCTGCGTCGTTGGGCGTCGTCTCCCCCGTCGAGGTCGCCGGCCCGACCGTCCCGCCCTTGCCGTGCCGCAGGGCGAAGAGGATGCCGACGACGATGGCGAGCACAACGGCGGCGGCGATGAGGAACCGGACGACCACGACGCCCAGAGGGCTCTCCTGGAATCCGCCGGCGCGCGCGTCCGGGGCGTCCGGGACGGCGCCCTCCGAAGACGCTGGACCCCAGCCCGGAGCCTCGCCGCTTCGCGGTGCCCGCCGTCCCGTCTCCGCCTCGGCGGGCCCGCCGAGGGAACCCCCCGCGTCGCCCGGCAGTGCCGAGTCGAACGGCGCCCGCTGGCCCGCCGCGTCGTAAGAGCGGGCCTCGGAAGCCGGGGGGAAGGCGCGGATGTTGGGAGAGGGCACCGGTCCGAGCACCCTCAGGGGGGAGAGGCGAGTCGAGTCGTCCCGCAGCGGGTCGATCGTGCGGATCGCCTGGCGGGTCGCGTCGGCGTCGTCGCCGGATTTGGACGGGTTGTCGTAGGCGGGATCGTCGAGGACGTCCAGATCGGTCGGGCGCTGGTGCAACGCCGCCTGAATCGCCTGGAGAGCCCTGGCGAAGTCGATCACCGAGGCGTATCGCTGGCGGGGGTCCTTGGACATGGCGATCGTCAAGACGCGCTCGAACTCCTCGGGCACGTCGTGGCGCCCCATCGGCGGGACCGGGGTCCGCAGCACCCGGTTGATGACGGCGATCTCGGAGTTGTCTCCGTCCTTGACCTCGAAGGGCGGGCGCCCGGCCAGGAGCGTGTACACCGTGGCCGCCAGGGAGTACACGTCCACGGTGACGGCGGCCGCTCCCTCCCCCGTCGCCTGCTCGGGCGGCGCCCAGGGAACCGAGAAGCCCTCGGCCGGGCTGACGTTGCCGATGCGGGTGGCGATCCCGAAATCGGTGAGGACGGGGCGCTGGAACGGGGTCATGAGGATGTTGGACGGCTTGATGTCCCGGTGGACGATGCCCGCGCGGTGCAGGGTCTCGATCGCGCCGCCGATCTGAATGCCGATCTCCAGGGCGTGCGTGACCGTGAACGGCTGCTGGCGCAGCCTGGCGCCCAGGTGCGGGGGCGGGCAGTACTCCATGATGAGGTACATGCGCTCGTCCCCGGCCTCACCCGCACCGTACACGGAGACGATCGAGGGGTGCGAGCTCATGCGGGCCATCAGGTTGGCCTCGGCGCGGAAGGACTGCCTCTGGGCGTCGGCCACGCCGCGGCGCAGGACCTTGATCGCCACTTCGCGGCGGGGGATCTGCTGCTCGTAGAGGTACACGTCCGCGAAACCACCGGATCCGAGGAATGAGAGGTACGTCGCATTGGGGATCTTCGGAGGTGTAGCGGGACGGCGACGAGCCACGTCACACTCCTGCCTGCGGGCCGAGCATCTGGATCGTCACTCCCTCGCCGATGTCGATGACGTCGCCGACCCTGACGAAGAACGGCTCCGTCGGCCGGATGCGGATGGGCCGCTCTCCGGGCCGCAGCACGTAGGTGCCGTTGTTCGAGTTGCGGTCGACCAGGCGCACGTCCCACCCGTCCACGCGGACTTCGCAGTGGGTGCGGGAGATCTGCTGGTCGGGGCTGGGAACCGGCACGAGATGGGCGTGCGGACGCCCCGACTCGGGAGTCGAGGTGGGCTTGCGCCCGATGATGATGTCGGCGTCGATGGGAACGCGCAAACCGGTCGAGACGTAGATCTCGCCCAGGGCCGGGCGCGGATACCAGTTCGGCTCCCCGCCTATGGGCGCCCCGCACAGGCGGCACGAGGAGCCGTGCGGTGGGTTGATGTGCCCGTAGTGGCACAGCAGGGCCAGGACCATGGCGGGGGATTCCTTCTCCGACTCGCCGGAGATCTGCTCGCGCAGCTCCTGGGCCCTGCTGGAGATGACCGTCTCGCCGTCATGGTCGCCTTCGTCGGCCAGAGCGTCCTCTTCTGCACCCTCGTCGAAGCCGGATTCGAGCGCTCCCTCCGCCCAGGGCTCGCCGGAGGGGAGCGGGGACGCCTCGGACGGACTCTCGGGGCTGGGCTCGGCGGGAAGCAGATCGTCGGGTTCGAAGGCGGCCGTCATCGCCTCGGCGGGCTCGACCGGAGAGGGCGAGCTGGAAGCCGCCGAGCTCGAACTCCCACTCGGGCCCCCGGCGCCGGGCCGCGCGAGCGGGTCCGAAGAGGCCGACGGATCCGACTCTTCCGGCTCTCCGGAGGCCGGCTCGTCGAGGCCGATCGGCCCGGTGATGGCCGGCAGGTCCACCGCCGTGGGGATGTCGTGGGCTCCCCCCTGGCCGGGCTCCTGCGCGGTCAGGACCCGGTTGCCGCCGCCCCACAACGGCACACCGGCCGAGAAGCCGCCGGCGGGCGCCGCGGAGGCGCCGCTCGAGGGGGCGTCGCCCGGCGAGGGGGCGGAATCGCGAGCGCCCGCCTCGGCCGGCGAGGAGCCTACGGAGGCCGGCTGCCCTGCTTCGGGGCGGGCTCGGCGGGCTTGGGGCGAGGTCTCGGCGGGTCCGCCGGATTCCGCCGGCGTCCTGGAGGCGGGCTCGTCTACAGAGCGCCGATCCGCGGCCGGGCGGGCAGGTTCCTCCGCGTCGGCGTCGGCGGCGTCGGCGAGCTCCTCTCCGTCCTGTCCTGCCCGCGAGCCGGTCTCCGGCTCGGATGAATCCTCCGACTCGGGTGCCTCGCCCTGCTGAGAGGCTTCGGAATCGGTGGAATCGCCGGACGGCCAGACGATCTCCGAACCGTCGTCGTTGCTCATGGGGAAACGGGGGCCGGAGCGCGACCTGCGCCCTCCGGCGGCCTCGGCCGGGCTGTCGGCGCCGGAATCGCCGTCTCGATCGGAGGGGCCGGAGCCGTCCGCACCGCCCGAGCCAGACGAGTCGGGTAGGGCGCCCGGCGCGTCGCCGTCTGCGGAGACGTATCCGGCCACGAGCTCGGGCTCGTCCTCGACCACCGGCCACTTGCTGGACACCCCCTGCACGGTGAACGGCCGGCCTTCGCCGGACGCGGCGCCGGTGCCAGGGCTCTCGGCGGACGCCGGGCCGCCGGATGCGGGGCTCTCGGCGGTCGCGGGGCTTTCAGCGACCGCGGGATCGTTCGCCGGCGGAGAGGCGGGGCCGTCGGCGGCGAGAGGCTTCCGTTCGTCGGCGGCGTCCTCCCGTTCCTCGGGCTCTTCGGGGGCTTGCTCGGCCGGCTCCGCGGGCGCGGGTGGCTCGGAGCGCGGGGAGGAGGCCTGAACGGGCTCCGGCGACGGATGCTGGGAGGCTTCGGGCCCCTTCCCGGACGCCGACGGAGCCGGAGCAGAGCCCGAAGCCTCCGGGGATGAGCCGTCCTCTCGCTTCCCGCGCTCACGCGAGGCCTCTTCATCGCCGCGCGGATCGCCTTCTCGGCCCTGTGCGCCGTCTTCCCGGTCCTGCGGATCGCCGTCTTCCCGGGGTTCGCTGTGGGATGAGCCGTCCCGGGATGCCTCCTGCTCGGCCGGCAGGTCGGCGGCGTGGGACACGCGCAGGCTGCTGGGAACGGAGTCGATGAAGAAATCGGAGTCCGCGGCCGTCGAACCCGTGTCGACCTTCTCGAGGCGGGGGACGTTCACCGCGTCGAGGAAGGAGTCGTCGTAGGGCTGACGGGTGAGCTCGAGGTCGTCGGCGGGATCGTCGCCTTCCGCGGCCCGGCCGTCGCCGTCCGGCTGGCTGGGCTCCTGCCGGTCGACGGCATCGGACGCGGACTCCTGCGCTTGCGGGGCGGGGCCGGTCTCGGCGGGCTCGCGGGCCTCGGGGCGGGCCTCGGGCTCATGCGCCTCGGGCTGGGGACCTTCGGGCGCGGAGGCGCCTTCGCGATTCCCGGTCGGCCCGGCGGGCTCCCGATCCGACCGCGCGGCGTCGGAGTGCGGAAGGGCGCCGGCCGGCGGGAGGATTCCGGCGGGCAGGGGGAGCTCCCTGTGGGATCGGCGCTCCTGGGCGGCCGGAGCGTGCGCGTAGGCTGCGTCCCCGACGGGCGCATCGGCCGCGGCGGCCCGGCCTTCGCCGGACCCCGGGCGACCATGCGTCTGCGGCCCGGGGGAATCGGAATGCGCCGCGGCGCGCCGGATCGGATCGGCGATCGAGGCGTCTCCGACGGCGACGCCGGCCAGGGAGCCCGCTGCGGGCGCGGACCCGACCGGGGCGCTCTCCGCCTGCGAGGCGAGGGCGCCCGCGTCCTGCGCAGCGCGAGGAAGGGGCTCCGGGCGGCCCGGAAGGCAGGAGATGCGTATGGAGGACAGGCCGAGCATCCCGTCGCCGAGGGGCAGGCCCTCGGCGTACTGGTCGCCGGGGCCGGGCCCCGCGTCGACGACGATCTCGTGCACGCTCGTCAGGCGCATCTCGTTCCACGTCGGCGCGTTCGCGCCGGCGGCGATCATGTTCCCCGCCACGTCGCGGAGGCGGAACCGCCCGCGCAAGGCCGCCCGGACGCAGTCGTCCTCGCACAGGAGCAGCGCGAACTCGGGCATGCCCTGAGGCGGCGGGGCCCCGTAGCCCAGGCCTTCGACCATCTGGTCGAAGGACGCGCCGGAGCGCAGGGCGCCCCACAGCCACTCCACTCGCTCGGCGTTCATGCCCGCCACGGTCAACGCCCCCCGAGGCGTGACGGCGGCCAGAAGCCGACCCGGTCTTGCACGAGCAGAAACGATGTACATGCGCCTAATCGCCCTTCCTGGGTACCGTGTCGTCGCCGACGTTCCGACGATCGCAAGTTGCCGTCTCCCCCTCGACCTCCAGCGCGGGCCATCGGGGGCTGCAATCGACGATGTCGACCACGAGCACCGTGACGTTGTCGGAGCCCCCGGCTCCGAGCGCCTTCTGAACGAGGGTCTGAGCGGTCTCGTTCGAGTCTTCCATGTATCGGGCGACCTCGCCAATCTCGGTGTCCGACACGACGCCGCTCAGCCCGTCGGAGCACAGGAGGAAGCGGTCTCCCGCATTAAGGGGGACCAGATGGACGTCCGCCCCGACGACCGGTCCCGAATAGCCTCCCAGCGCCCGGGTGATGACGTTGCGTCGTTCCCACGTCAGAGACTGCTCTTCGGTGATGATCCCCGCGTCGAGAAGCTCCTGCACCTCGGAGTGGTCCCTCGTCACCTGGGTGAAGGCCCTGCCCGAGACGTGGTACGTGCGCGAATCGCCGATGTTGAAGACCCGCGCGCAGGGGTAGCCTCCCTCGTCGGCGAAGACCAGCCCCGTGACGGTCGTGCCCGGCAGGCTCTTCTGGCTGGCCAGGCCGGCCACGCGCCTGGCGGCCTGCGCGATCGCCCCCTCCAGCTCGTAGGCGCTGACGAACTCCTTGCCGTCCAGCCTCGAGAACACGTCGACCACCGTCCGCGAGGCGATCTCGCCCGCCAGATGCCCGCCCATGCCGTCGGCCACGACGAAAACGGACCTGCCCGCCAGGGCGCTGTCCTCGTTGAGCGCACGCATGCCGATGTCGGTCGCAAACCCCGTGCGGGCCACGACTCGCAGCGTCATCGAATCACCACCTTCACCCTTCGGCCTCCGAACAGAACGCTCGCGCCGTCGGTCGCCCAAATGGGGAAGCCCGGCGCGACCGGCACCGGGTTGCCATCGGCCGAAATGACGACGGTGCCGTTAGTCGATCGAAGGTCTTCGACCAGCAGACCCTGAGGGGTGGCGGTGAGGGCCGCGTGCGTCTTGGAGACGGACTTCTGCCGGTCGGCGATGGGCATGAGCTCAGCGCCGCGGTGAGCGGGGTCGACGGAGGGGTTCCTGCCCACGACGAGGGTTCCCGACAGGTCGCGGGAGACGCCGTCGTCGAAGACGAGGCGGACGACGGGCATGCGCGCGTGCGCGCCCCGGGGGGCCGGCGCGCCGACGGCGGGAGACCGGGGCGCGGAAGGGGCCGAATGGGAGCCGCGGGCCGGGCCGGGCCGGGCTCCGTCCATTCCGGGCGAGCCCGGAGCCGACGGGGCGGCCGGGGCGCTGGACGCCGCGGGGGCCGGAGAGCCGTAGGGCGGGGCGAAGCCGCGGGGCTCCCGGGGGGCGCCCGCCTCCCGATCGGCGCGGTCGGCGCGGAGCTCTCGGGCGCTGCGGGATCCCCGGATCGACTGTTCCCGACGCCACTGGCGAGGAGAGGGGAAGGGGCTGCCGGGCTGGGAGGGGCCGTCGTGGCCGGACGGGAGGCGGTCGCCGCGCTCGGAGGAGCCGCCGGGCTCCGGGGGCGAGGCGGGCTCGGGAGCCGGCGCGGAAGGCTGGGGCGGGGCGAAGGATCGGGACGGGTCCGGTGAGCGACCGGGCGTCGGGAAGGCCGCGGTGGGCTGCTGGGAGTCCTCCGCGCCGCCTGAGAGGCTGAGATTGCGGCCCCACGCCCCGGTGGACCGGCGTTCGCCGCGGCCGTCCGCGCGCGCGGAGCGCCCGGGCCCCAGCCAAGTCTCCTCGGCCTCGCGAGAAGCCTCGGCTTCGCCGGATCCGCCCTCGCCGATCGCCGCGCCTTCGCCGCGGGCGACGCGGCCGGCGGGCTCGAACCCGCCGGTCATGCTCGCTCCGATCCGGTCCGCCTCGCTCTGCACGGCATCCTCATCGGCCGCGTCGGCGACCTCGGAGGGGCGCGGCGCGAACGCCGAGTCGGCGACTGCGGGCTCGGCGTCCTCGGACGCCGGCCCGGCCTCCTCCAGGTCGTCCTCGTCGTCCCATTCCTCGGACTCCTCCTCGATGGGACGGTGCGCGTCGACGTAGATGATCCCCGTCAGCCGGTCGAACCAGGTCCGACCCAGCTCGTCGGTGGTGTACTTGAGGATGAGGAGCAGGCCGCCGACCAAGGTGAACAGGCCGACGAAGCCCTCCACGGCGTACTTCTTGACGGCGGCCCACTCGGCCGGGCCGCCGTCCTCGACGAGGACGGCCTTGACCCCGAAGGACTTCAGCCCCGGCAGGGTCCCGGTCCGGTAGGCGGCGAGGCAGTTGAACGCACAGAACAGCAGGAGGATCGCGACCGCGACGACGTAGGGGGCGAGCGCCTGGCCGGGAGAGGCGAAACCGGCATCGGCGATGGGCAGGAGGGAGGCTGCGATCTCGGCGACGACCACCAGCATGCCGTATGCGCGCGCGAGATTGCGCCGGCCTGCGCTGGCTTGATGAAAGTACACAGGTTGGCTAGTCATGACCTACCTCGACAATGTCGTTCTTCCCTTTGGGAGGATATACCTTACCCACCGTCAGGTGCCCGCTGTGCGCCTGGGCATCACTCGCCAGCCCTCCTTCCGCGCCACGCACGCCAGGCGTTCCGTCTGGCGAACGAACGCAGCGAAAACCGCGAACGGCGGGGGCTGACCTGGCGGATGGCGGTCTTCGCCTCGTCCGCGCTCGCCCACGCCTCGTCCAACCGCACCTGGTCGATGTCCCTCCCGGAGAAGACGGTGAAGTCGGCGATGGACGCCGTCCGCGAGATCGGAGCGACGTCGGCGGCTTCCTGGCGCAAGGCCACCGCACCCGCCAGAGCCTTCGCCTGCTCGCTCCTGGTCCTGCGGGGGTCGACGGCGATCCTGCCGTCGCGCGCCACGTCGAGCACGTCCTCCCACGCGCCCGCCGCGCGGACGTCCGGGCGGCCGCGAAGCCGCCGTCGGCGCGAGCGCAGCGCCTTCAGGCCGAGGATCGTCGCGAAGGGCAGAATGAACAGGAGAACCCCCGAGACGCCGTACAGCGCGTACCTGACCCACGCGGCCGTGCCCGACCGCGCGTCGGGGGCCTTCTTCGGATCGTCGGCGGACAGCGGCGGCAGCTCGATCGGCTTGTCCGGAGGCTCCGGCGGCTGGACGACCTGGGGGCGCGGATTGGGCTTCGGCTTGGGGATCTGGGTGGTCAGCCGCTGGTCCCTGGGCGGAGTCGGGTCGAAGGCGACCCATCCCGCGCCGTCGAAGTTGATCTCCACCCACACGTGGGCGTCGCGCCCCTTGATGGTCTGGGTGCCCTTCTTGGAGTAGGACTCGGGGTAGAAACCCATGACGACGCGGGCCGGCATCCCCTGCGAGCGGGCCATGAGGGCCATGGCCACGGCGTACTGCTCGTCGTCTCCCTGCATGTACTCCGATTCCAGGAGGCTCTGGATGCGCTGGTTGCGATGCCCGGGACGCGACGGCGAGCCCTCCTTGCCGTCGGCGTAGTAGCCCTTCGTCTTCAGATGGTTCTCCAAGGCCCGAGCCTGCTTGATCGGGCTCGTCTCGCCGGTGATGATCTCCTGGGCCTTGGCCTGGACGGCGACGGGGACGTTCGTGTTGTCCTGCATGTCCACCACGCCGAAGGGGCGCCCCTCCAGCTGCTTGTCGGAGTACCGCCGGTAGGTGACGGTCGTCGTGGTGTACTCGTCGCCGCTGCCGACGGGGGTGACGGTCAGGGCCGTCTCCTGGGTGGGCGAGTAGTAGAGGGACTCGCGCAGATCGCCGGCGCGCTTGCCGGTGAAGTCGACGCGGCGCAGCTCCCCCGACCCGGGAAGCCACACGCCGCTGTAATCGCCGATCTTCACCTCGAGGGTCTGAGTGCCCGTCCCCTTGGCCGGCTGCCTGTCAGTCACCTTCGGCCCGACCCTCCTGAAGCCCTGGGTCGCCGGGTTCGTCACGTTGTAGACGATGCCGTCGTACACGTCGAGAGTGGCCAGGCGGACCCGCCCTTTGTCCGGCAGGCCCTTGACCGTCATGAGCGTCTCGTCCTCGCGCTGGTCGATGAAGGAGCGGAACTGGGTCAGCGGCGAGGGATACTCGCGAAGGTCCAGCGGCGGGACGACGTCCTGCCGGATCGCATACCGCGCCCGCGAATCGGTCAGGAGCGGGGCGGTCACGAAGGCGACGACGGCCCCCGCCGCGACCAGCGCGACGGCTCCGTTGCGGCGCCGCCGCGCGGCCATCGCGCCCAACGTCTGGGCGCGGCCCGTCCGGACGACGCGCCGCCGCTCGACCGTGCGCGACCACCACGCCAGGCCCGTCATGCCGATGAAGACGCCGATCCACCGGGCCAGGGGCGCGTGCTGGGAGCCGAAAAGGATCCCCGAGACGAGGACGCCGGCCACCGGCAGCATCGCCCACTCCCCCCGTCGCGTCCGCAGGACGACGGACCCGGCCACCAGTCCGGCGACCGTGCACACGAGATACGGCAGGACGGTCGGCCCCAGGAAGGCGCTCGCGGGCGGCGTGAGGGTCAGCAGGTCCTTCCAGCCCTTGAAGGACTGGACCATGAGCATCTGAAACGTCCGGGCGGTCGGCAGGACGCCGCCCGTCGCCGTCTCCCTGAGCGCTATGAGGCCGCCGAAGGCGAGGTAGCCGAGCATCCCCAGGACGGCCGTCAGCCACGGCGTCAGGCGCAGCCACACCCCCAGCGCGGCGATGCCCAAGCCTAGGAGCACCCCTCCGGCGCCCGCGACGTAGCCCTGCATGTCCCCGAACACGGGACCCCACGTCGCCGAGGCGGCCAGCAAGAGGGCCGCGACGACGGCCAAGTCAGCCATCCGGGCGTCGGCGAACGCCGACCTGCGCGGATCCGGCGGGCCGCCGGGAGCCTGCGCCTCGACCTGCGAGGAGAGCGTCTGCCTCTTCAGCGGCGGCACTGTGCGCCGCGACCTCGTGACCGAACGCAGCAGAGGGGACATTCAGCTCACCGCCTTCCGCAGCGCGAGGGGAAGCGAATCCAGGGACGGGATCGTCACGATCGGGAAGCCGCCCACGAGCGCCCGCGACACCCTCTCCGCCTCGTGGATGCGCAGAGCGAACGACCGGGCGTTGACCGGCAGGGCGGCGTGGGCCCGGTGGAGCTCGGAGGCTTCGGGACGCGAGCCCGTCACCACCGCGACCACCGACGCCTGGGGCTCGCGGTCCGTGGCGATCCTGGCCAGGTCGCCCAGCCGTTCCACGCCGGCCTTCGGCTCGATCTTCGTCAGCCCGTCGAGGAAGGCGTTGGGCGAGGACGTCGGGACGGGGCCGAGCTGGCTGGTGAAGCTCAGGTCGCGGCGCTCGCGGATGACGGCCGCCCCTATCGAGGCCGCCACGCTCACCCCCAGCTCGTATTCGCGGTAGTTGTGCCAGGAGCGGGCGTCGTCGTCGAAGACGATGAGCAGATGCGCCCGCCGCGACTCCTCGAACTGGCGGACCATGAGCCGGCCGGTGCGGGCCGTGGTCCTCCAGTGGACGTTGCGGCGGTCGTCACCGGGCAGGTACTCGCGCAGCGCGTGGAAGGCGACGTCGCTGGAGGACAGGTCGTGGGTGGTGGCCCCCTCGATGTCGCGGATGAACCCGATCGCGTTCGAGGCGACGTTGACGGTCCTGGGGTGGACGTACAGCTCCTGGGCCTCGACCCAGTTCTGCTCCCTGCGCAGCAGGCCGAGGCCGTCGCCGCGCACGGACCGGACGGGCCCGATGGTGATGATGCCGCGGCGCCGGGTCGGCACGGTGAAGATCTCGGTGAATTCGGACCGGCCCGTCAGGATGGGCACGGCGAACTGGGCGAGGGCGGCCCCGACCGGCACCTCGATGACCGAGGACGCGCAGGGCCGGTTCGACGTGTTGACCACGGACAGCTCGCCGACCGCGGACTCCTCGACGACCACGCGCTGGCCGGCCAGCTTCAGCTTGACCACGTAGCGCACCATCCCGATCGTCCAGATGATCGCGACGATCCACACGAACGTCAAGAGGATGGCCAGCCCGGTGACCTCCAACCACTGCCACCGGAGCCCGACGTACCAGGACCCGACCGCCAGGAGGAGGACCATCCACCCGAAGACGGTGATGATGCGCAGGGCCTTCACCGCCGGGCCCACCACGGGCAGGCCTTCGAGCCGGTCGGCCGTCCTGACGCGGGTCCGCCTCGTCCAGGCGGCGGCCTTCTTCCAGGCGGAGGCCGCCATCCCGCTCTTCGGGCGGTCGGGGGCTTTCCTCGCAGCGGGTCTCTTCGGGTACGGGGAGGGCATCATCACTCGCCGGGCCGTGTCACTTGCGGAAAATGGGCGCCGAGACCTCTTCCAGGGCCCGTATGACGACCGCTTCGCGGGTGGCCCCGCCGAATTCGGCGTCGGGGTCCAGGACGATGCGGTGCGCCCACACGGGCAGGGCGAGGGTCTTGACGTCGTCGGGCAGCATGTAGTGGCGGCCTCTGGACAGCGCCCACACGCGGGCGGCGCGGACCATCGCGATGGCGCCGCGGGTCGAGACGCCGATCCGCACGTCCTTCGAGGAGCGCGTGGACTCGACGAGGTCCTGGACGTAGCCGAGCACCGACTCGTCGGCGTAGGTGAAGGAGGCCATCTCGGTCATCTCCTCGACGGCGGATGTCGAGATGACGGCGGGCAGGGTCTTGGACCGGTCGGGGGTGGCCGAGCCCTTGAGGATCTCGATGCCGGCGGCGCTCTCGGGGTAGCCGATCGAGGACTTGATGAGGAAGCGGTCGAGTTGGGCCTCCGGCAGGGCGTAGGTCCCCGCCTGCTCGATCGGGTTCTGGGTGGCGATGACCATGAAGGGCCGGCCGGCCTCGTGGGTGACGCCGTCCACGGTGACCCGCGACTCCTCCATGACCTCCAGGAGGGCGGACTGGGTCTTGGGCGAGGCCCGGTTGATCTCGTCGGCCAGGACGATGGAGGCGAAGATCGGGCCCTTGTGGAAGTTCCACTCGCCGGTCTTCTGGTCGTAGATCGTCACGCCGGTGATGTCGGAGGGAAGCAGGTCGGGCGTGAACTGGATGCGCGAATGGGTGCCCTGGACCGTGGCCGCGATGGCCCTGGCGAGCGCCGTCTTGCCCGTGCCGGGCGCGTCCTCCAGGAGCAGGTGGCCCCCGGCGAACATGCACGTGAGCGCGAGCCGCACGACGTCCTCCTTGCCGAGGACGGCCTTGCCGACGTTGGCGGCGATCCGGGTGAAGGACCCCTCGAACCACCGCGCGTTCTCCTCGGTCACCTGTTCTGATCGTGACATTTCCTCTTCCTTAAAGATAAGCGTGATTTATCTCAGTTGGCGGCCCGGTCGGCCCCTGGCCGCTTCGCCCTCTCCGGTCCCGCCGATGCGCCGAGCGCCTCTCGCCGGCGGGTTTCGCCCGGCCGGGCGTCGGGCGCCCGGCCGGGCCGGCTATCCTCCGGGATTGCCGTCGCACTCCCAGACCTTGTAGAGCTCGCTGGCCGGCGTCCCCGGCTGCGCGACCGCCGGGTTGCCGTTGGGGTAGCCCACTTTGAGGAGTTCGTCGGGGCGGTTGCCGCTGGAGTCCATCTTGTACGTGCCCTTGTACTGGGTGGATCCCTTGGGGCGGCACGTCACCTCCTGGTTCGGGGTGTAGCCCTCGAACCTGACGTTGATGCCGTTGCCGGAGCCTATGGGCTTGCAGTCCCCGACCGTGCACGGGTAGGAGGTGCCCGTGAGGGTGAAGAAGTACTTCCTGGGCCCGGCGGGGGTCGCCTTGACCGGCGCCGACGCAGGGCCGGGGTAGCGGGCTCCGTTGGCGCTGCCGACCGCCCGGAAGACGATCGTGACCTCCTGGCCGTCGGGCAGGCCGCTCAGGTTGCCGACGCTCTGCCAGGACCCGCCGCCGTTCGTGGACATCTCGTAGGAGATCTCGCCCTGGCTCCAGCCGTTGGCGGCCCCTCCGCTCGGCGGGCCGACGGCGAGCTCCCCCGACCGGCCGGTGGCCTTGGCCGAGCCGCCCGACGGCGCCGCGGGCAGGCCGCGGACCTGGACGGACGCCGAGCTGGCGGACGAGGAGCCGGTGGCCGAGTCGTTGACGGCGGTCACGGTGAAGGACACCTGGGAGAACGGCAGGTTCGCGAAGACGTGGCTCGTCTCGTTTCCGGAGACCCTCGCGGCGACGCCGGTGCTCGACGCAACGGTGTAGAACTGGATGGGCCTGCCGTTGCCGTCGGGCTTGGACCAGCTCACCCTCACCGATCCCGACGGCCCGGCCTGCCCTATCGTCGTGTTCTCGGCCTTGACCGTGAAGGATCCGGGCCTGCCGTAGGGGATCACCTGGTTCGAGGACGGCGAGGCGGGGGACGGACCCTGCCGGTTGACGGCCGTGACGGTCGCCGAGTACGCGACCCCGTTGCGGACTCCGTTGCCCTCGTTGAGCGTCAGGCTCGTGCCCGCCACCTTGAAGGAGCCGAGGCCGGCCACGTTGACCATGTAGTGGGTGATGCCCGAGCCGTCGGAGGTCGCCGGGGACCACGAGAAGCCGATCGTCCTGTCGCCGGCCGTCGCGGAAGGCGCTCCCGGCTGGTTAGGCACGATGTCCATCATGACGGGACCGGACGACGCCGGATCGGAGGCCCCCGCCTCGTTGTGGGCGATCACCTCGAAGGTGTGCTCGACGCCGAGCCTGCGCCCGGAGATGACGCACTGGGAGCCCACCGGGCAGTCGGTCGAGTCGCCCTGGGTCAGGTCGCGGACCGTGAACTTGGTGAAGGGCGAGCCGTTGGGCGAGCCGTTCGTCCATTTGACGACCGCGCTGTTCCTGTTGAGGACCTCGGCGGTCACGTTGGAGACCTTGTCCGGGCGGGACCGCACGGCCAGCCTCATCGTGCCGGTCACGGCGCGGCTGGGATCCCCCGAGCCGTCGATGACCTGGAAGCGCACGACGACTTCGCCGTGCGCGTCGGGCGAGGTCGTCACCGTGACAGCGCTGCCGGCGGCGGTGGCGGTCGCGTTGCCGGAGACCACCGTGGGCGCGCCGTGGATGGACAGCGGCTTGTTCGGGAACGGGTTGGTCGCGTGGGCGGCGACGTCGATCTTCGTCGTGCTGCCCGCGTTGACGGTCTGCGTGATCTCGCCGACCTGGACGAGCGGCTTCTTCGTCTTGACGATCTGCACGGGAAGGCTCCCGCTCGTCTCGGCCTGCCCGTCGCTGACGGTCACGCCGATCGACCCGAGGGGGCCGGGAAGCGCGCCCGGGTCGGCCGTCAAGGTCATCACCGAGCCGGAGATCTTCGCGTCCACGCCGTTGACCTTGCTGGTGATCTTGTAGGTGAAGTCGTTCGGGTCGTCCTTGGCGTCGGGATCGGTCGTCATGGTGGCGAGGTTGACCCGGGCCTTGTCGCCGCCCGCCTCCAGGGAGACCGGTGTGGGGGTGAAGACGGGCGGGCGGTTGCCGGACGCCCGCACTTCGATGGGCAGCGTCAGGGTCCTGACGACGCCGGAGGAGTCGTTGCGGTCCTTGCCGTCCGTGACTTCCAACGTGACGGAGGTCGATCCGGAGAACTCCCGCTTGGCCGTGAAGCTCAGCGTCTTCTCGTCGACGACCAGCGGGCTGTTGTCCCATCCGACGGAGGCCTTGACGTGCTTCGGGTCGGTGATGGACACGGACCTGCCCGGCCGCGTGAGGATGTAGTCGTTGATCGGGATCTTGAACGGCTTGCCGGCGTCGACGACGATCGGCACCTTCTTCAGATCGACGGTCGGCTCGGTCTGGGTGTTGCCGGGCACGCGCACGATCGCCGAGGCCTTCATGCCGTCGGGGTCCTTGACCGTGTACAGAATGATCCGCGGCTTCTGGGACGTCGTGACGGTCAGGGTCTTATCCGAGTTGACCTTGACGCCCGGATCGTCGGAGGTGACCGTGTCCTCCAGGATGTCGCCGTCCTTGTCGACGTCGTTGCCCAGGACGTTCACCTTGACGGTCTTCTTGCCCAGCGTCCGCTCCCGGTCGACCACGTCGTCCCGCGCGACCGGCGCGAGGCTGGGCGCGTCCTTCTGCACGTTGACCATCAGGAGCCCCTCGGCGGTGCCGCCGCGTCCGTCCTGGATCCGGTAGGTCACCGGGTAGGAGCCCTCCTTGGCGGGGGTGGAGACGACGATCCCCTTGCCCTGCTTGCCTTTGTCGCGCTCCTCGACCTTCAGCTCCGGGGAGGCGCTGGTGGCCGAGCCCTTGACGAGGGAGATCGGGTCGCCGTCGGGGTCGATGTCGTTCTCGGTGACCTGCGCGACGACCTTGCGCCCCGGTTTGACGAGCATCTGGTCCCGGTTGGCCACCGGCGCCTGGTTCTGCGTCGCCTTGGGCGCCACGCCGATGCGCACGCGCGCCGTGGCCGTCTTGCCGTAGGCGTCCCTGACCGTGTAGGTGAAGCTGTCGGTGCCCGGCTTGCTCCCGGTGTAGGAGATCGTCGAGCTGCCGGCCTCCGCCACTCCGAGCTTGGGGGAATCGCCCAGGCCGGCCAGTTCGACCGAGTCGCCCTCGGTGTCCACCCCGTCGAGCTGCACGGGGATCTTCACGGGCTGGCCGACGATCGCCCGGGCGGTGATGTTCACCGGGTTGGGCGCGGTGTTGGCGTCCTCGTTGACCGGGGTAACGGTGATATTGACCGTCCCCGAGGCCACGTTCCCGAGCGAGTCGCGCACGGTGTAGCTCACCCGGGTGGTGCCCGCCTTCTTGCCCGCCCGGAAGCGCACGAGGTTGTCGGAGACGAAGGGCTGGCCCATCTCGGGGTCGACGCTGTGCTGGAGCTCTGGCAGGACGGTCATGCTCAGCTTGCCCGGCGAGCGGTCGTTGGCCAGCACGTTGACCGACCCGACGTCTCCGGCCCGGACCGTCAACTGGTCCTCGGCGACTTGCGGCGGCGCGTTGGAGTCGGGGGTGTCGACGGGGATGACGAGTATCCGCCCCGTCGCCGAGGCCGTGCCGTTGGACACGGTGTAGTTGAGCGTCGTGGGCCCGCTCAAGCCCGCGGGCGCGGTGAGGCGGACGTGCTCGTGGTTGACGGGCGCGGCGGTGATCTGGCCGCCCGGCGGGGATTCGACCGATTGCAGGGTCAGGACGCCGCCGGCCGGGTCGGAGTCGTTGCCCAGGACGTCGACGAGGGTTTGGCCGCCCTTGGGCAGCAGGGCGATGTCGTTCTCGACGACGGGCGGGTCCTGCTTGTTGGACTCGACCGCGTCGACGCGTATGACCCCCGTGGAGGTCGTCGGCCCGTCGGAGACGAAGTAGCTGAGGTACCGGGTTCCGGGCCGGTCGGCCGAGACCGTCACGCTCCCGAGGTTCGGCGAGGTCTTGACGGCCAGGCCGTCGGGGGCGGGCCCGGTGCCCACCAAGCGCATCTGCCTGCCGTTGGGGTCGAGATCGTTGGCCATCGGGGAGACGGTCGCCGCCTCGCCGACGGGCACCCTGACGTAGTCGGCGTTCGCGCGGGGCGGCAGGTTGACCCCCTCGGCGACGTCGACGGTCATCTTCCCCTCGGCCGACTTGCTGCCGTCCGAGACGGTCAGGGCGACCTCGCGCGTGGCGGGCCCCTGGTTGAGGTCCTTGACCTTGACGCTGCCGGTCTCCTGGAAGGACGCGGTCAGCCCCTTGCTGGGCGTCGCCCCCTTGAGGTAGATGGGGTCGCCGTCGGGGTCGATCCAGTCCCCCAGGAGCTGGAGCGTCGTCTCGCCGGCGGAGGCGAGCTTCGCGCTCGTCTTGATCTGCTGGACCGGCGCCTCGTTGACGTTGAAGGGGTGCACGTCCACGGTGACGCTGCCGGTGGCCTTCCCGCCCCGGCCGTCGTCGGCCTCGTAGGTGAACGTGGTCGTGCCCGACGCCGTCTCGGGGACCTCGATCTGCAGCGCCTGGCCCTTGCGGCTGGGGCGCACGGTCCCGAAGGCGGGCGTGGATGTCGGCTTGACGGTCAGGACGTCGCCGTCCTGGTCGGAGTCGTTGTTGGTGACCGGCAGGCTCGTCGTGCGCCCGGGCCGCACCCCGAACCTGTCGTTCTCCACGGTGGGCGGATGGTTCTCCTGCTGGCGGTCGGGGTCCTTGCGCTGCGTGGTCAGGTCGGTGCTGTCGTCGTGCTCGTCGCTCTCGACCTGGTTGCTGTTGTTGACCTCGTTCCAATCGTTGACCAGGACCATGTCCTTGTCGGGCAGCCAGACGTTGCCGGTGGCGGCGTCGTTGAGCACGATGACCCTGCGGTTGGTCCGGAACTCCGCCGACTTGCTCTCGGCGAGCTTCTCGCTGGCCAGGGATTCGTCGTCCTTGCTCCCCGGGCAGTCCCGCAGGGAGCGGCCCGTTCCCGTCCACGCCGCGTAGGCGCAGCCTTCGTGGAAGACGGGGCGGGCGGGGTTGCCCTGAGCGTTGCGCGCCTGCGGGTTGGCGGGCTTGGCCGTGATGGCGCCGTCGGCCAGGGAGACCTTGTACAGGGTCGTGGCCGAGGCGACCAGCACGTCGTCGGCCGCGGGCCCGGACTGCTGGAGCTGGAGGTTCTTCGTCTCCCCCAGTTCGACGACCTTCCCACCGGGCAGGGCGAGCTTTCCCGACTCGGCGTCGAGCACCACGGAGCGGGAGCCGACCGCGGCGATCTGGAGGTTCTTGGACCCGGCGAACTCCTTGGGCAGGGAGTGCCCCTCCTCGCGGAAGGTCGATCCTTCGACGACCATCGACTTCCATGCCTTGGCCTGGGCGGAGGCGGCGTGCACGGACCCGTCCTTGCCGACCGTCACGACTCCCCCGGCAAATCCCGACATGTCCGGCTTGGCCGACGTGTCGAAGGAGGGAAGGCCCTTGGCGGGGGTCGTCCACAGCTTGCCGCTCTGGATGTCGAGCATCGCGACAGTGCCGCCGCCGAAGGCGACGAGGTCGGCGTCGCCCAGGGACTTGGGCGTGCCCATCGAGACCTTCGCCGGGTCGACCTGGGTGAGGGTTCCCGCCTGCCGGTCGCGCACGAGGACGGTGTCGCCCTCCTGGTAGATGTCGAACTCGTTCGAGTCGGCGCGCACCCCCGCGTCGATCGTCTTGGAGGGGTGGTTCAGATGCCCGACCATGCGCGAGGCCTGATTGGTCACCCACACGCCGCCGTCGTTGAGCGACAGCTCGGCGCGATCGATGCCCTCAGCAGACGTGACGGCAATCACGTATCCGGCCAGGATGGCCGCCGTCGCGCCGATGGACACGAACCGTTGGGTGCGCTTGGACACGCCCTTCCTCAAACGCGATGGGTCTTTACGTTCCCTGCTGCGCAAGCGCGGCAAAGACATCGGGACCTCCTTCGGAATGCGGTGGCGTGTGCGTGAACTCGTGCCCGTCGCCGGGTCATGGGACCCTGCGTTGCAAGAGATCGCGTGAGCATCTCTCCCCGCCCAATATATTGCGCCGGCACCGGCAGTGCCAATGCGAACGGGGACGATCGGGCACGACATCCGTCACGCCGTCGATGAACGGACGTCCGGAACGCAGGCTTTTCGGGAGACAATGAACACATGGCTTTCATGGACTGGGCGGTCGAGGTCGCAGCGGCGCACCCCGAACTCAAGGGCGCTTTCATCAACGCCGACGGCGAATGGCTGGACATCCTCCTGGCCGACGGCCGGACGTTCCGCTTCCGCCCCGCGCAGCTTATGGACGCCTCCAAGCCGGAAGCCGTCCGCCGAGAACTGCTCACCCGGCTCATCTCCATCGGCGTCTCCCGTGCGGAGGCGGCGCCCGGCCCCGACGGGCCTGAGTCGGGAGCGAACGGGCCCGGACTCGGGGCGAGGGAGTCCTCGCCCGGCACGAAGGGGCCCGAGCCCCTGATGGACGGATCCGACGCCGAATCCCCCGCCGATCCCGACAGGCCCGGCGCCGACCGGTTCGCAGGCGCTCCGGACGCCGACGGCTCGAACCCGGACGCCCTTCCCCGGGCGAACGCCGCCGCCCGCGGATCGGGCGATTCGGAGCCGACGCAGGGCACGGGCGAGGCACCCGGGGCCTGGACGAGCGCCTCCCACGGCGACCGTTCTCACGGACGGCCCTCAGGCCCGCCGTCGGGCGGCGGAGAGGACCGCGCAGCCGCCGGCGAGGCCGGCCCCTCAGCACCGGGCGCATCCCCGGACGATCCCTCCGCCGCCAACCGCGCCGACACCTCCCATCGCGGCCCCTCCCGGCAGGCCGGGCCCCCGACTCCAGTCGAATCCGATCCCCCCACACCAACCGGGCCTTCCGGTCCAGGCCCCTCCGCATCAGGCACATCCTCCCCGACAGACCCCTTCGACGACGTCGGCTCCCTCGTCGACGGCCTCGACCTCCCCTTCGAGGAGCTCGACTCCTCCGACGAAGCCGAAGCGGCATCGGGCGAACACCTCATGCCGATCGTCAGGAGCGCCGACTACTTCGTGCGATCCCACGACCACGCGCGCGACGACTCGATGGTCTACGTCCCCATGACCCCCTTCATCGGAACGGGCATCGCCGTCGACAGCGCGCACACGATCACCCCCCTGTTCTTCTCGGACCTGGAGAACACAGGGCTTCCCAGCGACATCGTCCCGCTGTTCCAACACGCGCTGACCCGCCTGCGCACCTTCGACACCGTCGACGGCCAGCCGAGCGTCCAGGTCTACCCCCAGCAGATAGGCGGGGCGAACGTCTTCGATTTCACTGGGCCGGCCAATTACCAGAGCTCGTGGTTCATGGACGTGGAGATGGCACTGACGGTCAGCGAATCCCTGAGCAAGGCCAACCGCGATTCGCTGCCGCTCTTCGTCCCCGCCAGCAGGGCCTCCCTGTTCGTCGTCATGGCCGACGACCCGCACTTGCCCGAGCTCTTCACGCGGCTCGCCAAAGACCTCAATCGCCCCGACACGATCTACCCCCTGCCGCACGTCGTCACCCAGGACGGATGGAGCGAGTGGATTCCCATGCCCGACCACCCCGCGGCGAAGGCGCTCGCGAAGATTCGCACGTCGGTCCGCGAGAGGATCTACCGCGCCCAGGCGGAGGCGATGCGCACGTGGCCCGGGGACTTCGGCAGACTCGTCGAGTTCCAGGTCCTTCGCCAGGGCTCTCTGATCGCCTCGCCTCCGATGTCCTCTCTGGCGATCTGGACCTCGGACGCCGGCTACGGTTCCCTCCCCGATACGGACTTCGTCGCCTTCCTCCGCCAGACGTCGGCCGGCGAGCCGTGGGAGGAGAGGGATTGGCGCGGGATGGTCGTTCTGCGCGCCCAGGTCGCGCGTGACGTCTGGCACGAAGGCATCTCGCCGATGACCAACGTGTGGCCGCCACGCTGGTCCGTCCGGGGTTTCCCCGACGACGCCCAGCTCAACGCTCTGCGCGAGGCCTCCGACCGCGAGTTCTGACCGGATTGCGACCTGGGCCGAGCCGGATTACCGAACTGGGCCGGACCGCGGACCCCGACCTTGGCCGGATTGCGACCTGCCTGACCTGGGCCAGGCCGCAGACCCTCGCGCCCCCACCGTCACCACGCTTCCACGCCACCGCCGCCAGCACCCCGACGGCCTACGCGCGCCCCCAATCGCCGGCGTAGAAGCGTCCGAGGGTCTCGCCCTTGTAGGCCGCGTACTCGCCGGAGAGGATCGAACGCCTGATGCCCTCCACGAGCTGGACGGTGTAGTGCTCGTTGTGGATCGTCGCGAGAGTGGAGGAGAGCATCTCCCTGGCCTTGAAGAGGTGGTGGAGGTAGGCCCGTGTGTAGTTCGAGCACGTGTAGCACGCACAGCCGGGAACGAGGGGGGAGAAGTCGCGCCGGAACTGCGAGCGCGTGACGTTGAACCGTCCGTCGGGCGAGTAGATCGCCGCGTTGCGCGCGACCCGCGAGGGGTTGACGCAGTCGAACGTGTCGGCGCCCGCTTCGACGGCGGCGAAGACGTCGTCGGGCTCGGAGATCCCCAGGAGGTGGCGCGCCCGGTCCTCGGGAAGTTCCTCGCTCACCCATCCGACGATCCTCCCGAGGTTCTCCTTCTCCAGGGCTCCGCCGATCCCGAATCCGTCGAAGCGCCGGCCGCCGGCCTCCATGGCGCCGAGGTCGCGGGCTGCCTTGCGCCGCAGGTCCTCGTACTGTGCGCCTTGGACGACGCCGAAGAGCTGCTGATACGGCCTGTCCGGGCGGGCCTCGGTCAGGCGTCCGTGCTCGGCCAGGCAGCGGGCCGCCCAACGCCGCGTGCGTTCGAGGGCCTGCTCCTGGTAGGCGCGAGAGTCGAGCAGGGTGGTCAGCTCGTCGAAGGCGAAGATGACGTCGGCGCCCAGTTCGTGCTGGATGCCCATCGAGATCTCGGGAGTGAAGCGGTGCCTCGCCCCGTCCAAGTGGGAACGGAACCACACGCCGTCGTCGTCGACGTCGACGAGGCGCTCCTTGGAGGCGCTTCCGGCGCGCCCGGAACCGGAGAACTCGGCGGAGAGGACCTTTTTGAAACCTGAGCCGAGGGAGAGGATCTGGAACCCGCCCGAATCGGTGTACGTGGGGCCGCGCCAGTTCATGAATGCCGCAAGCCCGCCCGCCTCGTCGACGACGTCCGATCCCGGCTGGAGGTAGAGGTGGTAGGCGTTGGCCAGCACGGCCTGGGCTCCCAGTTCGGCCACGGCCTCCGGCACTACGGCTTTGACGGTGGCCTTCGTGGCGACGGGCACGAAGGCGGGGGTGGCGATGTCTCCGTGGGGGGTGTGGATGGTGCCGGCCCGTCCGAGGGGCCGGCCGGTTCTCCCGCCTACGCCGCCGGCGCCCACCGGCTCTTCGAGTCGGACTCCGAGGGTGAACGTCATCGTCCCTCCCCGCCTTCGGCCCGGCCCAGGCCCCCGGTCGCCTCCGCGCCGACATAGCCGGGCTCACGCCGTTTGACCCATCCGACTACCGCGTAGGTCACCGGCAGGAAGAGCGCTTCGACGGCCACTTTGTAGGCGAAGCCTGTGATCATGTAGCCGACGAGCACGCCGCGGGGGATCTCCCCCGCCCAGGCCACGGTGCAGAACACGGCCGAATCCGCGGCCTCGCCGACCACGGTGGAACCGAGCAGGCGGATCCACAACCGCCTCTCGCCGCTGCGCCGTTTGATGCGCACGAGGACGAGGGAGTTCAGCAGCTGGCCCGCGAGGAAGCCGAGCAGGGAAGCCGCGACCATGCGAGGCACCTGGCCGAGCACCGCCTCGTAGGCGGCCTGGTTGCGATACGTGTGGTCGCCGGGGGCGATTTGAATCAGCCAAAACGTCAGCGAGGCGATGATCTGGACGACGAAGCCGGTGAGGATCACGCGCCGGGCGTTGGCGAAGCCGTACACCTCGGAGAGGACGTCGCCGAGGATGTAGGTGAACGGGAAAAGCACGGCTCCGCCGTCGAAGACGAGGTGCCAGCCACTCGTCACGTTGAAGCCGATGAGCTTGGTGGCGCCGATGTTGGACAGGAGGAGGAAGGCGACGAAACAGGCGGCGACGACGTCGAAATGGCCGCGCCCGTCCCTTTGGGTCCGCCCAGTCCCCGTCCCGGGGCTTCCGGACTGCTCGGTGGCCGTTCCAGTCCCCCCGGCCCGTCCTGCCTCTGGGACGCTCGGTGTGTTCGTGTCGTGGCGGCTCACGGGGCTCCTCTTGCGTTCGAGAGCTGGCATGCGCGCCGGAGGGCGCGCCTGGTCTTCGCCCCGCGCTGCCACCACGGAGACCGGCACTGCGATGCCGGGGCAGCCGATCGCTCGACGGCCCTCGAAGAGTCTAGCCCAGTCCCGCCGGCCGTCCCGAGCCGACGATTCCGAACCCGGCTATCCCGAGCCAAGCGTCTCGGGCCGCCCCACCCCGCCTTCAGCGGCCCGCATCAGAACACACCCCGCTCTTCAGCGATCCCACGCCCCGGGCCCGCGTCAGAACCCGATCCGCAGCACCGGCGTATCGTCGGCGGGGCTCACCGCCTGGGTGACGGGCAGTTCCTCGCCGTCGCGGTATCCGACGCTGTGACCGGGCATGAGGTGGGCGTCCGAGCCGATCAGATAGTCGGCGACATTGGCGAGCATCGCGTAGACGTCCTCTTCGGACTGCGTCGATTCGACCACTTCCAGGTCGAGGTGGCCGAACAAGGGGAGGCCGAGCGTGCGCCCGTACGTCAGATCCGGCCGGTAGGTGCGGATATTGACCCACAAGGGCAACGGCGCCTGGCCCTTGGAGAGCAGGTCGGCCAGCTCGATCACCATCTCGGGAGGCTGGACGACTCCCAGCTCCGGCCGCAGGATCCCGATCGCGGCGCTCTCGCGCATGAGCGCGTCGGCCAGCTCGGTGAAGACGATGTGCGAGGCGAGCGCCCTCTTCCTGCGGCGCACGGCTTCGGGTGCGTCGGCGCCCTCGGCCGGATCGAGATCCTTCGCCAAGTCGTCGAGATCCCCCGCCGGATCGGCGTCGCGGCCTCCGCCATCCTCTGGGCTCCCTCCCGATCCGCCGCCGTCCGGGGAACGGCTCTCCGATGCTCCGGGCTCGCCCGCGACGCCTCCTTCCCGATCGCCGACCGAGTGCGCCGCATCGCCGTTCGCTCTCGGCAAGACGCTGCGATTCAGCGGGGCGTAACAGGTGATCGCCACGTGGAATGCGTGGTCGGGCAGATCTCCGCGCTCAGGCTGCAGGGCGGCGGAAACCGGTGTGACGAGCACGAGAACGCCTTCGAGGACGAAACGCAGGATGTCTCCGCCTCCGGCGCCATTCCCTTCGATGGGCATCTCTTCCCATACGAGGTCGATGTCTTCGTTCCACAGTTCGCGGATTCTCGCCACGGCGGCTTCGACGTCGATCGGCGCGGAGTAGAGGGCCGCCGCGGAAAGGAATTCCGGCGCTTCGGGGTGGATGAGGGAAAGGCTCTGAGTCATCGCTGGCCTCCTGCTCAACGGCTCGTCTCCAAACAAAAGGCTGGGTGGTGCGAGTCGACAGCAGCGTACTCGCACCACCCAGCTATTAGGCAAGGATTCCGGAATCCCACACGCTCACCTCATTTGGGATGGAAGCATCTTGCCCTTGCGCACACCTCGAAGGGGGCGCACGTCTCTATCTACTTATCGGCTGTAACGCCGTAGGCCCGGGATTATTCCTCCTTTCGGAGGAGTCCCTCCCTGGATTCATAAGTTTATGATCTCAGGCCCTCCTGGACAAACCCTGAAAACAGGGGTTGCGATACCCAACTTGTCAAAGCGTCGCCAGTTTAGTATAAGCGGCGGCGAAGACCTCCTCGGGCGCCCCGGCCTCGTCGACGACGAATCCGAGTTCGTCGCGCTCCAGGTCTTCCAGCGTCTCGTACTGGTTGACGAGCAGGTCGGGGTTCATGAAATGGCCCTTGCGGGCCTTGATGCGCTGCTCATTGAGGGAGCGAGGAGGGGCGACGTGGACGAAGACCGTCCGGGTGGGGCAGTTGCGCAGCGTGTCGCGGTACTTCCTCTTCAGGGCCGAACAGGACACGACCGTCGAATGCCCCGCGGCGTTCTCGGCGCGCATCCAGTCCCGAATCGATTCCAGCCAGGGCTGGCGATCGTGATCGTCCAACGGGATTCCCGCCTCCTGTTTGTCGCGATTGGCCTGGGTGTGAAACTCGTCTCCCTCAGCGTAGACGTAGCCGAGTTTGGCCGCCAGCATCATGCCCACCGTCGTCTTTCCGGAACCCGCCACTCCCATGACGACGACGTTCACCGGCCCTCTGCTGCGCGGTGCCGGCGGGAGCACCGGTATGTCGGATTCGCTCATTGCCTCCTCGCTTTCCGTGGCGCGCCGTTCGCCCCACCGGGGATGGTCCCCCTACCGTATATCCCACCCGGCTCCTAGCGCATGTCGAGGAAATGCGGGCCGCGGGCCTCCAGCTCCACGGCGTACATGTCCTTCCACTGACGCCACGGCTCTTTGGAGAGGTAGTCGTTGGTGAAGCGGAAGTCGTCGGAGACCTCGGTGGTGCAGAACCGGGGAATCCTCAAGCCGACCACCGGCGCCAGGCGTTCGCACTCGGCGATGACCAGGCCCTCGTTCTGGCCGCCGAATATGTCGAACTCCCAGCCGTCTTCGTCGTACCACATCGAATAGCGGTTCTTGAGGATGACGTTCGGCGAGCGGCGCAGGATCTGGGTGGCCACCGATACGTCGACCTCGGTCTCTATCTCGTACCGCTCCGCGGCGACGGCGGGGGACTTGACCGCGATCGACGCGGTGGCGTCGGCCTCGGACTCGGACAGGAGGGCGGCGAGGAGCCTCCGCTCGTAGGCGCCCAGATGGTCGGTGGCCTCGTCGAAGGGGGCGAGGCCGACGTCTCTGCCGGGGAAGGTGACCCGCACGCGCACGGCGTAGCCGTCCACGGCGAAGACGTAGGCCTGGACGATCACCTGCTTCGATCCGTGCGCGAGTACCTCGGGCGGCAGGTCGCGCACGTAGAACTTGCGCTCGAACTCGAATTCGAGACCGTCGGCACCGTCGAGCGCGGTGCCGTCGGCGTCATCCGCATCCATGTCCCAAGGATACGGGGCGGCTGTCGCCCCGGCGGCCCACCGACGCACCGGTGAGGGCGACGCGCCGCCGGAATGGCAGACTTGAACCATGAACACCGCACTGCCCACGGGCGTGGACGTCGTCGTCGCCGCGCAGACGCTCGGCCAGACCGTCCGGCGCACGCCGCTCGACCTGTCGCTGCGCCTGTCGGGGATCCGCCGCCAAAGCGTGCTGCTCAAGCGCGAGGACATCCAGGTGGGCCGCTCCTACAAGGTACGCGGAGCCTACAACTTCATCTCCGGCCTCCCCGCGCGCGAACGGGAGGCCGGGATCGTCTGCGCGTCGGCGGGCAACCACGCCCAAGGCGTCGCCTTCGCCTGCCGCCAGTTGAAGATCCACGGCAAGGTATTCCTGCCCTCGACCACGCCGCGTCAGAAGCGCGCCCGCATCGCCGACATCGGCGGCCGCTGGATCGAGCAGATCGTCGGAGGGGCCGCCTTCGACGAAGCCTCCTCGGCGGCGATGGAGTATGCGAGCGCCCACGGCGCGACCTACGTCCACCCCTTCGACGATCCGCGCACGATCGCCGGGCAGGGCACGGTGGTCAAGGAGCTCTTCGAACAGGCCAGCGAGAAGCCGGCGACGGTGGTCGTGCCCGTCGGCGGCGGCGGGCTGCTCGCCGGGACCGCGATCTGGCTGCGCGAGTTCCACCCGGAGGTGAGGATCGTCGGCGTCGAGCCCTCGGGGGCGGCGTCCATGCAGGCCGCCCTGGCCGCGGGGGAGCCCGTCACCCTCCCGGAGATCGACGCTTTCGCCGACGGCACCGCCGTCGCCCGCGCGGGCGAGGTCACCTTCCGGATCGCCAGCGAACTCGTCGACGACGTCGTCTCCGTCCCCGAAGGCGCCCTGTGCACGGAGATGCTCGAGCTCTACCAGGTGGAGGGGATCATCGCCGAGCCGGCCGGGGCGCTGGCGTCCACCGCCGTCGCCCGTTTCCTGCCCGACCTCCCCGACGGGCCGATCGCCTGCGTCGTCTCCGGCGGGAACAACGATGTCTCGCGCTACGACGACATCGTCGAACGCTCGAGCGTCTACGAAGGCCTGCGGCACTACTTCCTCGTCACCTTCCCGCAGGAGCCCGGAGCGCTGCGCCACTTCCTCGACGGCGTGCTCACCGACGGCGAGGACATCGTCCTGTTCGAGTACACGAAGAAGAACAACCGCGAGACCGGCCCGGCCCTCGTCGGCATCGAGATCCAGGACCGCGCCCGCATCGGCGACCTCCTCACCCGCATGGAGGCCTCGCCGCTGCACATCGAGAAGCTCGAGCCGGACTCCCCCGTCTTCTCCTTCCTCCTGTGACGCACGCCCGCGACGCATACGCCTTCCCGCCGCGCAGAGCCCCGATCGAATCCGTCCGGATCGCCTAGCGCCGCTCCCCTCGCCGCGCAGGAGGGCCGATGTGCGGTCCCTCGCGAGCGGCCCGGGCCACTTCCCTCGCATAGGAGGCCTCCGCGGCGACGGCGCCGCTGACGTCCCTCACCCGCAACCTCTCCCCTCGCATAGGAGGCCTCCGCCGGCCCGAGCGCCCCGCGCCCGCCGAACGCGCCTTCCACTGCGCGACCGGGCCTGCCGGCCGCGCCGCGGGCGAGCCGTCACCGCCATCTGCGCCCTCTAGGGCCTTCCGCCAGGAGGGCCGCAGCGGCAGCCTGGTATGAGGGCCTTCCGCCAGGCGGCCGGGGGCGAGCCGGACGTCGCCGAGACGTACACTTGGCTGGGCGCCGGCAGCCGCCCGCCACGTCGAGACTCGGGAGGAACCCATGGGCCTGAAGAAGGCAATCGCCGCAACCTACATGCGCCTGTCACGGTGGACGTTCGTGCACGAGCCCCTTCCGAAGAAAGTGGTCCTGATCGGGGCTCCGCACACCTCGAACTGGGACGGCTTCCTCATGGTCATGTGCTTCTGGCGCATCGGGCGCCCCTACAAGTTCCTCGTCAAGGAATCGGCCGCGAAGAATCCCGTCGTCGGCCCGATCGTCCGCTGGGTGGGCGGAGTCCCCGTGAATCGCGAGGGCGGCCACGGGGTCGTCAAGGCGGCGGTCGAGGAGGCGAACCGCTCCGAGGAGTTCACGCTCATCATCGCCCCCAAGGGCACACGATCCCGCCGCGACTACTGGAAATCCGGCTTCTACCGAATCTGCCTGGAAACGGGGCTGCCCCTGCAACTCGGCTTCATCGATTCGCGCACCCGCACGTACGGCTGGAGCGGGAACATCACGCTGACGGGCGACGTCAAAGCCGACATGGACCGGATCCGCGAGTTCTACGCGGGCAAGCTCGGCAAACGACCGGCCAACTCGAACGTCCCCCGGCTCCGGGCGGAAGAGGGGTGATCCCAGCCGCCCGCCTCCGTCCGAACCCAGCGGACTTGACCAAATAGGTTAACGGCATTAACCTATTTACATGACGAATTCTCAGGACGGGCGGTCCACGCAAACCCGCCGGCGCTTAATCGACGCCGCGATCGGGCTCGTCGACCAGTCGGGGTGGGAAAGCGTCACCCTCAAGGCCGTCGCGCACGAATGCGGTGTCTCCGCCCCGGCCTCGTACAAGCACTTCCCCAACAAGGCCGCCCTCCTGAAGGCGACCGGCATGGAGATGTCCACGCGGCTGGCCCGCGCGTGCGAACCGCTCGTCGACGCCGATCCGCGGAACTCTCTGATCGGCATGGGGAAGTTCATCCTCACGTTCGCCGGCAGGCATCCGCGGCTCCTCGAGTTCGTCATGTTCGGGCCGGGCAACACGGCCGATCTCCCACGCACACGGGAGGCCGGGCGGTCCGGCGCTGCTGGCGAAGCCGGGGGCGCGCCGGCCTCCGGGCGCGCGCCGGCCTGTCAGCCAGCCTCGGCCCCGCGGGAAGCCGGAGCCTACCCGTTCCTCGAACTCGTACGGCGGGAGGTCGCGCGCCTGACGGCTCTCCAGGGGCGTCCCCCCGAGGCGGAGAACTGCTTTTTCATCGCCATGTGGAGCTTCGTACAGGGGTACTCGGCGCTCGTCGCCGCCGGCGCGACATCCTTCGACGACGGCTTCTTCCGAGCCGCATTCACCGCACTTCTCACGATCGACGAAAGGACATGAACATGTCTCAAACCCTCATCATCTACGCCCATCCCTACGACGGATCGTTCAACCACGCGATCCTCGAGGAGGTCAAGGCGGGCTTAGAGGCCAGCGGACGGCCGTACGAGGTGATCGACCTCTACGCCGACGGCTTCGACCCGCGCTACACCGCAGAGGAGCTCTCGCTTTTCAGCAAAGGCGAGACCACCGACCCGCTCGTCGAGCGCTACCAGAAGATGATCGAGGCCAGTGACTCGTGGATATTCGTCGCGCCTATGTGGTGGAGCGACGTCCCCGCCATCCTCAAGGGCTTCCTCGACAAGGTCATGAAGCAGAAGTGGGCCTACCTCCCTTCCTCCACGGGGGTCAAGGGCAAGCTCACCCACGTTCGCTCCGCCTGGGCGATCACGACCTCGACGGGCCCGACCTTCTACTACCGCGTATCGGGCAAGAACGGCGTGCGGCGGGTCTTCCTCGGTCAGGCGGTCAAGCAGCTCGGCGTCCGCAAACGCCGCTGGACGCACTTCGGGCGCGTCAACCTGGTCGACGACGAGCCCCGCACGCAATTCCTCGCGAAGGTGCGCAAGATGGCGGAGCGTTTCGGCAACCGGTGACAGACCGAGCCCGAAGGTCCAGCGGCTCGAAGCGTCACCTCCTCTCGCAGGCGATTCCGTCCCCGTCGCGGTCGAGCTTGGGCCGGTATCCCGGCTGCCCTCGGTAGATGGGGGTGACGCCCTTGGCCCTGGCCTCGGCGCAGTTGTGGTAGTAGACGGAGCCCTCCTGGGAGGGGGCGGCGGGCGCGGAATAGCCCGAATCGCCGTTCCCCGCCTGGCCGGACTGACCGGATTGGCCGGATGACGCCCTCCCGGATGACGTGCCGGAGGG
>ERZ772973.174-NODE-174-length-38823-cov-13.8578_pt1 | contig 38823 bp, 49 predicted proteins | sample MGYA00580672_ERZ772973 | MGnify/ENA primary metagenome ERZ772973 (study PRJEB29015, sample SAMEA2737938) | human oral metagenome | biome: human oral; feature: human-associated habitat; material: dental | place: China | collected 2152 ...
TTGCCCCCGTCGTCTTACTCAACTCCCCGATTCGCTTACCGTCTAGTCGAACCTCAACTCCAACCCAGCGGGTGCGCGTACCAAGAAGCACCTTGTGCAGCGTCGTAAGAATGTAGGTTTTCTTATGGCCTAGCCCTGTATATGGTTGCAGCACATCGAGGTGGTCTTTTTCCTTAGTGACCTGGCTAGCTTGTCCCCGGGGGATGGCGGCCCATTTTCGTGAAGGCGGATTGTTAATAGGCACTATCATGCCGGGTGGTTGCGGTCCAACATGCACTGACATGTGAATATCGTTGGGATTGAAATTGGGCTGTGTCTCATTCGTCCACAAAGTACCCCTCACTCCGGCATCGAACCCGCTAGCGGCAAGGCGTGCCAGTTCGGGAAAATAATCATCAGTCTCCAAATCGGGTATATAAGCAATAACCCGGTCTTGCCACCTGACAGATATTGCATGACCAGCTTCGGAATGTGGATTGTCCATTTCCAACACGAGCGTTGCGTCAAATCGGCGAACTTTATGCTCATTCAGTGGAACAAGTTTTCTGATATCGTTAAGCGCTGTTCGATAAAAGGACTCACCTACGGTTTCCTGATCGCACCATTCCCTGGTGGATCGGGCATCATAGATGCTGGGCATGATTGTCTCCTCATGTTTTTATGAGCTTCCTTTAAGAAAAAGGTTACCCGTTAAACTGTTATCCGCATATAGGTTTTAGGTAAAGATTCGGTTACGGGGTTTCGTAGCAATTGAGGAATCATTAGTCCTGGATGCAGTACTGCGGTATCTTCCCTTTGGCGTAGAGCTGTCTCCAAATCCCTGCTATGAGAATAGTCACGCCCAGCTCGTGAGCGATCGAGCTTATACTGTCACAGTTGATTTCGGCCGCCATGTAATCATTCTCATCTATGAGTAAGATTGCGGCCCATTCGTTTGCTTCGCGTTCCTGTTGTTCGCGCGCCAATCCTGTTGCGCCAAGCTGGTGTCTATAGTGGGCATGCCCTAGCTCGTGTGCTAGCGTGCACAATGTTTGCACTTCGTGCATGCCCTCCCGAAGGCTGACGGTGCGGGTTACCGGATTCCAACCACCCTTCTTACCACCGGTATGGGTAACTACCATAACGCCCATCTCTTCGGCTAATTGTTCCAAATCAAGCATGGTTATCATGACTGCAACCTCTTCCGCTATCGTTAAGCACCGTCTGGCAAAAAAGCTCACCTACGGCTTCTTGATTGCACCATTCTCTAGTGGATCGGGCATCATAAATACCGGCCATGGTCGTTCCCTCATGTTCTTATGAATATTATTTAAGGAAAACACTACCCGCTAAAGACTTATTCGTATATAGGTTTTAGATAAAGATTCGATTACAGGCCATGCACATAATTATCAAATACATCAACCCCGGTCACCTGAGCGCGCCGGGGTTTGTTTACGAGTAAGGACTTTAAGCTTCTTCTTGGGCGTTTAGTTCCTTGAGGTAGGCTACTCCATCAACACGCTTGGCGGTGGCCTTGATTTTTTCGATGACCTTAGGGGTGCTGATGATTTGGTCGCTTTTGTCTAGTATGAGCCAGCAATCATGTTTTTCGACGAGATCGGCGACTTTCTTGACGGCTTTAGGCTTGGGTGTTGGCGCTGGTTCTGTGCTGTAAGCAGGAATGAGCACCAAAACGTATTGGCCATCATCAATTTCTTTGATCTTGTAGGCTCTTCCAGGAAAAGGAATTGATTTAGGAAAAAGAGCGGATGCGCTAACCGCAGCGTATTGTTCTTCATCGCCGTACCAAGAGCAGATAGTAATGCGGCCGGTTCGCTTAAAAACTTCCAAAGCCGCGGTGTAAACAAGCGCAAGCCTTTTATCGGAGAGTGAAAGCATATTCTGTGGGCCGCCGACACTAAGAATTCCCATGCCATCTAGGCTAGTCTCGAATTGGGAAACCCGCTGGTTGTAGCACAAAAATTATGGACCATCGCTGTAATTATCGTCACCTAGGAAGCCTTCTTCCTCCGAGTCGTCGGCAACCATTTCATCACCGCGCCACGAGCCCTTGCCACTGACTGTGGCCGCTGTGGCCCAAGGATCATCCAGCTTGGGCTCAGGTTTTAGTTTATTAGCTTTATGTTGTTTGCGTTCAACCAGTTCGTCAAGAGGGGGCGCGAACTCGTCAGTTTTTGCACCTGCACGCATTCGTTTGAGTACTTCGTCAGCTAACCATTCTTCAGGTGCGAGTCGTAGTGCGGATCGGATGTCTGGGACGTTTACTTTTTGCAATCCCGCTTCTTGTTCTGTGATAAATTCTGCCTCCACTAGGGCTTCTAAGATATTGCGGTTATAGGCGCGAGCAAATTTTACAACGAATTCAGGTTTTGCGGCTGCACCATCTTTCCATCGGGTGAAAGCTGATTGATCGAATCCTGCGATTTTGGCAGCTTCTTTGAAAGTGCGACCTTGGATTGTTTCCGTTACGTATTTCCACCAGCGAGTTTGCTTCATGTGTCAGATCGTAATTGCGTAAGCACAAAAAGGCAAGTTATTGGGCCAATCCAAATTGGCCTTGCGCTAGAACAAAAATTGGTCTATTCTTGCTTGCGTAAGCACAAATCAAGATTGTTTAAAAACAAAGGAGGCGAAATGCCTACCGTAAACACGGTTCGAGTGCGACAAGATTGGCTTGAGCATCGAATAACGCAAGCGGGCAGCTTATCCGGCCTAGCGGATGAACTGCAGACAACCGTATCGACTATTAGCCGATATGCCAGAGGGCAAGCCGAAGCAGGACCACGATTTATCGGATCTGTATTGACAACCTATCCGGTTGAATTCGCCGATGCATTTTACGTTTCAACAGAAAAAATCCGACCTCAACGCCGCCGGCCAAGTAAGCGATCTGCTGCGTGATTTGCGCCGGGGCGTCGTAAAGCAAAGAGATGAAGAAAAGGAGTTGATTGTGATGGGTGCAGATATTGATTTGGAGGGGGCCGTGTACGTTCTTGCGGGTGTGTCCCCGGCGGGTTTGACCGCTGATGAGGCGGATGCGTTTCGGGGAGCTTGCGCACGTGACTTTGTGAAGAACAAGAGTGCGGAGGATCCTGAGGATCAGGGGCTTGACGCATTAGTGAAAGAGACCTTGGCGGGCCTGCAGCTGTCGGAAAAGGATTTGGATGAACGGCAGTTGGCTAATGTTCGGGCGGTTTGCGGTGCTTACCGTTACCTTGCTGGTGTCTTGACGGCTAAGAGCGGTGCGGCGTCTGAAGGCTCTTCTGAGGACCAGGGTGCTTCTGAAGAATCGTTGGGTGATGTGCTGGTGGAGGTGTCTAACCCTCGTGTAGAGGTGCAGATCACCACGACGGGTGTGGCGATCCGCCCGAAAACCGAGGAACAGCGTTTGTGGCTGAGTGCCGCTGACGCGAAGTTCCTGGCGACGGTGGTTAATAACCGGGCGGGATTGGTGAGTAATACGTGGTTTACCGCGTGAGGGACAGGCTTTACTGTCCCTCACGGATCCTAGATTGGCCAATCGTTACGTGGGGTATCGGAAATTTCGAAGAAGAATGGAATATTTTCACTGAAATTGAGCGAGACAGTGGTTCCATTCGGAGTCTTGAAAGTCACGATCCCTGGGAACACTCCTTGAAGCAGTCCTTCAATAGCTTCTTTGTTCCCCTCGTCAACTTTAAAAGAGAAAAACGACCCCGCGTATTTGATTTGCATGTACATGTAGTCACCTCCTTCCCAGGGTGAGCGGCCCTAGGGGAAGGATAAACCCGAGAGAAAGTAAGTGGAAGTAGAAGAAATGACAGAGGTTAATGATTCCGTGGCGGTTGCGATTGCTGAGCGGTATCTGGCGGATGCTGCTAAGCATTCTCATGATTGGCATTATCCCAAGCCTGAAGGCAAGACTGTTCCAGCGGATTGGCTTGATGAAGAAGAGGGTTTTGCTCGTTTGATCGACACGATTCTGGAGTATGCCACGAAAACCGAGAACACTTTACTTCGTGATGGTGCTGTGGTCGATATGGATTTTGAGTACGTGACTGCGCTATCGCTCACCAAGGATGGGATGACTTCCGGTCGCGGTGTCAAACTGAACAGTAACCGCTTGGGTTGGTCTGTTGTTGAGTTGAGCGTTGATACTGTGCGTCGAATTGCTTATTTTTGCCAGCAACGACCACTTGTTGATCGTATCCGGGTTTATGGCCAGTTGGTGCACTATTTTCATGGGCTACTGGGGCCTTGGAAGTGTGTTACGGCTGGTGTTCCAAATGAGTACATTTCCGGCTTAATTATTGCTATTGAGCTGTTGGTGGGGTCGCTTAAGGAGTACCACAGTGAGGGGCATGGTGCCGTCGTAAAGCAGGATCAGGAAGTCTCCTAATGGCGTCGCGTTATATGTCAACCCGGGAAGCCGCGGAGTATCTGCGGATTTCAACCCGTACCCTGCAGCGCTATGCCAGGGAGGGGCGACTGTCTCGGATCCGACTTTCAAGGCAAAAGATTTTGTATATCCGTGCGGAGGTGGAGGAGCTGGTGGAGCGCAACACCTATCGCATCTAGACAAGCTATCTCAGCCCCGCTGCCGGCGGGTTATCCGGCACCAGGCCCATGAAATGGCCGCATCCTTCCGGGCTTCATATGGATGCTGCGGGTTCGACCCCCGCCATGGGCACCAAGCACCACGAGGTGTGGTGCGTAAACCTCTTCAAGAGAAAGGAATAACAATGATGAGTAGTGCGGATTTGGGGGCTGGTGTGGTTGATATGAGCATCCCAGTGAGCGATGGCGCCCCTATCCAGTTCCATTTACACCTGCACGCGGATACCGATCAGGATTGCACGATCGACCTGGTGGCCACGGAGGAAGGAATCCAGATTCGGCTACGTGGGGCGCAGACAGTGGATGATGCAGATCAGCAGCCTGATAATGAGGATAAACCACAGTTAACGGGCAACCTCATGCGGGATCTTATTAATGAGATTTCCGCTGAGATGGACACGCCAGAATGGAAAGCTGAGCATGAGGCATCTTTGGCTGCGGCAGCGGCTGAGGAAGAAGCGGCATTGCTTGCTGAACAGGGTGAGCCGCCGGCTGAGCGGGTAGGTGACTGCCCTGAAATCGGTGACGTGGAGGATAGCACCACGCGCGTGTACCTGGGAAAGCTTTTTGATTGGACCGTCGCTGAGCGCGTCGATGATGGGGTGGTCTTCACCCGCGGTGAGCGTGAGCTGTTCCGGGTGCCGGAGGAGCGGTTCGAGGAGATGCGCCAGTTGTTCGTCCTGGAGGATACCGGGCTCATCACCATGCATGTTGATGGTTTCCGTGTCGTCCGTGAGGGTTGGGATGCGTGCATCTTCGACGGTGACATCTTCTTTGAAGCGATCCCGGCTGAAAAGTTCGCCACGCTAACTCGCCTGTTCACGTAGCCGCCGGCTCCACAAACCCCTATTGATAATTTTGGTCCCCCGCTGGGGAAGGCGGGGGACTGCATAAAACACATTCCCAAGACCAGAGAAAGGAAAAGAAAATGTCCTGGAAACGTATTGGCCAGTCTAACACCTACGAGGCCCACCTGGCGCACAAGTCGCTCAGGCGTCACGCTGCGGGGAAGAAAATGACCGCTGCTGGGCGGCGGGCGATGCTGAACATGGGCTACATCGACGAGGACGGCGCGATCACCGTGATTGGCAAGCATGTGCTCCGCGGCGGCGACTAACAACCATCGCTGTGGCGCAATTGAAATGAAAGAAGGAAATGATGACCAACAATATTGATGCGCGGTTTGATTACCGCACCCTGGATGCTGAGACCCGCAAGCGGCGGGTTCATATGGGCAAGAAGATCAAGGCCTTAGCTATTGAGCTGGATGCTCTGCTGGCTGATGGCTGGGAGAAGAAACAAGCACTGCTGCGTCTGGAGGAGACCATGATGTGGGCCAACGCGGCTATTGCGCGGGAAGGGAAACAATCATGAACCAGCTGCAATTGAAGCTGCGGATCCGGTGGAGGCCGGGTGTGAAGCGGAATGGTCTTTTCGGCGTGCTTACTGGCGACTCATACCCGGATTTGTGGGAAGTGCTGTGGGGCGGGGAGTTGATCGCGTCGTTCCGTAGCTGGGGTGATGCGGTGGCGTACGCCCACATGAAACTGGTTGAGGCGCAGCGGGAACGGTATATGGCGTTAGTGCGGACCGCTACTCGGCCACCCCGCCGGTTGGCGCTGGAGGCTGCATAATGACGAATCTTAACTATCTTGAGGCGGATGCAGCGTTGATCGTGGCATGTTTGCCTGAGGAGATCGACGACGAAATCACCAAGGAGCAGTTGCCACTTTTCTACACGTATGCGCTGCTGATGCGTGCGAAGGGCGTCGATACGCAGCTGGAGGATGTGCATGACGCATGGTCGGCTTGGGCTTCTGCTGCCCGGCCAGGCCATCCCGCGCTGGTGCCTTTTGAAGAGCTCACGCCGGAGATTCAGGCCTTGGATCAGCCGTTCTTGGAGGCTATCCGGGAGGCCGCCATGGTTCGAGAGGAAGGGGTGGCGGTATGGCTGCGCCAAGACTAGATCAGGAGTTGCTGCAAAGCCTCAACGGCGCCTGGAGCGGTATGGAACGCACTATGGCGTGGCAGCAGGAAGTAATCAAAAAGCTGATGGAACGCTCGTCATCGTTGGATGCGCTGCATAAGGCGGTGGATGCCACGGACCGCATCAGTAAGCTGCACACTGAGTTGGATCGAGTAAAACGTGATCGGGAATCCTTGCGTATCGAAAACCGCCAGCTGGAGAAGCAGCTGTCCGATGTGATGCATTCTAGTGATTGGGATGAGTTGAGCGAGCTTGCGGAGGCTGCCCGGGAGAAAGTTCTGGAAGTGGCGGATTTGGTGGCAGGGTCTGGTGCTGCCGCCACTTCGGCACCAGCATTGACCGAGCTGATTACCCGTATGGGTGCGGTGACCGCGAAGTTGCGGGAGATCACCGGGGCTAGCGCTGGGGCTGCTGGCGCCGATGCTGAATCGGGGAGCGATCATGCCTGAGAAGATGCCGGCACGATCGAAGATCGTGGTTGATGTTCGGGAGTTGCAGCGTGCTATCCGGGCGGTGGTCGGGGTGACAGAGCGGAAGCCGGAGATTTACGATGTGGTGCGTCTTATCACCTACGCCGGGAGCCTGCTGGTGGTTGCTGCGAATCCCCAGCATGTGGTTCAGGCCTATGTGGGTGCCTATTTTGATGATGTGGAAGAGGCTCACCGGGTGGTAGAAATCACCACGGCTAGCGCTAAGCTGTTTCTGAAATTGAAGCCGGATAAGGAAGAAGAGGACGCAAGGGCTGCTATCTTCATCCGTGACGAGGAAGTGCAGTTGCAGGATCTTTCTGGCACTTGCGGTGACCTGACGGAGGTGACCGCTGCCCGGGCTGATTCGGCTTTCACCACAGATGTGGCGCAGTTGTTCGACCGGGTGCGTGCTGAGGCAAAAGCGTCCGCAAAAGGCCCCGCTGGGGATGTGGCGCCAACCATGTTCACCTCCGCCCAGGCTGCCGCACTGGGTGCTGCGGCGGGACAGTTTGATACAGATATTATCCCGGTGCCGCTCACACCCCAACGCCATCGTGCCAGGGTGTATGTCGCACTGAAGGATATGTTCGAGTCGTATTCCTTTGTGCCTGCTGACCGTGGCGTTCAAGAGCCCCTTCCGGGGCTCCCCGGCGCGGCCCCGGAGGGGTCTAATGTCGGTGCGGATGCTGCCGGTGATGTGGTGCGTGATGGTGATGGTTTTGAGTACGACACGGTGATTGATGGGCCAAGGGCAAAGCCCCAGAAAGCGTGTGTGCGGTTAGCGCGCTCGAATCCCACGGGTGGTGCGGTATGACCGGTGGGATGTTGCCGTGTGGTGGTGATGCCGAGCTGGGGATCTGTCAGCAGCGTGATATGCAGGCGACCCCGTCTGCGCCGAGTCTGTGGGATCCGTCTGCGGCGGGTGAGCCGGTGGCGCGTATGCGGAAGCGCCACCAGCAGGCCAAACTCTTATGTGCGCAGTGTCCGTTGCTTGAGGCTTGTGAGCGGATGCTATCGGACTGTGAGTGGCGTGGGGTGCGGGTTGCCGGCGTGGTTGCCGGACGTTACTCGGATCGCCCCCAATCACTGACCAGCAATGACCCGTATCAGCTGTGTTGCCGGTGGTGTGGTGGGCCTATGGACCCGCAGGCCCTGGTGGCGGCTCATGCGCGGCAGCGGTGCTGTCATACGCCGTATCGATATAAACAGCGCCACATGGGAGAAGGGTTATGTAACCGCTGCTATCAGGGGCACTCAAGGGCGGCTCGTGCCGCTAGGAAAGCGCAACCCGTGCGTCGCACTCGGCGTCGTCGGGTGAGTGCGCGTAAACCCGCTGCCTAGGCGCAGCACAACAGGAACGCGCGTGATGGTTTGCGTTGCGCGCGTTCATATTTTTGAGATTTACAAAAACAGGAGAAAGTCATGGCTTGGCTTAAAATGAGCGATACATTCACGACGCATCCGCTAATGATGCGGCTACTTGGGATCTGTGAAGGGAATCACCAACTGAAGAATGAAGCATCAGGGGTGCTGCTGGATTTGGCGTCGATTTCAGCGGAGCATCTGATGGACTACTACGTTGAATATGGCGCACTGGCCCAGGTAGCGCCGGGTCGGGAAGACATCATGATTGATCTGCTGAGTAGGTCGGGTTTGCTTTTCGAGGAGCAGCAGCCTGATGGGACATGGATGTTACGGCTTGTGGATGATCCCGGCCTCTTTCACATGCGGTCCCGGGAAGAGGTGGAACTTGACCGTCGTCGGTCGAAGGATAAACGCAACCCGGATTTGCTCATGCAAGTGCGGCTAAGGGATGGAGACCAATGTCGGTGGTGCGGTAAGACCGTTGATTGGCGAGACCGCCGTAGTCACCGGCGAGGCACGTATGATTCGCTTAATGGGCATCGGGACTCAACGGTAGAAACTTTGGTTGTTGCCTGCTGGTCATGTAACAGTCGGCGCGGTGCTGGTGAGGTCCTGGAGCTGCAGGACCCGCCCACGCCGGAGGAAGTGCACTACAACAAATACAGCATCGAGTTCATCAACAATTCGCAGTATGCAAAGGACCACAATATTCATGTAGTGGCTAAGGAAGAACGTGAGAAACAGCACAAACAATCCACTCGGGCTTGGCGTGCCGCACCACAGCCTAAAGCAACGGTAGACGAAGCCAAGGCTGATACACATGATACGCCACCCCGGTTGAGTGGTGCAGCGCCTGTGCACTCCAATAATGTTTCCGCCTCAGGTGGGTTTAGCGATCCGGTAGAAACCGCGCCGGACTGGGCGATGGGGGAGGAGCTTTCAGAAGCCTTAATGGAATGCGCTTCGGTGTCGGTGGGGGGCTCTATCAGTGGGTCTGATCGTGAGCATGCCAAGCGGGCGAAGCCAGCGCGGGCGCGTCGCCGTGTCCAGCGTCGACACCGTAAGCACAAGCGTGGGCGTGGGAAGCGGAAGTAGGGATAAGTAGCTCACTGGGTAGACGAAGGTAGGTGATATAGCGTAGCACCACGCATCGTTACCCGCTTCAGCAGGGCTGGGGCGGGTAGTTGGTGTGTGCGCGGTCAGGTGGGTTGGCGTCTAGCCATGCGGTGCCTACGGGGCCTACGGGCGGAAGTGCGCCGCGGCTGTTGTTGGGCGTCTTCTTGTTGGCTGCGATAAAGATAAAGCAGAGGCCGCTTGCAAGCAAACGGCCTCGGATACTCCTTCCACACACGGTGGACGAGCTGCTTTTAGGGTAGGCGGCTTTACCAAATTTTGCCAATTATGGTGCATATGTGCACCTAGAAGGGTTCCCGGGCATATGCCCGGGTTTTCTTTTGCCCTGTTTTATAACGAAACGGTAAAACCTAGTACGGATCTAGATCGGACCTAGATCGAAACCAGAACGATGGGGTGACGGATCTAGGATCGTCGGGTCGGGGCGGGTCGGGTAGAGCCGTGAGGTGGCAGGGGCGGTGAGTAGACTACAAACCTATTGAGGGATATCTATTTACAAAGAAAGGTAAGGATTGAAGATGGATGATTATCTGCTTCATGAGTTAGGGAAGGGCTTGTACTCACTGGAACGTAATAGTGATGGGCTAGAAGAGCTTCTTACCTTTTACCGCGGGAGTAGTACCACTGATACTCTGGGGCGCGCGGTGTGTTGCTCAAAGCCTCCGGTGAACCTGACGGTGTTGGACCTTCTGGTTCAGACGGAGGGGCTGCTTTCGTTTTGGGCATCGGAGGTGTTGGCGTGTGGTGATGGTGTTGTGGGCCCGGTGCCTGAGGGGATCGCGTCTGTTGCTGCTTGGTTGCAGCGGTATCTGGATGTGGTAGATGGTGCGCCGTGGGGTGAGATGATGGCTGAGGAGGTTATCGCCCAGGCGCGTATGGTGGCGTCTGTGGTGGAGCCCGACAGCGGGGGAGAGGAACCAACCCCACCGGAGTGGGCGACGTGCCAGGTGGCGGCGTCGTGGGCTAGGAAGGCTGGGGCGCCGGTGTCGCGCACGACTGTCTATCGGTGGGCGCAGGCGGGGAAGGTGGATACTGCAAAGGATGATGCTGGTGGCATGTTGGTGCGGCTCGGTGATGTGCTGGCGCGCGCTGGGGCGGTGCGTGGTGCGTTATCCTTTGGTGTGGGACAGGTGTTGGTGTAAACTTGCGTTCGGAACCCCTGGGTGGAAAGCCTAGGGGTTTAGTCATGCATAGGGTTGGGGAGGAGGGGATCATGGGGTCAGAAGGTATGGATACAATCCAGCAGGAGATTGATCGTCGCTTCCGGTATCACGAGGGCACTGATGCGCAGTGTGAAGACTGCATTAAGGTTCGCGCTAGTATGCAGGCGACGGCGCATCGTGTGGCGGCGATCGCACCGGACTGTCGTGAGCGTGAGCTAGCCATCACGCACCTAGAGCAAGCACTGTCATGGGCGATTGCTGCTATCGTTCGCCCGTCGCAAGGCGGTGCTGCTGATGGCGTGGCGTAATGGCGTATCGCGCACGACCACGGCTGAGTGGAAACGCCTACACCGATTAGCAAAACAGCGTCTTTCTTACCGCTGCGCCCAGTGTGGTACCGAACCAGTGGAGCGAGACGGTCTAGAGTTGGACCACATCGTTCCGGTCGCTGAGGGCGGCACCGATGGGCTCGATAACCTCCAGTGGTTATGCCCGTTATGCCATGCGAAAAAGTCCCGGCGCGAATCGGTGCGCGGTGTTCAGCGTCGGGTAGCCCGGCGCCGGCTGTATGACAGGTTTGCTACCCGCCACCCCGGCCTGAAATAGGTGACCTGGGCCACGTGGGGTGGGGGGTACCCCGCCGCCGGCCGGTCCCTGGTACGGCACACATACGGCCCCCGGCTATGTACGGGTTTCAGGGTTTTTGCTGGTCAGGATAGGTTTCTCGGTTTTGATTGTTGGTTGATGGTGCGTGCTGGGGCTGTGACCTGCGGCTTTGCATTATGGTGTGGGTCACTATTTCCTTGGTTACCTACCCCCCTTGGTTGTTGGTGGCCAGAAAGGGTAAATATGCCCAGCTAGGACTAGGTATATCGTAACGCTTATGGTAAAATACAGATTATGAGATTGGCGTGTGAAGTGTGCGAAGCCCGGTTAGAGATCCCCACCAGGGGACGCTCCCCGCGGTTTTGTTCGTCCGCATGCAGGCAGAAGGCCTACCGCAGGCGTCGGCGTGAGCAGTTGCCGGCCCGGATGCGTGAACTGCCCCGGTGGACGGCTGCTGACGGTAAACGCCCCATCACACCTACGGGCTCCCCTGCGTCAACTACTAAGCCGGAAACCTGGACCGTCCACACCGAGGTTCGGGATGGTCCGCGCGGCGTCATGCTGGGCGGCGGCCTAGCCTGTATTGACCTTGACCACTGCATCAACCGGCGTGGTAAGGTAGCCGACTGGGCTGTCGAGATTATCCGGGCGGTGCCCGGTGCTGTTGTGGAGCGTTCGGTCTCCCGGCGCGGTTTGCATATTTTCGGGCTGCTCCCGGAGGGGCAGGGGCGTCGGCGCGGCTGCGTGGAAATCTATTCCCGGGCTCGGTTCATTCGGACAACAGAAGATATTTACCGCATGGGCGGCCTTGTTGATCTGGCCCCCGCGGTTCGAGTAGCTGCCGCGCTGCAGCGAGAGGGGCGTATCCCCGAACGGTAACAAGTAGCGAAGGAGGTGGTTGGTCATGGTGCGTGGCCCAGTACCGAAGCGCAGCGACCAGCGTAGGCGGCGGAACAAACCAGAGGCTGATGCTCCCGCTGTGGTGGTGGCCATGGGGCAGCAGGTAGTGAAACTTCCCGCAGAGGACCGGGCGTGGCACCCATATGCGAAACAGTGGTTCCGCTCCCTGAAACGGAGTGGTCAGGCCCAGTTCTATCAGGAAAGCGACTGGCAGGAAGCCCGCTTAGTGTGTTGGCTTATCACCCAGGAGCTAAGTTCCCCGACTGGCGCCCGTGCTGGGATGATGGATGTAATCTTTTCCCGTGCTGATGCCTTGATGACCACCGAGGGGGCGCGCCGCCGACTGCGCGTAGAACTCACCACCCCGAAGATAGTGGATGAGGCGAAGGAAGCCACCGTGTCGATCATGGAACAGTACAGGGCTGATCTAGCATGATGATTCCCCCGGAGGAGCGGCTAGACACGCTCCCCCCGGGGCTCCCCGATTTAACGCTCGGCTGGGAGGCGCTAGCGTGGGCCGCTAAATATTTAAAACACCCGAACGGGATTCGCGCCGGGCTGCCGTGGGTTTACACCGAGCGGCAAGCCAGATTCATCTTATGGTTTTACGCGATTGATGAGAATGGCAAGTGGCTTTTTTATAACTCTTTCCGCCGACTGGCCAAGGGGAGTGGCAAGAGCCCGTTTGCCGGCGCCCTGGCCCTGACGGAGTTGCTAGCCCCAGTTCGGCTTGATCGGTTTGACCCCCAAGTGCCAGGCGCCTGCATCGGCAAGCCAGTGGCCATGCCGTGGGTGCAAATAGCCGCAGTGTCCGAGAAACAGACCGATAACACGATGAGGCATGTGCGTGCGATGGCGAACAAGAAAGCCGCACCTAGATTGCACCGCGATTATGACATCGACCCCGGTAAAACCCAAATCAATATCGTGCCAGAAGGAAAGCTAGAGGTCATCACTTCATCAGCTATGACCCAAGAAGGCGCCGAAGCCACGTTCATCGTTGGTGACGAGCTCGAACACTGGACACCAGGCAACGGCGGCACCAAGCTATACAGCACCCTGGCGGACAACCTTGCCAAGTCAGGAAGCCGGATGCTAGGAACCTTAAATGCTTGGGAACCAGGCCTAGGCACGGTCGGCGAGAGCACCTTCCAGGCTTGGTGTCTCCAGGAAAACGGGAAGTCGAAGAACGACCGGCACATCCTCATGGATATCCGCCAAGCCCCGCTAGACACCAATCTGGCTGACGCCATATCGCTTCGCACCGGGCTGGAGTTTGTATATCAGGATTGCCCATGGGTGGATGTTGATACCATCATCACCAGGGTTTGGTCCCCGGAGGCATCCCCCGATGACTCCAAGCGCAAATACTTGAACTGGCCTACCGCGGCCGCGAACGCCTGGGTAGACCCGAACGATGTTGCGCTCATGGCGCGCCGGGAAACCATCGTGGCAGAAGGGGAGGAGATTGTCATGTTCTTCGACGGCTCATTGTCCCGCGATACCACAGCTTTGGTAGGGTGCCGGGTTAGCGATGGCCATGCGTTCCTGATTGGGTCGTGGGACCCCGGCAACAGCCATAACACTGCCGGCACAGTGGATGTGGAGGCGGTAGACGCGCGTGTGGATAAAGCCTTCGCCAGGTATGATGTGAAAGCCTTTTTCGCAGACGTCCGCGAGTGGGAAAGCTTCACGAAGGTTACTTGGCCGGCCCGCTATAAGGACCGGCTACAGCTCTGGGCGAGCCCTGGTGGGAAGCAGCCGGAGCCGATTGCGTGGGATATGCGTGGGAAGCTTTTCGATTTCACCCAAGCGTGTGAGCTCACAGAGAGAGAAATCATCGAACATGCTTTTACCCACGATGGCCACCCGGTGCTCACTGCCCATATGCGGAACTGCCGCAGGGCAGAGAACCGATATGGCATATCAGTGAAAAAAGAGTCTCCGTCATCGGCGAAAAAGATTGATGCCGCAGTGTGCCTAATCGGAGCGCGCATGGTGCGCAGGTTGTATCTAGAGCACGCGGCGCATCACATGCCGAAGCATTCAGGAAGGGCGGTGTTTTTATGAGCATGAGCCATAGCCAGGTTTTGTCTGCTGTGCGTGGTTTACTGGCACAGTATGCCAGGGAGCGCCAGGTGTTTGATCGAATCAACAGTGCGATGCGCCCATGGAGTCGACAAGAGATCATTAACCGGTTCGGCATCCTGAAGAACAAAAATGCCAACCTTATGATTGACCGGCAAATCCAGCTCGCTAGGGATTCGCAAACCATGTATCTGCCTTTGGTGTTGGACACGTTCGCGCAGTCAATGAAAGTGGAGGACTATTTCTCCGGGGTTGATGCTGGCGCCCGCGCCAGGGCATGGAAGCACTGGCAGCGTAATAACCTTGATGCCCGCCAGACCGGTATTACTCGCGCCGCCCTGCAATACGGTACCTCGTATGCCGTGGTTGACCAGGGGGTTGTGGGCGGTAATGCGGCACCGCTAATTACCGGCGTGTCCCCCCGTCATATGACTGCTTACTATGGTGAGGCCTATGCGTGGCCGGGCGAGTCTGGTGTGGCATCAGAGTGGCCGATCCTGGCCCTAGAGGTTAAGGGCAATCGCATGCGGCTATTCGATGAGGAAAAAATCTACTACATCGGCGCTATCGAAACCCCGCAGGAAATCAAGGATTGGGCTGCCCATCCGTGGAACACAGCCCAGAATCTCCAGCTTATCGAAGCCCGCGACCATACCGCGGGTGTGCCCCCAGTAGTGAGGTTCCGCGACCGGTGGCTTCTGGAAGGCGAAGAAGTCGCCGGCATTATTGAGCCGCTGATCGCGCTGCAAAGCCGCATCGACCGCACAAGCTGGGAGGCTGCGGTCGCCCAATACTACAGTGCGTTCAAGCAGCGCTACGTTGTTGGCTGGGCTCCAGACGATGACGCTGAGGGCATTCGCATGCGCGCCAGCGACGTGTGGCTCATCGACGCTGACGCGAAAGTCGGCCAGTTCGACGAAACGGACATCCGCCAGTATGTGGATGTGAAGCAAGCATCTATCCGCGATATGGCTGCGATAGCCCAGGTGCCAGCCCAGTCGCTCGGCGCCAACGCTATCAGTAACGTTTCCGCAGATGGTTTGGCGGCTATGGAGTCTGCCAAGGACAGGAAATCCTCAGAGATCCGAACCTCCCTAGGCGAATCCTACGAGCAGCTACTACGGCTCTGCGCCCACCTTGATGGCGACCAGCAGGAAGCCGCCGACTTTGCGTCCGAAGTCAAATGGGCCGACATGACAGCCCGAAGCTTCGCCCAAACAGTAGATGCCCTGGGGAAACTTGCCACTATGCTGAGTATCCCCCCGGAAATCCTTTGGGAAGACATCCCAGGGTTCACTGCTGAAAAGATCAAACGCATCAAGCAAACAATGGCAAGAACCCCAGGCTTTGACGCTACGGCGGAACCTCCACTAGGCGACACGATAACGCGCTAACCCCCGGAGAGGCAGGTGACACATGGACCTGTACTCATACCATCAGGCTGACCGGCATATCATCGACTGGCTGGCTGATGCGATCTACAACCTCATCACCAACCGGGGCGTGCCCACCAGCCTCGATGACATGTGGGAGCTCGTAACCGAGCTAATCCCCCTAATCCAGGAAGCACGCACCCAATCATATAAGGTTGCTATCGCCCACATTCATTCCGTGGCCACCACCCATGGCATCCAGATCACCCCAGCGCCCCAAAAACCCTACTACCCCAATGCCGCCTGGAAAATGCTAGCCAGGGCCCTGGGATGGAACCCCACCCGGGACCCTATCCCCGGTCGCATCACCGACTACGATGCCACCTACCAGCAGCAGCTCGCAGACAAAATCATCCCCTTCCCGCCCGACCCTACCGACCCCGTCCTGGTCGACAAGGTAGCGCGCCGGGTAGCGGCAGGGGCAACGCGGCATGCCCGTGCCGCAGGCAGGGATGCCATCGCTGATACGGCTGACCGTAATGAGGCTAAACCAGCTAAGCGGCGGGTTGTAGTGCAGGTGGATAACGAATCGGATGCTAGGCGCCTGCGTGATGAGCTCTCCGACCCCCGCAAGGTAGCAGTTGACCAATATGTCCGGCCGGCCAAGGGCGGTGGGGTAGTGCTGGGATGGGCCAGGGTTCTCACCGGTGCGGAAAGCTGCGCATTCTGCGCCATGCTCGCTTCCCGCGGACCCGTGTATGAGGAATCCACCGTCCTCACCTCGGAAGAAGGCAAAGCGTACCACGATCATTGCGACTGCAAAGCAGTACTAGTGATTAAGGGAAAGCCATGGGAGGGCGAAGCCGAATACAAGGCGCTTAAAACGCTCTGGAATGACGCCCGCGATCACCCCACCAAAGAGGAACTAGACAATGACCTAGAGATGCCAATAGACCGGTTCAGCAGCCGCTACCGGCAACTGGCGAAAGAAAATCCAGAAGCATTCGCAACTTTCAAGGACAGCGCTGACGATCTTGGCCAGCGGCCAGAGGAGATAGTGCCCGACTCTCACCCCGGCAGAGAAGAATATAGTCAGTCTCCCTGGCCGGTGGAGGATTCCGGTAGCGTGTCAGAAGACGGCGGTATGGGATTGGCTGGTAGCGCTTTCGAACAGCCAAATAGTGATGGAACATTCACGCTGCCGGCGAAAGACGGATTCCCCGAACTACGGTTGTCAACGCTTTACCCATATGATTTGGACGAATACCCGCGGCTGGAGGTTCCTGAAACCATGGAGCAGGCAGCAGTGCAGGTATCTCGTGTGAATTCCTTTGCTAACTGTGTGCGCGCTACCGCGGCTACCGTGATGCGGATGCGCGGCTATGACATCTACCCGTACGCTACCTTGTATTCCGCAGGCGCTTCCGGCTACCAGATTCTTGAAGCCCTAAAGATGTGGGAAACCCCAGACGGAGAGCCTGTAAAAATAATTGAAACCACTGCTAAAGAATGGAAAGATATTCTTGGAAAAATGCCCGATGGGTACGGGATATTTTCATTCCAAATCGCTGATGCTAAACAGCGACATGTGATTCTCTGGCAAAAGATTGATGATGAAGTCGTATTTATTGATGCGCAATTGGGCAAGAAAATTAATCCAGAAGGACCGCAATATGGCGTTGATGCGTCAGCACCTATTATTCTAGTCAGACTTGATGACACTACCCCAGTGGATTGGCGCTTGCCAGATGTCATCCAACCATTTGGTAAAATGTAGTTAATCTATTGGAGGTGTTTGACGTTGATTGGTAAACAGGCTGCATACAGTATCTTTCGTGAAGAAGCGAATAAGATAGTGAAAAAGGGCACACCACATGCAAGCGTTGAAGGTATGGAAAACTCCGAGTATTTTTTCACCCCTATCGCTGCGGTAGAGGCATTTGATGGGGATGAACGTTTCCTGAATCCTGAAGGTACACCTTTGACGTTAATCCGCAAAAGCACCGGGGAAGTCGTTCACTTGCATTTCCAAACTGATGAGTGGGGAAAGATCCGGAAAACCATGACTCCTGTTAACTACGCAGCAGCGTAATCCACCCTGACTAATCAACGAAACCCGCGGTCTCACATTTGAGGGGCGGGTTTTCTCGTGCCCAAAACCACTATCCGGGTTGAAGGCTACGATTTGAAATCCGACCCCACTGCTCAGTGGGGTTTATCTATTTACATTTCACGCAATCAAGGAGGCAATCATGTCGAATAATATCACCGATACCCAAGACGAAAAACAGGAAGAAACCACGAACCCTGCTGTGCAGAACCCGGAAGAGTCCTCCCCATCGCAGTCCCCAGCCCCGGAGATGACCCTGGAAGAAGCCCTGGCAGAGCTGGAAAAAACCCGGCAAGAACGTGACGCGGTTCAAGCCGCCGCCCAGAAATGGCAACAGCATGAGGACTCGCAGAAAACAGAGCTCCAGCTAGCCCAAGAGAAACTAGCCGCAGCCCAGCAGGAACTCGCGCAAGCCCAAACCACGAACCTGCTGCTGGAAGTCGCAGCAGCCCACGGTATCAAATCTGAGGATGTGCCGCTGCTGGGCACTGGCACGAAAGAAGACCTAGAGGCCCGCGCGGCCAGGATTAAAGAACTCTACGGTGCGGGGAATGCCGCCCCGCCGTCGAATAGCCCCCGCCAAAACGTCCAATCCGGGTCCGGGGTGGGTAACGAACCCCAGCCAGACCCGGTAACCTACCCCAGCTCATGGGTGCCTAAAGCACTCCGCAAAAATCACGACCAGTAAGGAATACCATGGATATCACTAAAGTTCACTACGATCCAGCAGCCGCCATCACGGTGAAAGCGAAGAAGAAAATCCCCGCCGGCACATTTGTTGTTCCCGTCGACGACATTGTTGGCCGAACCCCGGTTGTTGATATTGCCGCTGCTGACGCTTACCCGTTCGGTGTAGTAGCTCATGATGTAGACAAGGACGGCTATGTCACTGTTTACCGCGCCGGGCATGTTCTCGATGCCCTAGCCGCTGGCACGTTTGTTGCCGGTGACAAGCTCAGTACCGCAGCTGACGGCAAGATTGTCAAGGCTGCTGCTGGTCCTGTAGTCGCTATCGCGCTCACCAAGGGCACATCAGGTAAACCCGCCACTATTGCCCTACTCTAAGACAAGGAATTTCTCATGCCTAAAAACACTGGCCTTTTCCCCGGCGTCGCCCCGACAGTGGCCGACGGGGTTATCACCCTGGACATGATGCTCCAGGAGCCCACACGGATTGCCCGCTATATCGCTGACATTACTGCCCTTGGTATGTTCACTGACCGGATCTTCTCCACTGGTGAGGCTAAGGGCGGCGCTATCCTCTACGAGGTAGCGCTGAAGAACGCCCTGCTTGCCGACGACCGCAACGGAGTCATCGCCCCTGGCGGTAACTACCCCACGGTGGACGTCACTACTGACGACCCCAAGGTCATCAAGACCGTTAAGGTCGGCGGTAAGTTCTCCGTTACTGATGAGGCTGCAAAGCGCAATGACCTGACTATGATGCAGCGGCGTGCCCAACGTGTCGCCAACACCATGGTTTATGATCTCGATGGCATGGGCATGCAGGCCGTCCGCGAAGCACTCACCGCCTACGATGCGGATATCATCAAAGTGGAGTCCGGCGGCTGGGCAACCATCAACAAAACCAAGAAGCTAGACCAAACCGCAGCCAAGTCCATTCGGGCTGACATTAATAAGGCCTTCACCGAGGGGCGGAAATCCCAAATGGGCTACGTGTACAACCTCCTAGCTCTCCACCCCGATGACCACCTGGAATTCTCCAACGCCTTCGACGACGATGAGGCGGAATCCAAGTTCCTGCAGAACAAGGGCCTAGAGGTTATTTCCAGCCCGCTGGCCACTAAGGGCGAAGGCTGGCTCATTGCCGAGCAGCAAGTAGGCACGATGGGCGTGGAAGAAGGCATTACCACCACAACCTACCGTGATGAGGACCGGGACCTGACCTGGACGAAAACCCGTGCCATGCTCGCCTACGCGGTAACGGACCCGCTCGCGGTCATTAAGATCACCGGCCTGGGTAGCTAACATGCCGGCCTACGCATCCCCGGATGACCTGCGTGCCCGCGCCAGGCGACTCATTCCCGATGGTATGAGTGATGAAGACCTTCAGGTGCTGCTGGAGGATGCTAGTGTGTTCCTCCGCGCCACATACCCGACCATCCCTGAAAACCCAGATGCGCTCCTGGCGTCGGTGCTGCGGGTTGTCACGGTTGCCATTGTGAAGCGCGCTCTGTTGGCGGAGAAAAACGCCGAGTTCTCGGATGGTGCCCAGTCCGTCACTGATACTGCCGGCCCGTTCACCTCTACGCTATCGTTTCGTAACAGTGAGGGGAATTTCTTCATTTCTGCCCAGGAGCGCACGATGCTGGAGAACGCCCTGTCTAAGCGGCGTTTTCGGTGCATCACTGCCGAAGGATGGTGACGCTATGGCCACAATCCAAGTGCTCCGTCGCAGCCGGGATAGGTTTGGTGACTTGACTGCCCCCGTGCCGGTTCTCACGATCACTGGGGCGAGAATCGCCTGGGCTCAGGCCACGGTCGATACAGACCGCAAAATGGTGGTGTCTACCCGGCCAACGGTGTATATCAAACGCCAGGCCCCGGATATTCGCACCGGTGATATTATCGAGGGTTTCGGAAGAAAGCTCAAGGTCGTTGAGACGCAGTTGTGGGAGCATCCCCGCAGGGAGGGCATCATTGTGGGGACCGCGGTGATCTGTGAGGAGGTGCGATAGTCATGAAGTTTTCACCCCGGATCATGAAAGGATACCTGGAAGGCCCCGAGGTGGAAGAGCTCCTGTATCGTGTCGGCTATTTAGCGCAGGCCATCTACGCTACGGTGGCGCCCCGAGACACCGGCCGGCTAGCATCCTCTGGCGCAGTCGACGTGGAAATAGCCCGCCCCTACACGGTGGGCACCGCCCGTAAACGCCTGGTGGCCACGGTCTCGATAGACGCCCTCTATGGTGTGCCGATGGAGTTCGGGCACAAGATCAAATCCCGCCACGGGCGCAAAGCAGTTGCGCCCCGGGCGATGCTACGTAAAACAATTAAGGCGGTGCGACTATGACCATTACCATTCCTGACGACCTGGTGCCGTGGCCGGATGTGGAACAACTCATCGTAGATGCCCTCGACCAGGTGGCCCAGCAGATGGCGCCCCAGCCGTGGGTGGGCACGTGGATCCCTGACGCCTACGAAACCCAGATCCAGCAGGCCCCACTGATTGTGGTGCAGCGCACCACCGGTGCTGCTGATTTCAACAATCAAGTAGATATCCCACTTGTGGAGATTGGGGTGCTAGCGGAAACCCGCGCAGATGCCCAGAAAATCAACAGCTACCTGAGGGCGTGGATGCTAGATGTATTCCCCACCCACCCGCAAGTACCGGTCCGTATCGTGAGTATTACCGAGCGGGTGGGGTCAGTGATGCCTCCCTGGATCAACCCCGACCACAGGTATGTGAACGCCCTTTACGAGATCACTATCCGCAGGCCCCGAAAACACACATAACCCCCTTTGCCCCTGGGCTTTCCTGGGGGCTTTCTTAATGCCCGCAACGTGCGGGGAGAGGAGATAGCCGTGACTACCACGGATTTCTACAAGCTAAAAGACAAACAGAGCGACCTGTTATTCGCGCCCCTGGACTATCTGCTTTTGATGTGCCCTTATGGGATTGAAATCCCAGATCGCATCACCGACAGCAACGGAAACTTATTGGAGTTGCCGGAAGGCTGGTTCTCCATTGGTGAGGGTGAGAAAAAAGCCGGCGTTGACCTGGCCCCCGACTCCAAAGTTGAAGGCCCTGAAGGTTACGGTAGCCCCGGCAGGCGGCGTACATTCGTAACGGAAGAAACGTTCACGGTTGATGTCACCGCCCAGGAATCTCGCTTGCGAACCCTAGAGGCATTCTACGATTTGATGGAGGCCCAGTATGATGAGGGCACCGGCTATTTCGCTAAGAAACGCCGTGCTGCCCGGGTGCGGGAATATTCCAGCATCCTGGTCGCTAAAGATGGTGATCCGGGGCATGAAATCTACCCCTATTTCGTTTTTCCCAAGATGACGATTGAGAAGAAGGGTAAGCAGTCTTTCTCCGAGACGGACGTCATTAAGTATCCGATTACTCTGGGCGCGCAGGATGATGAAAAATACGGTGCCCTGTATGGTTTCGGCTTGTGCGGCCCTGGCTTCACCCCAGAGCTAGCAAAGCTCATGGGTATCACCGGCGCCCACAAACTATCCGACGCCAAATACAAGTTCTCTGTCAAAGGCGCTACGGGCGGCACCTACACCATCACCATTGGTGGGAAAACCACCGCCACCATCACCTATAATGCTGATGCCGCAGCGGTGCAGGCGTCGATTCGTGCTTTGGGTGAAAACGAGGCTGAGGTTACCGGCACGGTGGATGCTGGTTTCGTGATCGCTAAGGTATCCGCCGCCCCAACAGTTGCTGCCACTGGTTTGGCGGGTGGTGGTTTTCCGAAATCGGTGGAGGTCACTCAGGGCCCCTCCTAGCCCTCGCCGGTAACAACACCTTACCTGGTCGAGGGCTCCTACCAACCGCCGCCCCATAAAACTGTAAGGAGGAACCGAACTATGGCGTATGCCCGTAACATCTGGCATAACGACGACCCTAATACCCCTTTGTCGGCGGAACGCCTGGACCGTATCGAGCAGGGTATCGAATCCGCCCATGTCACCGCCGATGCCGTGACCGTCGCTAGTGAAAGCCTGAAAACCCGGGTTACTAGCCTGGAAAAGCTGAAAGACCAGCCCGCGCAGGTAGACCCGCAGGCCATCAAAACCGCGGTAGCCGACGCCCTCAAGGCCCAGCCCCCAGTTGATCTTGGACCGATCACAAAGCGTCTTACCGCACTGGAAACCAAACCCGCCAGCACTGTGCGGGAGCAGGTACAGCAGTCCGGCCTGCTCGGGCGACTCATGGACCGCGCAGGGGTGAAAACCCGTGCTATTGGTGTTGGGTGGGAAGATACCTCGAACGCGGCTGACCGCGACTGGGCGACTATCGCCCAGAAAGCCATAGCCAAGGGTTACAACACGATTGACCTGGCTGTGGGCCGCCCCGAATGGACGCTGTTCCCATGGCCGGCCCACCCAGAGCGGGTATCTATTGACGCTGGGAAAAACCCCATCCGGGACACCATCACCGCCCTCCGGGCTGCTGGGATCGAGAATGTTTTCCTCACCCTGGACATGATGATTACCACCACGCTGGGGAACCAGCCCGAGTGGAAGGCTGTTTCCCGGGACGGCACTATCCGGGACATGCCGTCCCCCGCAGCACTCACCAACCCCGGTCCTATTCGGGACATGCTAGGTGGCGCTGTTGCCCAGGTTGCCGCCGAGTACGGGGACCTGATTGACGGCATCATCATCACCGAACTGTTCTGGGATTCCGGCTCGTTCTCCGCCCACGACCTCACCCTATACAAGAGTGATACTGGCGCCGCCGACTGGCCGCGCCGGGGTGATGGTACCCCGCATGAGAGCAAGGAATACCAGGAGTGGCTGACCACGAAGATGGCTGATTTCATCGGCTATTGCCGTGGCCTGACCGGGGGAATCCCTCTCATCATGGACGTGCGTGCGAACTGGGCCACCCCGGTAGCTGGTGACCTGGGTAGCGGCCATGACTACTCGAAACTGTTGCGGGTTGCTGACGAGCTCCAGGTGTGGGCCTACTACAAGACTGGTGACGAGTCGAAAGCCACAGCATTGTCTGCCACGTTGGATAAGCAGTGGCCGGGACGGATCCGCACCGCACTGGGTTTGTGGTCGGCAACCCCCACATCTGTAGGCCAGGTGCTCACGTCCCTTACCAACGCCCCTCGGGTGCAGGTCACCCCCTACTCGAAGATGGGCTCCCTACTCTAGCCCACAGTTCACCTAATACCCCCCAATCGCCGCGGTAAGCACCATCGCCTACCGCGGTTTTTCAACACCCCTATGAATGGAGACAAATAAATCATGCCAAGAAAAACCACAACCAGCACCACGAAAAAGACCCAAGCCGCCCAGGCGGATCCGGTAGAGGACCGGTTTGAGCGATTCCGCGCCCGCGGCATGGCCATGCAAAACCGTGCTGGGCATCGCCGCCGCACGTTTGTGACCGATGACCCGTTTGTGCTGGGGGAGGAGTATGGGTTCACCCCACCGATTGAGATTCAAAAGCCGGTCTACACGGACCGACTGGCTATTGAGGAGATGTCCCGCGCCGGCAACGCTACCGGTGTGCTGCGACTTCTTTTCAAGGATGACTACCGCCGTTTCCTGGCCGCTCTGAATAGTGTTGGTGATGACGCGGAGGAAGTAGCAATTGGCGTGTTCATTGATATCCAAGCGCACTTCTATGGTGAGGGGATTGTTGACGAGCTGGTCACTTTCCCTATGTAACCGGCCTCATCAACAAGTACGGGCCGGAAATTCGGTGGGATTTCCACCACTATCTACATATTGACCTCGATGATTTTTTATGCGGCGTGAGGCATTGGGCGACGTTTATTGAGCTCCTAGAACAGTTGCCGCCAGGGTCGCACTATCTGGCGGCTCTCGCTGATGATGATGATTTGGCGGAGCAGGTGCTGCGGGATCGGAAAGCGAACCCGCATGCGCCCCCGTCGCTGCGGGAGTGGGACGGCACCCAAGCTAAGCTCACGCAGTTGATTGAGCTCACCCAGGCCTTGTGTGCTATCACAGCTCGCCTGGAGACGTCGCTGCCGCCGCCGCCCCGACCAATAACCGCGGCTGACCGCCTGGAGCAGCAGCAGCGGAAAGCCAACATGGATGATCTGCTCACGGGCTTGCTTGGGGATCGAGCAGAAATCCACTAACAAAAAAAGGGGGGTGGTGGTCATGGCCGAGTACACCGCAGGTGTCGCAAAAGTGGAGATCAGGCCGAATCTTTCGGGGTTCTCTAAACGACTGAAAGCGGAGCTAGAGCGGATTACTGCCCAATTCGGTGTAGAGATTCGCCCGGATTTAAGTGATTTCCGGGAGCAGTTGCGCGCCGAGATGGCCAATCTCCCTACCGCTGAGATTGATGTGGATGTGGATGCTGCCGCAGCCAAGGGGAAGATTGCCCAGCTGGGCCGGGATCAGAAACTCACGATCGAGGCCGAGGCAGATACCACAGAAGCTAAAAACGGTATCGAATACCTCACCCGCCCGCAAAAGGTCACTATCGAGGTTGATGCTGATACTGCCCCCGCGAAGGAGCGTATCGACCAGGCCGCTAAAAACCGCCACGTCACGGTTGAGGTTGATGCGGACACTGCGGCTGCGAAAGCGAAGATTGCTGCTGCCGCCCGTGACCGTAAAGCCAAAATCGACGTGGACGCAGGTGGCGCTGCGTCCGGCCTAGCGTCCATGGCTACCCAGGCTGCTGGTGCCGCATCATCGCTGGGCATGGTGGCGGCCCAAGCAACCGGCATTGGCATCATTGCGGTTGCTGCGGCCGGCTGTATCGGCCCCCTGGCATCCGTGGCGGCCGCAGCCTCCGGCGTGATCGGTGTGCTGGGCGTGCTGCCCGGCATAGCTGCGTCCGCAGCAGCTGGCCTGGCCACTCTAGGCATCGGCCTGAGCGGTGTGGGTGCTGCGTTTTCTGCTATGGGTAAATCCGCCGGTGGCGCAGCCGACGACACTGCGGACAAGCTGAAGCAGCTGCAGCGGCAGGTGGAGTCTGCCGAGCGCGGCCTGGTGCAGGCTAACCGTCGGGTGGAGGACGCCGAACGTCGGGTAGCCGACGCGCAGAAGAACACCCGCAAAGCCCAAGACGCCCTCAACGACGCCCGTAAAGAAGCCGTCAAGGATCTGAAAGAGCTCAAGGGCGAGCTGGAAGACGCAGCCCTGGGGGAAGAAGACGCTGTCCTGGCTGTTGCCCGTGCCCGCCAATCCCTGATCGACGCCCAGGCCGATAAGGATTCTTCTGGTCTGGATATTGCCGAAGCTGATCTGGCATACCGCAAAGCGGTAAAGAACCTTGACGACGTTCGGGAGAAAAACAACCAGCTGGCCAGGGATGTGCAGGCAGCGAACGACGCCGGCATCGAGGGCTCACAGAAGGTTCAGGATGCGAAGGAAAAAGTCGAGGCCGCCACCCGTGGGGAGGCCGACGCGCAACGAGCCCTCCTAGAAGCGAACGAAAACGTGCTGGTCGCCCAGGAACGTCTCGATGATGCCTTGGAAAACTTGGCGAAGGGGGCGTCTTCCGCTGCCGGCGGCGTCGACCCGTTCGCTGAAGCTCTAGCGAACTTGTCCCCGAAAGCACGCGAGTTTGTGCTGGCCATGCAGGCCCTGGGTGACCAGTGGCAGGATCTGAAATTCGCGGTCCAGGACAATCTTTTCGATGGCTTGGCTGAGGATGTTACGAACTTGGCGACGGTGCAGCTCCCCGTGCTGAAGACTGGCCTGGCCGGTATCGCTAGCGAAATCAACACTGGCCTGCGCGCAAACATCGCAGCACTGTCCAGTGAGGCTTCTCAAACCGGCCTGGCTACCATGCTGGAAAACACCCGTCAAGCATTTGTCGGCACAAACCAGGCGGCCGGCCCACTCACCCAGGCGCTTGTGGATATCGGCGCAGCAAGCTCCGCGTATTTGCCCCAGCTAGGCCAATACCTGGGTGAAGCGGGTGCCCGACTGGGCGAATTCTTAAGCCAGGCAACCCAGACCGGCCAGTTCGACCAGTGGGTACAAAACGGCATCACCACCCTGAAAGGTATCGGCCAAACCCTCTCCGACGTGGGCGGCATCATCAGCGGTGTTTTCCAGGCCGCTGCCACCGCCGGCCAGTCTTCCCTGGGCCCACTCGGCCAGGTGCTATCCATGGTCAACGAGTTCGTGAACAGCTTGCAAGGGCAGCAAGCCTTAGGGTCGTTCTTCTCCGCTATGACCGACGGCCTGGCCGCCCTCATGCCCATCCTATCCACGGCCCTCACCTCCATTGGCACCACGATCATGCCGGCCATCAGTGATTTTGTTCAGCAGGCTGCGCCAGGTGTTCAGATGTTTGTGCAGGGTTTCGCGGATGGGTTGTCTGCTTTGGCGCCAGCGATGGGGCCGATTGGCCAGCTGCTGGGCGATATTGGTGCTGCGTTGGCGCCGCTTCTTCCCGTGTTGGGTGAGTTGCTGACTGCTGTGCTGGTGCCGGTTGCGCAGGGTTTGAGCCAGGTGGTGGGCGCCCTGGCGCCGATGATCCAGATTGTTGCTACAGGTTTAACACCGATTATTCAACAGCTAGCCCCGGTTTTTGCTGACCTGGTGAGTGTGTTTGCCGACTTGGTGGTGCAGTACCTGGGTCAGCTAACCCCGTACCTTTCACAGATTGTGGCGGCGTGGCAGCAGATTTTTGATGCTGTGACCCCGCTGATCCCGATGCTCACCCAGCTGGCGTTTGATATTATCTCCCCGCTGATCGGGGTCATCGGTGCCCTGCTGCCTGTGATCGCCGGTGCGGTGCAGGCGTTCGCGCAGGTTATTACAGCTGTTGCCCCGGTGATCGCTATCATCATCGAGCTCATCGGCGCCGTCGTGAAGGTTTTAGCCGCAATCATTAACTTTGTGGTGCAGGCGGTGACGAACTGGGATTCTTTCAAAGCCCGGCTAATCGCTGCTACTAGCCAGTTCATAACCAAGATCATCAGCAGTTTCCAACAGTTTATTTCCCGCGCCGTGAGCCTGATCGTTGATTTCGGCAAGCGGCTAGTGAACCAGTTCATGACCATGTGGAATAACGCTTCTGCCGCGGTTGCTAATGGTGTGAAGGCTGTGGTGGAAAAGGTTAAGGGTATCCGCCAGCTAGTGCTTGACGTGTTCAAGGGTGCCAAAGATTGGTTAATTAATGCCGGCAAAACCATCATCAGTGGTCTGTGGAATGGCATGAAAGACATGTGGGAGAACGTTACGGAGTGGTTTAGCGATAAGCTGAGCGCGATCCGCAGCCCATTCTCCAGTCGCGCTAGCCGCCACGCCACGGGCTCGGTTCGCCGTTATGCTGCTGGTGGGGAAGATCATTCCCCGCAGATTGCCGCTGGTGGCGAATGGCGTGTATGGGCAGAGCCCGAGACCGGCGGCGAAGCCTACATCCCTTTGGCTAATGACTACCGACGCTCCCGCGCTGTGGCGATTACTGCCGCGGTGGCGGACCACTTCGGCTACAGCCTTGTCGATGCTAAGGGCAAAGGCTTCGCCCCGGTAGCGAAGGGCAGTCTAGGCCCCACGGATGTGCGTGCTTTCGCCGAGGGTGGTATCACCATTGACGATTTGGACAGTTTCGCTTCCGACCTGGAAGGCAAACCGTATGTGTGGGGTGGCGTCCACTGGGGCGACTGTAGTGGTGCCATGTCGGCGATTGCCCGCTACACGGCGGGTGTTGACCCTTGGGCCGGCCGGTTCACCACAGCATCAGAGAAAGAAGGCCTCAGCGCTTTAGGGTTCCTTCCTGGCCTGGGGCCCTCTGGGTCACTGCAGATCGGCTGGTATAACGGGGGCCCGGGTGGCGGCCACACCAGTGGCACCCTCCCATCCGGCACCGCTGTTGAGATGGGTGGCGGCCGCGGCAATGGCCAATTTGGTGGCAGTGCGGCACCTGCTAGCCACCCCCAGTACACGGATCATGCGCATGTGCCGGCGGAGTTTTTCGCCCCGATCAAGGTGCCCCGCATGGGCGGCTTGGGCGATATTGATTTCGGCCACACCACCACTGATGGGGCCTCTGCCAGTGCTGTGGAGACCACCGACCCGTCGGGCGATAAGCTCAAGTCGTTCCGGGCGTCGGGTAAGTCTGACCCGGATTCGTATGTGACCGGGGCGAAATCAGATGGCCCATCCAGTATTTCAGAGATTGTTGCTGATTTCGCTAAGACCGCGGCGGCAGGCTACACCAAGGACCTGTTAGGCCTGGTTGGTGTGTCTGATGACATCCCGATGGTGAAGGCCTATAGCCAGTGGTTGAAAGCCCGCCAGAGCGTATCGAAGCGCTCGGGTACCGCCGCGAAGCAGAAAGAAATCACCAGCCTGTCCCAGGCAGCAGCGAGTGTGATTGACGCCGACCCGCAGGTGGATACGGTAGAGGTCACCGGCCTGGACTTGGTGGGCGGCCTTTCACCGATCAAAGCGCCAAAAGCCGACGATGGCGATATTGACCATGTGTATGTGCCAGGCGGCGGCGCTGAGCAGTGGCGTGGCATGGCCATGGCCGCCATGCGCAGGGTTGGCTTCAACGCGGACGACCCGGCCCAGGTCAACGCCATGATAAAGCAGATCCAGTCAGAGTCCGGCGGTGACCCGAATATTGCCCAGCAGATCGTGGATGTGAATGGGTCTGGGGAGTCGGCGGGTGTGGGGTTGTTGCAGATCATTCCGGCAACGTATGCCGCCCATAGGGACCCCGAGCTACCCAACGACCGCCGGAATCCGTTCTCGAATATGGTGGCAGCCCTACGCTACTACCGCAGCCGGTACGGTTTCGATTTGACCACGATGTGGGGTCAGGGGCACGGGTACGCGGGTGGCGGACTGGTGGAAGGCCCCGGCGGTCCCACTGATGACCTTATCCCCGCATGGCTGTCCAATGGTGAATTTGTGGTGCGTGAGGCGGCAACGCGGCATGCCAGGCCGCTCCTGGAAATGCTCAACGCCGATCCGCAGCACGCTAGGGCCATCACCCAAGCCGCCACGGGCACCCCACCGAACCCACCTGCGGATCCGCCTGCGCCAGTGGAAGTGCACTATCACATTGAAACAAACAACGTGGAGGAGGGCCTGCGCCGGTCAGAGATGCACGCCCGGCAGCAAGTCATGGCCATGAACGGCGCATAGCCAGAAACCTGGTTGGAAGGAGTTGGTTGGTTGTGTTAGATATTGGAACCCCCGCCCGCATCGACATCACGGACATTCACGGTCGCACGTGGACCGTTTCCGGTGCGGGCATGGGCGCGGAGGGTGTCGAGCTGGCCGAAGACCCCCAGGGCCTGTTCGACGAAGCGCCCATTTCAGGCATCTGGCAGCAATCCGCATTCCAGGAAGGCTCCACCTACCTAGGGCACACCATCGAACCCATCGACCTGGTACTGGGATTCGACATTTACGGTGATGACGGTGACTGGGAAACCATCGAATCCCGCTTTTACTCGGGCTTCGCCCCGGACACCCCGGCCACCATCATGGTCACCACCAACAGCGAGTGCCGCACCCTAGAGGTCGTCAAGCTCAAGGAGAGTAAAACCCAGTCGAAGAAAGACCCGCGGCTCCTCCACCACTCCAAACTCATCCTGAACCTACGCGCGGCTTTTCCGTTCTGGAAAGGGGACACGCACGTGACAGTGTTCAAGGCCACCCCGGGCAGCACCAGCGGCACACTGACGGTGCATAACCCCACCGACCGGCCTTTGTGGCTGCAGTGGGCGATGACCGCACCCGGCCAGTGGACCATCCCTGATTATGATTTCGCGGACCCCACTGGCCGCGATGGGCGCCGCACTATCACCACCCCACAACTCCGCCCCGGGGAAGACCTGACGATCGACACCTACCCACGCCACGAGCGCTACGTAGCCGCCAACGGATCCAATGTGGCCGGCCGGTTTGCCGGTGTGGATTTCCTCTACCCACTCCCACCCCACACACCACCCACCGTGGTACCAGTCAAAGCCGCCCTCACCGGGGGAGTGGAGTCATCTATCCAGTGCCGCATGGTCGAATACTGGACCAGGCCCTGGGGCGGAAGGAGGCTCTAATGACCACCTTGCACCTCATGCCAGGCACCCAAACCCTCGACCAAACCACCCTAGACCGGCTAGAGTCCGTGTGGCGGAAAGGCCAAACCCTCAGGCAAGGCCGCATCCTAGCCCGCCGAACCCCACCCCTCATCCGGCTTTGGGACGGCGACTGGAACCTCAAAGGCCGCCTGGTAGACGCCATCCACGCGAAATTCCAGTGGAAGCTCAATGACACCGGTGCTGGTGTTGTCACCATCCCGATAGATCACTGGCTTGCCACCTGGGCCCTCGACCACAAACAGCGCCCCACAAAAAACATTCACGTCACCATGGACAAAGACGGGGCCAGGTGGTCCGGCCGCCTGAAATCCACCCGCCTAGTAAAAGAGCGCACAGGCCAAAGATACCTGGAGCTGAATTTCCTCCACGACTACGAAGAACTCAAACACATCTACATTTGGCCCAACCCACTCACCCCGGCAGCAGTCCAATTCCCCCGAACTTTCATGCTGCTAGGCCCCACCAGGTGGGCTCTTAAGGCCGCCCTCATGCTTAATGTTTGGCGCTTGGAGGGCTCCGTGTGGGCGCTGCCCGACGACCCACTCGACCTTACCGAGTGGACCGACACATTCAACCCCCGCACCTGGGCAATTCAGGTCGCGCCGGGGCGGATCGGTGGTGATACCACCCCATGGACTATTATTTCGTCGCGGATGAAAACGTGGCATGATATGGCGGCCACCTCGCTGCGGCAGGCCCAGTTGATGGTGGAATGCCGCAGATACCTAGAAGGGGACCCACTGCCGTGGCCGGGTGCGAAGATCCGGCACGGGTGCCTGGTTGTCGACATCGTGGACAAGTCCGCGTGGTTTGATCCTGAAGGCACTTCCCTGTGGGGCACTATCCGGGAAGGTTTTCTCCGCACCACCCAACAGCTGGTCGGTCATAACGTTGACACAGAACACACGGTGATCGCTAACCCCAATGTTCCGGTGAAATATTCTGCCCCGAACTGGTTGGGCACCATCCCCCAATGCCCATATGTGCTATATCGGGATGCCCCACTGACTGGGATTGAGGCCGCGGATTTCACCTGGGAGCCCGCCACCGCGGTCCAAATCCTCACCGGTGGGCATTCCACCTATGGCGTCAACGAAGCCCTATCTTCTCTGGTGACGCTGGTTGGTAATTACTTGGGCATGTTTATTGCCACGCCAACCATCGGTGTGATTGCCGACACCCTCTTGAAACCCTTCTACGAGGACACAATTCTCGCCTGGATGTCGCTAAAATCAATCCAGCGCAGCCGCGGCTTAGGCTGGTCAAAATACTGGGAATATTTCGCTGACGGGGCAGACCGCGGCTATACGCTTTCCGCCCTGGCCGCACTCCGGGAGGGTTTTTGGGATACCCGAGAAAAAACCTCCCACAAACTCACCTTGGGCGACGGCGCCCCCTGGTTCATCGGCGATCGCGGCCAAGGACACTTTTTCCTGGGCGACCGGATCGGCGCCACCATCAAAGGCCTCCCCGGCGGCCAAGTAGTTGTCGAGCAGGTCACTGAAATCACCTACGAGCTAGACCGCGACACCCGCGGCTGGTCGTGCGTCTGCGGTGACCCCCAGGCCCAGCACTCACCCCTGGAACAAATCCTCACCAGGGTGAAAACATCCATGAGCAGCATCCATGATCTAGGAGTCATCTAACATGCCCATCCCTCTCCAAACCGCCTGCGACCCAGCATCCCCCGAAGAACACGCCCTCTGGGCCCTCGTCGGCCTGGCCGGCCCCGCCGCATCCGCGCCCCTCATAGTCCCCACCAGCACGCTTAGGCAATGGTCAGAACACCTCTACCGGTGCGGCTTCCGCCACCACCCAGAACTCCAGGAAATAAAATATGTGCCACCACGTGGCCCCCATGATTGGATCACCGCAGCCGGCGGCAAATGGGTAGACATCAACCAGCCCCTCCCGCCCGAGGTAACCGCCCCGGATATCTCCCACCTGTCCATGGCGGAAAAACGTGTCCTGCTCGACCAGCTCACTACAGATCTCACACCTAAGGAGCCCACCACACGGCAGGAGGCGACAGTGAACTATGACTGACCCAAAGGCCCTTATCGAAAGCGGTGACTACCCGCTAAAAACCACCGGGGACACGCTAGTAGGTGCCCAGGTCAAAACCATCACCCCCTACACCGAACAAACCGTCAAAGACCGCGCCCGGCAACAGGCGCTCGAAGCTATGCCCTTCGGAAAGAAAGGTTTGCCCGAGCTCATGGCCGACCTAGGCAAAACCGTACTCAGCGGCATTGCCGACATCTTCCGCGCTATCGCAGCTGGCACCACGTTCGTTGTCAAAACCGGCCTGGAATTCATTGGCAGCCTACTCAACCGGGTCTTCGAAGCCGTGGGGAGTCTCATCAAACCGATGCAGAAAGAAATCAAGACCGGACTTTCCGGCCAGCTCGCCCTCAACGACCGCATCGACCTGCTCGACGGCGCGCCTGGTTATGTGTGCGCGTATCAGACGGTGAATTTGAATAGTGCCTGGCAGGCAAATATGGCGCGGACTTTGCCCTTTAAGGGGCAGGTGGGGCCTGCGAAGAATGCACATCTGGATACGGAAAACGGCATGATCGTGTTGGACGCGAAGGGCTTGTGGACGTTTAACGCCAGGTGCCATATTGGGAAAACCATTTATACCGGCTGGGGGTACTGCGATGTGAACCTGCTGGTGTACACACCTGAAGGGGACTTGTATCACGAGGTGGCGGCGACTTTTGAGACCCCGCAACAGTACGCACAGTCGTTGGTGCTGGCAACGGAACCGGTTGTGGTTGACCGGCCTGGTTATAAGGCAAAGGTTCAGATCTACATGGCGAACTGGCGCACATGCTATGGCGGCACCCGCTATTCCAGCTTTTCTGCTATCCGCCACTCGCATGAAGTGGAAAACCTCGGTGAGCAGACTGTCCGAGACGAAGTATAAAACCAACAACAAGGAGGAAAATATGCGAACACTCATCATTGACCTGCGCGACGTGGGCGGTAAACCCCACCCTGAGGACTACGTGCTCTTGCAAGCACCAGCGCTCCGCGGCTCTGCCGATTTCACGGGGGCGGTTATCATGACAGCCCCCGTGCGTGTTGATCTGACTGATGGCAAAGCCGAGGCCCAGGTAGAGTCTGGTCCGTTGCTGGTGCAGATCCGTACCCAATCCGTGCGCGGCAGTGCTCCGTTTGAGGTTGTGGTCCCTGAGGGAACGGGCCCGGTGTCGTTGCGTACGTGTATGGAGCGCAGTTTCCAGTACCGGCCGTCAGTGGAATCGGCGGTAGCGGCGGATGCTGACCGCGCCTATGCTGCCTGGCAGGGTGCTATCACTGCAGAGCGTGCTGCCGAGGTGGCGGCGAAGAAAGCGGAAACTGCTGCGGAAAACGCCACTGTTGCGGCACAGCCGACGCCTCCTGCTACCGCTACTGTGCAGGGCAAAATCCAGCTTGCTGGAGATCTGACTGGTACCGCTGCTGAGCCTAAGGTTATTACTGCGGGGGATGTGGATTTCAGTATCCATCATGATGTGCAACGGGCTGCGTTTGTGAAGACCAGGGCGGATGGTCGGATCGCTATCACCACGCCCTCGATCACTGAGCCGGCTCATGCAACCAACAAGGACTACGTGGACAAAGCCGATAACAAGCTGCGGCTGGAGAAGGCCGATAAGGAGCACACGCACCAACTCCGTGATATTCAGGGCCTTCCCCCGGTGGCCTCAACGTTCCTGACTCCGGGCCAGTCCTCCCTCATGATTCGTAGTGATACTGGTCATGCGGATATCGGTGATCCCGTCACCGCCACTCATATTGCTAATAAGGGCTATGTTGATACCAAAATTAAGGAGGTTAATCGGCGTCTTGACGTACCAGAAATTCGACTCCGTTGGGAGGATGGTGGTCTCATTTTCGCCGAGATCGGCGCCATGGTGTGGGTCGCTATCCAGGACGCTTCCGCAGGTGTGAGAGGCACCCTTCCCCCGAGACTCCGTCCACCGCGGGATGTGGATTTTTTCCTCACCAGCCCAGAGAAACGCAGTGCGAATGGTTGGTGCACCATCACGAGGGAAGGTGTGGTGAACGTGAATTTCTCGGACCCGGCAGCAAAGACTGGGTACGGCATGGGTATGTATATCCGAGATTTCTCTATCGACTAACAAACAAACTGGCACGAATGCGGAAACCCGCGGCCATCCTTAAAATGTGAGGCCGCGGGTTTCCTAATGCAAAAATAATTTCGAAAGGAGACTCTTCATGTCGAAACCAGATAATAATCATACACCAGGCGGCGGCCAGCTCATCCCTATTACGAACATGGGGGAGGGCGTTCAGGCGGTGCTGGGGCGTGACCTTCACGAGTTTTTGGAAGTCGGGGCGTCGTATCGCCACTGGTTTCCGCGGATGGTTGCTTATGGTTTTGAGGAGGGTGTGGACTATGTGGTCAAAAATGACCGTTCGGCGCCACCTGCGGGAATGCCGTCTCGGCCGCGGTTGAATCATGTTGTGTCTTTGGACATGGCAAAGGAGATTGCCATGATCCAGCGCTCCGCTAGGGGTAGGCAAGCCCGCCGCTATTTCATCGAGGTGGAAAAGCGTGCCCGCATGGCGCCGGCGTTTGATCCATCGCAGTTGACCCGATCTGAGATTCTTTTAATTGCGCTCAATGCTGAAGAGGAACGCCTGGCCCTAGAGGCTGCTAATAAGCAGCTCCAGCCGAAGGCGGATGCCTACGACTGTTTTATTGATTCCACCGGCTCCTACAGCATGGGCACGGTGGCGAAAATGCTAGGCATTGGGCAGAACACACTTTTCCGTGAGCTGCGGAACCGGGGCATCTTGATTACTAAAGGTGACATGCGGAACACCCCATACCAACGCTACGCAACCTATTTCGAGGTGAAGGCCGGCGGCTATACCCGTTCGAACGGCACCCAGGTGGTAACGCATACGACTCGTGTCCGCCCCCGGGGGGTTGATTTCATCCGCCGCACGCTGGGCTTGCACGTCACCTATCCCATGCTGCCTATGACTTTCCAATGAGGAGAAAACATTGTTAACAATCCTTGATTACAGTGCTGGCGTGCCGCCAGCTGCGGCGATTCGTGCCGCCGGCCATGATGGCGTGATCCGCTACATCAGCCCACCCAGGGCTGGCTGGATGCTAGGCAAACCCATCCAGAAGGCTGAACTAGATAACCTCCAAGCTCATGGCCTGGGGGTCGCTTTCGTATGGCAGTTTGGCAAGGAATCCGACTCTGATGTGATGCGTGGCTATAACGGCGGCGTGGCTGACGCCCAGGCCGCTCAGCGGAAACTCGATGAGCTCGATTGTGGCGACTACCCGGTGTTTTTCGCCGTGGATTTCCCTATCAGCCTTGATGAGTGGAACGGTGTCGCATCCAAGTATTTCCGCGCCTGCTGCGAGACCCTAGGCCGTGAACGGGTCGGTATTTATGGACACTCTAGGGTTATTGCGTGGGCTGCCGCAGATGCGCTCATCGCTGACTTGGGCGGCGGAAAGTTCCTGGCGTGGCAGACTGCGGCCTGGAGCGGAGGCGTCCTATCTACGGAAGCGGTGCTCTATCAGCGTCCGGGTAGCGAGACCGTGGGCAGCATCGACTGTGATATCAATTTCGTGCTCGGCGACTACTGGGGTCAACACCCAAACGGCACCGCATCACGCCTCGCCCCCAACCCCATACCTGAAACCCCAACCCAAGAAGAAGGAGGAACCATGGAAACAAAAATCCGCTACGATGCCGATTTCACTGCGGACATGCCCGGTGTCGGCTACCGCTCCCTCGATGCTATTCAGTCGATCTGTGTCCACACGGTGGAGTGTCCGCCAGGGCGAGACGGCATTGCCGTCGCCCAGTGGCAAACGAATCCCGCTAACGGCTCCAGCTATAACGTACTTGCCGGCGCCGACGGCATTTTAATTTTGTGCAACACGGATGATTTCATGCCGTACGCAGCAGGCCCCACCGGCAACGCCCGCTGCCTCCACATCAGCCTCACCGGCTACGCCAGCATGAGCCGCGAGGAATGGCTTGCCGACGACGCCAAGCTGCGGCGGACCGCCGAACAAATCGCCGCCTGGTCGCAACTCTACGACATTCCTCTAGAGTTCATCGACGCCGATCAACTCCGCACCGGGGCTCGTGGCGTTCATGGCCATGCGGAAATTTCCGCAGCCTGGCGGGAGGTCGACCACACCGACCCCGGCCCTGGCTTCCCGTTCGACGTCGTGCTGGCCTACGCCGCCGAACTCCTCGACTCACCTAACCAACCACAACAAGAAGAAGGAGAACCACGCATGGTGCGCTGGATCCTAGACCAACTAGTTGGCCCCGAATGGAAAGACAATAAGCCGGTTTTCTCCGGCTGGAAAGCCACCGAAGGCAAAACCTTTGTCGACTTCGTGGCCGACAAAATCAAGCTCATCCCGGAAATCGCCCGCACGGTAGCCACGCTCCCGGAGCGCCTCGACCGGATCGAAATCCTACTCAAGGAAGGAAACAAGTAATGTGGAACAAAGCCTTTTGGGTTGATGCTGGTAGCCGCGCCGCCAGGACTTTCGCCCAAGTCGCTATCCCAGCTCTACCTATCAGCATCTTTTCCCCCATTGACGTTTGGAAAGAATGCCTGGGGTTGGCAGTAGCAGCCACCATCGCTTCTCTGCTCACATCCATCTCTACATGGCGTATCGGCGCGCCGGGCATGGTGGCTATTGTTCCGCCGGTAACGCCCTCGACTGCTGTTGAGGCTACGCCAACACCGGCTAGTACCACGCCGGCGGCTACTGCTGATACCCACACTCCGGCCCATCGGGAGGTGAAGGAATGGCCAACCAGCTAATCGTGCTACTCGACGCGGTGGAGGCGTTGATCCGTAGCCTGGATCCCGTCTTGGTGGCGGCAGTGGTCGATTCCGCGGTGGCCCTATCCTAGGACTGGAGGCCACATGGACCCAGCTGTAGCAGGGCTATCCCTATCGGGTCTAGGAATTACCGAAAGCATCGGCATCGCGCTTCTCACCCTGGTGACTACGCTGACCACCACGGTGATTGTACAGAGAACCCTCTGGCGGACAAAGGCACTGGAGGCGGCGGCGGCGCGCGCTGTTGCTGAGCGGGAAGCAGAGACCGCAAAGGCTCAGTTGGCGCAGAGCGAACTTCAGCTCACTCTCGAAGCTGGGACTCGGCTACGCGAGGATCTGTGGCGGAAGATCGAAAAGCTGGAAGCCCAGCAAGCTGAGATGGAACACACCATTGACGCAATGAGATCCGAGCGGATCCTTGATGTGCAGGTGCGTTTAACACTTCGTACATTGTTGGAGACCTACCCGAATCCGCCTGGCCGCCCTGTCATCCCCTCAGCTGTGGAACGTGTTCTTGCTATTAGTGAGGACACTGATAATCTGATCCGAGACCGTGATAGCCGAAGATGATATTGGCAACACTTTCGGCCCCGCCTTCGACCCTAAAAATTGGACATTAGCTGGACCACAAGAAAAATAATTCGGCTAAAGGCAGAGCTAAAAGCTACTAAGGTTAGATGCCCGTTAGCTCCACGTTTAACCCCCAGGTTCACATGTTGGACCTGGGGGTTTTCATTGTTTTACCTGGCATTCACGAGAAGTCTAGACGGGATTAGGGGCGGTTGGGTAGGGATGAAAACGGTTTCATTTGGCATGAATTTGGCAATATTTCATGCCAGATTCGATTACTCCAATATGGAAGCTTGAAGTTTATTCAGCTACTGGGGGAACCCATCGATGTCAACAGATCGCCGATCAAAGACTATGTGCTTCCGACCTTGGTTTTACTTACTTTCAGAGAGCAGTCATGCAGACTAATGCTTGGGGAAGTTAACCTTTATCTCCCTAACCGCTGAATAAACTTCAAGCCTCAAAATATTAATTCTCTGATCGTTCTAGGGGGAGTCATGACATATTCAATATATAATTTTTTGCGAAATACCAAGGAAAAAACCAAGGCCTTGGATCAAATGGCCTCGTATATTCACCACAACACCAACATGAAGGTCTATCTCTTCCTTACTTTGGAAAACTATGCCGAATTCGAGGCGATACAAGAGCATCATCACGGTCGCATCGTATGGGCTGTCAATGCCGCTGGCACAGGCCCCTTTGAGGCTCTGGACCCTTATTCGTTTGACGGGCTTGTGGAATTCGATGGAAAAGATGTTGACATTGATCCTGGTGGCGCGTTCTACTCCACAGATATTTCGTTTGATGGTTTAGCC
>ERZ772973.176-NODE-176-length-38818-cov-5.80061_pt1 | contig 38818 bp, 57 predicted proteins | sample MGYA00580672_ERZ772973 | MGnify/ENA primary metagenome ERZ772973 (study PRJEB29015, sample SAMEA2737938) | human oral metagenome | biome: human oral; feature: human-associated habitat; material: dental | place: China | collected 2152 ...
TGGAGCAAAGAAAAAAAGCGAAAACCTAGACCTCGCAAGTTTAAGTAATCGCCTTTGGGATAAGGGGAGCGGCAACTCCCCTCAGTCCCTATTATATCATGAAAGGGAATAAAAATCATGGAAATTTTAATCATCAACATTTTGATAGTAGCGATTTGCTACTTATACTTAAGGAGCACAAATGAGAAGAGCAATCGAAGAACTGCTAAAAAGCGAAATAAGCACCTACGCAATCGCAAAGGGAGCTAATGTCCCATACACAACTGTACTAGACTTGAGAACTGGAAAAACCAGCTTGGACAAAATAGCTTTACTCACTGCTGAGAAGCTATACAACTACGCAAAAGAAAAATAAAAACACCTTACAGCCACTCAAACGCCAATCCGACTGGTTGTAAGGCAGGTGCACTCACTAAAAGCAAGTACTTTTGTATTGTAGCATAAAGTACTTGTTAACGCAACAGGTACTTTATTTAGTACCTCAGAAAAGAAAGAGGTAAGATATGCAAACAATCACAATGAAATCACTCCCATTTTACATTATCCAAAATGACGAATGTTTTGAACTGCTCGATTCGTTCCTGGCATCTGTCGAGTCAATAGATGACGAAAAAACGATAAAAGATAAAAGAGCTTTAGACAAATGTGTGGAAATTTTGGAGGCTAGTGGATATCGTATGGGATTTAGCTGCGCAACTCTAAAATGCTTTGAAAAGCAAATGCTTGTGTCACTATCCACCGAATATAGGGCTGCTAAGAGATTGGCCCTCTTAGGGCAAGATAAAAACGAAAGTTTTGCAAATTGGTGTAATAATAGAGCTGCCGCTAAGCACTCACTATAGGAGGCGAAAATATGAAAGCGGCTATCTATACAAGGGTGAGTACCTTTGATCAGGCAAATGGTTACTCACTTGATATGCAGGAAAAACTGGCAACATCTTATTGCCAGCAACACGATATCGAGATATATAAGCATTATTCCGACGAAATTACTGGCGCAAAGATGGATAGGCCAGCTCTGCGTCGGTTGCTGGAAGATGCGAAGCATCAATGTTTTAACTTTGTAATTGTCCATAAATTGGATAGACTAAGCAGGTCTCAAAAAGATACCTTGCATATCATTGAGGATATATTTTTAAAAAACGAAATAGCCTTTATCAGTTTGTCCGAAAATTTTGATACCAGGACACCAGTAGGAAAAGTATTGGTTGGAATGCTTGCTGTATTTGCACAATTTGAAAGAGATCAAATAAGGGAACGAATGCAATTAGGAAAAATAGGGCGAGCATTACAAGGTAAGCCTATGACCTGGTCACCCCCTTTTTGTCCATTTGGGTATGATTACATTGATGGCCAATATCAAGCCAACGAATATAGTCATTGGATCAGATATATCTTCGATCGCTTTTTAATAGGTGATACAATAAACACCATTGCTCACGATATGACTGACAGAAAAGTATTAAATAAAAAATGGTATTACTCAACTGTTAAATGGATTTTGAAAAACCCCGTCTATATTGGAAAAATAAGATGGAGAGGTGAACTCTATCAAGGGATGCACTCGCCTATCATTCAGGAAGAAATCTATTATGAAGCACAACTCAAAATCCCGACAACAAAAAAGAGCCCCAGCTAGGAAGCTGGGGCTAGATGATTTATTGAGTCTTTCTTTTTTATTTTTTTAATGATATTCCGCAGTTTCCGCTGCGGTTTTATTTGCCGAAAGTTTCGACAAATTTTAAAAAGTCCTTGTCAGACAAAGATACCACGGGCAGCTGCAGGCTGTCCCTAAAACTGTTGACGGTCCCCATATCAGTCAATCCCATATACTTACTGCCGATATAGATTCCAAATCCATATTTTCCATTTTTTAAGATAAAATCTTTATTCAATTCTAATTCCTCCAATTTTGTTGTATTTTCTTCTGCTGTTGTCCCATCGAACGGGAGTTCGAACCAGCCTATCAGTTGCTGATCAGGAGCTTGCCAGTTGCCATAGCCGAACGCCCCATCGGGTGTTAAGGTGTGGGTAACTTTGCGCGTCCAACCACCGACAAATAGTGCGTCTCCATTCCCGTCGATATTTTGCTCGACAGTAATTATCGTTCCGTCCGGATTATATCCGGTTGTAAATCCAATATGACCAAATTCATGATATGGCAAGCAGTCTGACACCCACACAGATCCGATAGGTGGTTTATTCGAGCCATTAAAGTACGTTACCTTAAGACCGAGTTGAGCAGCTCTATACAGACAATCAATAGCATTGACGTAACCAAAATTTAAGTCAAATAACCCTTGATACTGCAGTACGTTGTCAATTAAGGCCACGCACTGACCGCCATATGGATTCGTCGGTACTGTCACGCGTTGATTGACCAAACTATCCAACTTGTCTAAAAGTTGTCTTTGTGTCGTCAAGCGATCACCTCCTCCTAATTATTTTTCTTCATCTCGGCCAATGCCCATTCGATAGCGCCTGAGATTTGCTCCTCGCTAAATCTACCAGCCAAGCCATTAGCTCGTATACGCCTGCGAACCAGTCTCATAGCTAGGTCTTTTTTTTCTTGCCCAGGGTTGGAATACTGTTCTGCAAAGGCCACAGCCTGCTGTGCCCAGCTTGCAAACATAGCGATATTTTTATTTTTTGTGTTCGCTATTATTAGTCTAATCGCATAAAAGGCGACAGCGGTCAAAATCCCGCTGTCCCATAAGTTCTTTAAAAAATCTAGCATAGCTACTCCTTATTCGTGATAAGTTGTTTGAGTTCCCGAACATCTTCGCTCAGTCCCTTGATTTGTTCAGCGAGGACTAAAATTGTCTTATTCTGTTCCTCATGATTATTTAGGCGCTGAGTAGCCGAGCCTTTGAACTCCTTTAAATTTTCGATATCTTTTTCCAGCACAACCAAGCGCTTTTCTTGCGCTATAATTGTACTTTTAAAACTGCCGTAGATGCCCAGACAGACACCGACAAAACCAATAATTAGGCTGATATCCTCGGGTGTAAAGCGGATCATAAATCTCCCTTCTTGCTTTCCTTATTTCCGAGGTCGGACAGATTCACCAGCTCGGCTACTTTCGCACGATAGCGTTTTGGCACTTCTTCAAGGGTGATCCACCCCAAATTGACTTGCATTGCAAAATAATTGATCATCATTGCTGATCCTCCTTTAATTTTATTCTTGATTTGGTTGATTAGACGATTCATGTTCTACCTCCTCGCCTGCTTCGTCGGCGGAGTCATCAATACCGCCTGCGATGATTTGATTGAGCGTTAGCGTGACCATTTTGACAAGCTTACGATTCTCATTCGTAGATTCTTCAGCTTTTGCGATAGCCGCTTCCATTTTGGCCATTAAAGTCTTAGACTCTTTGATAGCTTGATCCATCTCTTCGATCTTCTGGACAGATTCCGCCATAGCGCGATCCGAAAATTCGGACTTAAACAGAGCTTCCAAAGCAAGGTCTACCAGCTCTTTCTCGCTCTTGTTCGCATGGTCGCCAAAAACTCGCTCAGAGAAGGTTGCGTAACCACTGGAGGTGGACGCGATAGCGATTTCGGTGTGCGAAATCTTGTTATCATCGTCATAAATTGGATATTTCCCTACTACAGTCCAGTTTCTCATGGCTCTACCTCGCTTTCTGGTTCTTCTTCTGCGCGTGGTTCGTATGCTTGCGATTGCTTTTCAAGCTCTTCATTGCGAGTGAGAGCTTGCTCCAGTTGCGCTTGTAGCTCTTCATTTTGAGCTACAAGCGTTGCGATTCTTAATGATTTATTAGCGATTTCGATCGCTAAATTATTTTGTATGCTTTCGTTCATTTTTTCTCCTTTTATCCTACGTTCCGGACGATGTCCCAAGCGGCCTTCCTTGAGTTAATCAAGTTTTTCATTGCTTGGGTCATCGTGACTTGACCGCTTGCTGCGTGAGTTAAGATATTCCAAATCGCAGCTACACTTTCCTCTAAGCGGATAAACTGCGTTGGGCTATCTGTGTCTCCTTTTGTGTTACGAGGCACGACGAAATGTCGCGCCCAAATTTCTGAGTTTTTGTTCCAGACGCCGGGCGTCATCACCTGAGTTACTACGCTAAAATTCCAGCCATCATCACCTTGCGCGTGTCTTAGATAGTTATAGTCACCAAACTGGTAGATTTTATCAACGCTGTTGTTCGAGTTGTTGTCAATAACAAGGCCTGCGAATGAGACAGATTTCCAAGCGTTCGTACCATTTCGGTTGCTTCCGATAATAGTCCGGCCGTGATTCTGGCCGTTTTCCACTTTGTTTTCGTATCGGATGAATTGAGTTGGGTAACCCTCTAAAACTCGCTTAATGGAGGCGTCGTCGTTGTAAAACAGGATATGACCATCGTTTAGATTGATTTGCATCGCATCGTTTTGAGCAGAGATGACTTTGCCTTTCATCCACTCGATAAACGCTAACTCAATCTTAGACTTAATGAAATTCGCATCTAAGCCGACAATCTTATTAGCATTTAAGTTGACAATGTTAACGTTCGCAGCGTTAAGCGTGCCCGCTGTGATTTTATCCGCTAACATGCTTTCAATCATGGCGTTCTTGATGACGCCGTTTTTAATGTGAGTCTTATCGCCGATAGAGATCAGCCCCTCGTTGATTGAGACTGATCCATCTGGATTTAAATTGAGCTGACCAAGGATATCGCTAGCTGAATTGAGGTTTTTAATTGACCAGCTCCCTGCTAGTTGGCTCTGGACAGTTCGCAAGCCTTGGTTTTTCGAGACCTCGAGCTGAAACAGCTCGTTAGACAAGACCATGCGAGAGACCTTGTCTGTGATCTCTTTTTCGGTTGAGCCGATCAGTCGCTCATAGAGCTTGCTAGTCTCTTGTACGCGCTGAAAATCAGTTTGGTTGGCTTTACCAGAAATCTGACTGGATATAGTAGCAAACTGGCCATCAACCGTTTGACGATATTCAGCCAGCTTCGTCTCAGAGCTGGTCTTCAGCTCCTCAAACCGCCTTGTCAGCCCTCGCACATCCTCTGTGTGCTGTGCCCTGGCCACATATCCAGCCTCAATGAGCTTGCGCTCGGCTGTTAGCTGACGGGCCGTCTCTTCTCTGGAGTAGCTACGCAGAGCTTCCGCTCTCGTACCGTCAGCGCTAACGTAGCTCTGGATAGCCGACAAGTCAGTCCGCAGTCCTTGAGCTGTGCGTTCGAAGGTTGCCTTAGCCTCTGTGATGAGGCCTTCGGTGTCTTCTGGGGCTGGTGACCAATCTGTCTTAAATGAGCCTTGCTCTACTTTGACCTCCCAAACGCTTTTCAGCTTTTCGGGGTCTTTGCGATAGGTGTTGACTCGCAAGTGATAGGTACCCGTCGGACGATTCCATACAAACTCTGTGCCGGTTGTACCAGTTTTGGCATCTGACACGATTTGGTAATTACTTACAGCTTTGTCCATCAACCACAAGACTACGTTGTCATTTTCGTTGTTTGGGCTGTGCCAAGATGTAAAATTACCGTCAGATTTCGCAGAGATTCTGTATTTCTCATTTTGGACAAGATATACTGATGTTTCCTGTGAATACAGCGTTTTATTATCAAAATTCGCAGGATTTCCGTTTGGCTTAAACGGCCCTTTTGAGCCCTTCAACAGATTCCGCCCACCAACCCTAAGACTAGCCAGCTCCTCCCTCAACCGCCCAGCCTCTGTCGTTACCAAAGCTTTGTCAGCCTTGTCCTTGGTCGCGTTGACGATTTCTTGACGGATTCCAGACGCCCGCACCTCAAATTGGGCTATGCTCAATTTTGAGTCCAGCTTGTTATCCATGCCGGTCTCAAGCGACTTGACAGACTGCTTGATACTATCTGAGAGCACTGTCAAGGCACTGCTATCTGCCTTGGTCTTGAGACCCTCACGCAAGCTGGACACACCAGCTTCCAGTGAGTCGGCGCGTTGCTTAAAGGTTGACTCAACGGCTGTGACACGCTCATCTTGGTCTTCTGGAGCGGGTGACCAGTCACCGACAAGATTACCCTCAAAAAGGGCAGGGGCGCAGATTTCGACCCATACCCCCTCTTTACCGCCTACTTGAGGGCCGTGTCGGCCAATGATAACTCCTTTGGCTGTGTCAATTGCGGTTTGAGTCCACTTGACCCAGCACAATTGCCAGTCTGTCGAGAGACGGATAATAGACAAGCCATCTGACGACCTTGACTTATATCCGCTGCTGTTTTCCGATAACGTGACTGTGTTTGGATTGTATAGATGACATCGTACAGGATAGTCATTTTCGCTTGCTCTCGCATAAAAGATAGCTATGTACTCTGTCCCAGTCGTTGGTATAACGGTTGTTTCTTTGTAGCTATCCTGATAACCAGTTGCTCCTGCAACCGTCCTGATGACCTTAAAACCGTTGTATTCGCTGGCTGGCTTGTATCTCGCAAGCTCTTTTGTGCCTTTTAACAGATTTCTACGGCCTAAATGCACACTCGCAAGCCGACTACTCAATTCCTGAGCGGTCTGCACCAGCTCCGACTTGCTGGCTTTGCTGTCGGTCACGTTGGCCAGCTCTGCTAGCCTGCGTTGTGTGCTCTGCTCGTAATTAGCTTGAGCAGATTTGACACCCGCAAGCTCAGTCTTGGTCGCATTGAGTGCTGCGACTTGCTTTCCGATTTCGGTTTCAGCTTGGCTCTGCTTGGCGCGGATGTTGGCCAAGTCACTTCTTAGTAGCGCTGTTTGGTCGCTTGCCGCCTGTTGCACACTAGCAAAGTCAGATTTCAGCCGGTCAATTGCAGCCTGATTAGTCTGCTTGGCGCCAGCTAAGTCCTGATTGAGCTTGGTGATAGCTCCCTTGGCCGCCTCGATAGCTGAGGCGTTGGCTCCAGCCGTGCGGAGGGCTTGGGTGGTTTGCTGGGTCTGGTTAGCCATGGATTGGTTGATCTCTTTAGTTTTGGACTCGTATTCCTTGCGAAATTTCACGAGATCCATTTCTAAAGGGTTGAGTTCCCATTCTGCCCCATTCCAAAAGTACAGATTAGTCTTTTCTCCCTCTTTTAGATAAAGCTGGTCGCCTTTTCTAAGAGTCCCTACGGGCTCGTCTCTCGGTTTGCTTTCACCAAAGTAAATCGTGTTCTTTCCATCGGCAGAAACAAGTGCTTTGGTCGCTGTAGCAATAGCCTTAGCATTCTCTGCAGCAACGTCCTGAACTGAACGAGCAAGACTACTCATTTCGCTTGCCCTTCGTTGAACAGAGCCGATATCATTGCAGACAACCTTACGACTGATTAGATTGCCACCCACGTCGTATTCGCTGGTAAACGACACAATACGAACCTTTTGGCTAAATCCTAACGTTTCGTTAATGGCCATAATGTAGTCGCCCGGATTTGGACGACTAAGTCGATAACCAGCGCGTGACAAGTCTTCCATATCAATTTCAACAGAAACCTTATAAGACTTATCGACATTCTCTTTTAAGCGTTCTAAGAGCTTGCCAGTTTCTTTGTAGCGTTCATCTACGACAGGCTCTGCTTCGATTCGTCCATAGATTTTGGCTAGCGGGCTTTCGTACTCAGATTCATAGCGACCTTTCGAATGATCTTCATCGTCTTTCCAAGCACCAAGCCCTCGCTGATAAGTCACAAAGCTGTTGATATTCTTTTCGATTTTCAACTCGTTCATATTAAAATCTTTACGAACGATAGCGGAAAGATCCGTCCCTACTCTCTTTAGGATGCGGACGACATGCCCGCGCACGGAAAACTCCAGACCAGCAGCCTTGATGATATCGTTAAAAAGCGACAGTCGAGATTTATTTCCGAAATTTTCTTTTCGAATAGACCCGACTGTCGTTTCTAAATTGTAAGAATAGCCACTACCTGAAAAGATCGCTTGTAGATAAGTTTCAAATGGTTTTGAACCATTCAAAGTATCATAGACCATTGATTTTGACATATCGTAGAAGAATTGATGCACTGCGTCAAATTCAACTTCAATCTGTCGTCCTGTATCATTAGGTTTTGCATAAGTAACCCGATAATATTCATCGTCTAAGCGAAAACGCCAGCCACGATCTATGCCGTGCAAGACTTTATCGTTGGTGTAGATTGTGCCTTTTACAGACAATTCACCGTTGACCGCATTAGTCACAGAGTAAGCGACTAAAGCGCTGTGCTCTGTACCTTTTTCATCAATAAATGTAATCAATCTACCACCTCCTTACTTATACAACTCTTTGAAACCAAAGATTTTGATAGTGCCCCTGAAATCCGTGGAATAGCGTACTTGTTTCTGCGGATTTGGCCGGATGACAAAATATTCGTAATTCGTTCGAATGTTGATATTCAAGTCTGGCAATGCCACGCCTTTATAAATCACGTTTTCGACACCAGATAAGCGTAATTTGTCACCTTCTTTAATTGGCGTTGAAGCATGATTGTAGACCCAACGCCTTCCGTCGATCTCCAGGAAGAAACTTGTTTGATTAGCGCTTGCAGTCAATTCGACTACATAAGGCACTTCTAGCTGACTAAGAGCTGCCGTGCCTTTGTACGGAATGACTCCACCAGTCAAAACAACATCTCTAGGAGCAGTTTCACCAAATGGCAACTCAGCAGTCACCAATTCAAAAGAAATGTTATATTTCAAACCCGCTGCTGATTTGCCAATAAAGCTATAGTCAATTTCATTTCCAATATGTACCTTATATCGATACTTCCAAGGCGTATGCGGGATTTCCAAAAGGTTCAAATCCCCTTTTTTCGCTCCCGGCAATTCAAACCCGTACAAGTCATCTTGTACTGGGTGCATTTTTGTAACGAAATAAGGTTCATCGCCGTACAACAAGCCTGCAAGCTCGTCTTGTTTTTCCATAAAAGCCGAAAGGCTAGCAACTGCCAGCCTTCCAGAAACTTTAATTGTTTTTTGACGCAGGGTAACTCCATCGTGAATATACCCGCTGCGCCCCTTGACTGTACGCCTGTCCACCTCAATAGAAGGCGTACTATCATCAATTTTAATATTATAAATGCCTAGCTGAGATAATTTAGTCTCAGCGTTAGCATGTGTAATCAGTAAATCCATTGCGTAGCCTTTCTATTCGTAGACAAAGTAGTCATCCTTGATACGGTCACGCGCTTCCTTCTCTTTAACAGTCGTATAGATCTTGTCTCCCACCATTTCATTGTGGATTTCAAATTTCGTATCCGACAGCTGAGAATGCTTCACATCATCACTCAGATTTTCAAGAGACGAACGAATGCCGCTATTATTTACGCTAGCCGAGGTAGTAACTACGCTATCAACTCCGTATTTCTGATCAGTGATGGCCATGGCGTAGTCTTTTGCGACTCCATCAATCGCTTTTACCCAACCGGTCATACCGTTATACATCCCTTCGCCTGTAAAGCTACCAATCGCAGTCGTGACGCGAGAAGGAGAATGGATATCCAGAGCAGAACGCATCACACTTGCGATGTTAGAAGCAATTGAATATGCGAGCGAGTAAAGACTACCGGCCATGCTTGCTAGTCCATTGTAAAGACCAGAACCAGCATGGACACCAACAGAGTACAGATGACTAGCTAGTGTATTGAAAATAGCCACAATCTGACTATTCGCAGAAGACGAAATGCTGACAGCTTGGTTCATTCCGCTATTAAAAGCAGATGAAACGGTAGACATCCCCTGTTGAACAGAACTCTTGACTTTATTCAAGGTACTATCAAATGTCTGAGCCATCTTGTTTCCGCCTGACGTTGCAGCTTGATCAACTTTATTCATGCCGTCTGTGACAGCCTTAGAAACGCCGTTCATGGCATTTGTCGCAGCCGTTTCAGCATTCTTAAAGTTATTTGTTACTGCATTTGCGACCGCTTGAGAGCTACTTTCAGCGTTAGACTGCATAGTAGTAAACGCCGAAGTGGTAGAACCCTGCATATTATTTGTTGAGCCTGTCGCATTTCCGCTCATGGTATTGTAATTGCCCGAAACAGCGGCAGCCGTACTACTAGAAATAGCACTAGCATTAGTTTGAACGGTCTGGAATGCAGCATTTGAGTCCGTTTGAAGCGCCTGCATGTAGGAGCTAGCGCTTGTATTCAAACCGCTCAAATTGCTTGATACATTGGCATTCATGGTTGCTGACTCAGTTGTAGCGGTCGCCTGTGCTTGTTGCATGTTACTTGATACATTGCTACTTAAAGCCTGCATGTTAATACCTGTAGTCGTAACGAGCGCTTGCATGTTAGTGTCTACATTTGTATTCATGGTCGTTACTTTATTTAGCGTATCAAGCCCCATCAAATTCATAGAATTGCCAACGTTTTGTTGCATAGTCTGAGCCTGCAACGTCGCATTGGTTTGAGCCTGTGTCATTCCATTTGTAACGTTAGCACCCATCGTATTGACCGCATTAGAAGCATTCAGCCCCATCGTGTCCATATTAAATTGGACACCTGTGGCCATATCTTGAGTATTAGTCTTCGCAGCCGTGGACATTTCAGCTGTTTTAGTCGACACAGAGGATGTCAAATTATCCATAGTAGCTTTGGTCTTGCTAGCACCTTCTTCGTTCTTGCCAGTGATCCAGTCCCAAATCCCGCCGAAGAACTCGCCAACTTTTTGACCAATTCCAACAATTCCGTCAATCAAAGCACCGCCTAGAGCTTTGATAAGCTCCCAACCAGCTTCTAAGACTTTCGGTATGCCAGTTATCAAACCGATGACTAATTGAGCAATCAACTGCAGACCGCCCATAATCAATTGAGGTGCCGCTTGTATCAAGCCAGAAACGAGCGAAACGATGATTTGAGCTGCTGAAGCAATGATTTGTGGCAAGTTTTGTATCAAACCTGTCACAAGAGACATGATCAGCTGGATACCTCCCTGAATAATCGCAGGTAAGTTAGATACCAAACCTTGGATAAAGGACGTAATGACCTGTACCGCAATTTGCAAAATTGTTGGTAATGACTGGACAATTCCAGTTATCAGATTTTGCAGAATTTGGATCCCGTTTTGGATAATCTGTGGCATTTGTTGACCAAGACCAGTCAAGAAGGTCGTTATGGTCTTTTGAGCGTTAGCCATCATTTGAGGAATGTTGTTTAGTATTCCTTGAGAAAGATTTGCCAACAACTCCATCCCTGCTGACAAGAGAGTCGGCAGCGCGTTTAACAACGAGCTGACAAAAGTGCTTAAAATAGTATTGGCTGAGCTAATCAAGGAAGTTGCATTCTGGCCAATCCCTTGAACCAAACTCACAATCAGGCTCACTCCAGCTTGTACCAAGACAGGGAACATAGTTGCAAAAGCACTAGCGAATTTTGCTATTAAATTCGCCCCTGAAGCGATTAGAGCGGGAATAGCATTCGTGATCCCTTGAACCAGATTATGGATAATTTGAGGCCCTTTTGTCGTTACTGTATTTAGCAATTGGTCAATTTGAGTGCCAAATTGATTGTTGATGATCCCCAAACCAGCTACGACCAAACCAAGGATGGCAGCTGGACCGATAGCAGCCAAAGCTACACTCATGACAGAGCTGATGCCGCTCGTCATCATAGACAAGACAGACAAGCCTTTTGATGCTGCTCCCCCTAAAACACCACCTAAACCGCTAACTTGAGCAGCAAAGAGGCCGACCATTCCAGCGGCTGAGCTAAAACCGCTACTCAATATACCTCCAAGGACTCCTATTTTAGTCCCCAAACCTCCTAAAAGGCCAGTAAGCAATGTTAGCCCCTTAGTTGCAGGACCAAATGCGAGTAGGCCACCGATTAGGCTAAGGATGGGTGCTGCAGAGGACATCGTACCTTTAAATTTCTCCATGACACCATCGGCCAATTTAGTACCATTCAAGAAATGGTCTAAGACAGGATTGATAGTAGCCATAGCATCAGTAAAGTTTTGGATGCCTTGCGATTGACTAAATTTATCTACCAGCTTATCCACATATTTTACGATTGTAGTAAACAGTGGCAGGACGGATTCCCCGAGCTTAATTTGTAGAGTCTCAAACGATCCGCTCAAGCCTTCAATAGCGCCTTTTAAGTTGTTTAACTTTTCAGCAGCAACTTGTGCAGCGGTAACCTTGCTGATTTCCGCTTGCATCTTGTTCGCGCCATCTGCACCCTCATTCATTGCGATAGTTGCCGCACGCACAGCGTCCGTACCAAACATGGTCTTGAGTGCTTGTTGTTGCTGTTGCTCCGTCAAACCGCTCAAGCTTTCTTTTAATACTTGAGATACTTCAGCAAATGATTTGATTTTACCTTCTGCAGTAAAGAATCTATTAGACCCATCTTCTGTGATGATGCCTAGTTCTCTCATCATATTCGTTTGTGCCTTAGTTTGAGGTTGCAAGTTCATCAGCATTGTTTTGAGTGATGTACCCGCATCAGACCCTTTAAGACCATTCTGAGCAAACACTGCAAGAGCATTTGTTGTGTCTTTGAATGATAACCCAAGACCGCTAGCTACAGGAGCAACTGCAGAAAGCCCGTACTTCAATTCATGGACATCAGTAGCCGACGCATTCGCAGCGCCCGCTAATTGGTTCGCTGCATCTACTACGCTCAGATTATCTCGTTTGAAGGCATTCAAAGCCGTAGATGCGATTTCTGCCGCTTCTTTCAGGTCAAGCTCGCCTGCTGTCGCTAAGTTCAAAGCACCCGTAAGGCCGCCGTTTAAGATATCTTTGGTAGATACCCCAGCTTTTGCCAATTCTTCAATAGCATCTGCCGCTTCTGTAGCAGAAAACGCTGTGTCAGCACCCGCTTTAATGGCTGCATCATGAAATTGCTTCATCGTTTCGGCACTAGAGCCAGTAACAGCTTTGATGCTGCTCATACGAGCTTCAAAGTCAGCCGATTTGGTGATCGCACCGCCTATCGCATTCTTGATGAAGTTAAATCCTGCATAAGCTGCAGAAATTCCCAAGGCCGTCTTGATGAGGTTGCTTGTAGCGGAGGCAGCTTGGTTCGTGTGATTCACAATACCCATCAAAGCATTAGTAGCTTTACTACCTGCTTGTTGAAAAGCATTGCCAAGTCCGCTTGAAATTTTGCTAGATAAAGTGCTGACTTTGCTGATCAGCTTGCCACCTAACGTATTGCTAGCCTGATTTGCAAAATTATTTACTCTTCCTAACGCAGAACTAAAAGCGTTCCCGATAGAGCTACCGACCGAAGTCATTTTAGCTGTTATTGGAGATAAGGTACTAGAAATCTTGGAATTAAGACTAATAAATGCTTGAGCTACTTTGTTTAGCCCGTTTTGTATGGACTCTGGCAAACGCTGCCCAATATTGGATGCAATCCGATGGATTTCACCAAGAGCAATATTCAGACCGCCTTTGAAGCCTTGACCGATTTTCTGGCCAAGCGTACTGCTATTGCTAGCCAGCTCATTCATTAGTTGGCCGATTTTTTGGATCATCTGATTTGAGCTATTAACCGCAGCTTTTTGAGCGTTATCAAAAGCTTGTTTGGTCATGACAGCAATTTCATTCATAGCGCGCTCATACGCTCTGGTATCTGCGCCAATCTCAGCGAAGATTGAGCCATCAAAACTCATGCATCCACCTCCTTCATTATTTATTTTCTGTTCGCAAACATCTGACTAGCTTTTTCAAGCTTGGCCACAAATTCGCTTTTGTTTTTGATTTCTTGTTTTGTCGGCTTGTGGAAGCTTCTTCGCACCTTTTCTTTTTCCTTGCGCTTGCTAAGTTTGTTGGTATCAACCTTCTTACTATTGAGCGTGTAGCGCAGTTCCAAAGCTAGTCCTGACAAGTTTTCGCGTTCTTCAATCTGCCTATAGTGCAGACCTTCAAGAATAGCATCAAGCTCCCACTTATTACAATTTAGAATCGTTTCTTGGTCAGTTAGACCAAGCCTTGCGCATTCGGTTAAGAGAGCGCGCTTTCCATCTTGCCAATAATTTCTGAAATGGCCTTGGCTTGCATTTGAGCTGTTGCGTCGTTTTCGGTAGCTTGGCTCTCTGCTAATTCCAGCCCAAGACGCATGTTCTTGATATATTTCAAAATCTTCTTCTTGAAAAAACCGGATTGAACCATTTCTTCCTGAATTTCTTCGAATAGGGCTTCTTGCGGATCTTCAGCGTCAGATTTTTCGAAATAATTTTCAATAGCTGACAACGCTTCATCTTCACTGACCGCTTTTCCTTTTTTGCTGCCACAAAACTGGATCAAATCCACAATGCCTTGGTCGTCGCGATCGACGATTTTATAAAACAGAGCACCGATTCCGTTTTTTGAAGACTGACCATTTGCGTCTTTTGTCGCAAGATCCTTGTCAATTCTAAACATCAAACGAAAATCAAATTTGATTTCCACAATTTTGTTACCGATTTTAAATTCCATTAGTGTTTTTTCTCCTTTGAACCAAAAATAAAAGGGCGACCTGTTAAAGCCACCCTCCTGAAAATTAGCGTTGAATGTTGTCGTAATCGCCAGTTGTTTCGCCTGGGTTTTGATATGCGTAGATATCATTTAACAAAGCAAGTTCTGCAGCAGAAAGTGGGAATTTACCATCTTGCAAACGACCAACGATTCCAGCTGTGTATGAAAGCTCAACGAATTCTTCTACGCCATCGTTGAATTCGACATCATCAGTGATTTTAGCGTAACCGAATTTAGCTGGATAAGCATCTTTTTGATTACCAGACTCACCAATTTTTGTTTTGACACTTTCATCAACGATGACACGCCAAATTTTGATTGACTCACCTTTAGCTTGAGCATTCAAGATTACATTTACTGACGGATCCATCGGCGCAAAGTATTGAGTCAACTCAATTGAGTGCTCGTCGCTTGATTTTTCAAGCAAGCGGCCTTGTTGCGTTTGCTCATCTTGATACTCACCGCCAAGCGTTGTGCTTCCATCTGTACGATAAGCCGGCAAAAGCGCTCCTTCGCCTTTTTCTGCATGGATTGATTGGATAAAGTAGAATACCTTCTTACCAACAATCGGCTTAGCTGTAGTAATTTTCACTTGTCCTTTTTCAGCCATTTAGGACCTCCTTGTTTAAAATATTGTTTCGGTCGTTTTAATTACGATATGATAGACCTCTCGACCGATTGAGTTGTCCATCAAAATAGTTGATGTCATCCGCCTATTGCGACCTAATAACCGAATAGCTTGTGATTTGATGTTTTCTGCGTAGACTCGACTTTTTGAACCCGGCAGAAAGATATCGATCTGAATAGTACTATCTTCGATTATCAGCCCTGTCTGTGCCGTTTTTGACGTATCGGATGTAATGCCACCGACTACCAGAAACGGCTCGACTACGGACGTGTCGGGTAACTTAAAATGGATTGGAATGTTTAACACTCCCAATCGCTTTTTTAAGTCTCTTAGTAAATTGCTTGTTGGCGAATCCATAATCACCTCTTAAACATCTTATTTAGATTTCTCATCAATTTTGGATATTCCTCTTGTACAGCAGGGTGCATAAAAGGCTGCGGAGCCATCTTCCGTGTGCCTAACTCGACATAAATTGAATAGTAAGCTGGAGAGATAACCTTATAGCCCATAAGCTTCGCTTGCATGCTATAAATGTTCTCGCTCATCCAGCCAGTATCCCAAGGAGCGTATAGCTTAGCCAAACGCTCAACGCGTAGACTGGAGCGATTCAATTCCCTATCCACAGCGACCGGGGCTTGCCGCCCTTTTCTCTGTACTTCGCGCAGAAATTTATCTAGACCTTTAACCCGATAGGTCAAACTCATAGATAAATCACCGTACTATTTTTGTGGTGTTTCTTGCCTTTGACAGCTCGGCGCTTACCTTTATAAATGACTTCTGAGAAATCTTGATGAATACCTTGTAAATGTAACTTAAAACTGTCTAGATTGTACTTTCCAAAGATTCCCATCTGCTCATTATTGGTTAGCGCACTACGCTGGCATGGCAAGGGGCCGACTTGCTCAGTCGCAACATCATCTTCGAGGCCGTCGTTTGAAACAGTCTCTTTTACCAAAGTGACTCTATCATTGTAAATCACAGCATCACCCCCTAGATAAAACGCGCAATCCCTCGAGCCTTCCGCTTGCTAGCGAAAGAAATGAGAGCTTGTTTATCATCTTCAGACAAATAACTGTCCTCCCATGTAAACGCTCGTCCTTCTTCGCTATCAGCCTTAGCACCCTCAGAATTCAACTTGTTAAATCGTTTTACTGCCACATCACGAACGATATAAGCTACGCTATTCGGAATTTCTGTAATTGATGATTCGGAGTAGCGATTGACAAAGGCAAGGATGCGCTCAATGCTTTCTTTGATGGTCAAATTCAGCAAGTCATCCTGCGCAGTATCGCTTACCCCTTTTAATAATTTGATTTCTTTCAAAATCTCATCCGCATCAATCGCTGTCATTGATTAGCCTCCAGGTACTGCTGCAGGAGCCGCTTTTTCGATAGTCGTTTCTACGACACCTTGAGGAATTTCGGCAAACAGCACATTAGCACCGAAGAACACTGATTCGTAAGTGAGGTTTTTCAAAGCACGATCGCGAGCGACTGCAATCAAACCAGTTTCATCTGTAAAGTCTGCGAACAATCCGCCAAGGTCTCCAGAAGAGACATTCAAGTTAGCAAATACAAGGTTTTCAATCGCTGTTGTATAAACCTTACCTTCTGGTACACCGTTCATTACGATGACGTTCTGCATACCTAGGAAGTTTTTGAGCAATGTTAAACCAAAAATATTTGACGCGTTGGCACCAACACCTGCATCACCAAGATATGCGGCTGCATCAAGTGGATTGATGAATGAAACAATAGGCGAACCTTCAAACTCGTTAAATGTTGCAATTTTAGCCCAAGCTTGAGCAAGCGCCCCTTGTAAACCAGTGCCTTTGTTTTTTGTTGGATTATTTTTCAAAAACACAAAGAATTGGTTCTTAATTCCGTTTTGGATTTCGCGCATCAAACGTGTATCAGCTTCTGTGATAGCGACGGATGCACCGTGACGAGCGATTGACTCAGCAGATACAGAACGACGTTTCTTGAACCATGCGACTTCGTAAGCGTTACCTTTAGTGCGTACCATTTTAGAAAGTGGAATGTCTTCCCCTTCTCCTGGATTTGTTGTGTCCACATCTGCGGTCCAATTGTAAGTTTGGATTTTCAGATCGCTTGTCAATTCTTGTCGACGTGTGACCCCCAAAAGTGTCAGCAAGTCGTTGATGTTTTTGGAAAACTTGTTAACAAAATCAATAGACTTGATTTCGCCCAAGTCAGCCATAGTAGTTAGTTTTTGTTCAGCCATATTCTAGCCCTTTCTAAAAAGATTGATATTTTCGGCAATCGCAGCCTGACGTTTGTCGGTATCTTCAATTGCCATAATTTGTTCTTTCGTGATTCCTGTTGTAGTACCACGACGAGGCGCGCTCTGAACCAGTCGTTCGTTCACACGCTTTTCAACTTCGCTATCAAATACAGTTCGCAAAGCTGTGATTTTAGCTTTCACCTCTTCAGCCGTCGGAGCCAGCACATGATCCAAAAACTCTTGTGGTAACCCTTCATCTGCTAAAAGAGATTGAGTGGCCAGCTTCATCTCACGCTCGGCTATATCCCGCTCGCGCTTTTCTAATTCTGCGATTCGTTTCGCTTCTTCTTCTCTAGCGCGTTCGTCCTTAGTCAGCTTTGCTAGTCGTTCACCTTCGCTTTTAGCCTGTTCAAGCGCCGTTGCTTGCTCAGCTTCCCACTTGGTGCGTTCGGCAGCTAACATCTTGCCGATTTCAGCACGAGTGAAAGTACGTTCGTGCTTCTCGCTATCTGCATTTGACTCTACATCTACTGCTTTCTCATTCTGAGTGTCGACGGTCTCAGTTTGATCCACAGTCGTAGTAGTTCCGTTGATTTCTTCTGACATAATTGTCCTCCAGCGATTACGTCGCCACTCGATAGTCTCGTTTTACGCCCGGCGGCGAAACAGTACAGCTTTTAACGTCTTCAGCAAAGTTTGGACAAGCAAAAAACCGTACGGGATTCCATACGGTTTATAGTGATTTATAGCGGTTTATTCCGTTTCTTTAGGTACGACATTCTTTTCAACCCAGCTTTTAAAATCATCAAAAGTATCCATTTTTTTCAAAGATAGATAGTTCTCAATTTTTTTAATAGCTTTCTGAACCGATTCATCATTAAAACAGTAACCATTTATTGATAAATCAAAGATTTTATTGCCATTTTCTTTATCAACAATCCATAACTCGTTGCCGGTCCAACCGCTTAGTGAATCGTGGCATTTTTTAGATTGTATCTCAAAATGATTATCTTCGATCAATCCAATTAGCTTTTTGTATTTATTCATTGAAACCTACTTTCTACCAAACCAACTTGACTTTTTCTGTTTGCTAAACGAAACGACAGCTTTATCCAAATCAAGCTTCATTTTCTCGTTGGCAGCTTCCAGCTTGTCAAAGCGCTCATTTGTTGCTTGGACGTTGTGAGAGTTGACGTTTTGCATCTCTTCAATCATCTTGCCTTGCATGTTGACTGTAGCTTTTAGCGAAGCTACTTCAGCAGCTAATGCAGCGTTCTGTCTTTCAATCGCGCGTCTTTTAGATACTTTCTTTTTAATCCGTTTGTTCATGGTTCACCTCATATTCTAATTTTGAAATATCTTCTACCAATTTTGGCAAGACATCGATTGAATCAATTATCTTACCACCAAACAGGCCTAATTCGAGTTTTAATGTGGGTCTCCTCTCTTTGGCCATAGCCGAAAAGCTAATATCTTCAATTCTGACTTGTATTTTGCTCATGTCGTCCTTTCTTGCTACTAGCTAACGCATTTTTAGCGCCTTCAAGCAATCCAGCTAATACGATGTAGCCAATAACTAATAAAATAAGCAGGACGATGGCGCCTGCTGTGATGAATACTAAATTCCAAATAATCATTTTATCTCCTTTTTGACAACAAAAAAGCGCCTAGATTACTATCTAAGCGTAAGATAGGCGGGACCGCCGGATGTCGCCCGCATTTCTCGACCCACTAGCTAAGTGGCGCGTTGGAGGCGGATACTTTTCAACCTCTATCTTTACTCCAAGTATATCACATATCATCTTTAGAGTAAAGTATCTTTTGCTCACGTTTCAATTTATTTAATTTTTGTTTTTTAATTTTGTGATAATGGATGATGTAGTTACCATCATCTTTTTGTATAAGCGCCGCTTCCATTAGATATTTCAAGCGTTCAGGGACTTTTTTATAGAGCAATACCGAATTGTTATGATGATCAGAATTATCTGCAGTGTAATCTGGATCAGTAACCAATTCTTGTAACAATAACATTTGCTCCAACGGAAATTCTGTTCCGTGCTTTTCTAAGATTTTTGCCAAATTCTTACCGGTCACTTGTACACGTTTCAGTAACTCTTCGGTCCCCTTCACACTTGGCAACTGTCCAATTGTATAGCTCTCCGCAAGACTTTGTTCGATACTCTTGTAAGGTATGTTCCCTTTTGATATATCATCCCACAAATTAGCAAGATCATCTCTTAACTTTTCAAAGTTATGACCATAAATCTTGACATCGCCATTTAGTTCCTCTTCATCTGGCATCACACCCGACCTACAACCGAAATGAAAAGGTGGAGCATTTACCCCTACCTGCATTTCGTCAATCAGATACCGCTTGTCTTCCGCATGAATTCTTTTGCAGATTTCAGTTGTCCGATTGTCCAGATGAACCAATATTCGATAGTATTTAAGCCCTGCATCCTTGTAACGTTGGATAGCGGAACGATTGACAATCATCGTCCCGTCTGTCCTGACAAGTGTTTCAGCCCTACTGTTGGCTACTTTGTATCTTTGTGCTAAATCTCTAGCCATCGTGCGCGGGTGATCTCCACGAACAAAACCAGCCTTCAGGACTTTTTTTAAATCCTTCACTAGATTGTCTGTATTACCCCACAATTGCTGACTGTAGTTATAACCGTTGAACGGAGTTTTCACCAACTCTTTTAGTGCTGGTTCGTTGATGGTACCAGTCCGACCGCTCATAGCTTTTTTATAGCCCATGAGTGCCATTTTTTGCAAATAGCTTTCAAACTTATCAGCAATAAGACCTCTTGCGACGCCTGCACGAAAAAGCATATCCAGCTGCAATGACTCTAATCTTGTCGCGCGTGCAGTTGTGTACTGCTCATTCAGCCTTTTAAGCAATTCTGGGTCTTTCTCGGCTTGCTCACGATACTTTCTAGCATTCTCCCGATAATCTGACAGGTCGGTGCCTTTCAAGCGTTGCAGCGCCTCCTGATAGCTCATTGCGCCGCTTTCGGAATACTTGCTAACGAAATCATAAAAGGCTTTTTGCATTTCGTTAGCTTGCTCTTGATAAACCTTGTTTAATTCTGCAAAAAAATCAATATCTTTCCGGTCTAGATAACGAAAAATCTCATCTGACCGTTCTGACCAGTAGTCAAGATGGTTTTGATTCGATTTCTTGTTCATCATCGACCACCTCATTTACGGGTTCTAGTCGCGGCTCTGGCTGTTCCAAGGCTTCTTGCTCTTTCAAACGTTCCAGCTCGTCTTCAGCATCTACACCCGTAACTTGATTCAGCAATTCAAAAATAGTCTGATCGCTGACGATACCGTACAATGACTTAATCATCTCAACGATTTCTTTTTCATTTTGCGGAACGTTCGGACTAAAAACCACAGAAGTTTCGTTGATGAGTTCGTAAGCTGTGTTTTCGTTACCTTGAATCTTCCAGATATTTACCGCTAAACGCAATCGACGCATAAGACCGGCTTCAAACAGGTCTTCTTGCTGCTCTCTGTAGTTGTCGCTAGCCATGAGCTTGTACTTCATCGACTCGCCTGACTGCGTGCCAGCGAAGCTGTTATCAAGAGTGTCCGGCGTGAAAGTGAAACGTAAAATATCATTGACTAAGCGTTGTTTATAAGCCTCTGCGCCTGCACTATCATACGATTTAATCAAATAGCTAGCATCAGGATTCGCTCCACCCGGATTTGGATTGTCATCCAAGATGAGGACTTGAGCTTTCTTGTAAGCCTGCGACACATACAGCCGACCATTGGGATTGATTCGTCCATCTTCCAAAAAGTCATTTTCCTCTGCTCCTGTGTACGGATTTCCCTTAATCATCAAGATGGCATCGTTGCTATTTTGCTGGAAATTAGCAAGCTCAGACTGCGATAAATCATAAGCATCGATGTTATCCAAAACCGACTCATAAGATCCTAAACGGTCCTCATTGTTGCTGTACTCGTTAACTGGCACAGCTTTAAAATAGTGCTTTTGATCATCCTTGAGAGCCATTTTATCGCTATCTGTGGACTTCCACTCATAACTATAGATATGATCCGCAGTATAGACTTTGATAATCGTCTTACGCTTGCTGTCACCATAATCTACATCGTAGTAGTTCACAGCCATGAGTGAGTTTTGCTCGTATGTATCATCGTAAATAACAAAAGTCTGCTCTGGACTGAGTTTGTACAATTTAACCCACGCTTTACTATCGCGCTTTGTGACTGTTAAAAGCTCGTAAGCACGGCCGTACACACACAAGTCTTTCTTGATTGAGGAATTGTGTTTCTTCTCGTTGTTTTTGGCTGAAAAGCCCTTGATATGTTCAAGGATTGCTTTGTTTTCATTCTTATAATCGACCGGATTACCCAACATGTAGCCTTGCTCGAAAATTGTAATGTACTTAGCAAAATCACTAGAAATACGATTATCTGCCGCGGTTTCGTCCGTTTTAGCAGGTCGATACTTGATATTGTTATCGCCTTTGTAATATCGTTTCAGCTCTTTCAGCCTTGGCTGCTGCTCTGCTTTGTGACGATTCACATAGCGTTTTAACTGCTCAATCCAATTGTCAGAACCATATTCGATAGCTTCAAAATCCTCAAGCATCATCATAAAATGCTCGTTTGATCTACTGTCAAAGCGTGTGCCTTTTAAAAATTTAACTTCCAACTTTACCTCCTGAAATAATAAGACGCGTTCTTCATACGGTCTTGTGTCGATTTGCTTTGTAAAATCCTGTCTTGCAAAGCATACCTGATAGCGTCAATACAGTGATTATAGCTATCAACCGGCTCATTGATGTACTCGTTTGTCTTCTTGTCTTTCTTCCAAGTATAGTTTTCAAGTTCTTCAATCAGCTTCACGCATCGCTCATCTACTACCCAATCGTATTGCAAGAGATACTGGATCCCTTGCATGACAGAGCCGGGGCCTTTCTGCGCATCGACAACTCGAGGGATTCCAAGATTTCGCAATTCCTGATTCGATTTCTTTTCTGCTGAATCCGCACGAATGATTTCTTTTGCATATCCTAGTGCCTTGATGCTTTCTGCTATCTTGTCATTCGTCAATCCCTTTCTTACGAACTCCTCAACGACGTATAAGCGCTTGTTAGCATCGTCTATCCTTACATGAAGCAAGGCTGAAGGGTCGTTGATGAAACCGTAGTCAAGCCCAAAATAAGCCGGCAAATGCGCCAGCTCGTCTTTATTAAGCAATCGTTTCTCATATTTTGGAAAGACTAGCTTGTCCAATGTTGCGAACTCACCCAGAGCGTAAATCTTATAGTACGCTTCGTTTCTGTTGGCCAGTTCCTCAATATTTTCGATGGTTACCTGGTCTAAAAAACGATTATCTTTGTAGGATGTATGATAGACAACCGTATTTTTTGGTTTCTTGACAAAAAAGGCGTTGTAGGTCCAATTTACCTTGGACACTGGATTAAACATCAAGAAGATTTGTTTCAGCTTGTGTTTCTTATCCCGCAAACGCAAAGTCAGCTGCGTGTAATCGTCTAGCGTGAACTCAGAAGCTTCTTCCATGACCACGTCAGACACACCCTTAATTGACTTGATTTTCTCTGGGTTATCCAATCCCTTGAAGATGAATTGGGCACCGTTTGGTAACTCAATCCGATAAGCTGAATTATTGACCTTGCATTTATCAAGTAGACCCCAAACATCCAAACATTGCTTCACATCCTCAAAGATTGAGTCATAGACCGTTGACCCCACTTTTCGCAGAAAAAGGATCTTGCGTGGGTATTTCCAATCCTGACAAGCCTTAAAGACCACCTTTTGAATAACGCCGTGGCTCTTGCCAGAAGATGCGCCGCCGTAGTGAACTTCAGTAAAGGTAGAATAGTCATTGAGCTTGTCATATATATGTTTATTGAAAACTCTGCTAGGTCGTTCGATGACAATATTGATTTTAGGTCTAGTCTTCGTCAGCATCCCAATCACCTACTTTAATTTCAATAGTCCGTTGAGTGATATCGATGTTGTTTTGATACATGCCTAGCGTCTTAGCGTACTTGTCCGATGCTGACAACATTACAGACAAGTCAGGCGGTACTTCCTTGACTGACTGATAACCTTCTCCATCACCGACAAGCTTGACATCTTTAATCTCACGTCTGATAATTTTTGCCCAAAATTGCTGAATATCAACCGAATTAAGCAAAGAAAGCTCCGTTCTGCGCTCGTCAAAGGCATTTTTTAGCTTTTCAACGACTGGTGGGATATGTACATACTTTTCCATACCTGCTAACATATTATGAGCTGTCTTTCCTGCACTTTTCTCACTAAAACCAGCTTCTTTTGCTGCTTGCGTAGCATTTTGAAATCCGTTGGCCATGTAATTGAGCACAAAAGACCTCTGTCTGCTCCGAGAGGTTGGCCAGTCTGACATAAGGTCATTTGCTATCGTCTTCAATTCTTCAATCGCTAATTTCTCACGGTCATTCATGGCCGCCCTCCTTTCTGATAAAAAAAGAGCCAGACATCAACTGTCTAACTCTTAATTCTTGATGATACTATAATAGCACGATTGATTGACCAGTGCACTTAAATCTAGTTCGCATTAGTTCGCATTAGTTCGCAGTTATCAACTACAGCACCCAATTCACGGATTGCATCTTTCTTTTTTTTGTAAAAAGTTGTCTTGCTACAATCAAGATGATCCATCATATCATACACGCTTGCTTTCTGAATATACACCATTCTTAAAATTGTTCGACTTGCAGGTTTAGGCATTTTATCAATCAATTTACTGAGCTCAATTCTACGCTGGATAGCTTCAGCAGTTGCTTGCTTCATGTACTCTTTCAAGGAATCTTGCATACTAAAAATATCGATGTAACGTTCATCTAATCGAACCCTCTGACCACCTTGAACCTTATCCATGTTCATTTTGGGACTAGAAAGTAAACTAGCTTCAAGATTAGCAAGCTCGTCTATTCGATTCTGTATTTCTTCATCCAAATTCTTTAGTTCATCAAGTAGTTCTTTAGCTTTGCTCACTCTCTGTCTCCTTTATGATATAATAATCTTATTGTGATTTTAGCTGAGGCAGAGAGTGTCTTGGCTTTTTTGTTTTACCAAGTTATATGTATCTTCTTATCAGAGACATATTCCTGTCCTGTGAATAGGTTTTTAGAATAAGTTAATTGATACCCGACTGAAAAACCCTTTCCAAGCCGTTCTCTTAACTTTTCCAATGTTCTTTCATTCTCTAATCGATTCCTGAGATATCTGTCTCTAACTGACCAAACAGCGATTAAATAGCCTGTATAACCTTTTTGAGCAGAAGTTTTTAGTTTTTCTTCTAGGTTATATCTCTTAAAATAACGCTCGAACCATTTTGCGTGACTTTCTGAGCTAAGTTGTTGTACTTCATCAAATAGTGTCATTTTAACCCCAATCTTTTATTTTTATAATCTTGAAATTCCGTAGTATTCATAACCACAATATTCAGAGCAGAAACCGTACGTATTAAAATATTCATCGAATACTCCAATCTCGCTATCACAAACAGGACAATGTGTCCTGCGATATCTTTCTTCTTTGTTCATACCGCTCAAAATTTTCTTTCTACGTTGTCGTTTATTCATTCTGCCACCTCCTCAATCTCAATCCCTGGGCAATCAAACACCCAGCCAAAGTTAGCTTCTTCCAGCTCTTTGCGAGTGTGAGTTCGCCCTTCGACGATGGTCCCGAGTGTATCAATCCAAATCCAGCTATCGTCATGTTTGATACGAGTCAAAACACCTCCGCTCAAAGAAACATTAGGCATTACAACCTTATACCGCTTTTCTTTCTCGACCTCGTAGCCATCCAGCCATGCTCGAGCGAAGAGGTTTTGGTTGTTAATTTTTCTAACCCATGAAATAAGTTTGTCACTTTTATTCCACTGTTTCATAAAATCTGGATTCATAGCAATATATAACTCTATCGGCAAATTTTCTTTACAAACCTCAATCCAATCAGCCACAAACTGCGGGATTTTGACTTTTTCAGATTCGATCATACCCTCGAACTTGCCTTGCTCATATCCCTCGCGCCATTTTGCATGACTGAAATCCCGCTCAAACTCGCCCATGATAGCTTTCAACCAGACTTCCCTGTCATGCAATGGCAATTCTCGCAAGCGAGCTAGTATGTTCTTAACATAGCGCGGTGCTTCTTCAGCATGCCCGGAAGATGGTTCGTCTAGTAGTTCTTCAAAGATTTCTTTAACATCCTCCCACCAAACCGCATAACCCTGAAAATTCCCAATTATTGTTTTTCGTTCCTCTAATTTTTCAATCAATTCCTGCTTATTCATTTTCCAACTCCATTTTGTTTATTTATTCATTTATTTGTATATTTTAAACAAGGTTACAAGGTTACATCACTTTTCAAAAAACATATTTTATAAAAAACAAGAATGCTGTTATATCAACGTTTATAGCACTTGCTATTTTTACTTATTAAATATTTTATATAAATGATGTAACCATACTAATAGACACCTCAAGAACTCAATAGTATCAAGGCTTTAGGACGGTTACATCACTTTTTTGAAATTTTTATCAAAAACAGCACTCAAACCCTTGATACAACTGGTTTTTCTTGCGGTTACATCAATGATGTAACCTGATGTAACCGAAGCGTGATTTTTGACCATTTTTGGCCTAAAAGGTTACATCATTTTCACTGAGGTTACATCACTTCTGTTTGTATATTTTTTCTAAAATATGCACGCATCGTTTTGCCTCTAACCTTTTTAACCTTGTATTCCCAGTCCTGATTATTATCCATAATCAACTTGATTTTCCTAGCTATCTTTTCACCTCTCGCACTATCAATATCAAAGACATTCTTTAGTATTTGTTTAGCAGACACGCTTGATTGAAGTTTTACACCTTCATAAAGCAAACCAGCCTCATTGCGATAGCTGCCATCATTAAAGTAAGCCCAGGTATATTGATGCTGCTGAGTGACTGAGAAATCTTCCCATTCTTCTGGGACCAGCATTTCAAGGTAATCATAGACCTGCGATTCGGCTTCATCTTTATAAGTGAAGCGTTCCTTGTAAACTGCAAGCTCATTCTCAAAATCATCCTCAAAGGTAAGCGTAAAGCCTTTTTTGTAGATGGCCACTGCTTCGCCCCAAAGTTGAAGCACGTCATGATCAGTCATATCAAAGGGTTTGACAAATTGCTGGCCTGCATCCACCAGCACAGGCAGAAAGCGCCGTTCTCCAGTCTTATCGCCCAGGTATTCAATTTTATTACTGGTTCTAGCGATAACAAAGTTTTTAGGAAATTTCTCGGCCCTGCGACCGTACGACCTACGAAAAGAAAGTTCTGTTTTGGTTACGAAGGCTTTAAGCTCGTCAAAAGTTGTTTTCCTGGAAGCAACCATCTCGTCGTCGTTGACAATCAGTGATTTCAGCATAATCTCATAGTTATCCTTATCCATAAAATCCTTAGCTGAATCTGTATACCAATCGACGGCTATTTTTTGCAAGAAAGTAGTCTTTCCGGCCCCCTGGCCACCGACAAGATCAAGTGTGTAGTCGAATTTGACCCAGGGATTAAAAACCTTAGAGACTGCACCAACAAAGAACATGACGGCTATTTTCTGGACATAGATACTGTCTTCTGCACCCAACCAAGTTTGAAACACCTGGGCAAGTCGTTCTTTATGATCCCATGACTCATAAGCATTTTCCATGTATTCTTTAACCGGATTGTAGGTTTTTTCTGCAAAGAATGCTTCGATGCCATCCCTTAATGCTCCAGCCTTGAAAACTGTTTTGAAGTGATTTTCTAAGTAAACGCTCAAATAGGATTCAAAGGCAGAAGGCAGCTGGCCCTTCCTCAACTGAATAGCATCCAGTTTTACGTCCTCCACAATTTCGTGTTCTCCCGTAAACTCATTGTGTCGGAGAAAATCATTGAGCTTACTGTCGCTTTTCATGGCAAGTAGTACATTTCTGGGGCTGTCAGCCACAATAGATTCGATTTCAATCTGTTCACCTTCGTCATTCAAAATTTTCTTTTTTCGACGCGAAAACTGCTTGATTGAAATGTTCACGACATCACCTATTATGGTCACCCCCCCCTCATATGTTTCTTGATCATGGATTCAACAGTCCTGCTTAATTCTTTGTGACTAAGAGGCTCTACCGAGTTATTATTGGCTGTTTCTGCTAGCTGCAGTATACAGTTCGGATCTACCGACCTGCTCAAGAGTCCACCTACAAATTTCGCAAGCGTGTCATTTCTGCTACCTTCATCACCGAACCCCAGGACTACCATTTCAAATAGTTCAGTCGTCCTATTTCGCTTACCAGCACCTTTGCTGATTTGATAGTAAATATTATCCAGGTCGCTACCAGAGTTCTTTCGGTTGTATTCCTTCTTAATGGCCATAACTAACTTTCGGCTAGCAGTAACCATAGTGCCACCCTCTTTAGATTTTTCTAAATCCCAGGCATACTCACCTTTTGGAGTTTTAGATGGGGCAACTAAAACATAGTTGTTTGGATGAGCCTTAACATCAACGCCAGGCAGAAAGGCTATCATTTGCGTCATGGTCACATCTGGATGCTTAAAGTAAAAGATATGTTTGCCACCGCTGGCAGTTCTTGCCTGCAGTGTTGGAGTTATCAAGTTCAGATGTTCCCAATTGGCCAAGCTCTCATATCCGTTATGCTTACCATGCAAGTCAATATCGATTACGAAGAATTTGTCAGTCCGGACAGCAATATTGCTATCCGGATACTGATTCCAGTAATTTTCAATTTCCTGAGCAGTCATAGCTGGCTTATCAGCAAACTTGATCGCTGGCTGCTTTCCGTTAGGCACGATGGGAATTACGGAAAAACCAGCTTTTTGATATTTAAGGGCATATTCTTTCATTCCCATTTAGTAACTCCTTAGAATGGCAAATCGTCATCTTGGATATCCATTGGGTTGCTATTTCCAAATGGTTTTCCTGAGTTTTGTTGGTTACGGCTTTCCAGAAGCTGGAAGTTGTCTGCAACGACTTCTGTGACATAGACACGCTGGCCTTGCTGATTGTCGTAGTTACGAGTCTGAATGCGACCAGTAATTCCGATTAGAGCGCCTTTTTTGGCCCAATTAGCAAGGTTTTCTGCCTGTTGATTCCAGATAACACAGTTGATAAAGTCCGCTTCACGCTCACCACTTTGATTTTTAAAGTTGCGATTCACAGCCAGAGTAAAGGTTGCGACCGCTTGGCTTTGCGGTGTATAGCGAAGTTCAGCATCACGGGTCATACGCCCGACAAGTACAACATTATTGATCATTTATTCAATTCCTTTTGCTTTTTTTGTTTTTGCGATTAATTCTTGAGCTTCTGCCAATCTATCAGCTGGTATAAGCTCAATCTTTTCTACGCCAAGCTGACCAATGAACCATACTCCAACCGTATTAACTGGACCGCCTGAAGCCTCCGCAATGTTTTTGATGTCTTCACGCAGCTTCTTCGCCTGAGCCCCTGTGATGTACTTAACATTACCAGATGCTCTCTGATTCTGTTTCTGATTTGATGCAGGTTTGCTTTGAGCTGGTTTTTGAGCTGGTGCTTGCTTTCCAGTTTGGCTTGCATATTCATCAGTATCAGGATCCTTGTTGTCATCGATAGCAAATAGTCCGTTCAAAGCATATTTTCTAGCATAACTCGAAGCTGTCCCTGTGATCTGACTGCCGTCCATCCCTTTTTTGGTTTCCTCTTCACGCGCTGATGCTTTGGCTCCAATAGCCTCACCTTCAGCAAAAAGTGTAACAGATGCCTCAACATAATGCCGCCCCTCGATGTAAACAATCTCGTCGCTCAAGGTAATTGCTGCATTATGCTTTTTTAAAATCGGCTTTAGAGCCTCTAGAATGTCCTCTGCGCTCCGGTAATTATATTTTCCAAAGGAGTTATACTGTCCCTTTGGAGCAACCAATTCACTTTGAATCGCTTGCAATACTCCAAATATTTTTCCCATTGCGACTCCTTAATCAACTAAAAAATCCAATAACTTTTTAAGAGCTAATCCAGGTTGTTCCTCGGTTTTTATCTCCCGGATATCGCTGCCATTTGGATAGGTCAATTTATATTCTGCTTCAACCGCGACAATTTCACAGTCAAAAGCTGCAGCAAGGGCCTTGTAAGTCTTTTTGTTTTCTTCGTATTTCTTACGAGGGACCTTTAAACAATGTTCCAGGCAGCAATAGTCAGTTTCAAATGCCAAAGTACCTCTGTCCTTATATGACTTAAGATAGGCATCTTTTACACGGCTGCGGAATACAATCATTTCAGTTTTTTTGTTCATTTTTTGTTTCTCCTTAAAAATAAAATTCTACGACTCTAACATCGTGTTGTTGACGGCTACCAGTGATTCGCCAAAGCAATTGCCGGTAGTCATCGTAGTCTCCATCAGACGGACTGACAGGATCCAGAACCACAATAGTTTTAAATTTATGTTGAAGGCCATCAACTCCAACACCCAAAACCTGGCTAGTAGCGACCATATTAGGCTTATCATGCCCTTCTTTCTTGTCACCCGTCCAGATACCGATTTCAGGGTGTCGCTCGTATATAACCTCGACAATCTGCTTGGATTTGCTAACTATCAACATTTCTGTCTTACTTGCCAGCATAAGATCCAACGTGAGCAGCATAGGAGTGTCTGCGTTGACAGCCTTGAGTTTCGGGAAGTCAATTTCAAAGCCTGTCTGGATCAAATACCGTTCAAAAGTCTTTCGGCCAAATGTCTGTTTGGCCATGGCGTACTTGCCATCTTTCCCAACAATATTCAACTTCCTAAATTGTTCCAATTCTTTCGGATTAGCAATTAGGCACCAGACTGGCTCAAAGATAACCTCAAATCCGTTGTTTTCCTCAGCCTCTTCAATAGCTTCAACTTCTTCCCAGCGGAAAAAGTTTGGCAGATTGGCCACGTAGGTTTCATAGTCTCGGAAGTCATCCCATTCTTGCTTAGAATAGCTAAATTTGGAATATTTCATCTTCCCATGGGCTAGTTGCCAGTTTTCCTTTTGGTTTGGTTCGGCCGTTCCAAAAAATGTCTTTTCAAGCGGATAGAAGTTTTGCCCCTTCTTCCTGATGGGTGTTGCTGACAAGCCTACAGTATAGCTGCGTTTGACCTTGCGATAAGCTTTCACATTGGCATCACTAGACATATTCTGCCACTCGTCAATAATGAACACATCGCACTCAATAGACTCTCCGCTTGCAAGTTTGTTCTGCAATCTGCGGTCTGTCATAGTCTCTAATTCAAAATCAGTGTTGTAGCCTAATTTTTGATAAGTGCTGTTCCATCCGTTCAGGATGGCTAGTCGATTATTGATAACTAGGACTTTTTTGGCTCCCTTGTGCTTTGCGATTTCAAAAGCGCAGATAGTTTTACCACGGCCTCCGTATGCCTCAAGGAAAATACCAGGGCAGTCGCGATCGCTACGTTTGACCGCTTCAGCTTGCCATTTGCGTAATTCGATTGCCAATGTCCACAATCACCTCCTCGATGTCATTCCGTTGGGCATAAAATAGCCCAAGCCTTGCAGCTGCCCTCATATCATTGTGGTGGCTTTTTTCAAAGGACCATAACCCAAGAGCTTTCAACAAGTCATTTGGTATATCTGTCTGATACCCTGCATTACGTTGTAGGACCAAGTCCGGATAGCATAGTTCAATGGCCGCAATGGTCTCGACTACTGAGTTGTCTCTGGAATAATCATTGTCCCTGACCTCAAATTTTTCAACGACCACTATATCAAACTCGAGACTCCGACCAGTTGACTTGAACCAGTTTTTGAAGTTCTGTGCGCCAAAAGGAAGTACCCAGCTATCGACCAAACCAGCATTGTCCAGCAGGACAATTCCTGTTGTACTAGTTTCAATTCGATTGCTTGACGGATCAATTGCTAGAATTCTCATTTGATCACCAGCTTTTCTGTCCGGACAAGTTCCGCCCCTTTAACTTTCTTGCCAGATTTCAGCAACTCTTTGAGAGTCTTTTTATCCGGCGCAAGTGTCACTTTTTTTGTAAAATATTTTTTCGGGAGATCGTCTTCGTTGACCTTGACTGATTCTGGATTCTTAGCGACTTTTATAGTAAGAGCACCGCTCTTAACTTCGGTTTGACCCGTGACATTCATAGCCGCTATAATGTTATCTTTGACATAATCCAGCTTTTTCTGTGCTGCCTGTTTCTTGGCTTTGAAGCTATCTTCCTCAGCCTTGTACATGGCCACGTCTGCTTCTAGATTCTTGATAACGTGGGCATATCCTTCCGCTTTCTGTTCGAATTGTTCTTGCCAATCGATAGCCTCAAGCGTGTCCGCTTTTGTTTCGTCATCAATATCCATCTGGTAAATTGCCAGGAATTGGCCTGTCAGCTCGTATAAACTAGCCATTCTTTTCTACCTCTCTAATTTTGTTTGTAAGTTTTGTTAGTCCAATACCAGATTTAGTCAAATCAGCGTCGGACGTAAATAGATGATTTTGGTTCATTCTCGCAACTTCATTTTTTGATAGACAAGCCAGATTTGTAATATCATAGTTTGATCTATCTCCATCTAAAAATATGATCGAATGCCCCCTTGGAATTGGTCCGTTGTGCTCAATCCAAGTCTTTCTGTGTAGTAATTCCCAGACGTTTGGATCAGCTACTTTGATTTTCGGATAGCCGTCTGTCGTTTGAGCAATGGTTCCTACCGGAACATAGTTCGGAGGTTTACTCCCCTTCTTAAACTGGCCGCTATTCTTAGGCATATTCGGAAATTTCTTCCCTTTGTTAGCTGGTGTATGTCCTTTTTCAAACTGGCCAGTTAAGCCGCTATTTAAACGATTGTTTCTTCGATAATTCTTGACTTGCTTGCTGGTTAATGACAAACCAAATTTTTTATTCATTTCATTCGCAAATGCTTGCGCAGTTTTCCCAGCGTAATTTTTCAAGAAATAGTCATGCTGCTCGCTTGTCAGGATTCTCTTTTGGAATACTTTCCCTACCAGCAAGCCTAGACGCTTACGTACTCCGCCGATTTGCGAAGATGTGTAATTGGTTCCAAACTTTTCATTTAGCAGTTTTGTTACTTCAGGAGTCAGCCGCCCTGGACAAATCTCCTGCATATAATCAGTATATTCATTCTTCCAGCAAAGCGATCGGGGCATTGACATCACCTACCTTATCTTTAAATCTCTCAGCATCCAAGGCCAGTTGGCCAGCCTGCAAGATTTGGCCAGAAATTGCAACCATCTGCTTTGAGCGCTGGAGCTCTACTTTTAACTCTTCTTCAGTGAGATCTCTGTCATCCAAAGTCTCCAGTTGAGCAAAGAGCGTGTTGGTTAAATCCGATAATTTATTTCTAACCACTACTTCGTTACCTCTTTCATCAGTTTATTAGCTTCTTTGACCAGCAATCTCATCGTATTGCTGTCCGTTTCTTTTTCAGCAGCTCTGGTCAGCATCTCTACCGACTCTCGTCTGGTATCGTTCTTCCAATCCACCAAGTCAGCAAGTGCCTCTGATGCTCCAAAATGAGCCGAATAGTCCAACGATTTGTCTTCCAGGCGGACACATCTGCCTGCTTTGACATCTTTGGATACAGTCGCCCTGACATTTACATTTGTTGTTTTGACAGCTTCTGCCACCTCATCATAGCTGGCAGCGGGATATTCTTTATAATATTCCCTGATGCGTTCCGCCTGTGTCATATCATCGCACTCCTTTCACCGTGAATGACTGATTATCGTGCTTGCGAGCTTCAGCCATTCTTTGATTTTGCTCAATCATGTATTCATTTTGAGCCCAAAGCACATATCTAGCGTACAAGTCTATTTCTGCTTCTTTTTCAGCTTCTAGTCGCTTTTCTTTTAAGTCGATATGACTAGCCCATAAAGCTCCCAGAAGCAAGCTGGAAACAAAGCAAACCGCTCCTATAACTTCACCCATTTTTTCACCCTCCCGGAAAATTTAAATCACCTGTCATCTTATAGTGCTGAAACTCATAGTACATTTGGTTGAATTTATTGACCATTATGTCCTGCCGTTTGTTAGTATCAGCCTGTACGCGAATACTGTCGCGATTGTCCTTGATTTGCTTCTGCAGCTCGTAGATTTGCTGATTCTGTTTGTCAATCGTCTGCACACCAGCGACGACCAGCAGCACGATTGCAACGACTTGCAAGATGGTCAATCTTTTAAGGTCTTTCAGACTCATCTGTTCCTCCTTATCCAACTAACGCCCGCTCTTCAAATTTGATGTTTTTCAACATCTCGTCGAGCGTCTCTTTCTTGCTTCTGTACCTATTGCGGGATTTCCATTTGACAAATAAACGAAATCCCTCGTAATTGATAAAGACAATCTTGTGTGTTGGGTTGTCTATGTACCTTCTAAAGTCTGGGTGTTCTCTCATTTCTTTTGCCCAAACTTTAGCCGTGCTGGGTTTTAAACCCTCCCAAATTTGGCAAAGATGCTCATAGTCACCAGCCTCTGCTTTTTCGGATTGATTAGCAGGCCTGTAGACTAATTCCGCTTTTGGCATGGCATTTCCTCTCTTTCTGTGATATAATTCAGTTAATTATTTTAGTAAGCGCCTGACTTCTGTTAGGTGCTTTTTTGTTTTATCTTAGTTCATCTATGCTGATTTCTAACGCATCAGCAATTTTCTTAACAGTATCAAAATATAAATCTTTCACCTCTCCATCTCTTAAACGATAGATTCCAGCTGGTCCGATACCTGCTTTTAAACAAAGCTTATAAACTGTCCAATTTTTCTCTGAAAGTTTTTCGGATATTTTTTCCCAAAGCATAGCCGTTTTCTCCTTAATAATTTGATGAAAGTGGGGTACTTACTCTGCTTTTTTTAAAATTTTCAAAATCATTGAAAGACCACTAACTACTCCAGCTAGATACCCTCGCCCATAGTCTGTCATTAAGAATTTCAATAATTCAATTGCTTCTTCTTCAGTCATATATTTCACCCCCTTTCAAATATGGTATAATCAAAATAAAAACGATCGGAGAAAAACATGACTGAAAAGATTTGTTTTATTGTAACTGCCATTGGTGAATCTGGAACACCTACCAGAGAACGAGCTGACAACGTATATAGATATCTTATCGCTCCTGTTTGTGAAGAACTTGGTTATAGACCTGTTCGTGTTGATCACGTCAATGCGGTTGACAACATCAACGAAACAGTTATAAACTACCTCAAAACTGCCCCTATGGTCATAGCAGATATGACTGAACATAATCCTAATGCGTTTTATGAATTAGGTTTCAGGCAAGCCCGAGAACTCCCCCTTGTACCAATCATAAAGGTAGGAGAAAGACTTCCTTTCGATGTTATTACAACTCGTACCGTATTCTACGATACCGATGTGGCAAAAATTGAAGATTCTAAAGAAAATTTGAAATCTAAAATACTAAGTTTTGAAAACTTCGAAATGCCTGAGAGTCGTGCCGAAAGAAGTCTTACACTTGATGATCTCAATGACAATTTGACCAAAAAGCTAAACAAGATACTAAATCTGTTAGAAAAACAACAGTCTTATTCTTCTTTCACACCAATCAAAGATATAAAAGTAAAACCGTTTATATCCGAACATCAGTCATTGATTCAACAAGCTCAAGAGATACTCAATCGGACACAGAACCATCCATTATTCCCCGAAGATAAGAAATAGCTAGCTCTTGCTGACTTTGAAGTTCAATAACCTCAGCAACTTTTTGATTTATAAGTCTAACCGTCCTCAATACTTCATTGAGGGCTGTTTTTTCTAGTTCGTTCATGCTATCCTCCTACTCAAATTTTTCCCACGACTCGCTGATCCGCAACTTTTTATTGATGCGAAGTTTCAAGTCATCGCTCCCTTTTCCATCTTTAAATAGCTGTGTGATGGCTGATGAGCTAACACCAACTACGATAGCTAGGTCAGTTTGCGACCATCCACGTTTATTGATGCGCTCTTTCACAAGCTCAATCCACTTACGATGTTGTTGGCTCATACACTCTTCTCCTTTCTAACTAGTTTAAAGTTAAAGAGTTAGTAAAATATTTTATAAAACACTTGACAATTTTAAATAAATAATTTAAAATGAAGGCATAATTAAAAACCTTGATAAAACGTTGTATCTATCAATTTTCTTGCTCGCCAAAGCCATTTATTTTTAGATAAGTTTTAACTTCGTTTTTTACTAACTCATTAACTTACAAAAACTATTTTAAATCATTTATTTAATTTTGTCAACAATTTTAAATAAATAATTTAAATATTTTTTGTCAATCTCCTAGAAAGGTTGATAAAACAATGTTACTAACTTTTGAAAGAATAAAAGAACTTGCAAATAAACAAGGGCTTTCGATAAATGCATTGGAAGAAAAGCTTGGATATAGCAGAAATACACTCTACTCTTTAAAAAAACAAAAAGCTAGTACAGAAAGAATGCAAGAAATTGCCGACTATTTAAATGTATCTTTGGATTATTTACTCGGTCGCACAGACAACCCAGCGATAGCAAGTGGTGACACAATCGCAGGATACACGTCTGACGACTTGCGAAAAATGGCAGAAAATGCCAAGACCTTCGATGGTAAACCACTCACAGAGGCGGACATCGACGCTATCCAAAATATCATTGAGATTTATTTGAGAGGTAGATAGCTTATGACTATTGAAGAGCTTGTTGACTCGCACGGCGTTACTCTCGCTTACTTTGATAATGAGCTTTGGCACAGACCAGGCATCTACATCAAAGATATCAATATTATCTTTATAAATCGTGAGTTGTCTGAGAACGCCAAAAAACGGGTCATATACCACGAATTAGGACATCTGGATCATTCTGCTGAACTTTATCAAAACAATCGTACTCGATGTGAAAATGAAGCAAATAGGCACATGATCCATAAGTTGCTCGAAGAAGAGCTTGCAGCATCAGATGACCACAAGTCTTTTAATTATTTACATTTTATGCAAAAACACAAATTAAAGACGGTGACAGATGAGTTGATGGTCATTGATGAGTACTACGAATTGATAGGATGAAAATATGGACTTCAAAAAAATAAAAGATCTAGCAAAAACTGCAGTCGATAAGACCGCAGAAGGTATAAGTAAAGCTAACGATATGAGAAAAAAGGCAGCACTAGAAACAAAAATAACTTTACCGGCAAGTAATCAATTTTCTAGTCCTACTACTGTTCGAAAAACGGTTGATGGCCAATACTACATTGGTATGTACTCAGAAGAACCTGTGCTTTACGAATTTGAGAACTTTAGTTTTTCTGGCTCTACAATTATCGAACGTACAACTACTACAGGAAAAACCAAGCAAAAAGGCAAGAAAACTAGTACACTTGCTGGTGCTGCTTTAGGCACTGCTTTAGCGCCGGGACTTGGAACGATCGTTGGCGGAATGGTTGGGGCTTCTGGTAAGAAAAAAGGAACCATCAATTCTACATCAGTTACTACACAAGAAGAAAAACCAGGATCAGCATCGGTATTACTAAGAAATATTGCAACTGGTGAAATCAAAACCATTTCAACTAAATTAACACAAGCGCAAGCAAATAATGTCGAAAGATTTTTTGAATAAATAAAAAAATCCCCACACTCTCCGACGGCAATCTTGAGTGTGAGGATCAGCATGTATAGTAAAAGGCATTAAAAAGCTCTCTTTACTGTACCCATTTTATCAAAAAGTGAGGTGAAAATCAATGTGGATGGAAGAACTTGCAAACGGAAAATATAAATTTTTTGAGCGCTACAAAGATCCCTACACTGAAAAGCGGAAAAGAGTATCTGTGACTCTCGACTCAGGATCGGCAAGAGCAAAAAAAGAAGCTCAGAAGCTTTTAGATGAGAAGATAGATAAGGTTATTCAGAAACTTTCGACATCAGATAGATTGTTTGCTGATTTGTTGGATGAATGGTGGACCTTCTACCAAAGGAGCGTAAGGCGGTCTAGTGTCCGGGCTCGTAAACCAGCGTACAAAAGATTATTAAAAGACTTTGCCTCGAACGTTCCGATACGCAATATTGATGTTGCTTATGTTAAAAAATATATTGCAAATTCCGACTACACAGCTTCCCAACTCAATCATATCAAAGCTGTTTTAAATGGAGTTTTTGATTATGCCCAGGAACTAAAAATTATAAACGATAACCCAGCTCGAGCAACTACGCTCCCTAAGCGCATTTTAACGCTGGACGATATAAAAACAATCAGTGAAAAGTACCTGGAACCTGAAGAACTCAACTCGCTTTTGAAAGAATTATACAGAACCCCCCGAACCTATAGAGCAGGGCTACTCGCTGAATTTATGTCTTTGAACGGCTGCCGCATTGGCGAAGCTGTAGCTATCGAAAAACACAATTTTCACCGAGAAAGTAGAGAATTGGATATACACGGGACATTAGATAGCATTGATAAAAACGCTAAGAAAGAACTAACGAAAACTCTATCAAGCTACCGCACGACTAATCTGACTAACCGAGAAAAAGAGATTATAGATGAATTTATCAAGCTAAATGACCTAGCCAAAAACACGGATCCAAATTGGCCTGATACAGACTACATTTTTCTCAACAATCAAGGAAAGCCAATACAGCGAAACGCTTTTAACATTACCCTGCAGAAAGCCAATCAGAGATTGGATAAGCCGATTAATAAGCCCCTCAGCTCCCACATCTTTAGGCACACCTTAATTAGTATGCTTGCTGAAAGAAACATACCTGTAAAAGCCATTATGGCCAGAGTCGGACACAAAGACTCTAAAACCACCATGCAAATCTACACCCATGTCACAAAAAGTATGAAAACGAATATAGAGAATATTTTAGATGCGATTGCCAATGACAGAAAGTAAAAATTTGCCCCTTTTTTGCCCCCTGCAACAAATAAAAACCCTGCTAACAACGCCAGAACGTTGATATAGCAAGGTTTTTTAATTATTATTAACGTACTGTACGGATATAGACAGCATCAAACTGGAAAAGATAAAATGCGATAAAACCCCATAAAATAAGCCTTTATGAGCCGCAAAGTACGTCTGCTTCTTGCTATAAAAATACAAAAGTTTACTACTTATGCCCCTTTTTTGCCCCTCTTTTGCTTGGCTTTCGCGTGAAAAATTACGCGCAAACAGACCGACATCGCTGTCGGCCTGCTCAAGTCCGTCAGAGCGGACAATTCTGAAAATGTCCTCTAGAAAAGAAAAAAGTAGGAGATTATATATTTATATAAATTATTTTAAAAAAATAATTTTTTTGAAGAAAACACTTGACTATAACGGTATACCGTTATATAATATAATCAAGGATAAGGAAAGGAGGTGAGGAAAATGGACAAGGAAGATTGGCTCAGGTTACTTGATAAAGTAATCGATAATGGGCCAGCCTACATCACAGCTCTAACGGGTGCGTATGCGACATACAAACTCTGGAGCAAAGAAAAAAAGCGAAAACCTAGACCTCGCAAGTTTAAGTAATCGCCTT